>Ga0265293_10012734_pt1 | contig 11082 bp, 14 predicted proteins | sample Munlanlewell138R_FD_192505 | JGI IMG/M metagenome (GOLD analysis project Ga0265293, IMG submission 192505) | Leachate microbial communities from a municipal landfill in Southern Ontario, Canada - Leachate well 138R | ecosystem: Engineered > Solid waste > Landfill > Unclassified | place: Canada... | reverse complement strand
TTTTCTGAAATACCTGCTTATTCTTATTTCTCTCCATTTTTAGAATATTTTTCAAGAAGGTATTCTCTTCTTTTATTAATCTCTTCATACCTATACATATCATTGTGTACCCTTTCATGTTCTGTGCTGGATATGAGAATGATGTTTTCTTCGTCCAGTGCAGCTTCTGGTATTTTAGATTTTAATAAAATATGATGGAAAAATGTTGACAGAGGTTCTTTTCCAAGATATGTTCCCGAAACTTCTGAGAAGTGAGGTCTTTTATTCCATATAGAAAGAAAGAAGTCCCTCATTTGAGAGACCTCTTCTTTTTTGGATTCTTTATTTCTCTTGCTTTTGATGGGAGAATGTTTGTTATGGTTTTTACACAGCCCACCACTCCATACAGGATAGTTACATCCTTCCATTTTACATTGCCTACTTTTCATTTAAAACTTCTTATAGAAATTTATAAAGCTCATATACCCATTTTGCATCAGATAAAGAATTATGCTCATTAGTTTGCTTAGGATAGTTAGGGTGTTCTTGTAACTTATAAGAGTTATCATTATTACCACAATCACGTATAACTTCTTGAGTTAATCTTTCTAACTCCTGTTTCAGATCAATACAATACATAGGAAACCCTTGAGGAAGATCAATCATTTTCCCAAAGAGCCAACAAAATACCACCCAATCATAATCAGCATAATATCCATAGAATTCAGGTTTATCTCCATATTCTTCAACAAACCTACATTCAGAGGTAGATGTAAATTTTATCACCTCTTCAGCTATCTGCTTATTAGATTTACCATATTTATTGATGAGCTTTTTAAGAGTTTTATAATGTCTATCTCCATACACTCCATTTTCTCTAAGTGTTATAACTTCTAACCATGTATCGTAACTTGGAGTACTAACTTCTTTAGAAGCTAATTCATAGTGAATAGGTTTAAGAACATTATCTCTGAGCCAATAGTCTCTATAAGAATTATTACCAGTTTTAGTCCTTTTAATATCAAACCTGTGCCAAGCTTCTTTTAAATTAAACTCGTTAGAAATAGCATAATACTCTCTACCATCTTCAGCAACAATACCAATACTAATCAAATCAATGGTAGGTTTAGAATAACCAAACCAAGTTTTTTGAGTTCCTTCGAGAAACTCAGTGTCCAAAAAATATTTCATGATTTTATAATGTTAGCTATAACCTTTTGTTTCAATTCTTCGTATAACTCAGGATTGTCAGCCATTAAAGCTTTAACAGAAGCTACACCCTGACCGAGTTTTACATCTCCATAAGAGAACCAACTCCCATTTCTTTGTATAATATCCTGTTCTATACCAAGCTCTATTATTTCACCAAAATTATCAACTCCCTGACCAAAAATAACATCGAAATTGCAAGTTTTATATGGAGAGAAAGTTTTATTCTTAATAGTCTTCACTCTTACAACCCCACCAATATTAGCACCTTTGTCATCACTCTCCTTCCCTTTCTCTTTAACAAAAGCAGACCTTGCTATTTCAATCCTGCAATCACTATAAAACTTTAGAGCATGACCACCTTGAGTAACTAAAGGTGAACCATATATTACACCTATCTTTTCCCTATACTGACTTATCACTATTACACAAACATTATTATTAACAAGAGCAGTTTTAAGCTTAGGATAAGCACTTCCGTTAAGTTTTGCTTTCTTACCTATTGCAGAATCCCCCACTTCACCTTGAATAACTGCTTTAGGAAGGAAGGAATTATCAGAATCTATAATCAGCAGGTCAATCTCTCCTGTATTAATTAACTGTAAAGCTATTTCAAAACCTTCTTCACCATTTGATATTTGTGACAGGAGAAGTTCATGAGTATTAACACCAAGAGATTTAAAGTAGTTTATATCAACAGCATTTTCACCATCCATATAAACTCCTTTTCCTCCCCTTCTTTGACATTCAGCAATAGCATGAGCACACATTGTTGTTTTAAATGCGCCTTCCCATCCCATTATTTCATACATCCTACCTTTAACATATCCACCAACACCTAATACCTTCCAATCAAAGGCTAATGATCCTGTACTAATTACATCATAATCTCCTCTTAACTTACTATCAAGTGAGAGAACTGTTCCTTTCCCATAATCTTTCTCAAGTTTCTCAAGTGTGATTTCGAGTTTACTTCTTTCATCTTTTGCCATAAAATTATTTGGTTTTATAATTCAAACACATATTCATATTGTTCCATTTCTTTTTGAAATAAAATATATGAATGTTTTTCCCATTCTTTCATATATTTATAATTCTTTTCCTTTCTCTCATTTAATTTCTTCATTGCTGTATATACAGTAGAATGGTCCATATTGAATACTCTGCCACATCTAGGATAGCTAAACTCCAGATTTGTTTTACAATATTCCCATATTAACCACCTACCCCACACACATTTAGGAATTTTATTTGACCTGCTAAGATCTACAAGATTAATTTTTAAAATCTTACATACAACACCTTTCGCATAGTCAATTTTATCTTCCTCACATACATCATCAGAACTCATTTGAGACATTACTTTCCTAGCTTCAATACCTGTAATTGTTGTAATCTCAAGAGAATGTGAAGGAAATTTTACTGTAATCTTCGGTTCTTCTTTGCTATTTTCAGCAACAATAAAACCTTCCCCAAGTCCAATAAAAGGGTGTCTGGACTCAGGGACTCTAAATATAATTCTACTCATTTTTGAAATGTTTTAAATTGAAAATTTTATAAGGCATAAGAATATAAAGTTACAATAGATTAACAACTTTTTCAACAGTTTTATCAACTTTTTGAAAAAATAAACTAACGTAAATCATTAATATTCAACCACCCCTCTTCCCACACAAACTCCTCATTTACAATAATTTTGTTTCCACTCTTTCTTATTTTTGAATAGAAAGCAGAAAGTCTTTCACGGGTAGTACTAGTTTTATAACCACAATGGTTAATCAAAACATTACCATTTTCAGTTTTAGCAATCATGTTACCAAATAAGTACATATAGGATTCACCATTACGACGCTCTACATGTGTATTACCTCTACTAAAATTCTTTCCGTGAACAAATGCCTTATAAGCATCTTGAGAAATCTGCCTCATAGTTGATTATTTAAAGTTTCAAAAGCATCCTCAATAGCATAATATTCAATAGTTTTCCTATCCTTTGAAGAACGTGAAGAATTCTTTTTATCTCTCGGTACTATACGATAGTTGAATAATACACCATTTTTATTATTTCTAACAACAATATAAATGTAAATATTGTTATTATCAAAAATGTCAAATAACGAATGTGGACTATTTTCAATCATGTCAATTAACAAACCATCAATCTGATTGTCAATAATGTCTTTTATAAAATCTCTACCAAGCTGATCATCATTAATTCTCATAGATTTCTTTATATTATTAATGATAGAATCTTTAATAATACTTGCTGCTTTTGGATAGGTTTCAACCAATACTTGTCCTTCCATCTTTTCTTTTTTTAAGTTGTTCATATTCATTTTTCCACCAGTTACTTAAATACATATAATCAAACTCATCATACTCGTTAGTAGCTTGACCTCTTCTTACCATATCATCATGTAACTCTTTATACATTACACTTGCCATTTTACAAAATTTTATTGTGTCGTCAATACCAAAGTCTTTGATAAACCTGTTTTCAATTTCCTTATTTATAAATAATGTTTTCATAAGTAGCTATTTAATTTTTCTTCTGTCAATGTTTCATTTTCTTCCTGAAACCCATACCACAATTCCTGTGTACTTTCAAATACCAAATCAAACTTATCTTCCCAAAACTTGACTAAATCATCAGTACGATTAAATACTCTGTATTGCAAGGATATCTCATCCCTGTGTAAACCTCTTTCGTTGATAATTTTTACAACTTTTGGAAATAATTTTTGAAAGGTAGGGGAAGTTTTGGAATACTTCCCCTGTCTTACCAGTTTAAAATCATGATAATAATTATTATCAAGCTTATACACAACAATTACAAAACCATTAGGATAGTCATAATCATCTATCACTTGTTTTGTCCTCTCATATTCTCTATCCAAAAACTCTCTGAACTTATCAAGTTGCGAAGGTCTGAATAAAAGAAATACACAATCTTTATATTCCATATCTCTGATTTCATCTCTAATGAAACCATTAATAAATCCGTTTTCTTCAAGACTACCTCTTGGAATTTGAAGCGTAGGGACCATAAATATTGTAGTTATGGTTCGTTTTAATTTATTTTGTGTTTTACTTTCCATTCACATTATATATTTAATTGTAATAGTTTAGAAATATAACGAAACTCATTAATGGATTTACAATAACCAGCATACTTATTTGCTCTATATTTAATTTTTTCCTTTACTATTTCTGCTGGTATGGTAATCCATAAATAATGATTCTCAAAATCATATATAATCTGTACATCTACTTCTATCAGATGTTTAAATTTTGTAGGATTTTTATCATCAATTACTTGCCATCCCTCAGCTTCTATTTGCTCTTTAGTAAGATATGGAGTTTTTATTACAGTACCGTCTACATTAGTAAATATCCATTCTTTTTTCTTATTAAAACTGTTAAATTTTAGTCCAAGTTTTGTTATATCTATTAACGTTGCTTCTTGCCAAGAGTCTTCTACATAAAGCTCACATTCATAACCAGTCCTAATATCTTCTATATCAGGAATAAAATATTTATCTTCTTCCATTTTATTTACTTATTAATTTAACTCTTCCTTTATTCTCATAATTCTCTCTACTGATATTCCATATGGAATTATCTAATGCCCATTGTAAGTCTTTTATCAAAGTTTTCACTCCGGGATATTCTCTTCCTTTATACTCAAACCCTTCATAAGCATCTTTTAAATCCTCTTTAGTAAGTTCATATATTAAAGGCGCATAATAATTAATACTATCACATACAATGAATCTTGGAGGTTCTACAGTATATCCGTAGTACTCGCTTTCTGTATCTTCAGTGAGAGATTTAACAGCCCTGTAATATAAATAAGCCTGTATATAAGCTCTGCGATAGAGATAATATTCTCTGTAAAATCCCTCAACAGCCCATACACATTTCAAATCATAAATTTGAATAGATTGATTAAAATGATCTATTATCACTTTATCAATCATTGATTTAAATTTATGACCATCTACACTATAACCTTCCACCTGAAATTGATTCTTTACAGTGTATTTCTTACTATCAACAAGATTAACTATATCAGAGGTAAACTCATTATTTTTAAGTCCTTCAACAACTCTCTCAGCATTAGCTACATCATCAGCAGTAACAACAGTGAGATTATTAGCTCTTACAGTACGAATTTCGTTGTAATATATCTCACTATCACTTCCGATAAACTTATTTATAACTGTTTCATAAGAAAGTTTATATCCTGCTTTCTCATAAGCATCTCTTGATATATCTTCAAAAGTACGTGTGACATTCCCTTGTTCATCTGTAGCCTCTGTTGTAAATTGATACAAAGCTTCTACAAATGCAAGACCTAAGCCTGTAGGAGTGCTTACGCAAGCAGACATGTGAAACCTTTCATCAAACAATTCAGGTTCAAGAAGAAGTGTTTCAACAAGTCTTCCCATAATAGAAGCCTGGTTGTCTTCTTCCTTAACATCTTCGTTAATTATATACTTGCGATAGTATTTACGCCTATCCAAGGCAAAATCTTTCAAACTTGAACTACTATCAAGCGTTATTTCTCTATACGCTTGCTCACTTCCATTTCTATTTATTCCTTCTATCATATTATTCTTTTTTCAATTTTAATTTTTTATATTCCTCACTTTTATTCTTGTGATCAGGTTTACACAATATTTGAAAGTCGTCAGGACTCTCTTTTGTAAGTCTTTTAAGAAATGGTACAATATCTTCATAAGATGACAAAGAGCCACATTCTTCAATATGGTCAATTTGAACATCACTTCTTTTAAACCACTTCTTACATATAGCACACTGATATTCCTTTTTCAATCGCTTATTAGAGGACTGAGAAGGTCTGCTTGCCCTTTCCAAGGCTATGTATGCAGGTTTCCAATATCTAAACCCATTTCTCAAAATAGAACGAACCTTGGAGAAATACTGAGCCTCTGTCATTGTTCCTGCATTTCTTGTCCGAATAACTCTCTTTTTAGTTACTCTTTTCTTTTTAATCTTTTTCGTTTTCTTCATAATAAAAAATTAGTACTATCACAAATTTAGTTAAAAACTCGCAATAGTACTAATGATTTTAATTATAAAACAGGAATAATTCTACCACTGATTTCATCTTTCATCTCACCCAATTGAGAAATAATATCTCTCATCTCCTTAGTCGACATACGAGGAAGATTGAATTCATATTTGATAGCTTCAGCAGAAAATCCTTTCTTAACCTTATCTTCCAACTGTTCAAGTTGTTCGATAGCATACTGCTCATCCATCTGAAGAAAATCATAGTCCTCACTATTCATAATCTCATCAGCTTCCTGCACATTAGTAGTCATAAACGGAAAATATTCATAACATCTTCCTTTCTCACTACCAATACCCACAACGGTCATCGGATTTATGAGTACAAATACTGTAGTGTCTCCACATAATACATAAGGAGCAGTATGTCCGGCAAAATGAAGCCCTGATTCTGCGCAACTCGCTGTACTCCAAGAACATAGCTCAGGAGCCATAGTTACAGGCTTACCAATACGAATATCAAAGGTTCTTGTCCAATTATCAGTAAATCTATTTTCTCTCATATTAGGCAAGTCTTCATACAAATCTTGAAGATTACCTATCACTTCATGTCCCATTGTATCATCTTTAGGATATTTGGTTATCTTGGTAAAATAATAACCATCATCACCATTATAAACAGCATAATCAGACGGTTTTTTCTTCCACACACCTTTGATTTTATTATAAGCATTGCTAATAAATTCAACAACTTCTGAATCGTTACCAGCAACATTTACAACATTCCTTAAAGCAACAAAGAACCCCTGTTTGGTAATTCTCATACCATTCTGTTGAAGAAATCCATATAACTGATCCGCAACTTCTGCTCTCGGATTAAGACAGCACCACATGAAAAATCTTTTCAAAGCAATATATTCCTCATCATCAGCAAGAATACCTACCATATCATTATATTCTTCACCTTCTTCCTGATATACACTCACTATCTCAGCAAACTTCTCAACCAATAATGGAGGAAGACTTCTGTTAATACCTTTCAGATATACAGAATTACCTTTTACAACAAAATCATCAATAGATTTAAGAAGTTCAAATCCATTATAAACAGATTCAGCTTTCTTCACTTCTTTTTCATGTTGCTTCAATTCCTCAGCATATTCCTCACTACCCATTATCTTAGCTACATCAAGCTCAGTTTTTGCTTCTCTCATTCTATTAAACTGATCTATCCCACTGTTCATCTTATGAAGAACAGAACCATCATGTAAAATAACAGTGAGAACATCATTAACAAGTCTTACAGATTTGTAAGGCTTTTTATCAATGTCGTAGTCAGAACCTTTCTGCGAAACTTCAATATGTTCCTTATCAAGCTCTTTCATTAGCATTTTATTTTTGAGCTTTTGTGTTAACAACTGTTCTTCAGCTAAAAGGTCTTCCAACTCTTTTTTCTTTTTTGATTTAAACCAACTAAATGAAATTTCCATGTTTTTTAATTTTAATTATTAACTAATTCTTCTACAATCTCTTCAGACAACTTTTTTCCGCCATTTTCCTCTTCATCAATTTTAATTTTATAATTTGTATAATCAATTCTGTGCTTATAGTATTTAAACAAGCTACATAGAATATTATGCATATCATCACTACCCATTCTACTATAACTATTCCCATTTGCTGATTTAAGAAATGGATTCAGAAAGTCCAACTTTTCCAATAGTTCTTTCATCTCTAAATATTCAGGATAGATAGTATAATCAAATAGATTATTATTCTCAGCTACTTCCAGCATTGCTGTATACATAGCTTCATTTCCTTGATAGTTATGATGTTTACGTCTGTACTCATCAAGAGTCTTTAACTTCTCAGACATACTAACTGACACTTTTCTAATTATATGAATACTATTAAACACATAATTGTATTTACTCGTTAACTTATATATCAGATAACCTGTAACAATTCTTTTAAACGGTTTATTCTTTCCCTTCATAAACTTTTTATAATTAATTAAATTATGAACTTTAATTTTTGACAATGTTTTAATCTCTCTGTTAGAAAAGGTAATAAATCTGATTTTTTGCTTTTCTGACAATTTATACAACTTATCAAGTTTAGCCTTACTTTCGTGATCTGTATAAACAATCAAAGCTGGTGTCTTGTGAATACTTTCAAGTTTATAAGTAGTAGGAACAAATTTACAATCCTGACCATCTACAAACCTCTGCAAATCCTTAGCCTCTTTACCTACTACTTCTCCCTGAAGTTTTCTACCTCTTGATTGATAATCGAGAGATATTCTTTTCTTCTTTCTTGATTCTAACCACTCCTCACTAAACTTAACATCGTCCAGATTATAAAACTTGTCCAAGATTAAAGATTCAAAGTGTTGAAATTCTTGTATTCTCTGTCTCCACTCAGATTTATCATATTCATTAAGGTTAAGAATATCTACATAACTACTAATATACCAATGACTCTTTTTAAGCTTTCTCTTTGAAATTCTCTTTACAAACTTATATGACTTTCCAGCATCTCTTACAGACAGATGTTTCATATATTCTTTCATCTTTCCTGATATGTTGGTAAATTTGTAAAACTTATACCCCTCTTTCCAGTTACGAAGATAATAATCAAGAGTAACATTAGTTCCTTCAAACCTTCTACTATTTATCTGAAACTTTATAGCATATTCATCCAATATATATCCGAACTTGTTATTAATCAAATCATTCAAATCAATCATAGATATTTTATCAATAGTAGGAGCTTCAAATTTCACATCAGAATGTTGTTCAAGAGAATTTACATTATATTGACTTCCATTAATTTCATACCATCTTTCATCTTCTTTGTAGTACGATATTATATCCATTACATCCCATTCCTTTTTCAACTTATTATTATACTCAGATATGAAATGTGTAGAAAGTTGCTTTATCTTATCCATTATAATTTCTTTAGCTTCCTGAGTGTAGCGAATAGCTTCTCTGTTTGGTGTTGGGTAGATACCATCTGTAAGATTAAACCTCAAACCAACAGGTAGTTCTATTCTATCTATACCAAGCTTATCAAAATCAAGAGGATAATAAACATTATCAAGACATAAATGTAAATACTTATCAGTAGATAAATCGCTTTTTTGGTACAAGTCATGACGAAGTATAGAAAAATCATTACTGATAGTTTTCAATTCACTCCATGAATAATTCCCCCCTACAGTTACATCAAAATAAACATTCTCAAAATAAGCAAGCTGTTCCTTAATTTTAGTATAGAACAAATCCCTGTCAGAATATTTAACAGGAATCACCACTTTAGTACCATCAGGTTTATCTGTCTCCTTTTCATGTAACAAATCAATAGTGTTTACTTCTTCTCCCTCATACATCATATATTTACGTTCTACACCATCTTTTCTTGCTGTGAAATAGAAACTGGAACTATATGCTAATGGACTTTTAAATCCTACAATGTGTTATCTCTAAGGCTCTTTATCCTTAGATTCTGCATTTTTGTTTGTTATATATGCAGTTCAGACTATATCATCACCGGAAATAGTCTTCTTTTAGTTTTATACTAAAAGATTTTCCATTTGTTCCGGGCAGGGCACTCGTGTCAGCATTACTGTCCTCAATATTACTTGTTAGGACTCGGCTGTTAGTCGTTGAACCTTCAAGAACATTACTGCTCAAGCTTGGCTGCTGATTGACCTCTTCAGGCTTTTCCAGCAATTCACCCTGTTTTACTTGGGCTCGGATTGAAAATCCTTTACTACATTCAGTACATTTGTATCTTTGTGACATACCATATTTCATTTGTCGGCTGCTATGTTTTTGAGCAAGACCTTTACAATATGGACATCTCGGATTCATATACTTTTTATCTATTATTTTAAAGCTATCAAACATTTCTCTTTTTCTTTTAAGATATATATTACAATCTTCGTAAAAGAATTTTCTAAGTGATATAACATCATTAGAATTTACCCATTCTATTACATAAAGAGGAGATTTATTATTATTCTTTATCCTAAATATAGGACAAGAAACACCAGCTTTTTCTAATAACTTCTTTATTTGTAGTAAAAAACTTTCAGAGCTACAACATATTTCAACTCTTCTCAAATTAGGTCTTTTTTTAGAGATAGATATACTACCATCTCCATCAAAATAACCTCTAATAAAATGTTTTATCAGTTCTTCATCTATGTTAGGAATATTTAATCTATTTAAGTGTCGATCGCTTTTTCTTTCAAACATTCCTAAATTTAGTAAATCTTGATATAAAACTTTATTAGCTTTCCTCAAAGCATACTGCTTACTCCAACTTGACTTGTATTTTCCAAAATCAAATACTTGTAAATTGAAAAAAGGAAATAGATTTTTAAAATCATCTATTATTTGCTTATCAGTAAGACTAATTTGAACTTGATGTTTAATATATGTAGAATTCGGTCTTTTTATTTTTGAAAGACAACCATCTGCATACATAAACCCTAAGAAATATGCTTTTTCTTCGGAGTTAATTTCTTTAAATTCATTATTGTAATTCATATAATATATTTATTACAAATATAACTATAAAGATATTAATGTCCAAAGCAAAACCATCCTAATTTAACCCAAACAATCCTAATTCTTCATCACTTTCTCTCTTTGTAGATTTTCCATATTTACTAATGATTTCCCACACATCTTTATGATCCAAACCTACCCCGAAGTCTTGTACAGAGAACTCATAATTTCCATCACTACCTTGTTTGAAAGAAACAACAATAGGTTTATCCACTCCAGCCTTTCGATGACTGTCAAGAGCATTACTTGCAGTTTCTCGTATAGGGGAACCTACACC
>Ga0265293_10012733_pt1 | contig 11084 bp, 6 predicted proteins | sample Munlanlewell138R_FD_192505 | JGI IMG/M metagenome (GOLD analysis project Ga0265293, IMG submission 192505) | Leachate microbial communities from a municipal landfill in Southern Ontario, Canada - Leachate well 138R | ecosystem: Engineered > Solid waste > Landfill > Unclassified | place: Canada... | reverse complement strand
CTCAAGGCCCAATATGCCCTGTTCATTAAACCTGCGTTTCCATTTATGAAACAACGATTGCGACAGGTTATACTTTCGAAGCGTAGGTTGTAATCCATTAACTTCTACTTCTTGAATGATTTGGAGCTTCTGATCTTTGCTCCATTGACGCCTTTCTTTTGTCATAGTTTTTACAAAATTAAAGTGTCAAACTGAATTGCCAAATTTATTTCATATTATTTGGGGGTTAGTACACCCCCCTGTCTCAATATGGGTGACAATCAGTTCTTCATCCTTCATTTCCAGATCATATTTGGATTGCCTTCCCAATCCGCTACGGGATACAATATATTGTTTTTTCGTCTGATAACAATGGATTTTAAGCGCGTTTTATCAACAAAAAACAAAATAAAAACAACAAAATTAAAGTCATTGACTTTTTAAAGTGAACTCTTTTTTTAAATTTCTCATACGTTATTGGTCATTGCTAAAAGCTTTGTTTTTTCTGGCTTTAATAAAGAAAGCTTCTTCACATAAATCTCTCATAGCCTTGCTTAAACTTTCAGGATATCTTATTATATAATCATAATCCTCTTTAGAAATGATTTTTTTGAAGTAATTATACTTCAGACTCGCACCATGAAATAACTTGGCTCTCATAATGCCTCCTACCATAATTGCATCAATTTTAAGCGTGTAATTATTATTAGCATCGTACTGGATGACTTCTGTAGAATAATGATTTTTTTCAAAAAAAGCTTTAATATGTTTTCGAGATTGATCAGAACTGCCGGTTATACTTTCTAAAACCATAAAGTATCTTGCAATTCTGTAAAGCGGATTTGATTCCCTATGAGCATCTTGAAATAAACCCAAAGAGAAGCTATATTTTTCAACAATGATTTCAGCATTTTTAATGTAATCTTTTTTTCTTTTTCATTTATCCATAATCTCGTAACCTTATTATATTGTACTAATTGGGTCTTATACCATATTTTCTTATTTATTTTTACAATATTAAAAAACTCAATAGGAGTTTGTCCTGAGATTAGAGATAAAAATAATTTTGCTTTGTTAATTTGATCTGCATACTTTTCATCAATCGTCGATAAATTTAAATTCGATATATCGGATTTGCAAAGGATATAGCAAACAGGGATATTATCAGAATAATCTTTGTTAAACGTTTCTAAATTGTGTTCTCCTATTTTATAATTATATTTGGCAGCAAAATCTTTTATGTAATCTATAAAATGATTATGGTATAAGGGTTCTAGTGGAATAAGTAAAGTATTCTCGAAAATTTCAACAACTTCTTGGATGTATGCACCAAACACCAGGGTGCCATAATAATTGTCTTTTTCTAAATAGTTATCAATTATATTCATAGTCAAACTATCAATAAGAATTCTTTTAAAATAGACACTATTTCCTCTCTAATATTTTCCCCAAATGAAATTCGACAGTTTGGGTGGTTGTGTCATAAACTGTGTTTACAATTTCTATTAGTGCAGTTTCGCGATTTTTGCTGTAGCCTACGTAGAAGCGCACAGCATCGTATTTTTTCAAATGTCGTTTACCGTCTTCGGGATTGAGCCATGTGTATTTGTTGAGGGTAGTTTGTTTCAGTTGACGGTATTCCACCTTTTTCGTGCCCGAAAGAATGGCATCGAAATAGACTTTTTTAATAATGAGCGTTACGATTTTTATGTCCGGTTCTTCTTTCTGTTTGGCTTCTGCTACTTGAGGAAGTGATTCGGCAGGAATGGCATATTCTTTAACTGTTTTGTTTATGGAACCTTTCGTTGGTTGAGCGGCAGGTGTAGTTATAACTTTTTGCTTGTCAACCGATGGATTTTCCGACAACAACTCGCCCAAATCGAGGGCAGGCAGATTTCGTACTATTTCTACCGTTTGCAGGCTGACGTTGATAATGCTCAGCAAAAGGTCGAGGATATATTTGGGATTGCCTTGCTCGCGTGCCCAATCGTTGGGATCGTTCACAATGCCGCTATCCTTGTTGGTAGTAACCTGGTAGCGCTCCATTATCCATTCGATGGCACTTTTGCCGTTCACCACATATTCGTAAGCTTCGGCGGGAATGTTTTCGATAGTAATCTGATGATTGTAGAGAATGGTATGCCGCTCGCCTTTGCGGAGAAAACGCATTTTGACTACTTCGTAATCGATTGTTGCACCGGTATCGATATAAACAACAACACCGTTGGGCTTGGGATAGTTTTCGTAATGGAGGTGCAGCTCAGCCAGTTGCCTGCCGGCTTTGACAAAACGCCAGAAATCGGTACTGTTTTCCACCAACGGCAGACGCGGCAGCATTTTTTTGAGATCGGCTGCAAACGTTTCCCGATACTGATGGCTGTGCAGCATGCCATACACATAGTAGAACACGTCTTCCTTTTGGGTCATGTTGCCATACTGACTGCGTGCCCGCTGAAGAATGAAATCGCTGATGCCGTCGCGACGCGTGTACATGTTCTCATCCGGTTCGGACAGAGCATCAAACAGCGTGGGATTGTTTTGCTGACGTTCTTCGTACCAATAAAGAGGAAAACATTGATTTTTATCAACAATCTGTAGATCAGATATATTATTTGATATTAAAACTGAAAAAGGCTTTTGCTGCCCAATTCCTGAAATGCAAATTATTAAATTTTTTGTTGAAGGCAGTGGAAAAAGTTTTCGACTTAGACCTGGACTCTCGATAAAAGATTCGTCAAAATATAGATATTGTTTGGTAAAAGGTCGATAGGAACATATTCGATAATCGTTTTGCAACGATAGAGCCAACCCCTTTTGTACATCATTTCTTAATGCCCGTGTCCAAGCTATTTTCTTTTTGTCGGTTTCGATAAAATCTTTCACTTCTAAATTCGGATTTTCACGCTTGGCATCCTGATAAGCTTGCGTTTGTTCGTTATAGAAACGAATCATCCGTTTCATATTTTCAGTAATCTTGCGTTTAGAGAAGTTATAAACCCAAGCATCTCTGTTTGTTGCAATACCAATTGCGTACGTAGTAAAAAACGTTTTTGTCTTTCCGTCGAATTTTTTGTCGGGAGCAAGGGGAATAAATTCCGAAAAGCGGTCGTTGCGGTGGTTGATCCAGTCGCCGTGTTCGTTGGGGTGCAATTTTTGCCACGGCATTTGGGGATTGCCTACACTGCCCAGCTTTTTGACAAGCGAGAGTTTCTCCTCGCGCGAAAGGTAATCGTCCACTTCGTAGTAGTAGATATCGGCTTTGCCGGTATGGGCGGGCTTTTTCACCAGCAAGGTAATGGCAATGGGTGTGCGACTGCCCGACCCGAAGATTTTACCTCCTTCCTTGCGAGATAATTCCCCGCTTGTACGTTGATTTCCTCGCAAGTTAAACACATAAATGGAAGAAAATTCCGTTTCAATGGACTTTCGGAAGCCATCGGTGCTGTTGCCGTCGATCCATGCCCCGTTGCTCACGAAGCAAATCACGCCGCCGTGTATGGGGTCGAGGCGGTCACTTGCCCAACGGAACGCTCGAATGTAGGCATCGTAGGACGATTTGTTGAGCCCGGCGGTGGATTTTGCCACGTAGGTGTTCATCACGCGTTGGTCCAAATGGTGGTATTCCTGGTTTTGGGCATTGTCGTTCGCCGATTTTTGCCCAATGGAATAAGGCGGATTACCGATAATGACGCGCAGGGGCGTTTTTTGTTGCTGCTGCACACGTTTGGAGTTCTGCGGAAAAATTTCACTGAAAAGTTCTTCGCTATCACGGGTTTCGCCCAACTGAAAAGTGTCGGTGAGGCAAATGCCGTCGAAAGGAGTATATTCGCCATCAGGCTCACTGCGAAGGTCGTGATAGACATTTTCGATATTCACCGAAGCAATATAATAAGCCAGCAGTACAATTTCGTTGGCGTGAAGTTCGTGCAGGTATTTCCGTTCGAGCGATTCGCCCGAAATCAGGCCACTTTGCAACAGGCGGGTAATGAAAGTACCCGTGCCGGTAAAAGGGTCGAGAATATGAATGTTTTCATCAGCAAGCGAGCGGCCGAATTCTTTATGGAGCACATCGTTGACGGAGCGAATAATGAAATCGACCACTTCCACGGGTGTATAGACAATTCCCAAACGTCCAACAAGTTTGGGGAAAGCTGTCTTAAAAAATTTATCATAAAGTTCGACAATGATTTTCTGCTTGGCTTCGGCATTATCAATTTCGGAAGCACGCATTTTGACACTGTCGTAAAATTTTTGCAACGTTTCGTTTTTCTGTTCGGTATTTTCCTCTTCGAGCAGCGAGAGGACTTGCTGCATGGATTGCGAAATAGGATTGTTGCGAACGAAGGAATAATTTTCGAAAAGTGCTTCGAACACCGGCTGGGTGATGATATGCTGGGCAAGCATTTCGATGGCTTCGGCTTCGGAAACGGAAGGATTGATATTTTTGTGGAGACCTTTGAGAAAGTTGTCGAAAGCTTTTCGGTGCTTTTTTTCGGAGGCAACCAATTCGGTAATTCGTTGAATGTGTCGTTCAGCAATTTCGGCAATATCCTTCGCCCATTGTTCCCAATAGCGACGGTCGCCCACTTTTTCCACCATTTTGGCATAGAGAAGTGCCTGCATTTCTTCGAACTTGAGTGATAGCTCCAATTCGACGTCTGAAAAGGCATCAGACCTAAAATCAATCACATCGTCGTCGCTGCCATAAGAGGGAGCTCCCACCAGAATGTTTTGCGGCTTGTTGCGATTGAGTTCTATTTTATTGACAGTGGCATTGAAGCGGTCGTCATGTGCGCGCAAAGCATTGAGTACCGTCCAAACGACTGCATATTCCTTGTTGTTGTCGAGGGCTTTTTTTGTATCGGCATCGCTGGGAATAACGACGGGAATAATGATATAACCATATTTTTTGTCCGGAGCACGTCGCATCACACGACCGACAGATTGCACAACATCCACCTGCGAATTTCGGGGCGAAAGAAAAATGACGGCATCGAGCGAGGGAACATCCACACCTTCACTCAAACAGCGAACATTGGTGAGAATGCGGCAGTTTTGCGTCCCGCGTTCCACACTTTTGAGCCACGAGAGCTTTTGGTAACGTTCGGTGGCGGGCATTGTGCCGTCGATATGTTCACTTTCTATCATCACCATTCGGCTGCGGGCTTCGTCGCTCAAATTCTTGTAATAGATATCGCCCATTTGGTTGAAAGTGGCCGTAATCTGTTTCGAAATTCTGATATTCTGGCAGAAAGCAACAGCTGTGTGCATGGGTTCGGGATCGCTGCTTTTGACCAGTGAATTGTCGCCAACAATTTCCTTGCTCAGAGCATTGACACAGCCGATAAGTTTGTTGACATCATTTGCCGGAACTTCGGTCGGATTGTTGGATACCATTTCCTGCACCGCAAGCGGCATATCGTTTTCGTTTACGGTAAGTATCAGGACTTTGTAGTCGGAAAGCAACCCCTTCTCAACGGCTTCACCAAAACCAATGTGGTACATTTCGTCACCATACAGTTTCACATCGTCCATCGAACAAAGGACAGCATCCAAATCAACAGCCTTTTTCTTGGTATCGTCACTGTACAGACGAGGCGTTGCCGTCATATACATTCGTTTGCGGCCTTGAATAAAGTTGTTATCATGTACTTTCACAAAAGCCGATTCATCTTCATCGGAAAGGGTAACACCGGTGGTGCGGTGTGCTTCGTCGCAAATAATCAGGTCGAAAATACCCGATTCATTTCCATACACTTTTTGATATTCCTTTTGAGTATTCGAAATGACTTCTATGGACTGGTAGGTAGAAAAAACCACCGTCATCCCTTCGCTGTCCAGCGCTTCGCGAAACTGTTTCATAATAGAGGGCACATCGGTGGAGGCAGGCAATGCCAGATCCACTACGCTAAATGTATCGGTATCTTCGTTTTGTACTTTCTTTTTGCTCACTTCGGCATCCGAACAAATGCAAATGGCATTGATGGGTTGTGCCGCTTCGTTGGTCCATTCGTCAAGTGTCTGGCCAAGTAATGCAATGGAGGGAACTAAAAACAAGACTAATCCCCGCCCATTGGTTTGCTGTTCGGCAATTTTGAGCGAAGTAAAGGTTTTGCCCGTGCCGCATGCCATGATAAGTTTCCCTCTATCACGAAACTTGAAATATTCCAAACTGTTGGCAATGGCTTTTTTCTGGTGCTCAAAAGGGGTTTTGCGGGGTTTACGCGCCTGTTCGCCATACATTCCCTGCAACAGTTTATCCCAGTCCACGCTGCTGTTTTGCAAATGAAAGAGCGAGATGCGCGAAACGGCCGGCGTGTGATTACGAATGGCTTCTTCGGCATTGCTTCCCCAATGGTTGGTAGTAGAAATCCAAAGACAGTGTTCAAATTTTTTTGTTTGCCCGCTGTCGTCCACAAACGAACGACCGGCTGTAGTCAGGAAACTGTCCACCGCAGGTTTGTTGATGACGGCATTTTCCTGATAGCATTTGCATTGAATTGCCCAATAAGCCCCATGTGTGGTTTTTGCCACCAAATCGATTCCGGTATCGTTGCCGCCCAAATCTTCTCTGAAAGGAAATTCGTTCCAAAGCCAAACTTTTGTAAACAGATTGGCATAATAGGGTTCGGTGAGTAAATACAACTGCATCAGGCGTTCGAAACGTTCGCCTTTATCTTTTTGTGAAAACGATTCTTTGCGGAATTGATTGAGAATGGATTGAAAGGTGGACATAATTAATATTTTCGAAAAGCAAAGCTACTAAAATCTAATCTTATTTAATATTCATGGGCATAAAAAAAGACTATCATCGGAATAATGGCCGGAACGTCAGGCTCCACAAACCTGTGATACACCCGGCGCGTTGCGAATATATAGCATTTATTTGAATTTTCCAACACCAAAAATTTATCGTCCAATGGAATAAATGCCGATTTTTAAAGTGGACTCATACATAAAAATCGATTTTCAATCTTTTTCCAATCGAATCCTCTCTTACCCATGGGGAGAATCCTACACTTTCCTACACTTTCCTACGCTTTCCTATACCCCCGAAACCCGCTCCCCATCTAACTTTCCTACACTTTCCTACACTTCCTACACTTCCTACACTTCCTACACTTCCCATACCTCCCTGCACTCCCTGCACTCCCTGACCTTCTTGCACTTCTTACACTTTTCAACATCACCCAATTTGTTCAAGCGGTACAACACCGGAAAAACAGAACAAACCTAAATTCATCTCCACTTCAAACACACTCCCTGTGCAATTACAAGCTCTCGCCACCGGTGCGATTATGAGATAAAAAACCCGGCAATTAAACCGGGTTTTGCGGCTTGTCGGCGATACGCCGTTTCCGGACGTCGTTGTCCCTCCGCCGCAGGCTATTGGCAACTTCTTATCCGCATCGCCAACTATGTAAAGTTATAAATTATTTCACTTCAACTCATCCCGGTGCGATTAAGAGATTCAGAATCCGTTCGGGCACATTTGGAAATGGTCATTTCAATTCCTTCTGGTGCGATTAAGAGGATTATATATTGATTTTCAGTATGTTAATGATCGCTGTTCCTGTCAATTGCTCGCACAAACGTGAGAAAAACCCTTCATCGACAACCGGATCAGAGAAAATTATTGGTGCTACTTCGCTCTTTCCCAATAATTTGTTTGTCGAGAAACTTTTCTGTCCGACTCGAAAAAATAATCAACGAATCTTCTTCCGTTTTCATTATTTTCTCCGCTAATATAGTCAATTCTTTCAATTTAACCTCGGAAATATCGCCTTCGAAATTGGAACAAAAAATTGACTGTTATATTTCGCCCAAATATATTCAAAATAAATGTAAATAGACAAAATAAAATATGGACTTGCAAACTTATTTTTGCTTCTTCAAGTGAAATCGGTATAGAATTTTTTTCAAGTATCTATATCTCGCTCAATGATATTTTGTCCCTGTCCTGGTAGCATAAACAGCCACAGCTGTTTTCTTTTGTATCGATTTGTCAACATGAATAATAGGAGGATTACAAACGCTGCAAAGGCTATAAGACAAAACAGCTTCCTTTAAAGAAATTGGAATTTATTTTAAAATAGTATACTTTTGGATTGAAATACTAGTATACTTTTAGAGTGAAATAAACAGGAGTTACTAACTTTGCTGGGACAAGATATAAAGTTAAGCATAAAAAGCCTACATTTGTCAAGGTATGAAAAAACAAAGAACACATTACGACAAGGCATTTAAAGAAAATGCTGTCAAACTAAGTTTCGAGCGGAAGAATGTTTCCGAGCTCGCACACGAATTAGGCATTTCACCAGCGCTGTTGTATCGCTGGCGCAAAGAGTACCGGGAACGAGGAGAAAGCAGTTTCCCCGGCAATGGGGTCCGTTCTCGAGAAGGAGAAGCCGGAAGGGTTGCAGAGCTGGAAAAACGTCTCAAAGAGGTTGAAACAGAACGTGATATATTAAAAAAAGCTTTAGGCATCATCGGGTAACTTAACCATTGATGAATTCCGGAATCAGTATAATCGTAAAGAAGAATCAATTAAAAATGTCGCTTAACTTTTTGTCTCAAAAAAGTTTGCACGTCCAAAGTTCAAAACAAAAAATTGATTTTATAACATTTCATAATCAAATCCCATTCAAGAAATGAATAATTATAATTTAATAAAAAAAAGTGGACAAGTTTTTACACCTGACTTTATAGTAGAAAACATGCTTGATTTTTGTGGCTATAATTCAGTTAATATTTTGCAAAAGCATATCATTGATAATAGTTGTGGTGACGGGGCATTTTTATGTCATATTGTTTCAAGATATTGTAAATACTTTCTTGTTAATGAATCGGATAAAGGAAAATTAAAAGAAGAATTGCAACTATATATCCATGGGATTGAATTAGATGAAACGGCTTTTAATAACTGCATTTACAATCTCAATGAATTAGTCAAAAAATATGGTATACAAGATGTTAAATGGGATATTCGACTTGCAAATGCTTTGACTATTTGCGAATATAACAACAAAATGGATTATGTTGTCGGTAATCCTCCTTACGTGAGAGTGCATAACTTGGAAGATAGTTACAAAATGGTAAAATCTTTCCATTTTGCAAATGGTGGTATGACTGATTTATTTTTGGTTTTTTTTGAACTTGGATTTAGAATGTTGAACAAAAACGGAAAATTATGTTACATTACTCCAAGTTCTTGGCTTAATAGTCTAGCAGCAGCAAATATGCGTAATTATATCTATCTGCATAGACAATTAGTTGGCTTAGTTGATTTAGAACATTTCCAAGCATTTGAAGGTGCTACGACATATACTTTAATTTCTTTATTTGATAATTCTAAAACTCAAAATACTTTTGATTACTATACTTATGATGAGATTTCAAACAAAAATATTTTTAAAGATACCCTTTCTTATGAAGATATAATGATAGAAAAAAAATTCTATTTAGCCTCTCGATCTGCACTCTTTAATTTAAAAGTAATCAAGCAAGACGGATATCCTAAATTATGTACAGTGAAAAATGGGTTTGCTACATTAGCAGATCAAGTATTTTTTGGCAACATTCCTTTTGATAAATTCACTATTCCCGTTATTAAAGCTTCAACCGGGAAATGGGTTAAAGGCTTTTTTCCCTATGATAAAAATGGAAAACCTCTTCCAAAAAATGAGATATTTAGCGATGATTCAGTATCAAATTACTTAAATAAAAACAAATTAAAACTATTGAAAGGTAAAAATGAAAATGAAAAAACAGACTGGTATTTATACGGACGCACACAAGCACTAAAAGATGTTTATAAAAATAAAATATCTATTAATACAATATTGAAAGACACTAAGAGTATAAAACTAAACCAAGTTCCAATAGGCTCTGGAGTATATAGTGGATTATATATTCTTACCAATATTCCTTTTTCTTATATTGAAAACGTTATTAAATCACAAGATTTTATAGATTACATAAAAATTTTAAAGAAATACAAAAGCGGAGGTTATTACACTTTCAACTCAAAAGATTTAGAACACTATTTAAATTTCAAAATGTTAGATTATGCAAAGGCAACAGATTTCATATCCGCTAAACAACACTGAATTTATCAAAGTTGTCTCAAATTCTTTTTATGAATTCCTCATTAGTGGAACTTCGAGAAGCACAGCTAAATTAAAACCTTTACATGGGGCAATTGCAGAAGATTTATACACTAGAATAGGTAGTGATTATAAAATATATTCTCAAGGGTACGGCAATGGCAAAGAAAGGAATATCGAGGGTAGATATATTGATAAAAGAGTAGATATTTCCATTACTAAAGGCGAAAAACCTGTTGCTGGTATTGGCGTAAAATTTGTTATGCAAAATTACTCTCAAAATTCAAATAACTATTTTGAGAACATGCTTGGAGAAACTGCTAATATCAGAAGTAATAGATGTCCTTATTTCCAGATCTTCATAATTCTTGATAAATTACCCTATTATAATAAAAAAAAAGATATAACTAAATGGGAAACTTTCACAGGGCATAATGCTAAAAAATATATTACTTTATCAAATGATAATATTGATGTTTTTTTTCATACTCCCAACAAGACATTAATGTACATAGTTCATATTCCTGATAATAATTCTTTAAAAAATTCAAATGAATATAGGAATTATTATAAAGACTTAGATTTTCAATTAAAATTATCTTCTATTTCATTTAACCCTTATGGAGATTCTATAATCGTAAATAACTATGAATTATTTAGAGAAAAAGTATATCATACAATAAATGCACGATAAACCATAAAATGAATGATTGAGTCTTATTTTCTAATTAATTAATATAGCCTCTAAATAATTAAAAATGTAGCTTACCTTTTTGTCTCAAATAAGTTTGCAAGTCCACATTGACGAAATTCACAAAGTGTTTTCTGAAAATGCCGGAAAAACAATTGATAGTTTAAATCCCGAATTTGTTCTTGGTTTTCTGCTTGCCGGTCTTCTTGTTTCGGCTTGCAGTCTTCTTGTTTTCTGCTAAATTTGTAATTTTTAATTTAATTGCCGTTGCTGTGTTTTTTATCGGATTTTGGTGGGGCTTCTTCGCT
>Ga0265293_10012732_pt1 | contig 11086 bp, 9 predicted proteins | sample Munlanlewell138R_FD_192505 | JGI IMG/M metagenome (GOLD analysis project Ga0265293, IMG submission 192505) | Leachate microbial communities from a municipal landfill in Southern Ontario, Canada - Leachate well 138R | ecosystem: Engineered > Solid waste > Landfill > Unclassified | place: Canada... | reverse complement strand
ATCTCAAAGCCGTCAGCGTATTAGGTACCGGTAGTTTTGAAATTGCCGATCCATCAGCTTTACTCAACGCCAGGATTTACGCTAAAGAAAACTATGCAATGGACATTGAAAACCCTACTTCCGGCTGGACAGGAAGTAGACTAGGCACTACCTCCACCCCTACTACCTTCTATGACCGTTTAGAAAATGGCCGTCCTCAGTCCTGTCTTGGGTGTATCGCCGGTTGCCGCAGCAGGCAGAAAAATGGTTTTGGTAATGAATCGTCTTGTGTCGAGACATCCTTCTACGGTGGCTTTGACAAAGCCAGGCATGGAGGCAAGTCCACGTTCAATGCGTACCTAGCCGCAGACTATTTGCAAAAATACGGCATCAATGCCTATGAGGCCTACCGTGGACTGGAGTATATACGAGCTCTAAACAAGATGGGGGTTCTCGGCCCAGGCAAAGAACTAGACTGTCCTTTAGACTTCGATAAACTTGGCACTGCTGAGTTTGCCGACGAGTTTCTTAGGATGATTGCCTACCGTGAGGGTATCGGTGATGATTTCGCCGAGGGTTTCTACCGGGCAGCTGAACGCTGGGGCCGGCTGGAAGAAGATCTCAAAACCGGCATCTTAGAGTATCCCTATTGGGGGCTACCGGAACACTCATATGATCCACGAGCTGAACTCGAGTGGGGTTACGGTACTATTCTGGGTGACCGTGACATCAATATGCACGACTTTAACGGCCTGTACTGGACCCCAAGCAGAGATTTGTGGGCCGGAAAAAAACCCTATCTTTCAGCAGAAGAAGTCGCTACCATCGTCTCGGAAAAACTCATGCCCTACGCAGGTAACCCGCTAATGGTGGACTACGGCAATGAGAATATGTACTCTGACCATATAGTTAAGCTTGTCTCCTGGCATAGGCATTACAGCACGTTTTGGAAGTCAGCTGTCCTCTATTGTGACTTTCGCTGGGCAGACTTCTTTAATGCCAACCGCCCTGATAATCGAGGTATGACCGGAGAAGACGGTGAGCCGGTCTTCTTGGCCGCCATTACTGGTGAGCACATTAGCTTTGTTGAAGGACTAAAAATAGGCCAGAAGATCTGGAACCTAGATAATGCCATCTGGACCCTGCAAGGACGCCATCGCGATATGGTAGTATTCTCCGACTATATTTATGAACAACCGTTTGACGGCGGAGTTGCCCCGGCCTATTTCCTGCCTGGCCGGGAAGATGGCGAATGGAAGTATGTCAATGTCGCCGGTCGAAAATTAGATCGGGAAAAATTCGAAGATTGGAAGACCCGTTTCTACAAATTTGAAGGTTGGGATCCCAAGACCGGTTGGCCGACTCGTCAAACCCTTGAATCTCTCGGCCTGAGTGAAGTCGCCGACACCTTGAAAAAGCACGGTAAGTTGGGAGGGTAATCGATGGCGGACCTAAACAAACCATCTCTAGAACTCGCGAACAAAATACTTACCGAAGTTGATTTCACCGACAGAATTAAAGGTTCTAGGCTCAGAGAACATGCGGGTCCTCTCTCGACTACTATGTACAGTTTTGAAGAAGTCCACAATTTTCTCGACGATGAGTTTCCGGCAATAGACTTTACCCGCTTGGAGCAATGGTTTCGAGACACTTTTGGCGACGTAGAACTAGCCGACAAGGTAGCCGCTGTATTAGCTGAAAGCTCCAATAATCAGGAGCGAACCATCAAAACACGCGATTTAATGGGTCAGCGTTTGGCCCAGTGTAAAGAGGTTGTTGAAGCCAACGACTCACTGGCTTGATCCACTCCACTAGGTCGAAAGCATTGTGATAGATAATATCCACTGCTTTCGGCCCTTTTTTCTGGCTATAAAATGTGAATTTCTGGGAATATAAGTAAAAATTATATAGTCCGGGCAGGAATGTTCGCGGCGGACTAGAATATAATGCATCGAGCCCACCACCTAAGGCATTTCATATGGCAATATTTCAGAATATTCTGTAATTTTGCGGTCAATAGTTACCTCCCGGTAACTATGATAAAGAGATCTAGATGACCGCGACAGGGGGTGATATATGCCGAAGATTGATCGTTTCAACCCAACCAATTAGAGAAAGGAGATCGGTTTGAAGTGTCTGACAAAACACAAAACTCGGAAAACCGCGAATTGTCTCGTCGTCAGTTCCTCAAATTCGCCGGCGGCATCGCAGCTGGTGTCGGTTTTGGCGGCTCGCTACCCAGGCTCTTTCAGCTCAGCGACGGCATCATTGCTGTCCCAGCATCAGAAGGCTACCTGCTAATCGACACCAAAAAATGCGCTGGGTGCCTATCTTGCATGATGGCCTGCTCGCTAGTTCACGAGGGCAAGGAAAATCTCTCCCTTTCCCGGATCCAAATCCTCCAAAATCCCTATGGACGCTTTCCGGAGGATATCAGTCAAGAGTTCTGCAGACAGTGCGTTTACCCGGCCTGCGTCGAAGCCTGTCCTACCGGAGCTTTGGCCGCTGATGCCAAAACTGGTCGGGTCAGGATCGTCTACCAGAACAAGTGCGTCGGTTGCCAACAGTGCGTCGAGGCCTGTCACTACGATCCCAGCAGAGTCGTTTGGAATCATGAAGACAAATACTCCATCAAGTGCGACCTTTGCGCCAACACCCCGTACTGGAATGAAAAAGGGGGGCCAGATGGTTGTCAGGCCTGCATTGAGATTTGCCCAATGAAGGCCATTGCCTTCACCAAGGATATTCCCAGGCAAGATATGGAGGGCTACACCGTCAATCTCCGTGGTCTGGCCTGGAAAAACCTTGGGTTTCCGACTGACTGATCTTTAGCGAGCAGAAAGAAAGCGAGGGGAATTCTTTTATGAAAGGACACATGGGTAAAATCCTGCGAATTGATTTGACCAGTCGCAGCCTTTCCGTGATCGATACCGCACAATACGAGGGGTGGTTTGGCGGTCATGGCATGGGCTCCGCGATCTTTTGGGATCTCTGCAAAGACAAAGCGATCAGCGGCTATGATCCCCGCAACGTCATTACGATCATGACCTCACCCCTTTCCGGCACACTTGTTCCGTCTGCCTCCGGGCGCACGGAAATCTGCGGTATCGGCATTCAATCTTATCCGACCGAGTGGTACACCCGCTCCAATGTAGGCGGACGCTTTAGTGCCATGCTCAAATATGCCGGCTGGGATGGCATTGTCATCGAAGGTAAGGCCGATAAACCGGTCTGGATTAACATCATTAATGATCAAGTCACTATCGAAAGCGCCGAATCACTTTGGGGACTAGATGCCTGGCAAACCCAGGAGGAGATCTGGTCCGCTGTCATGGGCGAACGCAATTATGAGGGCTGGTGGCAGGTGGGTACTGCCCGCGATAGCGGCAGAAGTACTCAGAAGCCTGCTGTCCTGGCAATCGGACAGGCCGGCGAACACCTCAATCGCAACGCTGCGATCATCCATGATGCCGGCAACGGCGCTGGGCAGGGTGGATTCGGTGGTGTCTGGGGAGCCAAAAACCTTAAGGCCATTAGTGTAATGGGAACCGGCAGTATCAGTATCGCCGATCCAAATGCATTGATCGAGGCCAGACGCTGGCATCAGAGTAGGCAATATAATGTTGATGCTCCAGCCATGCAGTTCCCCACCGACAACTTCCCGCCGATGTATGGAACCATGGCCAGAACACCTGGTTTTGCGCCACTGATCTTACCGGTCACCGAACCTTCCCGTCCGAAGGGGTGTGCCGGTTGTTTTGTCGCCTGCCGAAAACGCACCCAAAGCGGTTATTCCAATGAATCAACCTGTGTTGAGACCGCCTATTACCTCGATGGCGGCCCTGAGATTCAATGGAAAGCAGCCGACCTGCTCCAGCGTTATGGCCTCAATGTCTATGATATCAATATTTTCAACTACTTGCGAGAGTTGAATAAAATGGGCATTTTAGGCCGCGGCAAACAGATCGAATGTGACCTGCCATTTGAAAAATTCGGCAGTTGGGAATTCATTGATATGTACTGTCGTCAAATCGCCTACCGCGAAGGTATTGGCGCCGATTTAGGTGAAGGCATTATCCGGGCCTCCGCCAAGTGGGGTCGTTTAGAAGAAGACCTCAATAGCGGCATATTACCCTTCCCCAACTGGGGTTTTAATGAACACTACGATCCCCGGTTGGAGGTTGAATGGAGCTATGGCTCGATCCTGGGCGACCGCGACATCAATGAACATGACTTTAACTGGTATGTACATTGGATGCCCATGGTCACCGCTGCAGCCGGCCAACCTCCAGCGTATTCGGCCGAGAAGATCTCAGAGATCTTCGCCAAAAAACTCTCCCCCTATAATGATCCAATGATGCCTGACTATAGCGAAGAAGGCATTTACTCGGATGCCAAAATCAAATCGGTCGCCTGGCATCGACACTACACACGGTTCTATAAACAATCCATGCTCTTTTGCGACTGGGCTTGGCCGGATCTGATCAACGTCAATGTTCCAAACCTCGAAGGCACTACCGGCGAAGCTGAGCCAAAGTTCATTAACGCTGTTACCGGCGGGAACATCACCTTCGAAGAGGGGATGGAATTAGGTCGTAAGATCTGGAACCTCGACCGGGCCATTTGGACCCTGCAAGGCCGCCACCGCGACCAAGAGGTTCACGCCGGATATGTCTACAATGTACCGACGACCGTACCTTATCACTTGCCTGTCTACGAAAACGGTGAATGGAAATTCAGCACTTGCGAAGGGCGCACCCTCGATCGCAACAAGTGGGAAGATTTTAAAACCCGCTATTACAAATTTGAGGGTTGGGATCCCGAAACCGGCTGGCCTACCAGGGCTGCCTTAAGCTCAGTCGGCTTAGGCCAGGTTGCTGATGAACTCGCCAAAAACGACAGACTGGGGAAGTGAATCTATGTCTAAGTTAAGCAAACCATCTCTCGAACTGGCTACAAAAGTCCTTAGCGAGCTAGAGTACGCTGACCGCCTCAACGGATATCGGATGTCACCAGCGGTCGGCAATGCCCGCCATTCGCTCTTTAGCTTTCAGGAAGCGACAAACTTCTTGAAAATTGGCGATATTGGCGACCTCATGATCAAGGGCGGCAGCACGAGTATTGCCTTTATCAATCCGCAGGAACTTCGCACTTGGGTTGATCGGGTCTACGGGGACCAAGAACTAGTGGCCGCCTTGGACGAGTTACTTGCTACCGAGGCCAGTTTAGCTGAGAAGATAAGCACGATGAAACAGTTAATGAAGGAGCGGCTAGACGGGTGCCATGCTGTGCTGGCCGCAGAAAACGATAACCAAAAAGATAAGGAGGGTCATTATGCCTAAACGCAGTTCTTCGACCATAATCTTGCTGGCGGTCTTTGCCATAGGCATTTTCCTTGCCTACGAGGCCTCCCAGCCTTATCTATATCGAGCCGCTTTTGCCGGTTCATATAAGTACAATCTCCTGTTCACTAATTACGGCTGGTTGATTCCGATCGCGGTTTTCCTGGGGATATTTGCCGGTGCCGCGGCCAAACGCAAAGAGGCAGAGATTGTTGATGGGAAGGTCTTGCGTCATGATGAAACCGCATTCTTAATTCACTGGAGTCATGCCGTATCCTGCGTCTTATTGCTAATAACAGGGGTCTACTTAGGCTTTCTGTTTATCCCGAGACTAGTCAACACCCCGCAGATGGTCGGATTCATGATCAACCTGCACTTCATCGGGGTACTCGTCTTCATGTTCAGCGTCACTATGCATGTCACCGATGTCTTAGTCGGGGGTAAATTAAAGGAACATCTACCGGCCGACCATGATCTTGGGGATGCCATCGCCCATTACGGTGCTAAACTTGGCTTGGCAACCCCCAAAAAGGAGGGTAAATTCCTGGCGAGCGAACGCCTCTCTTACCCGTTGTGGGTTCTCTCCGTCGGTCTGGTGATTCTCACAGGTGTTGTCAAGGTATCTGCCCACTATTGGAATCTACCTGCAGGATTGATGAAGGTGACCACCCTTTTTCATGATCTCGCAGCGATATTGGTATTGGCCAACCTGGCAGCACATGTCTTCCTCTCCTCAATCGTTCCTTGGTCCTGGCCACTCATTAAATCAATGATCAACGGTTATGTCCCATTAGAATATGCCAAACACCATCATGCACTGTGGTATGAGGAGCTGACCGGAGAAATCCTGCCAGACCCCGAGCCACCAGCTAAGAAAAGGAATAAAGACCAGCAGAAAGAGACCACTACGGCCCAAGCGTAGGGTGATGATTTACTCAAGAAAGAAAGGAGAGCATGATCGAAATGGCTGATCGGAAAAGGAATAGCAAAGAATATTCCCGCCGCTCGTTTCTGAAAATGGCTAGTGGGACAGCTGTGGGCCTAGCCTTTGGCGGCTTTTTGCCCCGGTTAATTAACGTCGATGATCACGCGCTGATTATTCCCGCTTCCGAAGGATATATCTTGGTTGACACTAAGAAATGCGGTGGTTGCGTCAGTTGCATGTTGGCTTGTTCATTGGTTCATGAGGGTAAAGAAAACCTCTCCCTATCCAGGATTCAGGTTTTACAGAACTCCTTTGAAAAATATCCTAACGACATCTCACAGGAGCAGTGTAAACAATGTACCTTCCCCGCCTGTGCGGAGGCTTGCCCGACCAAGGCGCTGACAGCTGACCCGACAAAGGGCCATGTTCGCCTCGTCGATAGTCGGAAATGCATCGGCTGTATGCAGTGTATCCAGGCCTGTCCACAACAACCCGCCCGCATTCAGTGGAATCACGAAGCTAGGCATTCACAAAAATGCGACCTCTGCAGCGTGACCCCTTATTGGGAAGAAAAAGGCGGTCCAGATGGCAAGCAGGCTTGTGTGGCGGTTTGTCCTTTTAATGCTATTAAATTCACCAAAGAAATCCCAACCCAAGTCGGCGATTTCGGCTATAAAGTAAATCTACGTAAACACGATGCATGGGGCGCTTTAGGCCTGCCCACAGACTAACCGTGAGGAGGGATAAGAATATGTATGGCTACGTTGGTAAGATATTACGCGTCAATTTAACTACGCGCAAAATCTCAACTATCAATACAGAAGATTATAAAGAGTGGGGTGGCGGTCACGGAATGGGCTCAGCGATCTTCTGGGATCTCTGCCCTGACAAAACCGTCGATGGGCGTGATCCGCGCAACGTCATCACCATCATGACTTCGCCACTTTCCGGTACTTTAGTTCCGGCAGCCTCCGGGCGAACAGAGGTGCAAGGCATCGGCATCCAAGGCCATCCAATTGGTTGGTATACCCGCTCTAACTTTGGCGGCCGTTTCGGTGCGCAGCTAAAATATGCCGGCTGGGATGGAATCGTTCTCGAAGGCAGAGCAGATAAACCGGTCTGGATTGATATTCGTAATGGGAATGTCAAAATACGTGATGGCGGTCATCTCTGGGGCCTAGATACCTGGGCAACTCAGGAAGAGATCTGGCAGGAGGTTAGTGATGGCCAAGGCTTCGGAAACTGGGTTGAAATTGACTCTTGGCGCGATCGGGGCCGGACTACTCAACGCCCGGCAGTTTTGACCATCGGTCGGGTCGGCGAGTTACAAAGCCCCCTCGGATGTTTAATTCATGATGCCGGTAATGGTGCCGGTCAAGGCGGATTTGGCGGGGTTTTCGGCTCCAAAAACCTCAAGGCCATCAGTGTAATCGGCACCGGTAGCATCGATATCGCTCACCCAGCAATGTTGATGAACGCTAGGTTATGGACGAGAGAAAAATATGGTTTCAACGTTGAAGCACCCGCGGCGGATGTCGGTAGCTTTAACTTCCCAGCCGGTCCCGGTGCTACACCCTATTTGCCACCGGGGATCGGACAACGCCCACAAGGCTGTACCGGATGCCACAAAATGTGCCGGGGTCGTTCCGCCGGTGGTGGTAATGAATCCCACTGTGTAGATTACCTCTTCTACAATAATTATGATGCCGCGAAACACGGTCAGATCACGCACCACCTGCTACAAGCAGCCGACTTGGTGCAAAAAGCCGGCATCAACGTCTACCAAATGCAGACCGGGCTCATCTGGCTGAATCATCTATATCAACAGGGTATCCTCGGCCCTGGCAAGCAAATTGACTGTGATTTGCCTTTTGACCAACTCGGTGACTATGTCTTCGTTGAACGCATGGTCGAGCAAATAGAAAAGCAAGAGGGTATCGGTAAATACTTATTTAAGGGATTAGCCCAAGCCGCCATCGATCTAGGCCGTTATGAACAGGATCTCAGATCCGGTATTCTCCCGTTACAGGAGTGGGGCTACTCTCACCACTACGATGCCCGAACCGAGGTCGAATGGGGTTATGGCAGTCTACTTGGCTCCCGTGACTGCAACGACCATGACTTCAATGTCTGCTGCTACTGGACACCATCTATTTGTGCGCTATTTGGAGCCGAATTTCCTGTTAGCGCCGCTGAATTAGCGGCAATTATCGCCGAAAAATGTGTGCCCTACAGCGACCCGCTGATGGCCGACTACAGTGATGAAGGCATCTACAAAGAGCCCATGGCTAAATTAGTTCAATGGCACCGTCACTACAGCAATTACTACAAGCAGTCGCTGCTCTTCTGTGACTGGGCCTATGCCGACTTCGTCAACCCCTATGCCGAAGGGAAAAAAGGCCTGACGGGAGAAGCCGAACCCAAGTTCTTCACCGCCGTAACAGGGATTGAACAAAGCTTCGAAGAAGGGATAGAAATCGGCCGAAAAATTTGGAATCTCGACCGGGCGATCTGGGCATTGCAAGGGCGCCACCGTGATCAGGAGGTCTTCGCCGACTATATTTATGAAGTCGGGGCGCAACCAGGTTACACTACCTACGAAATTCCTTATGTCATGCCGGTCTACGAAAACGGCCAGTGGCAATACAAGGCACTTTCCGGGCGGACTCTCGACCGTCAAAAAGTCGAAGACTGGAAGACCATCTACTACAAACTCGAAGGCTGGGACCCCAATACCGGACGGCCCACCCGCCGGACCCTCGAGGGTTTGGGTCTGAAAGAAGTAGCTGACGAACTAGAGAAAAACGGCAAACTAGGAGCATAAGGTCATGGTTCAGTTGTCTAAGCCATCGAAGGAATTAGTAGCGCGCTTAATGAAAAAGGTAGATTATCAGAAGCAGCTCAAAGGGGTCATTATGAACGCAATGGCCGGTACCATTGAACGTTCGATCTACTCCTTCCAGGATGCCTGCAATTTCCTTTATAGCAGCAGCCTGGAGGAGCTACAAGCTGCAGGCGGCGCAGGGTCCATTCGCTACATCGACTTTGGCGTACTGCAAAAATGGTTGCGCGAAGTCTTTGGCGATGAAGAATTAGCTACCGCCATTGGCCAAGAAGTTGCCACAGAGGCATTTTACGGCAAACAACTTCCCCTGGTCAAGAAGTTACTGATGCAAAGACTCAATCAGTGCCTTGAGTTAACTCAGGTGACCCACTCATAAGATACAAGCCGGAGGCACTCCATCCCAACGGTGTCTCCGGCACCAATATAGAGTTTCGAGGAGCAATGCATATGAATATTTCACTAATCAACGCACCAGTCGCTCATCCTAGCCCCCACTCCAGATTGGCTCCCCCCCTTGGTTTGGCTTATATCGCCGCAGTTCTGCTTGAGGCCGGACACCGAGTCAGCGCTGTTGACTACAATGTGAGCGGCCTGCATGTTCAAAGAGTTACCCGCCTGGTAGAACGGGATAAACCACACATCGTCGGCATTTCCGCCCATACCGAGACCTACCCCAATGCCCTGAAGATTGCTGAAATTATTAAAGACATTAACCCAGATGTCAAGATTGTCTTGGGCGGCCCCCATCCCTCGATTTTGCCCCAGGAAGTCCTGGCAGAACCCACAGTCGACTTTATTGTTGTCGGTGAGGGTGAGGCGACCATGCTTGAGTTGGCCGAAATGGTACAGGCCGGTACTAGCGAATTTGCCGAGATCAAAGGGCTAGGCTATAAGGATGCCTCCGGCACCATCCATATTAATGAACGGAGGCCACTCTTAGATCCTGATCAGCTGCCGATCCCAGTGCGCGAACTTTTCCCCATGGAGTTCTATCAAGACCGCTTTAACGTGCTGGCGGCACGCGGCGGCTGTCCCTTTAAATGCCCCTTCTGCTCGGCCTCGTTTATCTGGAGCGGCAAACGGCGGGCCCGCAGCCCCCAAAATATTATGCAAGAGATTCGCTTTCTGATGGAACACCACGGAGCCGAATATATCTTTTTTTCCGATGACATCTTCACCATCGATAAAAAATGGGTTAACGAGATCATGGATGAGCTGACCAACTTGCCGTACCCTCTTGAATGGGGATGTGCTACCCGGGTGGACATGGTAACCCCGGAGTTGTTGCAGAGAATGGCCGAGACCGGTTGCCGGGCGATCCAATATGGCGTAGAGTCTGGCTGCCAAAAGATCTTGGACTCCGTCAAAGGCATCAAGAAAGAGCAGGTACTTACCGCCGTCAAGGCCGCTACACAGGTCGGCATCGACATCGCCAGCTCATTTATGATTCCATTTCCAGAGGATACTGTGGAGACTATTCGCGAGACCAAAGAGTTTATCCGTCAAGTTGCTGAGGCCGGGAGCAAGGTTTTGCTCTCCTTTACCTCACCATATCCCGGGACCTATTTTTATCAGAACGCCGACCAACTTGGTCTGAAAATTCTAGCCAAAAGTTGGGAAGAATATGATGCCAAACATAATATCCTGGAAACCAAGTACCTCACCGCCGAACAAATCGATCAACTTGTCGGCGAAATCGTGCGCGATCTAGGCCTTAAGAAAGCAACCTCTTAAGTATCGGATTATTAAGGGAGGGGATCGACCATGCAGCGCACATCTATTTTAACCATAGTATTATTGGGGCTCTTACTTCTCTCTGCCGCGACTGCGGCCACATCAAGCCTGAACGCCTCGCTGTGGTCTGAGGATGTGGACTATCTCGTCACCCGCTTACCTAAAGTCCATAAAAACCTGTTTTTCAACATAGATAAAGCCCAATTTACCCAGATGGCCTCGGCATTGAAAGATGACTTGCCCTCATTATCCGACGATCAG
>Ga0265293_10012731_pt1 | contig 11086 bp, 12 predicted proteins | sample Munlanlewell138R_FD_192505 | JGI IMG/M metagenome (GOLD analysis project Ga0265293, IMG submission 192505) | Leachate microbial communities from a municipal landfill in Southern Ontario, Canada - Leachate well 138R | ecosystem: Engineered > Solid waste > Landfill > Unclassified | place: Canada... | reverse complement strand
ATTATGAATGGATATCATTTCTGCTCACCTCTTCGTTATTCTATCAAAAACATATTGAAATATCAATGAATTTTTCGTGATGAGGGACTCCACCGATGCTTGTTGAAACGGCGTAAGCGTAAGGCATTGAGAACGACAGAGACGGAACTAAAACTCATCGCAGCTCCAGCAATCATGGGGCTAAGAAGTGGACCTCCAAAGGCTGCAAGAATGCCCATGGCAACCGGAAGGGCAAGGACGTTGTAAGCAAAGGCCCAAAAGAGATTTTCCTTGATAATTCGTAAGGTTGCTCGACTTAGGGCAAAGGCATAAACAACACTCATAAGATCGGCGGACATGAGGACAACATCGGCGGCCTCGATGGCGACATCGGTTCCGGTAGCAACCGCAAAGCCCACATGCGATTCGGCCAAGGAGGGAGCATCATTGATCCCATCTCCCACCATTCCTACTCGCTCCCCTTGTTGGATGAGTGAACGGATAATTTCGGCTTTTTGGTGGGGCAGAACTTGGGCATAAACAGTTTCAATTCCTAACTCGTTTGCAACGGCAGCAGCGGTTGCTTGCTGATCCCCCGTTAACAGCACTAATTGTAAGCCGAGTGCTTGTAACGTTTGAACCGCCGCCAAACTGGTGGGGCGGAGGGGATCGGCGATGGCAAGGGCACCAAGATAGGAAGATCCTTGAGCCAACCACACGATGGTTTTTTGAGCATGAGCAAGTTCCATTAAAGAAGGAAGGTGTTCGACTTGCTGATCATTCATTAATGCTTGATTCCCGATGGCATAAGTGATGCCATCTACTGTTCCAATCAATCCTTTTCCTGGAAGGGCTTGGAAATCGTTCACAGGGAGCAGGGGACGATGAGATTCAGGTAGAGCCGCCAAAATGGCTTTGGCAAGCGGGTGTTCGGAACCTTGTTCCAACGATGCAGCAAGATGCAATAAGTCATCACTCGAGAGCGAACCGTTGGGGAGAACATCGGTGACCGAAGGTAATCCTTGAGTGAGAGTTCCTGTTTTATCCAAGACGAGAGTCGTGAGCTGATGGGTTTGTTCCAAGGCTGCTGCATTTTTAATTAATACCCCTAATTCGGCGCCTTTGCCAAGTCCGACCATTAAGGCGGTCGGAGTGGCAAGCCCAAGGGCACAAGGACAAGCAATGACCAAGACCGATACTAAAATGGTAAGTGCAAACGATAAGGACTGTCCCACCAACAACCAAACGAGGGTGGAAAGAAAAGCAAGTCCCATGACAATCGGAACAAAATAAAGGGAGATGCGATCGGCAAGTTGTGCGATGGGAGCTTTCGAACCTTGAGCGTCTTCCACTAGTTGAATGATTTGAGCAAGGATCGTATCGGCACCGATACGTTCGGCACGATAGGTAATGGATCCTGTCTGATTGATGCTACCACCAGTTACCAAGTCACCTTGTTGTTTTTTAACAGGATAACTTTCACCCGTTAACATCGATTCATCCAAATGGGTAGAACCCTCAATGACGACACCATCAACCGCCACGCGTTCGCCTGGTTTTAAGAGAATCCGATCGCCGACTTGAAGCGAAGATACAGGCACTACTTCAGGCATTCCATCGGTGATGCGAGTGGCAAGTTTGGGGGTCAGTTCCATTAAGGCACGTACCGCTTGAGATGTTTTGCCCTTGGCTTTGGTTTCCAACCATTTTCCAAGAGAAACAAGAGTTAAGATGACCGCCGAGGACTCATAATATAATTCATGCATCGCCATAGGGTCTCCTTGAATAATGCGAACGGTGGACACAAGACTATAGAGAAATGCCGCAGCGGTACCAAGAGCAATCAAAGAATCCATGTTGGGGTGACGCTTCCATAAAGCACGGAATCCTGTTTGATAAAAACGACGCCCCAACCAAACCACAGGAAGAGTGAAAATTAGTTGAGTAAGTGCAAAGCCCCCAGGAGTTAGCCAAGTTGCCCATGGAATGCCTACCATGGCCCCCATAGCAACAATCAGTAAAGGAAGCGTTAGTAATGCGGATCCAAGAAAGCGAAAACGCCACTTCTTCTCACTTAGTGAGGGGCCTTCTTCGGGGGATGGAGAAGTCGAATCACGAAGAACCAATTGATACCCAAGTTCTGCCACTTCTTGCATGAACTGTGATTCTTGAAACGTATCATCAGCCTCTAGTGTGAGTTGTTCACTGGCATAGTTCACTTGAGCATGCAATACTCCCGAATAGGATTGTGCCGTGCGCTCAATGGTTTGAGCACAGACGGCGCAAGTCATTCCTTCAATACGATAATGATGGGTGGCAGAAGGGGCAATCAGTTGATAACCTAAGTCCTGAATGGTAGTCATAAGAAGAGGCAGAGAAAACGAATCATCATAAGTAAGTGTAAGGGTTTCATTGGCTAGATTGACATGGGCGGAATGGACACCCAAGGATTCTTTTGCCGTGCGCTCAATAGTTTGAGCGCAAACGGCGCAAGTCATTCCCTCAATGCGATAACGTTTGGTTAAAATCATAGATATTCCTCCTATTTTCCGATGATACGATCCAATAGTTGCATGACTTCTTGAGTTTTTTCTTCGCCATTTCCTTCTTGAAAGGCGGTTGCAACACAATGGTTAAGGTGTTGCTGAAGAATCAATAAGTTGGTTTTTTTCAATAAGGATTGAACGGCAGCAATTTGATTGGAAATATCCAGACAGTAGCGTTCTTCTTCGAGCATATGGATGACCGCGTCGATTTGACCTTTGGCGGTACGTACGTTTTGCAGTGCTTGTTGTTTTTCTATATTCATCGTGACATCCTCCTACCCCCCTATGGGAGGGGTATATATCATAACATTTCTTGAATGATAAAGTCAAATCATTGAAATGATGGAGGAAAATAATCAACTGCTTCATCATGGGCTAGTTTGGCACACAAGTAATCAATTGTATATCGTAATATAAAACTGAGCCACCCATCGTCATTTAAAATTGAGCCACCTAGAAACCTCTTCTAAACTATAATAAATAGTAAACGAGGAGGCTGAGAGGATGATCAATATAATAGAAAAGAACGGCATCATCAGCATGCATATCCATGAAAAGAAATCAAAGCGAGAAATATCGAGGATATTAAGAATTTCAAGAAACACCGTTGATAAATACATCGATGAATACGAAATGAACTTGAAAGCATTAAAAGCGAGTGAAAGTGACCATGAAAGTCGAGTTCATCAGCAAAACCTCTTCGGCAAGCCTACTTACAAAAGAACAAAACCGAATCGTAGTGCCTTCACAGACGACATGAAAAAAGAGTTTGACCAAATGATTGAGCAAGATAAACACCGAGATGAACTATTGGGCGATAACAAACAAAAACTCAGTGCAGCGAAGATTTATCGAGTTTTGAGGGAAAAAGGTTATCAAGTGAGTCAATCAACGGTAGAAAGAGCGTTTCGAGTTTATAAAGAGACCTTACCAAAAGAAGTCTATATCAAACAAACCTATGACCCAGGCAAACGCGCAGAGTATGACTTTCATCAAGCGAAAGTGTTGGTTGAAGGCATAAAGCGAACGTATCATCAAGTGACGATCGCACCCCCCTACTCGGATGTTTATTGAGTTAAACTATACCACGATGAAAGCAGACATACGCTCATTAAAAGCATCATCGAATTCATAGAGTACATGGGTGGTACATTTGAAGAGATGGTATTTGACAATCTATCACCACTGGTGAAGCATTATGTATTACGAAAACAAGATAAGATATATGATGAAGAGTTGATAAAACTGAGCACGTATTATGGGTTTAAGATAACAACCTGTAACGCGAGATCAGGGTGGGAAAAAGGCAGTGTTGAAAATGGCGGTAAGTATGTAAGGAAAGAACTATTTTCACTGAACTATCGATTTGAAGATGAAACAGAATTAATGGATTATGTGGCCTCTGAACAGATCAAGATTAACCATTCTAAAGCGACCAAATTTGAAGCCGAAAAGGCTTCAATAAAGCGACTAGAGGTACCGAGATACATATACGCAAATGAAGGCATATCAATCGTCAATAGTTATTCATTAGTGACCATCAGCCACAATCACTATTCAGCGCCTGAAAGATACGTAGGGAAGGCGATTAAGTACGTTAAAACAACGGACATAATCGCGTTATATGAGGGCTCAAAACTCATCTGTAAACATGGATTATTGTGTGGTCGAAATGAACACAGCATGAGTTTAAGTCACTATGAGAAAACATTAAGACGAAAGCCAGGCGCAATTCCAAACTCAGTCTTATTGAAAGTATCAAGTGAAGAGACCAGACGCTACTATGAAACGGTTTGTCAAGAAGACCCAAAAGCGTTCTTACAACACCTTTATGGACGTGTTGAAAGTAGTGGGGATGACGAGATGGCACTAATACTAAGTAATCAGATTCAAGGGTTTAACGCCTTAATTCCGGAGGTTAGTTATGGTAGAGATTGATAAGCTAGCTAAACAGTTAAAGCTCCCCTTTATTCGATCAAACTATAAAGATATCTTAGAAACAGCGAAACAAAAAGGCTTTACATACCAAACATTTTTAGAGGTTATATTAGAATCAGAGGTTAAACAACGTGATCAAAATGGGATAAGGTTGAAAAAACAGTTCGCAAAGTTCCCATATATTAGACCCTATGAAGATCTCGATTTGACTAGCTATAAACCTCAAACTGCCTTACAGATTAGGGAGTTATCGGATATGGGTTTCCTAGATAAAGGAAAGAATGTCATATTGATTGGTAACCCTGGTGTAGGGAAGACCCATTTGGCAATTGCACTAGGCCTTAAGGCGTGTGAGATGAATAAAACGGTCTTGTATATTACCATCCCTTACCTCATTACTGAGTTAAAGGAAAGCATGAGTAAGAATCGATTAACAACATTCAGAAAACAGTTGATGAGTTATGACCTCATCATCGAGGATGAATTAGGCTACTGCAGTTTTGATAAAGAAGGTTCTGAATTGCTGTTTAACTTCTTTTCGATGAGGAATGAGTTTAAATCGACCATCATTACAACGAACCTAACATTTAAAGATTGGCCAAGTGTATTTGGAGATAACACGCTATCCGCAGCGTTGATAGACCGTTTAACACATCGAGCTATCATACTAAATATGAGTGGTGAATCTCATAGGCACAAGGAAGCTTTACAAAATATGAAGGTGGCTCAAAATTAAATGACGGTTTGTTGTCTAAGTGGCTCACTTTTACTTGACGGTTTACAAACGTGAATGAAATTCACTTTTGTTCTAAGTTACATAGATAAACATTTGAATAATTGATGCAGGTCAAGGATTTAGAACATTTTTTAGACTAAAATGAATATGTAAAATTAAAAAAGGAGAGTTCACATGAAAAAGATAGAAATTCAATTAGAGACAGTAACATGTCCATCATGTATCAAAAAGATCGAATCTGCTTTAAATAAAAAAGAAGGTGTATCTGATGCGAAAGTATTATTTCATGCAAGTAAAGTTAAAGCTGATTTCAATGATGCACTTGTTAGTCAAAAAGAAATTGTTGACACGATTGGTAATTTAGGTTATCAAGTCATTTCATCAAGTACATACTAAATCATAAAACCCCATAAATTGGGGTTTTATAAAAAGGAGTTTTCATGATAAATTTAGTGAATAAACATAAAAATATCATTACTTTACTTTCAGGACTATTAATCTCAAGTGCGTTTATATTTGCTTATTTTGAGCTTAAAGATATCAGTGATATTTTACTAATAATTGCTACCATTCTAGCAAGTATTCCAATACTTATAAAGGCAATTCAATCCACAGTAATGAAACAATTTAGTATCGAATTATTAGTTATTATTGCAGTGATTGGTGCATTATATATTAAAGAATATACCGAATCATCTGTTGTCACATTTTTATTTATGTTTGGTGCTTACTTAGAAGCTAAGACATTAAAGAAAATGAGAAATGCATTAAAAAAATTAACGAATCTATCACCTAAAACTGCTGATGTCATCAAAGACGGTCATGTAGTTACAACACTTGTTGATGATGTTCTCGTAGATGATTTAATTGTGGGTAAAACAGGATCTATTATTCCAGTTGATGGCATAGTATCTAAAGGATTTGCATCCGTTAATGAATCAAGTATTACAGGTGAATCTATGCCAGTTGGTAAAAAGATTGATGAAATGGTTTATAGTGGTACGCTGATTGAAGATGGTTATATAGAGATTAAAGCACTTAAAGTTGGACGTGATACAACATTTAGTAAAATGATTGAACTCATTGAAGAGGCACAAGAAAGTAAGTCAAAAACTCAAAAGTTTTTAGACAAGTTTGCTCAAATATATACGCCTGTTGTTGTCTTGTTATCAATTATTGTTTTATTATGGACAAGAGATTTACATTTATCCATTACATTTTTAGTTGTTGCATGTCCTGGTGCATTAGTTATTGGTGCTCCCGTATCAACGGTTGCAGGTATTTCAAATGGAGCATCCAGTGGTATCTTAATTAAAGGTGGCGAAGCGATGCAAAACTTTGCCCATATTGATGCTTTGGTAGTCGATAAAACAGGGACCTTAACCGTAGGTAGACCTGTGGTAGTACATACAAAGGATTATGGTTTGAATGAAAATGACTGGCTATACTATGCTGCATCTGCAGAAAGTGTATCAGAACACCACTTAGGTAAAGCGATTGTTAAGTATGCAGCTCAAAAAAATATCCTTTTAAGTAAAGTACTTCATGATGTGGAAATTATTAAGGGTGGTGGTATTAAAGTATTTGTTGATGATAAACTTATAGTTATTGGTACACATGAATTATTAGTCAAACAGAATGTTTTAATAGAACCAAACGTCATTAAAGATCTAGAAACTGAAGAAGAAAAAGGTTATACAACAGTTTTAGTTTCTATGGATTCTAAAGTGGTCGGTTTAATTGCTATTGCTGATGAAATTAAAAAAGAAGCTAAAAATGCCTTAAACGGTTTGAAGGCACTGGGAATCAAAAAGGTAGTCATGTTAACAGGTGACCAAGAACGTGTAGCATTAAATGTTGGTAGAAGTGTAGATGTTGATGAGATTCATGCTGGTCTTAAACCAGAGGATAAAGTAGAACATATCAAATCCTTAATTAAAGACGGTTATAAGGTAGCAATGATTGGAGACGGATTAAATGATGCACCAGCGCTTGCAACTGCCAATTTAGGTATTGCAATGGGAATTGCCGGTGTTGAAGTATCCACTGAAGTTGCTGATGTTGTATTAATGTCTGATAATTTACTTCAACTCATTCATGCATATAAATTAGCTAAAAAAACAAATGCTAATATGAAACAAAATACACTGATTGCTGTCCTTACAGTTGTTATACTGTTGTCTGGTGTTTTATTTAAACTCGTTAATCTAGGTTCGGGTATGTTAATTCACGAATTGAGCGTTTTAGTTGTTATTTTAAATGCAATGCGACTCTTAAAGTTTAAAAGTTAGATAAATAAGGTAAAATGGTACTATAGTTTAAGATTAAAGGTAGGTGTTTAAATTGAATCAACATAATACACATTGTGAACATGACGATATGAGTTCAGATAAAAATTGTTTACTTAAAGTGCCAATTTTTAATCATTTAGCATATGATCAGCTTGAACATATATTACCACTTTTAAAATCAAAGAAATTCAAGAAGAAAGAAATTATTTATCAAGTTAATGAAAAAGCAGATACGCTGTATATTATTAAAAAAGGGTTAGTTAGAATGTATCGGTTATCTGAAGGTTATAAAGAACAATTACTTAGATTTTTATATCCTGGAGACTTTACAGGTGAGCTTAATATATTTACCACAAGTGTCCATGAATCCTTTGCAGAGGCGGTTGAAGATACAGATGTTTGTATGATTAAAAAGGATCAGTTTGAAGCAGTTATTGCAAAGTATCCATCCATAGCATTTATGCTACTAAAAGAAATGTCATTAAGATTAGAAGTTGCAGAAAAACAAATGACTTGGATATCTGCAGAAACTGTTGAAATGCGAATTGCAAAGTTTCTAGTTGGCTTGAAGGATCCAAATAAAGATAGTAATATTGTTGAACTTACAATGTCTAGAAAGAATTTGGCATCTTTTCTAGGTACCAGTCCTGAGACATTAAGTAGAAGATTAGCACGATTAGAGGATTTGAAGTATATTAAACAATTATCAACCAAAGAGATTCAATTGAATGATATTGAGAAGTTATTAGAGTCTGCATAAAATAAGAAATAAATATGTCATAATGAAAATGATTCTATGATAAAAGATGTAAAAAAGTCTACAAGGAACTTTCCATGATGTAGACTTTTTTCATTTTAATTTTTATTAACTTGCTATTAGTGACGATTTATTTATATATGGTAGTAACAAAATTAAATGACGATTTGTTGTCTAAGTGGCTCACTTTTACTTGACGGTTTACATCAATTCGATAAAAGTAGTGTTACATCTTATCATAGATTGGCAACACACTGGATTTGAAGTATTATATTAATAGTCGATCAGTATATTCATTGAGGTGGGCAAATGTGGCGCCCATGCACCTATATGGTAAAAAGAGATGAAGGAAAGGCCACACCTTCCAATGAATATATCATATGTTTTAAGTTTTTTGATTTCTTTGCTTATCAAGTTATCAAAAAAAATCGATGATAATATCCGAGAAGATCTTGTTCACAATAGTTTACTGGTAAAGCAAATGTTCCAATTATCTAGAGAAGTAAGGATTCCATAAGATAAAAACAAATTCAAGCCATTGAATATTTCTATCCTATTGATGGCGCAGAAGTGTAATAAATACTTCATTGCATTGCTTTAAAGAGAAAGATAGTATTAAAAATTCAGGGAATCAACCCATAAAGAAGTTACTTATTTCCTATCAATAATTGTTAATACGTAGTAAAAATCGATATTATCATTATAGAATTGGAACCCCAATGTCCCAAGCAAACCCAAGAGAGGTGGTAGAAATGACAAATAAAGATATTAAAAAATATGATTGGACTAAGAATGTGAAAATCACTACAACGGATGGTGACATTTTTATTTGTAACACAGAGGATTCCTTTGATAAAGACGATTCTGATGATGAGTATGACTCAATAATGATTGACATGATTAAAATAATTAAAGGTTGTAAAAACTGGTATTTAGGAAGAGGACTCACACTCTCGCAAGATGAAATTGAGGATATTGAAGTTCTTGAATAATGATGAACTTATAACGTATATTATAAATGGTCTTTGAGGTAGTCGATGTGATAACCTTTCGTAGGAAAGGCTCGTGCCTACTACACGCCCCCAAAGGGTGAGGGATGGAGGAAGCGGTACACCTCCCAAAGACCATTTTTAACTTTTTATTATAGATGGATAAATGAAGGGCAAGACGAGGTGGAAATTTCGAGAGATCGACCACGACGCATCTCTATAAGATGGTGAGTTTCTTCTACAAGGAGAAACGCAGTGATCCAGCAGACTTCTCGGCTGGCGTCTTACAAAAAAAGTGTGTAATAACACTTTTTTCATTATCGCTTGAACAATTTAATCAATCACTGAAGAATCAAATAGATCTTCTAATACAGGCCCTTCAACAATTTTAAAAAAAAAAATTGGGTGGATAAAGGTTGTCTTCTTCAGATTCGTCAACGATACGATACCATAATTGTTCAATTGACATTACATCATAAATTTTTACCATTGGTTAGTACTAATGATTCAGTTTTTCCTATGGCTTGTACTTTCATCCTTAAACCAGCTCTGTATTTTGACTGTTACATACTTCGTTTGCTCATTAATTGGGGAAATTATAAATACTGTACTAGTTTCTATGATTAAAATAAAAACCGGACTTTATCGATTGGAGGTAAGTCAAAAAATAAGGGCCGAAGCCCTTATTCATAGTATTCAAGATCAGGAGTAATTTGCAGGCGGCGAATGGCGGTGGCTTTGCCGGTGACGTTATCGAGCGTCAAGACGACACCACTGAGTTGGCCAGGACCATCAGCGACATCGAAGCGTGCCGGCAAACCGGTACGCGTCCGGTAGATGACTTCTTCTTTTTTGGCACCAATGACTCCATTGTAAGGGCCCGTCATACCAACATCGGAAAGATAAGCTGTTCCTTGGGGAAGAATACGGCTATCGGTAGTTTGGACGTGGGTGTGAGTGCCAATAATAGCACTTACCTTGCCGTCAAAGTTCCAACCAAAGGCCATTTTCTCTCCGGTGGCTTCCGCATGGAAGTCCACGATATGCAAGGGTTCAGGTGCATGAAGAAGGATTTCCTCCATGGCATCGAAAGGGTTCCCGGGGGCAAGATCACGAATAAAGACGCGCCCTAGAATGTTCGTGACTCGAAGTTTGATGCCTTGAACATCAAAGACTCGGGTTCCGACCCCAGCAGCGCTAGGGTGGAGGTTATACGGACGAACAAGACGGTCAGCGTTGGTATAAAACCGATCCGTTTCTTGTCGGGTGATGTAGTGATTTCCCAAGGTGATGGCATCAATGCCGAGCCGTACGAGTTTCTCATAGGTTGCGGTGGTGATTCCTTTTCCATGGGCAACATTTTCGCCGTTGGCAATGACAAAATCAATGGCATATCGGCTTCGTAAAGCTTCGAGATGCGTGGCAATCATGTTACGTCCAGTTTCCGAGACGACATCACCAAGAAATAATACGTTCATGAGTTGATCTTTCTAGCGAGCCAGTTCGCTGGCTCGAGTTTCCCGGACCACCGTCACTTTTATTTGGCCAGGATAGGTGAGTTCATTTTCAATTTTTTCGCGGATATCGCGGGCAATCTTAAATGCTTTAAGGTCATCGACTTTTTCAGGGATTACCATGACACGGATCTCACGCCCTGCTTGAATGGCATAGGCAGAGGCCACCCCTTCAAAGCCTTTGGAGATTTCTTCCAATTTTTCAATCCGTTTGATGTAGTTTTCTAAGGATTCGGAACGAGCGCCTGGGCGAGCGGCACTTAAAGTGTCGGCCGCAGCAACTAAGTTGGATATCACATGGTTGACGGGGACATCGCCATGATGGGACTCGATGGC
>Ga0265293_10012729_pt1 | contig 11086 bp, 6 predicted proteins | sample Munlanlewell138R_FD_192505 | JGI IMG/M metagenome (GOLD analysis project Ga0265293, IMG submission 192505) | Leachate microbial communities from a municipal landfill in Southern Ontario, Canada - Leachate well 138R | ecosystem: Engineered > Solid waste > Landfill > Unclassified | place: Canada... | reverse complement strand
GCTTTGTGAAAATGTTTCAGTGGAAAGACAAAAAGTAGATTCGTAAGCACCTAAATCAACTGTTGAATTATCAATTCTCGGATTTCCTGCCAAATCAAGTGTTCCAATTGCATTAGAATTATCACCTGCGTCAATTCCTGAAGAAAATAAATTGAGCTGATAATTTAATCCAGTAGTATCAAAAGGTGCATTTATGGCATTTCCAGGCAGATTGAACAATGGATTTAGCGTATCAATATTTGTCCAAGTTGACCCAAAATTTCCAGTGGGTTCTATAATGCAGTCATTTACACTCAAGCCTGTAGACAAAACTTGTTTAAGTGCCTGATTTCCATAAACTATTGAATTTACAATCGAACTTTGATTATTTAAAGCAATTGCATTGTCTGTAGATCCAGTTGTTTGACCCTGACCATTATGAGCAACCGTACAATTCACAATTTCATTATTGTTGTTACTACTAAATGTCTCTGTACCTATAACACTTCCATTATTTACAAAATTTCCCACCAACAAGCAGTTGTATAATTTAAATTCTCCACTTTGGTTGGCATACACAATATTACTATTTCCCGTGTTTCCCGCAATAACGCTATTGGAAATAGAGAGCTTGGTGAAAGAAGTTGAAATAACTGAAATAGCTGCTCCAATTGCACTTTGATTAGAGTAAAAATAGGAATTCGAAATCGTGTTATTTGTTCCTTTAAAAATATTAATTGCTCCACCTTGAATAGCACTTGTGTTTCCTGAAAAAACACAATTTTCTATAGTAAAACTTCCAGTCCCACTATGCGACATTCCACCGCCAACATCAGCATGGTTTCCTGAAATTTTACAATTACGAATGTTTGGACTGGAATCTAAAGAACGTATTCCGGCCCCATATCCACTACTGTTTCCTCCTGTAATTGTGAATCCATCTAAAATTGTTAAGTTAGATGCATTGGTAAAACTAACAACTGTTGAACTATTGTTTGATCCACCCAAATTACCGCTTAATGTGGTGGTATTTGCAGCTACATCTCTGTTTTGAATACTAGTTTCAGAACCATTGAATCCACCATAAACTTCAACACCGTTTTTAATTTTGAAATTAAAACTTGACGATGTGGTACTTGTAGGTTTATAAATCCCCTGAGCCACCCAGATCTGGTCTCCAAAACTCGCTATTGTCAGCGCGTCTTGAAGGTCGGTAAAGGCATCCGTCCATGTTGTTCCGGTATTCAATCCTGTTGCATTCAAGTTTACATACCAAACGGTAGCATTGACATTTAATGTGAAAAATATGAATGTTATAATCGCAGTAATATGCTGTTTCATGATAAATATTTTTTGAATTTTTGTATCAAATTTAATGCAAAGGTATATCTTTTTTACGGGAAATTATAATCGTAAAATCTGATGTAATTTGGTGGTTTGTTTTTTTAAAAAAAATACCGGCGAATCAATTAAAATTCAACGTTTCAAATTAAAAACAACCACGTTTTAAATAATAATCAAATAAAACATCAATTTAACAAACTCAATTAATAAAATGAATATTGCATGTTTTCACATTAAACAAATATTAATCCCTATCGTCCAATCCTAACCTCAACTGTCCCACTATTCCCAGAAAATTTCGGGGCATAATGACATTGAATTTCTGCAACTCCACTATTGAAATTCCCGCTATGTGTTGCATAAACTGTATAAGTGAACTTGTAAGTTCCTTTTGGCATATTGTCAACAAAATAATTCATCGAAACGTCTTTCGGGCTTTGATAGAATGAAATTCCGCCACCATAATTATAGCCACTTGTTGACATCATAGGTTCAAATCCGGCCGGACGTAAATCCTTGATGTGAACGAATTCTAAATCTCGATCTATAGTTACAATCAATTCAATTTCGATTTTGTCTCCAACAGTAAACGTTGAATCTATAATTCCTGTTTCCTCTTTTGCCCCCGCAACAATTCGACGGTAGTTTTTTTGAATTTCCATCGACTTGTTCTGACTGCTTTTGATTTTTGACAATTCATCTGTGTACTGCCAATACATATTCAAAACGCCAGGACTTTCAGCAAATCTTTCAATTTCGATTGTTCCTAATCCGATAGCTATCGGATCCGTAGAAATCTCATTTCCTGTCCATTTGTTTTTTACTTGACCTAAGCCAGGCGTCCACTCTACTTCTATCTCGTTCTCTTGCGTTGAAGTCGAGTAAACCAACTTTTGATTTCCAACTTTAATATTTGGCTGTTTAGAAGGGCTCAAATAATTTCTTCCTGTTGATAAAATCGCATAAACGGCATCTGCAGTTGAAACCCCAGTTTCCCAAGCGTTCCCTTCTTTATTGAGAATTAACCACAAACGCATATCATCCATCGTGCTTTTCGGAGCATCCATTGTCTTGAAGAATGATATAATCATCGCTTGACTCGCAATGTTGTTTTGATACCAGTAATATCCTGAATTCTCCACCCAATACATTCCAAGGTTTGTGTTTTTCTTCGCTCTGTCTTTTAAAGAGGCATAAACCAATTGCGCTTCATTATTTAAGTTTTCACTTTTGAAATAAATTCCAATCATCGCTTGTTCATAAGGTCCAAAGCGTGTCCAATCTTTCTTTAATTTATCTTTAAAGTAAGTTGTAACCTCATCAATATCTTTTGATTTACTGTCATTAAAGAATGTTCTAGAATACAACCAATACACATCCATCGAAGACAAAGTATATGATTTCTTATCCTTAATATCTTCTTTAAAACGACTTACATGATAATTCGCCAAGAAACTTTCTGCTTTTTGAATTAATTCAGCTGAATTTGAAATATCAATTCCTAAATGATCCAAGTGTCCGAAACGCGTCAATACATTTTGTGTGATGTATGCATTCGATTTTCCACCACCAAACCAGCCAAATCCACCATCGGTATTTTGATTCTTCTTGATTTCATTCAAGATGTTTTGTTGATTATCCACTAACTGATTCAACTCAAACAATTGAGCGATTCTTCGGCGTTGTTCTGTCTCATTTTTGGCATCCATCACCCAAGGAGTTTCTTTCAAAAGAATCGTTTTTAATTCTTCGTTTTTCTCTAATTCCGATAATAAAGCATCAGGAGTTTTCGATTTCCATTGATTGAAAATAGTTTGAATTTGCGGATTACTTCTTACTATATCTTCCGCAATCGCATTTGCATAATAGCTATTCACCAAACTCGTCACACTCATGTCATTTTGCTTGCTCAAATTCGGTAAGGCCATCACAGCGCTCCACGCTAAATTATCAGTGTATTCAATTGTATAAGATTTGCTGTCTAAAGTTGAAGAATTCTGATTTTTAAATGCATCAAATTCATGAATCGTTTTTCCCGACTTTCTTAATAAAACATGATCTGTTTCTGTAATTAAAACACGGTTACTTAAAACTGGAATGATGTTTTGCTCTCCATCACTAAAACTTTCATTAGAAGCCGTAATGGTATATTGAATTACTTCTTGATTTCCAATATTCATATTCCAAACCACTTCTTCAGATGCTCCAGCGGCAATAGTCACCATTTTACTTAATGGTTGACGACCAATTAAATTCAATCTTTCTCCATTAAGTGGATTCTCTAAATTTAAAAACACTTCTACAGTTTGTTCCACTTTTGTTAAATTCACCACTTTCGCAGCAAAATCAATTGCATCACCTTGTCGAACAAATCGTGGAGCATTCGCTGTTACCATCAACTCTTTTTGAGCTACAATTTCCTTTTGGAATGTTCCGATTTGTAATTCTTTATTGTGACCTAACATCAGTAATTTCCATTTCGTTAATGATTCTGGTAATGTGAAATTCAACACATACTTATTTGAATCATTCGAATAAATAGTTGGATAAAAAAATGCAGTTTCATTGAAGTTACTTCGTGGATTGACTTGTTTCTTAGGTAAATTTTCTTTCTTTTTTTCTGGGTAAACATCTTCTCCTCCAGAAATACTATCTGATTGGTATTGGGAGCTTACCTCTTCATTTAATCCTTCATCCATAGTAACCTCAGCTTTCTCCATTTGCGATTGAACACGACTTAAGGTGAAGTTTCGATCTGGGTAATTCAGAATAGGATAATAATTAGATGACTCAATATATTGGAACCTTAGATTGTCTTGATTCAGAACTTGTCTTAAACTCCAACCAATTCCGTGTGAACCATTACTAGCTAAATCTCGACTCCAATCATTCGACCAATATCTATATTGCCCTCTTAAATAATAAGGGAAGAAGCTCCAAGCATGTCCTCTAAATTGATCCAATGAAGCATCATACAAAGTTGCGGCTAATTCAGCTTTCACGAATTCTTGGTTTTCATCTTGAATGGTAAAACTCCATTGCTCTTTTTGTCCTGGTTCTAGCAAATCTCTGAAAGTTGAAGTTTTAATTTTTAATTCTTTATTACTAAATGGAACTTGAACATTTCTTGATTCTTTATAGAAAACACCATTATTAAACAGGACAACTTCGAAAGTCAAAACTCCTCTATCTTCCTCTTGAGCTGTATAACATTTCGAGTATCTATTTTTTAAATCCACCCATTCTCTGCTCACTAATTCATCTTTTCTGTAGAATGAGACCAGGGCTTTTGCATTTTTAAATGATGATCCAACTTGAAAATCAACATCTTTCCCAACCTTCACTTCATCTGAAGAAACAAAACTCCACAAGGCAGTTTGAAAAGGAACTTCTTTTGATTTAACATCTATCACTTCTAAATTGTGCATTCCTTTAATTGAATCGCCTTCTTTGGTCAAAGCATGAATTTTAAACACATAATTTCCTTGTTCATTATTGATCCAATCATTTATTTGCAACGAATCTCCACTTTTAAAAGATATCGTTTTTATGAATTCTTCTTTTTCAGAATTATCTTCGAAAGCATTCACCTGCATATTTGGAAATAAAGAAGAGAAATCATCTTTGTTAAATTTAGAAACTTCAGCATTCTCCCAAATCCTTTCTAAGAATTGAGAAGATGAAATCTTTTTATAAACTTCAATTTTCCCACTGAAATCATTTTGCTTTTCTCCAGCTAAATTCACAACATCAATTACTGCATACTCAGTATCATGTGTAAACATTTTTGAAGGTGTTTTTACATCAATCGAAAATGGAACTTTACTTAAATTAAGTGAAATAGATTCTTCATGTGTTTCTCCCGAAATGTCAGTAACCTTAACCCTCACTTCATAATTGTAATAAGCATTATTCACGGCATTTGGATCTGTAGCCGCAAAGAAATCAATTGTGAACTCACCATTTTCATCGGTTTTTAAAGTATCTTCTTTGATTAAATCTCCAGAGAATGGCTCATAATAAAACCTCCAATAGCGGTTCCATTTTCTATAAATCGTATAGGTTACTTGTGCATTTGAAATGGCATATCCAGCATAAGCTTTAACATTTCCTGTCACAGTAACGGTGTCATTTAATTTCGCTTCACTCTTCGGTTGATTTACTTCAACTTCAAAAGTTGGACGCTTATATTCTTCAACTGAAAATTGGGCATGAGGAAAAGCATAATTTACATTAGACTCGTCAGTTACGCTCAAATTAAAATTACCTAATGAAGTTGATTTCGGCAATTGAATACTTCCGTCGATACTTCCAAATTCATTTGTTGTAAAGCTTTGTTTAAAAACTTCTTGATAGGAAGCGTCTTTTAAAGTAATTATGACTTTTTTCTTAGCTAAAGTTTTAAACTCATTGTCTTTTCCTTGATATGCAATTCCTTTAAAATAAACTGTTTGTCCGGGACGATAAATTGAACGATCCGTAAAAAGCTCTACACGACTTAAGGTTCTTTCTCCATGCGAAGCTCTTATGTATTCACTTCCAAAAAGCAATGAGTTTTTATAACTCACAGTATAATTAATTCCATTTTTATCTCCTGTATTTTGGACAAAAAGCCCGTCCTTATTGGTTTTTCCTTTTTTGAATTCAATTTTGTCTCTGCTTCTTCTATGGTCATAATAAAACAACTTTACTTCAGCATTTTCAATAGGTTTACCAGTTTTTTCGTCGATCACCAAAATAGTATATTCGTTATTATATGAAGTAGATGTTACACTCATTTCTGCAATGGTCAACTGTGTAGAATAGATTTTCTCAGAATTCCATATTTTACTATCTTTTGCTAATTCACTTAAAGATTGGTCGTCATTCGTTGCAACAATAAAATACTGACCTGGCACTATAATTTCATCAAGCAATAATTCCGTGCTCCTTTCCTGAAATAGATTTTTATTCTTTAAATCTAAATTTAGGGTTTGAACCAATCTTAATTTATTCTCCGCCGCGTAAAGCCTAAGGTTTCTATTACTAAATGGATCAAAATCTTCTATTTTATAAATTCGAACAACTTGACTCGAATAGTTCCTATGTTTTATCAATAAAGGAATCTTTTTATTTGGCCCATATATACTAGGTGAAGAAATACTGATTTCCTTGTTTTCAATAATTGAAATTAATTTGGCGATTTCTGAACGAAAATCATTGTTTGGAAATAGTTTTAACTCAGCAGTTAATTCATCATGTGCTGATTTCAACAAATTCTGTAGTTCTGGATGAGTTACAAAATGATAATCCTTTCCTTTTAAATAGTTGATTCTTTCAATTTCAAATAAAAACTTTGAACGTGCTGAAATTGTTTTGAAAAAGTCAAATTGTTCTTGCCATGCATTCTTGATCGCTTCTTCATTATTAAATGTTCTTTTTAAATAATGTAATCTTTGGTGAACAGTTGAACTCAAATAATCTGGATAACTCGCATTGTGTTTTTCTATGGATTGAAAAATATTCAACACCGCTCCAGACAATTCATTTGAATCGAAATCTAATTTTGTGAAATCAGAGGATTTTGAATACCATTCTTTTTGATCTGAAAGCGCATTTTTTAAAGTCCCTCCATTTTGAATAATTGAAGATTCATACAAATTGATCAATTGATATCCCAAATAATCAGAAACAGATTGAAGAATTAAAAGACTATCATTTTCTTTCAACAAAACTTCTTGAAATGGTTTGAAATCATATTTACTTAAATCATTTAATTGACTTTCTAATGTTTTTATGTTTTCCAATACGAAATTATGTCGAACTGAATCTTCACTCAAATTCAAAGAATCATAGATTTTTAAATAACCATAACTCATCCATTGATAATTATTATAAGTTATTTGCTGAACCATTTGCAATTGGGCAATCGAATTGGATGGGGCCGGTAGCGTTTTTGTACTCTTTAATATTTTGAAGTAAAGCCCTACTCGTTCATCTTTGCCCAAGGGAGATAAAATTCTATTAAAATATGGATAAGCCTTTAAAAGTGTTGGATGGTCCTTCTCCTTTTTGGCTTTATCAATAACAATCCACAATTGCTTTTGGGCTGCATTAGGCTGTCTAAGCTCTAGCAAACTATCAACTTTTCTTAGTGGCTGATTGGTTTGACTCAAAGATGTAAATGAAAAAAGTAGACTGAAAAATATAACGAAATGTTGAATATTCATGATGTATCTTTATTGTGAATTATCGTTTGTGTTTTATCTGTTGCAAAGAAAGTACCAATTCCATAGGATTGAAACAAGTATTTTTAAAATTAAGGAAAAAAAGTTAATTAAAAATGTTTGTGCTCGGGAGTTACTCATGATGGAACGCGGAACTTGTCACGCATTCATCGGGATGACGCGGATACTTTGGGCTTACGCAGCAGAACTGCAAGCAGCGCGGATATTCACGAATCAAAATAAGATTTAAAACTCATTTAAAAACCTTTTAAAGCTCACTTTTAAGAGTATTTGAGCTTGAAAGTAAGAAATAATGAGCAACAAATAAAATTGTGAGATAAAAATGATGGCTCTAAGCAGTTCGACATAATTATTGAAACTTTTCAGTTTAGAAGTAAAGTTATGAATTTTTCAATCTTTGAATTTTTCAATCTTTGATTTTTTTAATCTTTGAATTTCCACCTTCCTTCTTTGGCACAGGATCATCTCCGAAACCTCCCCAAGGATGACAAGAGCCAATTCTTTTTATCGCCATCCATCCGCCTTTCAAAACTCCCCATTCTTTAATTGCATCTACGGAATATTGCGAACATGTTGGATTGTACCGACAATTTGCAGGAAATATAGGACTGATAATGTATTGATATAATCTTATCAAAACAATAAAAGGAAATCGTATGATTTTTTTGATTACTTCCACATTGTAAAATTACGGATTTTATGGGATGATGTAAAAAGTCCTTTAATACAACAATTAAATTTAATCTTAAATTCCTTTGCTTGATATACAAAATAGACATACCTTTAGGATATAAAAGAAAGAAATAATGAAAACAGTATCATTAAAAATTGATGAAGTTATATTTGGGGAAACTGAAAAGATTCTATCCAAAGTCAAAAAACCTCGGAATAGATATATTAATGAGGCTATTGATTTCTACAATAGATTTCAGAAACGCCTTATTCTTGAGGAAAAACTTAAAAAGGAATCAGAATTAGTGAAAGAAAATTCTATGTCCGTATTAAACGAATTCGAAAACATTGATTATGTCGATTAAACAATTCGAGATTTGGATTGCCGATCTTAATCCACATATAGGAACTGAACCAGGTAAAACAAGACCTGTTTTAGTTGTGCAAACAGACCTGCTTAACCAAACCTCTCATCCGTCAACAATCATCTGCCCCTTAACAACCAACATAAACAGAGAATCTGAAATATTGAGAATTCATCTAAAGAAAGGCACCTCAAATCTAAATCAAGATTGTGATATTATGATTGACCAAATTAGAGCATTTGACAATACAAGATTAATCAATAAAATTGGAAAATTACCCAATGAAATAGTTGAATTAGTTAAAGAAAACTTAAAGATCATCATTGATTTAGAATGACAATGTTTTGAATCAAAATCATCAATCCAAATAAGTATTATAATAAACATCCATCTCTATCTTTTCAAACAATCCACTCTCTATAAAACGCTCAACATAATCTACAATACCAATCGCATCTTCAAGATTTGTTTCGACAATATTGAAATTTGCTTTTACTCTTTTTAATCCAATAGACTTCAAAAAATCATTGACTTGTTCTGTATTCGTTTTTGATTTTGGAATAAAACTAATTTTTCTTCCATAAGTATAAGCGAGAAATCGTTCTTGGTTTTCTTGTAAAATTATCGTTCCAGCAATTTCAACAAAAGGAGAAAGTCTGAGTTGTTTTAATTCATTTGAACTTCTCAAATCAAATGGCAAACTGTCTTTCCTTTTTACAAACAAGACATAAGGACTAAATGCAGATTGTCCATTTAATGATTCAGCTTCAAATTTTAATAAAGCCTCATCTTCGTAGTTCTTGTAGTTTATGAATAGACCAAGAGAATCTAACAAACTACTTATTTGGTCAATACTCGCTTGATGCGCCAAGTTATTACTTTCATTATTGATTGGTTTTACTAGAACATAAAGTTCATTAGGACGTAATGGATAAGTGACTTTTTCGCCATTTTGATAGAAGTAATGTTCAGTAAATGTTCCGTTGGTTTGTGATTCTTGTTGAGCTCGAACAATGTTAAAAGCAGACATCGCAAAAATCAGAAGAACCAGATATGTATTGGTGTTTTTCATTTCTCTTTATTTTAATACAATTTCAGTTTCTAAATTTAGATGTGTTATTCTTTTCATTTATATTGCATTTAAACTTCAAACGTACAGTATATTCAATTTCATCTAATATCTGCCCTATAGTAAATACTGAAATCCCACATGGAATAAACCTTGGCTGAGGATTAGCATCCCTTAAACCCAAGCATTCAGGTTAATTTTGATTGGTTCACTTTGTTTATCTTATTTTTTGCGTCTATTGATTGATTATTATAATCAAAAACTTCAATATTCAAATCATGTTTAAGTTTCATAAATGAACTATTTTTTTAGTATTATCTCTTTCTTTTAAGCAGCGTCAATCATCTTCACTAGTGGAAATAATATCGGGTTCTGCAAACTCCACAATACCAGCTTCTAACAATTTTAAACATATATCCGTTGAAGCATACGCAACATAAGGTTCTATTCTATATTGAAAACCACCAGTTATATAAGAAATCTTCCTTATTTCCGTTAAGCCATATTGCTTTATAAAGGCCTGTTTAGCAGCTTCACTGGTTTCAGGTTTCCACTTTATAATCAGATCCGAAGTAGCCAATACAAGGTTATTCTCTGTCTGTATCAGAATATCACCTATTGTCGTTACTTCTTTAAAGAGGATGATACTTTCACGAATTGTTTTGATGCTATCTGAACTTAGGTTAATTGGATAGTTTAAGATAAAAAATAAGCCATTCATATATACTGTATCAATAGTAAGCTCCCAATCTTCTATGAGTTTCATAACACTCTCTTTTGACATTTCATTTTTAAAAGCGACTCCAATAGAATTTGTCTTTTTTTGAAATGCGATTTTTTGATTTCCTCTTGTGTAATAATCCACATTGGCTGTTTTAAAATGTGAATTATATGTTGGTCCTTCGATTACTTGTAAATTAAAATTGGGTTCGGCGAAGGTTACTAATCCGGAACCCACCAGTTTGTTGCAAACTTCTATAACTCGATAGCTATATGGATTTTGAACTTTTAAGATGGTTATATTCAGAGATTTTTGTTTGCTGATTTCCTCTAATCCTTCTTCTTCTATAAATTTATTTATTCTATCTGAATCAGTTATTTCCCTCTTCCAGCGTACAATTATCTCTTCTGGAATTATGGTTGGTACTGAATTCGAATTCCCATTCCCATAAAGCAAATCTCCTACAATACTCACATATTTTTCTTTCCTTATAGTTTCAATCACTTTTCTTCTTTCTTCGATAGATAAACTTTCAGTGAACTGAAAAACCGTAAAGTTTTGATGATCGTATTGATTTTGATTAGTAAGCCCCCGACCAACCACATCTTTCATTAGCCGCACCAATTTCTGAAATTTGTCAGAAAAAAATGGCAGTAAAAGACAAAATGTATAAAGAAGTCCAATTATGGAAGTCAAGTGGTAAGAGCAA
>Ga0265293_10012727_pt1 | contig 11086 bp, 6 predicted proteins | sample Munlanlewell138R_FD_192505 | JGI IMG/M metagenome (GOLD analysis project Ga0265293, IMG submission 192505) | Leachate microbial communities from a municipal landfill in Southern Ontario, Canada - Leachate well 138R | ecosystem: Engineered > Solid waste > Landfill > Unclassified | place: Canada... | reverse complement strand
TAGAGCCGAAATTGCAAGAATTGCATGACAAATTCAAGGTTAAATTCTATATGTGCTCATTCGGCATGACAAGCAGAGATATACCAGAAGAGTCGCTTTATAATTTTGTGAAAGCAGAAAAAACCAAAAGCATTTACCTCATCGAATTGCAAAACGACGGCTATGCATATATCCCTATCCATTAGAGTTGTTACCAATATGTAATACTTTTTTGATAAATTTTCAATGTTCCAATAATCCCCTATAGGAACAATACTCCTCTTCTGTTCTCATGCGGTCCCCATGAGAATATATATATCTTCCTTGTTCCCATTTATCCTTTTGTGGGAACACACAATAATCAAACTGCATTTATTATATTTTACTTAAGTAATTCTCATTAGATAAAATATTTACCAATATATAAGTTTAACTTGTTATAATTCTAATCTATTTTGTCGCTTTCTTATCTATGATTCAATCAAATTTATTTATATTTACCGCGAACTAAATCAATATGATAGCTCGTTGGTCATGCGACCAAAAGATCGGTCTTTAAGATCCGTCTTTTGCTATAAATTACAATACAAGGAGAAAAATATGTCAATACATAATATTTCAATAAAAACAAGACTCAAAGTTTTGGTTAGACTTTTACGCAACAACGAACTATTCGATGTCGCATGTTCTAAATCTGGATTGGCAATCAATGATGCCAAAAGACTTTTAGATCGACACTACGTGATAAGCAGATAATGCTTATTGCACTCAATAATTAACATTCCTCCCCCCCCACATTATTTTCATTCCGTTTCGTCATCCTCGCGAAGGCGGGGATCCATTTGTCCTGATAAAAGCAGCATGCCACCATTATTTTAATGCAAAATCAAAATCGATATGTCAATCCTGCGCTCACCATATGGAGTGTATCATTCCAAAAATAATCACTTCCTCCGATAAGGGCACCTGTATGCTCAAAATGATCTTTGTTTAATAATCTCATATAGTCAATAAACATTGAAATATTTTGTGTCAAAGCATATGAGATACCAAAGCCTCCTTGAAATTGATTTTCATCGAGCCAATCACCATAATCATCATCATTTAATGTCACATTTCCATATCCGAATAATGCATAAATATTTAATTCTTCCGTTAATGGATACATCGGTTTTAGATACAGCCCACAAGCTTTGAGATTATCCCCATTCGCCCCTTTGTCAAAAACACTATATGGCTGACCTCCGGCATAGCCATTCTCTGTATAGGACCATCCGTTATCACCGTAAGACCTCCAATATCTGCCTTCTAATGCTAGATATGTATTGACCTTGTATCCAAGCTGCACCATTACCGTGTCATAATCTATCTTTTGGATTCCATCAAATACCAGGTATCCGCCATAATAATGCCCGCTAGAATTCTCCCTCAATCTTCCGTAACCATAAGCAAGCCCTAGATAAAAACCACTCTCACTAGAGACTTGTGCTGCAGGTTCGACTACTGGATCTATATTGCCATCTGCTACTGCAAATGTACCCATTGCCGACATGGCAACTACTGATACTATAAACTTTTTCATTGGGACTCCTTGCTTTTATTGGATTGTAAAATTTAACTTATCTTATTGTAGCGTAATTAATAAAAGTTTTGATGTAATCGTTTTGCAATAGATTTCTAGTATATTTACGATCAATAAAAATACAAGGAGAAAAATATGTCAATACAATCTATAAAAAATATACCTACAAAAACAAGACTCAAGGTTTTAATGAGACTTCTACACAACAACGAACGATTCGATGTCGCATGTTCCAAATCTGGATTGGCGATAAATGATGCCAAAAAACTTTTAGATAGACACTATATGATAAGCAGATAATGCTTATTAGACTCAATAATTAATATCCCTCCCCTCATTATTTTCATTCCGTTAGTCTTCCCGTACTTGATACGGTACTATGAAATCAAGATAAGTAACCTATCCTCATTATTGTCATTTCATCGTCATGCCATACTTGGTACGGGAATCCATTTATCCTGGTAAAAGAGCTTATCAGTGTTTTTTTTGAATTATAGCATAGGTGCCAGGTGATGTTAATGGCATTCTTTCCTCGCCCAAAGGCTACAAAGAAAAAATATCATAACTCGAAAGAGAAGTTTGCAAATACCCCTTCGACACTTTGTGCGGTTTTATAGCTAGTACGGAGTACCTTTACTTGTTTGGTCATCATATCGCATACGGCTATGCGGAAGCTCATACCCATTTGCGGCTCAACTATACAGATGATCTTTCCTTCATACTCACGTGTGGCGTGGATGATACCCTGTAGCTTGGGAAAAAAGTATTTGGGATAGCTTAGCGGTGTGATCTCTACAATCTTGATCTTATCACGCTGCTTAAGGGTATCTAATGTATGCTGTGCATCCTCAAAACTCTCAAACTGTACACACCAATTATCAAAAACCTTATTGAAACTCTTTAGATCTTCATCCAAAAAGCCCCCTGCAAGTGATTGTAAAGCAAAAATTCCCATTCATTTCATCCTATTATAAAGGCGGAATTTTAACATAATTCGCTGGACTAAAGAAGCAAAATACACACAAGGATTGAATTAGTGCTTTTTTGGACATTGGGGAGATACTTTAAAGCTTCCCTTATCCCTATCATTTTCCACCCCGTCATCGTCCTCGCGAAGGCGGGGATCCATAATATCTGCATAAAAATAGCATATCCTCATTATTCAAATTGCTGTGATATGGTAATTGCTTTTAAAAAGGGTTGACAGATCAAACCGTTCCTATTGTTACCATTATTAGAGTCCAAAAATTAAATTATTTTAATTTCTCAAAAAACTCAACAGCCAACCCTCTTTCTAGCCAATCATGATAACGTTGATTGCTTCTGCTTTGTAAACATTTATAACAGGAACTATCAACGCCACATTCACAATTGTTGATTCGTTGCAATGATATATCAAACCATTCCTTATACTTCTCCTCACTAAAATCAAATACTTTATAAGTATGTCCTGCTCCCCCTGGTACATTATCAAAAATATAAAGTGAAACTTCATTATCAAGCGATTTGACAAAAATATCTAAATCATCTCTTTTAATAGAAGCAATCCTTGATAATCCCTCAATCAAAGCATAACCTACAGAATAAAAACTTGTCAAGGATTTTTCACTGTTAAAATATCTTTTAGGTATTTTCAGTTCTAAAATATCTGTAGAGTACATAGCACCCAAATTATAATCATTTTCAATACTTTTTGATTTACTATTTATTATGTCGCCCGTTTCTATATTGATTTTATATGGCATATTATTAAGAATATAAATTTCTATATCTTTAAATAAATTTATTTTTATATCTTTCAAAATATCTTTTGAAAGTTCATTTTTACTACCAATAAAATCAATAAATGGCTCGGTTGTAGTCAAAACTTTTGGCTTTTTTCTCACTTTTTTTGGCTTATCTTTCACATCAAAATCATAGACTGGGATAATAAATTTCTTAATATTTGACTTATCAAGCTGAGCTGAACAAAATTTACAATTTTTAATCTCATCACGATTATTAATAAAAAAGTTTGTATTTTTACACTGTTCACATCTAACGTAAAATCCAGGTTTTAGCTCTTCATTGGGAACAATAATTTTATTTGATTTTACAACATTTTTCTTGACTATTACCTCTTGATTTGGCGCAAACTCTGTGATAGCATATTTGATATCTCTTGACAAATCAATCTTTTTTGTAAATTCCTCATACTCCTTCCAATTATTTCTACTATTGAGTAATCCCATAAACTTGAGTCCTACTACATCAATAGGAAAACCATATTTTGGAATCAAACTATAATTTGATAGAGAAGTGATAATATTTCGATTTGCCAATTCTTTGAGTGCTTTAAAGGGTAACTCTCTTCTGATTATTTCTTCTCCTTGATTTAATAGTAACTTGATAATAAAATCTCTATTGTAGGTCATTTGATTTTCTATAATATAATTATTAAGTGCTTGATAGATAGAATTGAACTCAAAACTATATTTTTTCTCTGCATCGTTGCATTTTTCTTTAAATTCATCAATCCATTGACCATTTAGAAATTGATCTTTAAAATATTCCTGAAAATAATTATCTTCAATTGTTTCTATATATAAATCTATTTTTTTATATATTTCTCTACTATTTTTTTCTATCCATTCAAATAATTCTTTTGCACCGCCTACCATAAAAAACTTATAACTTATAGGATAATCATCTTCATAGAAATACTCAGGATTTTCTTTAAAAAACATTGAAAAAACTACCGAATAAATATGTCGTGATATTATCTTTGTATTGGTAATATTGAACATAGGAGATACGATCTCGCCTGCTATCATCTCTTTTGGATTGTTATCTTTGAAGTAGCTCATATCGTGACTGCTACGTTTGGCATAAGTCAACACAAGAGGATTTCTTCTTCTCCGCCCTGCTCTTCCTGCTCTTTGCTGATAATTTGATGTTTTTGGCGGCATATTTCGCATAAACACAGCATCAAGTGAGCCCAAATCTACTCCCATCTCAAAAGTAGTAGAACTACTTAATACATTCACTTTTCCATTTTTAAAATCTTCTTGTACATTTCGTTGTCCTTCTGAACTCAACTGTCCAGAATGCTCTTCTGCTCTAAGTGATAAATTATTTGGCAAGTTTTGATATAAACTTCGATAATTTTCATCCTCTATATCTTGTAATTCAACTTTCTGCATCAATCCATTACAGCTCTTGTCGTTGCAAACTGTGTGCGTATTTTGGAAAGCACCACAAATATCACATCGATATAATTCACTATCTTCTTTGACCTTAAGAAAAATATATTTATCATTAAAATAAAAAAAATCAGGATTATCACTTTCTTCATTCTCAATATAACAAAAATTCTCTTCTATGTTTTCCTCAAAATCTTCGTCATCTTTAAATTCAATCAACTTTATAAAATATAATTTTTTTATAAACTCTTTAATAAACTTTTTATAGTCATCTTCTTTTTTAGACAATGCAATGTAACCACTATCCACATATTTATTATAAAGCTTTGATGATATATTTTTCCCATAGATTAAAATATTTTCATTTTCTTTAGTGTCTTCAACGGAGTTTGTAAACAACTTTTTATCTACTCTTGAATAGCCTATCTCATCATTTAAAATAGATGTTTTTATATTATTAAATAGATTTATTCCATTTAATCTATAAGAGTTGATAAAATCTAATGTGAAATCAATGATAGTACATTTTTTAAAATAGTCTAGGTTTTGCAATTTATCTCTTTTTTCAAAATTAAGCTCAATCAGACCTGATGCTTCCAAATCAATTCTCTTATCAACTCTAAAAATTTCAGATAAAAGTTGTAATTCTAACTCTTTATGTGTATTTTCCTCTTTTGTATATGACTCAATTTTATAAAAATCAAAAACCTTAACTTTTATGAGATTATACAATCGTGACCTAGAATAAAATGTATTAAAACTATTCTCTAATGCAATAGGAAAATATGCTGAATCTTTCCTGCTATCCGCAAAGGTTATTAATTTTCTATTTTCTTCTTTATAAAGTAATCCTTTATATACCGACATAGTTAATGCTGACTGAACAGCATCGTTACCCATCTTAAATGGTGTTACTCTTTTTGTGCCGCATCGGATACATTCACTCTCGCCAAATTCATCTGCTTTGCTATGCAATAAAAGTGTTGTTTTAAGTTCAAAATTACAACTATTGCATTTATGATTGTTAAGCGGATAAAATAGATTACATTTTACGCAAAATTTCTCTAAAGAGCTTGTTATGCCAAAATCATTTTCTTGTTTTTCTATAATTTTTGTAAAATTATCTTGTTGTATATCTTCAATATTAAAAGCAAACAAATCCTTATTTAATTCATTTGATTTTTTATCATCTTTATATCGCGATAACTTATTCCCTTGTTTAAATCCTCTAAAATATTCCTGTCCACATCGCATACAACTGGCTATCTCATAAGCATTCTCATTTTCATCTGTCATCCATACGGGATCGAAAAAAACTTTATCTATTTTATTGTTCAAAAAAGTAACAAACAGCCCACTGTTTGCTGATACAAACTGATGAAATTTCACTTTAAAAAATTCAAAATCTTCAAATTTTTGAGCAAAAAAGTTTAGTATTGCAACCAATGACAACGTTTCGTTATATTCGAGTTCAATAAAGTCAGAAAGCTCTTGAATATTGAAAATAATATTGCCTTTCTTCTCTTCTGTTTCTTTTAAAAACTTAATCAATTTGTATACATCTTGACTTTTAGATGGTAAAAAATATTCGGACAGCTGACTAATTGCTTCATCATAATTGTTATCAAGGTGATACTCTTCACATAATAATTTAAACTCATTCTTTAGCTTATTACTTTTGTCAAATCGCTTAGGTTTATAGATATAAAATGAGAATAAAAACTTTTCGTATAGCTCTTTATATGAATATGATAACTTTTCAAAATCAAAATTCTTAGCAATATTTGAGAGAAATTTATCAGGCTCTTTTTCTGAAAATATTAATGATTCTTTATCAAATTTTTCACCAAAAAGTGTTTGCCCAAATTTGACAAACTCATCTTGTCCACTTTTGGTAGAACTATCGACAATTGTGGCTGATGTAGCTATGCACTGCAAAGAATTATTATTTTTATCCAATGCTAATTTTAATTTACGTATCAGCATAGATATCTCTATTGCTAAAGCACCATCATACACATGAGCTTCATCTAACACTAAAAACTGCCACCATTTAGAATTTATATGAGAAAATATATCTAAATCTTTTGGGCGCAAAAGCAAAAACTCAAGCATTGAATAATTTGTAATGAGGATATTTGGAGGATTTTTTCTAATCTCTTCTCTAGTTAATATAAAATTCTCACAACATCTATATTTATCGACCTTTTTATTATGATTTTTATCACAACAAGTATAAATATTTTTATTATATTTCTCTATAACCTCTTCGTTTTCGGGGGTCTCACCAATATACATACCAAAAGTAATCTTTTTTAATTTTTCATCTTGACTTAAAATATCTCTTATTCTGTTTAGCTGGTCATTAACAAGTGCATTTAATGGATATAATATTAATGCTCTCACCCCTTTATTTTCTAATGTTCCATTATCAACTTCATATAAAAGATGATTAATAATTGGCAATAAGAACGCCTCTGTTTTACCAGAGCCTGTTCCTGTAGAAATCAATACATTACGACCCTCAAAAACTTTTGTAAGTGCTTGTTCTTGGTGTTTATAAAGAGGATACTCTACCCCAAGCCCTCCAAATGCTTTTTGTAGCAAAGGATGAGAGTTTTGTATCTTTTCTAGATAAACTCCGCTTTTATACTTGTGATTAAATTCTAAAAATAGTTTATCTTTTGTGTAGGGATGCTTTGATTTTAACTCATTTTTAAATTTTTCAAAAAACTCTTTGTCTCTTAGCGGAAAGCTTGAATATAGATATCTTTCATAATCATCTTCTACCCTTTTTGAGATATTTATAGGGTCAAAAAACTCTAAATCATAACTATCTAAATTTAACTCATTCATAATCTATATCCTTAAGTTCTACATATAAGCCATTTTCTTTTATGTTTCTAAAATTCTTTTTAATAACATTTGATTCTCGTGTTTCTCTTGCTTCTTTTAAAATTAACATTTCACTTTTGTATTGACTTGTTTCTATAATTTCAAAACCATCTATAAAATAGGGTCTATTATGAAAATAATATTTTATTTTTTTATTATTATTCATCAAAAAATGTATATCATCAATCCTTATCTCTTTTCTATTGCTTTGATTTGTAATAATTTGATTATCAAAAATAATATCCGTAATAGGCAAATAATAATATCGATTTTTTAATACTATAGACAATTGTCCTTGTTGACTTTGTTCTGATAATTCTTTAATTTTTGCAATAGAGAGAAAATAGCTATTGGCGTGCCTACTCACTTCTAACTCATTTTCGCCAACTGTAAAATGATCAAATTTTACAGAAGTTGGATAATTAAGTAATTGAATTTTTAATTGTTTATAAAAATTTAATCGTTCAAATTTTATATTTTTGCTTTGTATCTTTGTCTCATTTTTTCTTTTATCTAAAAATAACATTGTTACAGTTGGTTTCAAAAGTTCTAGCTGTATACTATTACCGTTGATTTGGTTGAAAACTATTGTTTTGTTTTGTTCTTTTAGGTTAAAAATATGAATATAGCTACCGTCTTCCTCCTCAAACTCATCACTATTTGTTCTAATCTTCTCGTCAGATAATTTAATTTCAATACTCTTGGTGGTATCGTACCAATTAAACCATTTTTTGATTTCAAAGCCATCTATATAAATGACTTCAAAAGTAGCTTGATTAATTTTTATTTTAAACTTACCAATAGACTCACCATAATCATAGAATGCATCATAATTAAGTTGAGTGTCATCAAATAAATTTATGGCTACAAATTTTTCTTTGTCTTTAGAAGATATTCTAAATCTTGGCAGTTCGCCTGTATATAAAAATGATTTATCCTCATACTCAATATCAGATAAAAGAATTGGACTAAAATATAAAGCATAGATTTTATCATTAAAATTTATTGTTGAAATATTCATATCCAATGGTAACTCATAGATAAAATAGTTATCAATATTTTTGGTTGATAACTCCAAATCTAAAGATTTTGGAGAAATAATATAATACTTTCCCCCTTCATCTCTTTTGGGTATATCAATCTCTTTGTTGAGTATATTTTTGATATTAAATTGACTATCCAACAATATAAACTCCTCTTTGAAGAAGTGAATATCATAACGTTTAAAAATATTGCCATCTATTAGAAGTTCAACAGTAAACAATTTATTAATACTATCTATCGTGATTTTAAAGTTTTCAAAATCATTTAGTGTATAACTATCATTTTCTTTGGGAAGATCATATATTTTGTCAAATATTTTAAAAGATATTTTTTCTATATCCTTATATGAATCATAAAAATTTGGAGCAAAAACTATAGATTTATTTTCATAAATAAAGTCACTTTCATTGATATTTATTTTTTTTAAACTCTCTCCGTATTTTCCAATAAAAAGTAAATAATTTCTTATATAAAGTGGCAATGTAAAATCTATTATTGGTTGATTCTTTGAGATTGTTTCAATAGATTTCATGATAAATTTTTCAATATATCTTGAAATTTCAACATCATTATCCAATAAAGCAAATAGGTTGTCGAGTTTTTTGCTATATACTGAAAAGTTTTTATTTTTGTAGAGTTGAGATAAGGGGATATTTTCTATATCTTCTTGTGAAAGATACTTAATTATTTTTAGATACTCTTTCAAGTCTTGTTCACTCACCCCACCTGAATGAAAGATGAAAGAATTTAGATATTTATTTTTCCCGCTATCTTCAAGTTTAAGACTTACATCTGAGGTTTGTGTATCATAAATATATAAACCTCTTTCATCATAATCTTTTTTACCCCTCCATCTAAAAAAATAACCAATGAGTGATTTTCTAAAATCCTTAGCATCGGCTTCATGATTCTGAAGCGTATGCTTCAAAAAATTATCAAAAAAATTGGCTCGATTTTCATCATTTAGATATTCGAACCTAACAAACCCAACCAATAAAACTAAAAAAGGTATCCTATAGTTTGTATGAATTTTAAAATATTTTAAAAAAATTTCATCATTAAAATATGTATTTAGTAGTTTGTCTTCTTGTTGAAAAAGTTTTTTTATTACAAGATAGTCATCTTTTGAAAAATCTATTTCAAATAAAAAACGAATATTAGAATAGTTTTTATTTATATAAATACCAATTTCATCTAAAGTTTGATTTTCTTTACAAATTAATATATTCATAAATCCCCCATCTTCCTTGATAAAATAAACTTTGTTATTTATAGGTAAACACTAATCAAAACATTTTTTGCTTCTCTATATCCATTATAGTAATTTCGTCATGCGCCATATCTAATTTAGATAATGGAGTAATTACATTTTTCTCTCTTAAATAAAATAATAAAATGGAAATAAACTACTTTTTAGCAAATCCCATTTAGTGAAAATATTGTATCGAAAATTTGGTAGTTAGTAAATGATTTGATGATAAAAATTGTGTGATTGTATTATAGGAAAAATAGGGTTAGCCTAGCTTTTTGCCAATTAAACACCGTTAATTTGGCTATGCAGTCTCATATAGCATATTCATAACCAGTTTGATAATAATATCTTTTTGTTCAGGAGCTGAAGTAGCTACAAGTAAGGCAAGTGATGCTAAAGCATTGTCGTTAATCTTTGGCTCTCCATTTGGTTTATAAAGCACACCATTCTTATGCAAAAATAACACAAAGAGATATGCGCCTATACGTTTGTTGCCGTCATTAAATGGGTGTCCCTTGATAATATAGTATAACAGGTTCGCGGCTTTTTGCTCCACGGATGGCAATAATTCCACACCGCCGAAACTCTGATAGATATTTAGCAGATTGCCTTTAAGCTCATTTGCTTTTTCTTGTCCAAAAAGCTCAGTTGCCTCTCCTCTGGCAAGAAGTGCCATTTTGAGTTCTTTTATCGCCTCTTTTGCTTCGTTAAGATCAAGGATGAATTTTTGCTCAATAGTTTGCGCTATCTCTTGGAGCGATTGATCATCATAACCTTGCAGCAAAGCCCAGCTTTTGGCATAATTGCTTATGATTTCTGCAAAACCTTTGGCTTCATTAGTGCTTAGCTCTTGGGCATTTAAACCTTGCTGTATCAAATGTAATATCTGGGTAAGTTCATTTAGTTTTTGTTGTTGTAGGCGGTCTTTATCTAGTGCATATCCTTTTATAAGATAATCTTTAAGCACTTTATTTGCCCAGATGCGAAATTGTGTCCCTTGTTTTGATTTAACCCTGTAGCCTACTGAGATAATAACATCCAAACTATAGTGTTGAACATCATAAACTTTGCCATCTTGTGCAGTATGTGCAAATTTTGCACATACTGAATTTTTATCTAATTCTTGTTCTTTAAAAATATTATTTATATGTT
>Ga0265293_10012723_pt1 | contig 11089 bp, 8 predicted proteins | sample Munlanlewell138R_FD_192505 | JGI IMG/M metagenome (GOLD analysis project Ga0265293, IMG submission 192505) | Leachate microbial communities from a municipal landfill in Southern Ontario, Canada - Leachate well 138R | ecosystem: Engineered > Solid waste > Landfill > Unclassified | place: Canada... | reverse complement strand
CCGCAGGTAGTACGTTCAGCACGGGTTATGAAACAGGCTGTCTACCTGTTACAGCCTCGCTTACTCGCGGCTTCTGCCCAAGTATCTCGTAGCGCTGGGACCATTGTGCTAGCCACTGTAAAGGGAGATGTACACGATATTGGAAAAAATATTGTCGCCTTGGTACTCCAGTGTAATAACTTTAAAGTTATTGATATGGGTGTGATGGTTCCACCAGAAGCCATCGTAGCCCAAGCGCAAGAAGTTCAAGCCGACATTGTGGGTTTAAGTGGTCTTATTACACCATCGTTAACTGAGATGGCTACTGTGTGTACATTATTTGAAGCGGAAGGACTCCAAATTCCTCTCATGATAGGTGGCGCTACCACCAGTGAGGAACACACAGCGCTCCGTCTTGCCCCTCTCTACCGCCATGTGGTTTATTCAAGCGATGCCTCGCATGCCGTTGCGGTAGCTTTACAGCTTATGTCTAAAACTCGAGAACTTTTCTTACATACGGTTTCTCGGCGCTATTCTGAGCTAAGAGCAGCTCAGCGTACCACGAAGGAAGAGAGAGTACTCCCTTTAAAAGAGGCAACCCAAAAGCGGTTCTATAAGAAAGAACCAGCTCCCAAACCCCAAATGATTGGCCTCCACACCATAGCTGATGTTGCCCTCGATGACCTTCTTCCTCTGGTTAATTGGTCTATGTTGGCTATTGGCTGGCGAGTTCCGGTTCGTTCTGAAGAGGCTCAAGAACTGATTCAAGATGCTAAGCAATTGGTAAAAAAGGAAGAAATAAAACGAATATTAGAGAGTTCAATTCGAGCTGTTATTGGTATTTTTCACGCTGAGGCGATTGACGAGCAAACGGTACGTGTTTTTGACGGCGAAGGACACGAAAGTACGTTACAGTTCTTACGAATGCAGAAACCCGATGCAACAGGATTCTGTCGCTCTTTAGCCGACTATATCCATCCTGAAAAATTAGATACTATGGGGATGTTCGTTGCTACTGCAGGCTTAGGCGTTACAGCAAGAGTTGACCAATATCGGGCCGCAGGTGATGAATACCAAGCTCTCTTGTTAGCCATGATTAGCGACCGTGTAGCTGAAGCTTTAAGTGAATATTTACACAAGAAATTGGCAACCACTTGGTGGAACTATGGTACCATTCCATCAATTCGTCCTGCCGTTGGTTACCCTTCAGCACCAGATCATAGCCAGAAAGAGGTGATATTTCACTTGTTGGAGGCTCCTCTGCGAACAGGAGTAACGTTAACAAGTGGGTTTTCAATGGTTCCAGTAGCTTCTACTTGTGGCTTCTATTTTGCTGGAGAAGGGTGTTCGTATTTCAACCTTGGTCCGCTTGGCTTGGATCAATTACAAAGTTATGCGCACTGGCGAAATGTCGATATTGCAGAGTTAGAAATAACTATGGCCACTCGGATAACGGAGGAACAATCATGAAAGTAACAGATATAATTGCACAGGCAACGGGACCTTTGTTTACATTTGAATTGCTTCCACCCCTAAAGGGGCACACAATAGAGTCTATTTATGAAGCCATAGAGACGCTATTACCTTACAACCCAGCCTATATCAATATAACTAACCACCAGATGGAAGTTGTCTATGTTGATCGCCCTGATGGGTTAGTTGAACGACGGACTGTCCGCAAGCGACCTGGAACTTTAGGCCTTTCTGCTGCAATTCACTATAAGTATGGCATTCCTGTAGTGCCCCATCTGATCTGTGGGGGACAAACCAAAGATCAATTAGAAGATTTGTTGATAGAGTTAAGTTTTCTTGGTATTGATAATGTGCTCGCTTTACGGGGAGACCCTCCCCATGGTGAGCGTCGTTTTGTGGCTGTAAAAGGTGGTTATGACCATTCAGATGGCATGGTAAGCCAAATAGCAGCTAGTAATGAGGGTGAATATCTAGATTCTTCATTGCGTGGTTCCCAACCATCTTCTTTTTGTATTGGAGTTGCCGGCTATCCCGAAAAGCATTTTGAAGCTCCTAATATGGAGTACGATATTGCTATGCTTAAACGTAAAATAGATGCTGGAGCCCATTACATTGTCACTCAAATGTTTTTTAATAATGATCACTTTTTTTCCTTTGTCGATCAATGCCGTCGTAGTGGTATAGAGGTTCCTATTATTCCTGGGATTAAACCAATCCAGAGAAAACGAGATTTGGAATTATTGCCGCAAACCTTTCATGTCGAAATCCCTGCTACTTTTGTTACGCAGATTGAGCGTTGCTCTACACCTGCCGAGATTCGAAAAGTGGGCATTGAGTTGTGCATCGAACAGGTGTCAGAATTATTAGCAGCTCAGGTCCCTGGTGTGCATTTCTACACCCAAGGGCGTTCTGATCCTATTGCTAAAATTGTAGAGGCCAGTTATCCCAAACCATAAAATTAGCGAGAGCGGGTAACTCCTACCCGCTTACAATAGGAATAGACTGTGCATTTGGAACAGAAAGGAGAAATAGGTCGGCATATTTGTTGGCCGTAGGTCACCAATAATTCATTCAGCGGGATCCAAAAACGTTGGGGCATAATCTTTTCTAAAGCAACCTCGGTCTTTTCTGGTTTGTTTGTAGATACCCATCCCATCCGGTTTGCTATGCGATGGACGTGGATATCGACGCAAATGGCATCGATGCCAAAACCTAAATTTAGTGTCAAATTTGCTGTTTTAGTTCCCACTCCAGGTAATTGCAGTAAGGCTTCTTTTTGGGAGGGAACTTTTCCACCGTAAAGCTGGATGAGCATCTTACTTATTTCAAGAATATTTTTGGTTTTAATGCGATAGAAGCCGGCGGGATAGATGGCTTCTTCTATTGTTTGAGGAGAAAGAGAGAGCATGGCGTGAGGAGAGTCGGCTAAAGCAAAGAGACGTCGCGAGGCAGCAATGGTTACACTATCTTTGGTGCGTAAAGAGATGAGTGTAGAGATTAAGACTCTAAATGGATCTTGGTTTTCTTGAGCAATCGTTGAAATAGCCGGAAAGTCTTGTTCTCCTGTTCGAACTGCTTGTCTCATCAACGTAAAAATGTTTTCCCAATCTATATGCATAGCGCTATACTACTCGAGAGTTTAATTCTCGGCAACTCGATAACTTGACAGGGGTCCATAAAAGATTTAGCGTACTGCTACTATGATCATAATTCTTAAAAAACAAATTTCTGAAGCTCAGAAAAAAGCTATAAAAGAGTTTCTTAAAAGCCACTCTTTCAAAGTAAAAGAAATCGTTGGCCAAGAAGAGACCGTTTTTGGTGCCGTCGGGATAAATAGGATCGATATTCGTGAGGTTGCCATTCTCGAAGGAGTGGCAAATGTTATTCCTATTTCTAAACCTTATAAACTAGCTTCCCGTGAATTAAAGAAGAGCGATACGATTGTCAATGTGGGGAAAGTTAAAATTGGGGGGCAACGCATTGTGACAATTGCGGGCCCTTGTGCAATAGAGAGCCGAGACCAGATTATGACGATTGCGGCTCAAGTTCGAGCTGCTGGTGCAGTTATCTTGCGCGGTGGGGCGTTTAAACCTCGTACAAGCCCCTACGCATTTCAGGGATTAGGTGAAGAGGGATTACAATATTTGCGCGAAGCAGGAGAAGCCTTCGATATGCCTGTTACGACAGAAGTTGTGAGTCCTCGTGATGTTACCATGATGTTAGACTATATTGACATGTACCAGATTGGCGCTCGAAATATGCAAAACTTTGAGCTTTTAAAAGAGGTTGGAAAAACAGGAAAACCTGTTTTGCTCAAACGAGGTATGGCAGCCACAATCGAAGAATGGTTGATGGCGGCTGAATATCTGATGTCTAGTGGTACGGATCAAATAGTACTCTGTGAACGGGGGATTCGAACATATGAACGGGCTACGCGCAATACCCTTGATATCAGCGCCATTCCTATTATTCAGAAAATGACCCATCTTCCCGTTATTGCCGATCCAAGCCATGCTACGGGTCTTCGTGATATGGTAGCGCCCATGTCACTTGCTATTGTTGCTGCAGGAGCTAGTGGGATTATTGTTGAAGTGCACAATCAACCTGAAAAAGCCTTCTCAGATGGTCCACAATCGTTATATCCAGAGCAATTTGAGAAATTGATGCGTGATATCCAAGCTCTTTGCCCCGTGGTAGGGAAGTCGTTAGAACGTATTCCTCAAGGTCGCCCTGCGGTAGAAATTTGGGGGGGAGTTCAATCTGCGCTCATTTCAACGGCACAAACTTTGAAGATTGCTTTTCAAGGAGAGCGGGGCGCTTATAGCGAACAGGCGATTAAAACCGTTTTTGATGAAGATGCTGATACGTTACCGTGCCGTAGTTTTTCCGATGTTTTTGATGCTGTCGCTCGCGGAGAGGCCCGCTATGGTGTAGTTCCTGTTGAAAATACCCTTGGTGGAACGATTAATGAGACGTTAGATTTATTGCACAGCCATCCCGATGTAACTGTGGTTGGGGAGAAGCAGATTCGAATCAGGCACAATCTGATAGGGCTTCCTGGAAGTTCTCTGGACAAAGTTACAAAGGTTTTTAGCCATCCACAGGGATTAGCACAATGTGCTGAGTTTTTAACTGGAGAGCTCGCTCATGCTGAAGCTGTGCCGTTCTTTGATACTGCCGGAGCTGTAGCTCATATCGCACGGTTGAAAAACCCCTCTTATGCTGCAATTGCTAGTAGTGTTGCGGCCAAGTACCATGAGATGGAAATTTTGAAAGATGGTATTGAAACCGATAGTAGTAATTTTACCCGTTTTTATGTTGTTTGTAGAGAAGAGCATGCTCCCGTTTTTAGAAGCTCAATGCAAATAGATCGAGTTGCGTTTGTGTTTTCGGTCAGTGACCGAACTGGCTCCTTATTTGAAGTGTTACAAATTCTTTCGAAATATGGATTGAACATGAAAAAGTTGGAATCACGTCCGATCCCTGGGAAACCTTGGGAGTACTCTTTCTTTGTTGAGGCCGAGATGATTCCAAAACAACAATTTACTAAGGCAACTCAAGAACTTATTGCCACATGTGCCTCTTTCCGTATTTTAGGCACTTATCATGGGGATCTGAGGTGAAAACTATGGGATCTAGGAAACCGTTTGTTCCTGTCAAGTTAATAATAGGGGTACTTTCAACCCACTCTGAATACCATGAGGAGCTCTATAGTCTGCTGAAACAACGGTTTGGGCCGATTGAAGAGGTTACTCCAGAGGTGCCGTTTACCTTTACTGACTATTATAACGAGGAGATGGGGGCGTCTCCTCAACGATTCTTCCTAGTTTTCTCTCATGTGATTGATCCCTCTGCGTTAGTTGCTTGTAAGCTAGAGACAAACAAGTTAGAGAAAAGATTTGCCAATGGAGGCAACCGTACTGTAAACCTTGATCCAGGGATTCTTTCAGCCGAGAATTTAATTTTGGCAACTACAAAAAACCGAGGTCACCGAATTCCTTTGGCACACGGAATCTATGGTGAGGTTACTCTGATGTATACGAATAAATCATTTCAAAGTTTTTCTTGGACTTATGCTGATTATGCTAGTGAGGGATGTAAACAACTTTTTATAAGACTGCGACAAGCTTATCTCAGGCAAATAAAAATGAAGTAAAACCCTAAATTTTCTAGTTTATCTCATATGAGTAGACCCTCTCTTTTCCTATTAATCGTTATAATCCTGCTCCTTGGTGTACTCTGTACTACCTGTGAAGGGGGAGCTTGGGTTGAAGTTGTCATTACTGATGACCATCCTTGGGAGACACTCTCAGGGCGAAGGTTTTGGTATACTTTGGTGTATCAGGGAGAACAAGGGTTACAGCAAACGCAATTAGGTATTGGCGTTCGCCGTATTCGTTTAATGGTGCCCTATGCAAAGACTGTTGTTTTTGCAGCTTATCCTTTGGGAAGAGGGATGCCTCTCGGAGGCGCTTACTCTGCTTCAAAAAATTGTCGTACCGTTGAGTTAACTGCCAAAAAAGGGGCGTTAGCCGAGGCTTTACTGCATGTGGCTAAGTTGTGGCCAGACCCTATTGCTACTATTTCTTTCGATAAGTTGTATAATCAAGTTTTAACTATTAGTACCTCAGGATGCACTATAGATTGGAATTATCTGGGGAAAAAGATTGTAGAGGGTGCTATTTCAGTAGATTCAGTGCGCAAAGGGATTTCAGCAGATGTAGAATTAGCTCAGTTGCCCTTAGGATTTTGGCAGTGTGAGAATTCGTTTTTTGAGTCATTTTATGCTTTTTCTGAATCTTCTATTAATCTCTTTAATTTACCTTCTGGTATGATGCGTTATTTAAATCTTGATTATGGGTTGGAATTACGAATATTTATTCCAGATGATGAAAAAGAAGATTTTTTTTGGCACGTGGTAGCCATGGATATGGTTATGACGATTTCTGATGCAGATTATCAGCAGCTTCTTGAACAATCTTATGGCTTCCCATAGGACAAACAAATCGATAGAGTGACAGTATGGAATCAATTAGAGAGTTATATCGAATTGGCTATGGCCCTTCAAGTAGTCATACCATGGGACCGCGCTATGCTGCCCAGCGGTTTCTTAATGTGTGCAACACAGGTGTTCATTATGAAGCTGAACTTTTTGGTAGTCTGGCAGCTACTGGAAAAGGGCACCTTACCGATTCTGCTTTGCGGCAAATATTTAAAGATAATGGTAAGGAGCTGCATATTCATTGGTTTCCAGAAATGCAAAAATCGGCCCATCCCAACGCTCTTACCCTGAAGGCATTTGATGAGAATAACACGTTGCTCTGTGAAAAAACTTATTACAGTACTGGTGGTGGTAAGATAGTCGAAGAGGGTGAACTGAACGATACTAAAAAAGCCGTCTACCCTAAATATTTGTGTAAAATGGATCATATTTTAGCCTACTGTCGTAAAGAAGGGCTCCAGTTGTGGGAGTTTGTCATCCACTATGAGGGCGATGAAATTCTCTTGTTCATTGAAAAAGTCTGGCAAGTCATGGTTGAAGCTATCAAACGTGGTTTAGAACAAGAAGGGGTCTTGCCAGGAGGGTTGAAACTTCCCCGTAAAGCAGCCCAATATTTTGCCCAAGCGAAAGGGTTGTCGGGTCCAGTAGGAACTCCCGCGCGAGCTATTAGTTATGCTTTAGCAGTAGCTGAAGAAAATGCTGCTGGCGGTCAAATTGTGACTGCACCTACGTGTGGCTCCTGTGGAGTACTCCCCGGGGTGCTCTACTATGTGAGAAACCAATATGAAATACCGAAAATTAAGATCCTTAGGGCATTACTTACAGCTGGATTGATTGGGAACTTAGTAAAATTCAATGGGTCGATATCAGGGGCTGAAGTTGGCTGTCAGGGAGAAGTTGGTGTTGCTTGTGCGATGGCTTCTGGTGCAGTCGCTCAGTTATTAGGTGGCTCAATTCAGCAAATTGAATATGCTGCAGAGATGGGCATAGAACACCATTTAGGCTTAACTTGTGACCCAATGCTTGGTTTAGTTCAAATTCCGTGTATTGAAAGAAACGCCCTAGGAGCTATGCGCGCTTTAGATCATGCTAGTTATGCACTCCTTTCAGATGGCTACCATAAAGTCTCTTTCGATATGGTCATTGATGTTATGATGGAGACCGGGCAAGCCTTACCATCGCTCTACCGAGAGACTTCTCTTGGTGGGTTAGCTAAGATTAAACATTAATGCTTTCTAGAGTGCTTTCAATCTTGGGTAATAGATTGAGTGTTTGTTAGTTTTGAAAGTTTATCCTCAATACTTTCTAACAAGGCTATTCCTTTATTTATCTTCCAGTACCAGCACCAAAAAGAACGGAGAATAAGAAAAATTACAATTCCAAAAACAATACCAACTATTAATTCCATACTACCTACACCTCCAACTTATTTTAGGTAGTATATCACCCCTTTATGTAAAAAGATAATTCTCTGAGAGAGTGCTATTTGATGGGCTATTGGTTTGAATCGTACAGGGATTTATTACCACAGACACCCCTCCACAGGACCTATCCGAAGAGGGATTACCAAATTGTGCTAACCTTTTACGACAATGTTGACTAGTTTGTCGGGAACAACAATAGTTTTTACTATGGTCTTTCCTGTAGTCAGTGTTATAATTCGTTCTTGTTCCATTGCCATAGCTAAAAGAGTTTCTTTATCAGTTCCTTTGTGTGCATTGAGGCGGGAACGTAACTTGCCGTTTATTTGAATGACAATTTCAAGTTCTTCATCAACGGTCAGTTCTTCACAATAGATTGGCCATGTCTCATTAGCAACTGAAGGTCTATTTCCTGCTTTTTCCCACAGTTCTTCAGCTAGGTGCGGGACATAGGGTGTTAAAAGGAGAATAAAAGGTTCCCAGATAGAGCGGGGTAAGTCTTTGATTTTATAGAGTTCGTTAACCATGATCATCATCTGCGATATTGCAGTATTAAAATTGAGATTTGCGGTATCTGTAGTCACCTTTTTTATAGTTTTATGGAGCGTTACCAAGATCTCTTTTGAGGGTTCATTTTCTGTTATTTCACGTTCCGTAAGTCGCCAAATACGATCTAAAAAGCGAAATACTCCCGATAAACCAGTTGTTGACCATGGTTTAGAGACCTCAAGGGGTCCCATGAACATTTCGTACATACGCATGGCATCAGCACCAAATTCATGTATAATTTCATCGGGGTTAATCACATTTTTCAGGCTTTTTGACATTTTAGCCACGACCCGTTCTAAGTTTTCTCCAGTTGTTTTTTCAATAAAAGTTTCAGGGGTTACTTCCTCTACCTCATCAGTAGGCACCAAGGTTTTATCACCTCTTTGATAAGAAAAAGAGGTGATCATCCCTTGGTTTACTAATTTTTGGAAGGGCTCAATGGTATTTACAATGCCTAAATCATAGAGGACTTTATGCCAAAAGCGAGCATACAAGAGGTGCAGAACTGCATGTTCAGCTCCTCCTACATACAAATCAACTGGCATCCAATATTCAATAGCCTCTTTTGAAGCTAATTCTTTTGTATTGTGTGGATCGAGATACCGTAGATAGTACCAGCAAGATCCTGCCCATTGCGGCATGGTGTTAGTTTCTCTTTTAGCCGGTCCACCACAGACTGGACACGTTGTATGGACCCACTCAGGAATAGTGGCTAATGGGCTCTCGCCGGTCCCTGAAGGGGCGTAGGTTTCAACTTCAGGCAAACGGAGCGGGAGTTGGTCTTCTGGGACTGGGACTGTCCCACAAGAAGGACAATGAACCAATGGGATGGGTTCACCCCAATAGCGCTGGCGGCTAAAGACCCAATCGCGTAATTTGTAATTCACCGCCCTTTTACCGATGCCCTCTTTTTCGAGCCATTCATTCATTTTTTCAATGGCATCTTCTTTATTTAGGCCATCGATAAAGCCTGAATTAACATGAATACCATCTTCAGTCCAAGCTTGATTTTGGACATCAACTTCGCTTTTTAAGACTTCTATAATAGGAAGCTTGAATTTTTTGGCAAATTCCCAGTCCCGTGTATCATGGGCAGGAACTGCCATTATGGCTCCGGTTCCGTAAGAAATTAAGACATAGTCGGCAATCCAGATTGGAATTCTTTTTTTATTAACAGGATTTATCGCATAACTTCCACTGAAAACGCCGGTTTTGTCTTTGGCTAGATCTGTGCGTTCCAGATCTGATTTGTGGGTAGCTTGTTCGATATAAGCTGCAACTACTTCAGATTGTTCAGCAGTGGTCAATTTTTTTACTAAAGGATGTTCAGGGGAAACAACCATGTAGGTAGCACCAAAAAGGGTATCACTACGTGTGGTATAGACCTCTAAGAATTCCTCACTATTTTCAATTTTAAAGCGGACACTGGCACCTTCGCTTCGTCCAATCCAGTTGCTTTGCATGGCTTTAATTGAATCGGACCAATCGAGTGTATCAAGGTCAGTTAATAATCTGTCAGCATATGCGGTTATTCTGAGAATCCACTGGCGGATATTTTTCCGAGTTACATGAGTTCCGCACCGTTCACATTTACCATCTTTAACTTCTTCGTTGGAAATACCGGTAAGGCAATTAGGACACCAATTGATTGGTGTTTCTGCCTCATAAGCCAGGCCTTTCTTGTAGATTTGTAGGAAGATCCATTGGGTCCAACGATAATACTCGGCGGTATGAGTTGAGATTTCGCGAGTCCAGTCATAACAGAAACCTAAACTCTTTATTTGTTTACGGAAATTTTCAATATTCTGTTCGGTGGTTGTTCTGGGATGCGTCCCAGTCTTAATTGCATAATTTTCTGCAGGTAGTCCGAAAGAGTCAAATCCCATTGGGTGGAGGACGTTATAACCATGCATACGTAAATAGCGACAATAGATGTCGGTAGCAGTATACCCTTCGGGGTGCCCCACGTGTAGACCAGCCCCTGAAGGATAGGGGAACATATCTAGTACATACATGCGTTTGTCTTCGGGTACTGATAAATCTTCAGTAACTACAAAGGTCTGGTTTTTATCCCAGAATTCCTGCCATTTTTGTTCAATTTTGCTAAATGGATAAGTACTCATGCGCGAATCATACCGTTGACGCAAAATGGTGTCAATGGAAGCCGTTGTGCGGTTCCTCTACTTCTTCAATTGGTTTCAAGCGTACCGACTCAATTCGTTTTCCTTTCATAGAGACAATAGTAAAAATGCCAAAAGGTAGTTCAATTTTTTCGCCCGGGATTGGGATACTTCCCATTTGTTCAATGAGAAACGCAGCTAGCGTACAAGAGAGATCGTTTCGATCAATATGTAAACTCAGTTCATCTTTTATTTGGTGCATCGTGGTGTCAGCTTTGATCAGATAGGTCCCATTTGCTTCGGTTTTAATGCGTAACAATTCTCCCGTTTCATGCTCATCATAGATCTCTCCAAACAATTGCTCCACAATATCTTCCATCGAAACAATACCTGAAAGTCCCCCATATTCATCCAGTACTACCGCAATTTGCAGTTTTTCTTGTTGGAATTGAAATAGCATGTCATCTAATTTGCGTGTCTCAGGAACAAAAATGGGGGTGTGGATAAATTGAGAAACAGGTTCATCCTGTTTTCCTTCGACTTCG
>Ga0265293_10012719_pt1 | contig 11092 bp, 7 predicted proteins | sample Munlanlewell138R_FD_192505 | JGI IMG/M metagenome (GOLD analysis project Ga0265293, IMG submission 192505) | Leachate microbial communities from a municipal landfill in Southern Ontario, Canada - Leachate well 138R | ecosystem: Engineered > Solid waste > Landfill > Unclassified | place: Canada... | reverse complement strand
TCGAAAGAGGAGCTAATAGCTAATAAGTTATTAGAAGAGACAGAAAAAGAGTCCTCCTTGCGCCAATACAAAGGGATCTTTGGAGATCTACTAACAGTTCTCTTTTTATTTTGGGCAGCATTTCAACTCTATGCAAATACGATTGGGATCATTGATGCAATGGCCCTTAGAACTTGGCACCTCTTTTTCCTCCTTATATTTACCTTTTTACTATTTCCAACTTATGCAAAAGAAAAACGATCAAGAAAATTTCCCCCAATTTGGGATTGGTTTCTTATAGGTCTAACTATTTTTACTTTCTTTTACCTTTTAAGAAACTATGTATTTGTTGCCAAAAGGGGTGGGTATTTAAACTCATTTGATTTATGGATTGCAGCATTTGCAATCTTCCTCACCTTTGAGGGGTCACGAAGAACCAGTAAGAACTTAGCAGTCTTAGGACTTATTTTTCTTTTATACAATTTCTTAGGAAAATATATTCCAGGAGATTTAGGACACGTTGGCTTTAGTGTTAAGCGGGTATTAAATCATATGATTTGGGGAAGCCAAGGAATCTTTGGAGTTGGAATAGGAGTTAGTGCAACCTACATTTTCCTCTTTGTCCTATTTGGAGCTTATTTAAAATACAGTGGCTTTAGCCAATTCATTAACGATTTAGCTTTAACATTAGTTGGAAGGAGTGCAGGGGGCCCTGCCAAGGTGGCAGTTTTAGCAAGTGCATTATTAGGAATGATCAACGGTTCAGCAATTGCTAATGTAGCTACCACGGGAACTATTACCATCCCAATGATGAAAAAGACTGGTTATAAGAAAGAGTTTGCAGCAGCAGTTGAAGCAGTTGCCTCAACAGGGGGACAATTCACTCCTCCCATTATGGGAGCTGTAGGCTTTGTTATGGCTGAGTTTTTGGGTGTCAGTTACACCAAAGTGTTAGTTGCAGCCTTTATCCCAGCTTTTTTGTACTACTTAACTTTGATCTTTGCTGTTCACTTTGAGGCAAAGAGGTTAGGACTCTCTGGTTTAAGTAAAGAAAATATTCCTAACGCTGTAGAGGTATTTAAAAAACAGGGGCACTTGTTAATACCCTTGGTAGTCTTAATAGGACTTTTGGTGTTGGGTTACACCCCATTGTATGCAGCAGTAATCTCAATATTTGCTACCATTGCAGCCTCTTGGATTAGAAAAGAGACTCGTATGGGGTGGAGAACAATTGTTGAAGCCACCGTTGAAGGATCTCGTTCTGCAATAGCAGTTGGAATGTCGACAGCAATTATTGGAATTATAATCGGAACAGTCTCTTTAACTGGCTTGGGGCTAAGTTTTGGACACGTTGTATTAAAAGTTGTGGGTGATGGGCAGTTGATATTGGGTGGATTGATGGTAATGGTGATGAGCACAGTTTTGGGAATGGGAGTTCCTGGAGTTGCTGCTTATGTAATAGTATCAGCTGTCTCTGTTCCAGTTTTAATTGCTGCAGGGGCAGTTCCAATGACAGCTCATATGTTCTGTTTAATTTACGCTTGTTTATCGAACATTACACCACCGGTGGCAATGAGCAGTTATGTTGCCAGTGGTATAGCAGACGCTAATCAAACTAAAACAAGTTTGATAGCAGTAAAATTGGGTTTAACTGGCTTTATTTTACCATTTTTCTTTTTAAGTAACCCAATACTACTATTAGGGACTGTTGAAAATGTTCCTCTATTAGTTACCATTAGGGCAATTGTTACCTCATCAATTGGGGTAGTAGCTCTCTCTGCAGGGTTACAAGGATACTTAGTGGCCAACTTAAGGAAAATTGAACGAGTTGTTATGATAGTTGCTGGACTGTTGTTTATCGAAGTTAACTTAACAACCGACATTATCGGTCTACTTCTTTTTATAATAATTATTGTTTTTCAAATTATTAATAAATCAGTAAACAATAAGGAGAGATTTGCATGAAAAAATTGTTACTAATTGTCTTAGTTTTTGTGATGGTTGGCTCTTTTGCTTTTGCAGCAGGGGGAAGTGAAACACAAAAAACTGTTATTAACTTCCCAACAGCAGCTACTACAGGTGCTGTTTATCCCTTAGGTTCTGCCATTGCCAACCTGTGGAATACAAAACTTCCACATATCAAAGCTAGTGCTCAAGCAAGTGCCGGTGGTATTGCTAACTTAAATATGGTTGCCGACCAAGAGGCTCAAATGGGAGTTGCTGTTACCTCTATTATGTATGAATCGATGAATGGTATTGGTTCATTTGAAGGAAGAGCTAATCCACATCTTAGAGTTATGGTGGGTCTTTATGCTAACCCTAACCAAGTGGTTGTTGCTAGAAATAGTGGTGTTAATAGCCTTAAAGATCTTCAAGGTAAAAGATTTGCTTCAGGAGCTCCTGGATCTACTACAGAAGTTGAAACAGATATCCACTTAAACACCTTAGGTGTAGCTTATCCCGATAGCTTAAAAGTTCAATACATTGGCTTTACTGAAGCAATCGATTTAATGCGCAACAAACAAATTGATGGTGCTTGGATTATGGCAGGAGTTCCCAACGCAGCAGTAACTGAGATGCTCTCAACAGCTGGTGGTAAACTTGTAGATATTGATCAATCTTTAATTAAAGCATTACAAAAAGATTACCCATGGTATGGACCATACACAATTCCAGCAGGAACATATCCTAACCAAGACCAAGATGTAACTACTAGTGCAATTAAAATTACAATCTTCACCGATGCTAGAGTTGATGATGATGTAATTTATGATTTAACTAAAACATTTTGGGAAAACTTAGATCAACTAAAAGAGACTCAAGCTCCCTTAAGAGGCCTTACAATTGAAGAGACTGTTAAAGATTTAGCAGGCTTGCCAATTCACGATGGGGCAGCACGCTACTACAAAGAAGCTGGTGTTCTTTAATCAATCTAATAAGGGGTCCAAAACGGACCCCTTAATTTATAGTGTTTGAAGTTTGCGATACAAAGTTGATAAACTAATTCCCAACTCCTTGGCAATTTTTTGCTTACTCTTTGTTGAATCTCCATACTTAGATAAATAATTTAAAATTAGAGTTCGCTCGTAAGTAGTCAAACTATCTTTTAGTTCAGTGGCAACTTCAATTTTTTCATTTATATAGGGGGGAAGATGTTTCACTTCAATTTTGTTTGTGAAACAGAAGTTTAAAGCATACTCAATAGCATTCTCTAACTCCCTTACATTCCCTGGCCAACTATAATTAGTTAATACACTAAGAACTTTGTTATCTAAAGCAACTTCTCCCTTATCCATCCGCTCACTAATAATCTTTAGTAGATACTCTGCTAATAAGAGGATGTCACCTCCTCTCTCTTTTAAGGTGGGAAGGTTAATTGGTATTACATTTAACCTATAAAAAAGGTCTTTACGAAACTTATTTTGTTCAACTAATTCACATAGATCTTTATTAGTTGCTGCAATAATACGTACATCTAAATCGATAAGTTCATTTGAACCAACTCTCTCTATTTGTCTCTCTTGTAAGACTCGAAGTAACTTACTTTGTAAATTCAAAGGAAACTCAGAGATTTCATCTAAAAAGATAGTTCCCCCATTTGCATGTTCAAACTTACCAACTCTTCCTTGAACATCGGCTCCTGTAAAAGCCCCTTTAGCATACCCAAATAGTTCTGACTCTACTAAAGTTTCAGGTAGACAAGCACAGTTGATAGCGACAAAAGGGCCCTCTTTTCTAAAGCTCTCGTTGTGTATTGAGCGGGCAAAGAGTTCTTTGCCTGTCCCACTTTCTCCATTAAGGAGGATGTTGGAATCACTTAGGGCAGTTACTTTAGCAATCTCTATGGCATTTGTAATTGGAACACTTTTTCCAATTATTTTTGAGAAAGTAACTTTTTGACGACCTTTATAAATTGTAGCTTTGTGGACAATCTCTTCAATTGTCTCAAAGGTTATTATTTTATAAATAGCTTTCTTATTCATCAGGATGAAATTTATTTTATAAACAACTCTGTAATTTACCCCTTTTACATTCCAGTTGCTGTAAATTTCAACGTTCTCATTGATATTGTGTTTAAGGCCACTAACAACACTCTTCAAACTAGACCCAATGACCTTCTCAGTTGAAAAGTTTAAGTTGAGATAACTAGAGGCGCTGTTGTTGATGTGCACTATCAGTTGGTTGGAATCGATGATAATAATCCCTTTGTCGACACTGTTGATAACTTCATTAACATCAACTGAACTTTCAATAATTTTGTTCTGCTTTTCAATGTTAACAACCTCTTCTCCAATAACGTTGACAAAATACTCAATTAGAGCAGTTGCCTCTTTTTCGTGTTGCTCTAAGATCGTTGATTGATCTTCAGAGAACGAAGCTACACTAACAACTCCAATTGAACTCTCATTAACTATAATGGGGTAGGTAATGTTCTCTTTCTCTTGGCAATCATCGTACTTTGTACACCCTATACAAATTGGGTTATCCTCTTTGTTTAGGTTTCTTGAAGGTTCCTTAGAGTCCAATACCCCTTTGAAGATTGAGTTGTGAGGAGAATCTTGATCAATGTGTAGATAAAAATTCCCTGTCCCTGCAATTCTGCGTAACGAGGAGTCTACAACTGTTACGTCTAAGCCTAAGGTGTCACTCATCAATTCTGATAAGGTTTGAATTTTTCCCTGCATTAATTTTAGATATGATCCATACATGGCATCTATTCTCTCATAGAATCTCAAAAATAGGAAATATTATTTATAAATTTCTCAAAAACAGGAAAAAGTGGGCGACAAAAGGGGTGTTTACGGTATAATTTGAGTTGGCACATTTAATGCTCATTTAATTATATCAAGTTTAGGAGGAGTCACTAATGAGTGAAAAAGAAGCAATTGCTAAGTTTGTTGAGAGTTTAAAACTGGAAGATCCAGTATCACCTGAGGATTTTTATAAAGCGATCCTCTCTGCTTATCAAGATCGTACTCGTCAAGTTTATTTTATTTGGAAAAAACTAAAGGAGCTCTATCCCGAAGTTGATGCTAACAAAGTTATTGGCGAAGGATCATGGGATTTTGGTGTATTCCAAGGTGAGCAAATACTCAAAAAGAGTAAAGAAGAGAACATTGGTCCAGTTGAAGCCCTTTTAGGACAAACATCCAAAGGGGGATGGTTTGTATTCCAACAAGAAATTACCGAGCTCAACGATGAGAAAGCTGTAAAGATTTTCCACCAATGTCCCCACGTTTTAGCTTTAGAAGATTTAGGGCTCTCTCCAGCAGAGATAAAAACATTCTGCCGCGATATGTTGGGCAGATGCGACTACGGTATTGTTGCTCCATTTACAGAAGTCGACATTGATTTCCCAACGACAGTTGCTGACGGTGAAGGTCACGGTTGTGCAATGACCATCACAAGAAAAAAATAAGAGGTAGTTAAATGAGTTACAGAAAACCAACATTGATTGAGGCGCTAATTCCACTACTGGGTGTATTTGTCATTTTAGGAATTGGGTATGGCGTTTATGGGATGAGTACTCACGGTTTACTATTAGTGGCAGCTTTTGTTGCAGCTATTGTTGCCAAAAGAATTGGGTATTCATGGGATGAGATGTTTGAAGGGATTAAAGAGAAGATTTCTTCCTCTTTAACTTCAATATTTGTGATGATTGCAGTTGGGGCAGTAATTGGTTCATGGATTGCTGCTGGAACAATTCCGATGATGATTTATTACGGAGTTAAAATTATTAGTCCTAAGTTCCTCTTAGTAACTGCATTCTTTGTTACGGCAATTGTATCAACATTTACAGGAACCTCTTTTGGTTCAGCAGGAACAATTGGTGTTGCAATTATGGGTATTGCTGCAGCTTTGGGTGTTCCACTTCCCATTGCAGCTGGAGCTGTAATTTCTGGATCAGTTTTTGGTGACAAACTTTCCCCATTCTCTGATACAACTATCTTAGCACCAGTAGCAGCAGGAGCTGAGTTGTATGAGCACATTAAACATATGCTTTACACAACAGTTCCCGCCTCTTTAGTTGCAATTGTTGTCTATTTAATCGTTGGCTTTACAATTCCAACTAGCACAATGGCTACAGCTGAGAGTGTTAATATGTTATTAGGCCAACTTGAATCTCTTTTCAGTTGGAACGTTTTACTACTAATTCCACCAGTAATTATTTTCTACGGTGCTATTAGAAAAAGACCAACAGTTCCTTACATGCTATTTTCATCAGTTGTTGCTGGAATTTTAGCAATCATTTTCCAAGGATTCAGCATTAAAGCAACAATGGATGCTATTATCAATGGCTTTAAAGTATCGTTAATTCCTAACTCTCCAATTGCTGCTAATGAGGTACTTGGTTCAGTTAATACCCTCTTAAACAGAGGTGGTATGATGGGAATGATGAGTACCGTGCTATTGATTATCTGTGCTTTAGCATTTGCCGGTATTTTAAGTAAGTATGGTGCAATGGATGTTATCCTTGGTGCATTGAAAAAGAAAATCAAGAGTGTTGGCCAACTTGTCTCATCAACAGTTCTTTCAGGTATCTTAATGAGCTTAGCTACAGGTAGTTCATACATGGCTATCTTGATTCCTGGTGAGTTGTTCAAAGACCTCTATGAAGAGAAAGGGCTTGCTCCCAAGAACCTCTCTAGAACATTAGAAGACTCAGGTACTTGTGTAGTTCCTATTGTTCCATGGTCAATTGCTGGAACATTTATGGCAGGGACATTGGGTGTTTCAACTATCGCATACCTTCCTTGGGCGATTCTTTGTTACACCAGCTTCCTCTTTGCAATTCTCTACGGTTATACCGGATTTGGTATTGCTAAATTAGATGATGCTAAAAAAGCTAAAGTAGAAGAGAAATAGTGTTTTACCTACCTGGGCAACTAAGCCCAGGTAGATCTTTCAATTTATTAAACTTTGTCCCATAAGGAGTTTCTTGTGAAATCTGACAAGATGGTAGGTGTTTTACGTTCTCAGGTAGTGCCTGTAATTGGGTGCACTGAGCCAGTTTCAATAGCAATCAGTGTAGCAACAGCTAAAGCACAAATGAAAAACAGAGCTGAGAAGGTTAAAGTAAAACTTAGTGTCAATATTTTAAAAAATGGGATGCGAGTGGGAATCCCTGGGACAAACGAAAAAGGGATCCCCTTTGCTATTGCCTTAGCCTTAGCTAATGGTAATGGAAGTGCAGATTTATCAATATTTAAAGATATTGAACAAGATGCGATTGATAAAGCTCATAAAATTGTTGATTCAGGTATTATTGAGATTGAGGCTATTGAAGCTAATAAAGGATTCTATATAAAAACTCAACTCTTTAGTGAAGATGAGGAGGTTGAAGTTGTCATTGAGGATAACCACACCAACATAATTTCCATTAAAAAAAATGGCTTCGATATCCCATTTATAAATGTGACAACAGGTTCAAAAAATCCTAATGGTTATCAAATTGAGAAATTAGATGACATCTACACTTTCATCGAAGAAGTTGATATTGAAAAAATCGCCTTTTTAAAAGAGGGAGTTGAGATGAACTTAGCTATAGCAGAGGAGGGGAAGAACAATCCTTACTGCTCGGCTTTAGGACCCCATCTTTTCTCTTTAATTGAAAGTGGCAAAGTTTCAAACGATATTCTAAATAGAATGAAAGCATACACCGCTAGTGGTAGCGATGCTCGTATGGGAGGGGCAAATTTTCCCGTTATGAGTAGCTCTGGTAGTGGAAATCATGGCTTAACCGCAATCATTCCAGTAGCTATTTTAGCTGAAGAGTTAAACAGCAGTGAAGAAGAGCTATTAAGAGCATTAGCCTTAAGTCATCTAATAACTAGCTATATCAAACAAAAGGCGGGCCGATTATCCCCTATTTGTGGATGTGCTATCGCTGCTGGTATTGGAGCCTCTGCTGCAATGACCTACCTCCAAGGGGGCAAAAAAGAGCAAATTGATTTAGCTATATTGAATATGGTGGGAACTTTAGCAGGTCTAATTTGTGATGGTGCTAAAGGGGGATGCTCTTTTAAACTAGTCACTGCAGTTAATGAAGCTTACACTCAATCGCTATTAGCTTTAGATGGAACTTCGATTGCCCTTCACGATGGGATAGTTGGTTCAAATAGCGATGAAACAATTGATAATCTAGGAAAATTAAGTCAAAAAGGGATGGAGCAAGTTGATAAGTTTCTTGTCGATATAATGCTTTAAAAAAAGAAGGGGGCTTTTTAATGTGCCCCCTTTTTAAAGCTAGCTGACAGCTTTTAAAATTTTCTTGTCAGCTCTTTTTTCACGAACTTCACCCGGTTTATATCGATTCCCAATTGCATTAACGCTAACTACCATGATTGTACTGATGGCAATCATAATTAATCCTAATGCAGATAATCTTCCCCACTGTCCATCTTCACTAAATCGAAGAATTTGAACAGCAAGAACTTCTGTTCCAGGACGACTTAAGACAACAGAGACTGATAGCTCTCTAAAGAACATACTTGCTAATAATACCCAGCTACTTACAATCCCAGGCACCAATAGAGGAATAACTATTCTTCTCATGGTAGTTGCAAAAGAGGCTCCACTAACTAAAGAGGATTCCTCTAAAGAGCCGTGGATTTGGACAAAGGCACTAGTCATAGGCCTAATTCCATAAGGCAGGTATGTTGCAATATAACTAAAAAATAAAGCCCAAATTGTTGCATAGATTGGGGTGCGTACAAAGTACCACATAAAGCCAATCCCTATTACAATTCCTGGAAAAGAGAAGGAGAGAAAACTAATCGACTCTAAAAATCCAGAAGCTTTTGTTTTAACTTTAACAATTACATAGGCAACTAAAACCGATAACAAACTTCCTACCGTTGCTCCCCCTAAACCCAAAATTAGGCTGTTCTTTAAAGATCGCAACGAGAGGGAATCTTTTATAACTGTTCTCCAGTTTTGTAAACTCATCGAGGCAAAAGCTTGCTTTCCTGGTACCATCACATAAGGAATTAGCGAAGTGTATAGTAAAACTAATACTGGAAGGACAATTAAGACAAATGAGATGATGAGTAAGATGATAAATAATGGGGTCTTTGCTTTTCTTAGTTCAATTACTGTTGGCTTAAAACCACGACTACTTATGGTGACAAACTTGTCACTTGATCGGGTGTAGTAGCGATAAACATAGATTAATCCAACTGAGATTAAAAGGATACTCATTCCAACAGCAGCAGCCTTTCCATAGTCGGCAATCAAGCTCATTGTAACAATGCGATAGATATATGTACTTAAAACATAGATTCTTCCTGGCATTCCTAAAACTGAGGGAACAGCGAATGAAGCTAAACCTCTAACTATACATAAGATAAATGAGGCTAAAATTGCAGGTCTTAAAATTGGAAGAGTAATTTTAAATAAGGTCTTAAGGGGACCACTTTTAAAAACTCTCGATGACTCTTCTAAAGAGGCATCAAATGAACCCATAGCTGGAGAGATAATTAAATAAGCTACTGGTAAGTCTAATAGCCCTTCAACAATAATCATTCCCCAGATTGTATAGATATTAAAAGGGGCCTTGGAGAGCATAAATATCTTTTGCAACCACATATTTAAAATCCCATTTGTGGGGTTTAACAAAAGAACCCAGCTAACTCCAAAAAGGACGTGGGGTATCATCATTGGCATTACCGACAATACCCTAAATAAAAACTTAAATGGGATATCTGTTCGGTTATTTAAGTAGGCTAAAAATAGGGCTAAAATTGTAGCAAATGCAGCGGCACCTATAACAAAGATTGCAGTGTTTCCTAAGATGCTAAAGAGCATCGGGTCGGTATAAACAGCTGCATACTTATTAAAAGTGAAATTTCCAAAAGAGTGTAGGTTGTTTGAAAAGCTCCCTATGACCAACATAACTACTGGGGCAACTGTTAACAAACTCACTATCACAATTAAGGAATAGGTTAGTTTAGTATTCCGTTTTTCCATAACAATTACCTACTTTGATACAAGGAGGCAGTGTTCAGCTTTAATACTTAAGTTCACTTTATCCCCCTCTTTATATTTAGTTTCAGGATCTAATTTTGTCATAAGGCGCTGATCACCCACAACAACTTCAGTTTCATAAACCTCCCCAACAAATGTCATTTGCTCAATAACAGCTGGAATTTGGTTTACATATTCACTCTCTTTGTTGTCAAAGGCGATAAACTCAGGTCTTAGACAAAGAACCAACTCATCGTCTGGATCAAAAGAGCGTTTGTGACAACTAATTTGCCCTAACGGTGTATCAACAATGGTATTCTCTTCTTGTTGCTCTTTTATTGTTGCAGTTACTAAGTTAGCCCTTCCAATGAAGTCAGCTACAAATTGGTGATCTGCATCAAAGTAGATTTTTGTAGGAGAACCAAGTTCTACAATATTACCTGCATTCATAACCCCAATGGTATCTGAAAGTGCCAAAGCCTCAACTCGGTCGTGTGTTACATAGACAGCGGTAATGCCAAGCTCTCCTAAAAACATCTTTAACTCTTTACGAGTCTCTTCTCTTAATTTTGCATCTAAGTTTGATAAAGGTTCATCAAACAAGATTACTTTGGGCTCTGCAACCAGAGCCCTAGCTAGGGCAACACGTTGTTGTTGCCCCCCTGAAAGGCGGGTAGAGGGGCGTTTTTCAAACCCCTCAAGTTGTACAAACTTCAATGTTTTAGCTACCCGTTTCTCTATTTCAGATTTTGGCATCTTCATGTTTTGTAGAGGGTAGGCGACATTATTAAAGACATCCATGTGGGGCCAAATAGCATAAGTTTGGAAAACCATTCCAAGTTGCCGCTTTTCAGTTGGTACATAGATTCCCTTATCTGTAGACCAAACTATGGTATCACCAATTTGGATTTCCCCCTCATCGGGAGTTTCCAATCCAACAATGCACCTAAGAAGGGTTGTCTTTCCACACCCACTAGGACCTAACAGGGTAAAGATTTTGTTTGCTGCAATATCTAAGTTAACTCCATCAAGAGCTTTAATAACTTTCCCTTCACTATAAAAGTGTTTCTTCAATCCTCTAATTTTAATTTCCATCGTCTACCTTACCTACAAGTTTTAATTATTTTGCAAAAATCTTCTCAAACTC
>Ga0265293_10012718_pt1 | contig 11093 bp, 8 predicted proteins | sample Munlanlewell138R_FD_192505 | JGI IMG/M metagenome (GOLD analysis project Ga0265293, IMG submission 192505) | Leachate microbial communities from a municipal landfill in Southern Ontario, Canada - Leachate well 138R | ecosystem: Engineered > Solid waste > Landfill > Unclassified | place: Canada... | reverse complement strand
ACGGGCGCTAGCAAAGGCGAGGCGTTGCGCCAGACGTTCGGCGCCGAGGCGCGCAGCGCGGAGCGCAGCGACGCCGCCCTGGACGCCCACCCGGCTCGCGCCATTGCGGCGCGAGACAGGCTCACGCTGGTTACCGACGTCCAGTTCTGACAGCTCGGCGCGGGCGGCTCAGGCCCAGCGAATAGCGCGGGCCTCGAAGGGCGAGGTCAGAAGCTCGTTCACCGGGTAGACCCTCACCCCGTAAGCCAGTCGACCGCTGATCGACGGCTGGAAGCGCACGCGGTACAGGTGACCGCCGTCGGGGTACTCCTCGACCTGCTGCAGCTCGACGCGCTGAAGGTTCTCCTCCAGTCCGTCTGCGGCGGGGCCGTACACCAGCTCCACGCGCACAGCGCTCTGCAGTTCGCCCAGGTTGAGGACCGCCGAGACCTCAACCTCATCGCCTATGCGCCGGACCCGCTCCTCCGCCGGTTGGGCAGTGAAGTAGACCGAGGGCCACGCCTCGGCCACGTGCTTGCTCCAGGCGGCCAGGCGCCGCGCCTTGGCGTGACCGTCAGCGTTCATCTCGGTTCCACGCCGGCTGGCGGGAGCGTAGTAGCGCGTGACGTACTCCTTGACCATGCGCGAGGCGTTGAACTGAGGCGCAACCGTGGCCACGGCGTTGGCGGCGCGCCTGGTCCACTCCACCGGCACACCTTCGTCGTTGCGACGGTAGTACAGCGGAACGACCTCGCCCTCGAGCAGCGCGTACAGGGCGTCGGCGTCGGCAGCGTCGGCGCGCGCCTCGTCGGCGTGAGAGTGGTTGGTGCCGATGGCCCAGCCGTTGGTCCCGTCGTAGCCCTCGGGCCACCATCCGTCGAGGATCGAGAGGTTGAGGATGCCGTTCATGGCGGCCTTCATTCCGCTGGTGCCGGACGCCTCCAGCGGCCTGCGCGGGTTGTTGAGCCACACGTCGACGCCGCGCGTGAGAGCGCGACCGACGGCCATGTCGTAATCCTCCACGAACAGCACGCGCCCCGCGAAGCGCGGGTCGGTCGACAGCTTCTGGATGGTGGCCACCAGCTTCTGCCCTTCGGCGTCGGCGGGGTGCGCCTTGCCTGCGAACACGAGCTGAACCGGCTGCTCCGGGTCGTTCATGAGCGCGGCCAGCCTGTCCAGGTCGCTGAATATGAGGGTGGCGCGCTTGTAGGTGGCGAAGCGCCGCGCGAAGCCGATGGTCAGCGCCTCAGGATCGAAGAGCGACTCGGAGTCGTGCAGCTGCGAGGCGCTGGCCTCGTGGCGCGCCAGCTGGTTGAGTAGCCGGCGCCGCAGGAAGCGCACGCTGCGCGTTTTGAGCGCGCGCCGCACGTGCCAGAAGCGCTGCGGGTCGACGTCACGCACCGGTTGCCAGACCTCGGGTTCGTCCAGGCGCGCTCGCCAACCGGGCGCCAGCACCTCGTCGGCTAGCGCGATCATCTCGGGCGCCAGCCAGGTGGGCACGTGCACACCGTTGGTCACGTGGCCTATCGGTACCTCTTCTACCGGCACCTCCGGCCACAGCGGCGACCAGATGTGGCGGCTGGTGTCGCCGTGCAACTCGGCCACACCGTTGCGGCCGGACGAGAACCTGATGGCCAGGGCGGGCATGCTGAACGACTGGCCCCAACCCTGGTCGAAGCGGCCCAGAGCGTGGAACTCGTCGACCCTCAGGCCCAGGCTGCCCCAGTAGCCGCCGAACGCCTCGTCGATCAGGTCGAACGAGAAGGCGTCGTTACCCGCCGCGATGGGCGTATGCACGGTGAACAGCGTGTTCGCCGACACGGCGGCGCGCGCCTCCTGGAAACCGAGTCCGCCACTCACCAGCTCGCGGCAGCGTTCAAGCACCGAGAAGGCGCTGTGCCCCTCGTTCATGTGCCAGGCGGTCGGCTCCAGGCCCAGCGCGCGTAACATGCGCACCCCGCCGATGCCGAGGATCATCTCGTGCGCCACCCGCGTGCGCTGGTCGCCGCCGTACAGCCGGTCCAGCAGGCGCCGGTCCTCCGGCCCGTTGGGCTCGACGTCCGTGTCCAGCAGGATCACGCGCACCTTGCCGACGTACGTTTCGAGCGCCTGCACCGAGATCTCGCGCCCGTACGCCTTCAACCTCACGCTCACGGGCTCGCCGCTGTCGTCGACAACGCGCCGGAACGGCACAGCCAGGGTGTCGGCGCGCATGTACACGGCCTCCTGGCGACCGTCGGCCGCCACGCGCTGGTGGAAGTACCCTTCCGGGTAGTAGAGGCCCACGGCTACCAGGGGCACGCCCAGGTCGGAGGCCGCCTTGGTGTGATCGCCAGCCAGCACCCCTAGTCCGCCGGAGTAGAGCGCCACCGCCTCGGTCCAGCCGTACTCGGCGCACAGGTAGGCGTAGAGATGATCCTCGCCCACGTTCTGTTCGAACCAGCCGGGCTCGGCCAGGTACTCGTCGAAGCGCGCCAGCACGCCAGCGTACTCCTCGAGGAACTGCGGGTCGTTAGCCGCCCGGTCCAGGCGCGCCTGGTCGATGTCGCGCAGCAGCGCCACGGGGTTGTGGTGCACCCGTTCCCACAGCTCGCGGTCCAGGCGCCTGAACAGCGCTCTGGCGTCGGAACGCCAGCTCCAGTAGAGGTTGCCGGCCAGCTCGTCTAGGCGCCCCAGCTCCTTGGGTAGCTGCGGCAGCACGGTCAGGTGTCCGAGGATGTTCATCTGTAAGTGTCAGCTCCTAGCTAGCGCCGGCGGGCGCGGCGGCATGGGCCGGGCCGCGGCGGGATGCGTGTCGTGGCAACGCGGGCCGCCCACGGGCGACCGCCCGGCATTCTAGCATCCGCTTTCCAGCGGTCTGTCAGCGGTGCGCCCGCACGGCGGCGCGGCTGGCGCGGTACCGTTCGGGCATGAGAACTGGCCGAGAGCGCACCCCTGGCCGGCATGCGGCCCGCGCCCGCTTCGCCCTTACGCTTCTGCTGCTGACGCTGCAGGTGGCGCTCGCCCAGACGCTGTACGTGGGCGTGGGCGGCACCACGACTCCCGCGCTGGGCGCCGACGCCTGGCTCAGGCTGGAGGGGGTCAGGCCGCCCGCGGCGGCGCCTGCCACGGTGAGCCTGGAGTTGGGCCTGAGCCCGCGACTGGGTGTAGGCGTGAGCACTAACCACTCGTTCGGCCCGCTGGGCAACGTGATCTTCGAGACGTGGGTGGCGCTGGCGCCTCACCCGCACGGCGGCGCCGCGGCCGAGGGCAGCGTGGCGGCCCGCGGGGTGCTGGGCCCTGTCGCCGTGCGCCTGGCACTGCTGGGGTTCGGCGCTCCTGTCGGCACGTTCCGGCCCGCCAGCCTGGCGTCGGCCGAGCGGCCCCATATCAACGGTCCCGCCGCCGGCCTGCAAACCGAGGTGGCTTACCGGGTGAACCGCGACCTGATCCTCGAGGCTAAGCCAGAGCTGTACCTGGCGGGCTCCGGCTTGGCGCTGCGCACCGACATCGGCGCGCGCCTGCTGCGCTCCTTCGGCGGGAACGAGCTGCGTTTCGGCGTGCACGCGTACGCGCCGCCCGGTTTCGGACAGGCGGCCGCGGCCGCGGAGGCCGCCATCACGTTCCCGCGCGGACGAGAACCCGACGTGACGGTCGGGCTGTCCGTCGGCTACTCGCCGCTCGGCGTATGGCCCGGTGTGAGGGTCGCCTTGGGCCAGCGCCTCGGAGTGGTGCGCGTGGACCTGGACGCTGCGCTGCAGCCGTATCGCCTGGACCTGCCAGCTCTGCGGTTGACGGGCGCCGCGCGCGTGCCTGTTGAGGGGTGGCTGCCGACCGGCACGCAACTCGTCGTGAACGCCGCCCTCTCCAGTGGCCTCGGTCTCGGCGACCAGCCGGGCGCGCGTGCCTGGGCTGGAGTTGCCCTGGCGTTGCCGGTGACGCTTAGGTGAGTCGCCTCTTCTAGTCTCAGTCGCCCAGCGGGATCAGTTCGCCCGTGGTCAGGTCCAGTTCGAAGACGCCGGTGTCGGGCACCGCTCGCAGGTAGGAGCGCGTGCCCTGTGGCCCGCTCAGCTCTACCGTGCGCAGGCCCGGCTTGAGGTTCTCGGCGAAGGCGCCGTGCTGCGGGACGCCGTCGATGCTCACGTGCACCTCGCGCCGCTCCGCCCAGAAGACCAGAGGGTTGACGGCGGGCGTGAGCCGCGTCTCCAGGCGCGTGACGAGGTAGTTGCGGACCAGCACCTCGAACGACTCCTCAACGAAGCCAGGGCGTTGCAAGGTCACTGTGTGCGTGCCCGGCAAGGCTGACAGCGCCACGGGGGTGGTGCCGCTAGGCACCCCGTCTAGCAGCACGGCCGCGCGCGGGGTGGCCGACACCTGGATGCTGCCGCCGGAGATGGCCGTGAGGACCACGTGCACGAACGACGTGTCGCCGGTGCGCAGCTCGACCATGCGCGTGTCGGGCAAGAAGCCCTCCTTACGCACCTCCAGCCGGTAGCGGCCCGGGGCCAGCATGGCCACGTCGAGTTGCGAGGTGCGGCCTATAGAGACGCCGTCCACGAACACCTGCGCCTCGCCCGGCTCGCTCGACACGAAGAGGGCCGCGTCGCCCACGGCCAGCTCCACGGCTGCGCTGGTGAACGCCGCAACCGCCAGGGCCAGCTCGTGCACGGCCGGAGCGGGATCGCGCGGGTCGAACGGGGTGGTGATCAGGTCCGAACTGCGGTCGCGCTCGGCATCAACCACGATGAGGTTAACGGAGTACGGCTCGCCGCCGGTGTTGGCGGCCGCGGCTATCTCGCCGCTGATGGCGTAGCGCGCGTTGTCGAGTTCGGCTATCAGCACGGCGAACTCCGGCTCGAGGCTGCCAGCGATGCCGGCGGTGATGAGTTCGCCGTTGCGCACCTCGAGCCCCGTGGCCCTGCCCACCTGCGCCCGGAAGCCCGACATGAACTGGCCGACCACCTCGGTGCCAACGCCGCCGCGGGTACCGAACGTGGGCACGCTGATCTGAGCCAGCACGACCTGCAGGCTCAGGAGGAGGAGGCAGGCGACGGCGCGGCGAAGGGATGGTGCGTGGGGGAGCGCAGGCCGCATCCTCTGGAGTATAGCCGTTCGCCGAACCTGGTCATTATCGGTTGGGCCCTTGGCACTGGTATCCTCTGCCCATGCGTTACCTGGTGCTGAGCGACCTTCACGCCAACCTTACGGCCTTGGACGCGGTCCTCAAGCACGCTCGCGCCCGCGGTTTCGACGATGTCATGTTCCTCGGCGACGCGGTGGGCTACTACCCGCACGCCGAAGAGGTCACGCAGCGGCTGATCGAGCTGAACCCCAGCGTGCGCGTCATGGGCAACCACGACAGCGCCCTGCTCGAGCTGGCGTACGGCGAGCGCGGTGAGTACTGGGCGGCGGGCGTGGTCATGGAGGTCATCGACCGGCAGTTGACGACCCTCAGTTCCGACTCGATAGCGTTCCTGCAGACCCTCGAACCGGCCGTGAACGGCGACGGCTGGCAGGCGGTCCACGGCGCCCTCACCCGCCAGTGGGACTACCTGGCCACCATGAGCGCCGCGCAGGACAACGTGAGGCTCATGGAGCAGAAGCTGCTGCTCGTGGGCCATACGCACGTGCCCAAGATCTTCGCGACCGTGAAGCACGGCCATCAGGACCTGTGGCGCACCATCGTCTTCTACGACGAGAGCGGCTCGAGCTACCGCCTGCCGCCGCTGGCGCAGGTCATCGCTAACCCCGGTTCTGTGGGTCAGCCGCGCGATCAGGTGCCGCAGGCCAGTTACTTCCTGTTCGACGCCGATAAGCGCCAGTTGCACCATCACCGGGTGGCGTTCGACGTGGCTTCGGTGCAGGCCGACCTGCGCGCGGCCGGCTACCCGGAGATCCTCGCGACGCGGCTCGAAGCCGGCAGGTGACGCGGTGACCGGCGCGGCGCCACTAGTGCCGCTGGCGCCGCTGGGCCACGACCAGACGCTTACCGAACTGCGCCGGTTGTGGGCGGACGGCGCCGGACCTCGGACGCTGCTCTTCGCTGGCCCGGACAGCGTGGGCAGGCGCCATACGGCCCGCTGGCTGGCCGCCTACGTTAACTGCTCTGCCGCGGCCGGAGCGCCGTGCTTAGAGTGCGAGAGCTGCCTGCTCTTCAAGACGGGCGCGCATCCGGACCTGAAAGAGGTCCTGCCCGCACTGACCACGGGCAGCGGCCGCGCCAAGCGCGACCTCGAGGTTCGCATCGACCAGCTCGTTCCGCGCAAGGGGGGCGAGCCTGAACCGCTGGGTCCCTGGCTCCTCACGCGGCCGCGTTTCAAGGTGCGGGTGGGGCTCATCGATCATGCCGAGGCCATGAACGTGGCGGCTGCCAACTCGCTGCTGAAGCTGCTGGAGGAGCCGCCCGCGTGGGCCCTCATCGTGCTGGTGGCGTCGGGGCCGGAAGCGGTCCTCCCGACGGTGGCGTCGCGCTCTGCCACGGTGCGCTTCCGGCCGGTCCCAGCTTCGGAGCTCGCCGGGCTGGGGCTGGAGAACCTGGACCACCCAGCCACCGTTCTGGGTCAGCCGGGTCGACTGCTGGCTGGCGCGGAGACGGCTCCTCAACAGGACGAGGCTCGCGGCGCAGCGTACGCACTGCTAGCTGCGCTGAGTGGGGACCTGACCGCCACGCTGGAGGCGGCCGAGGAGTTGGCGGCCACTCTCAACGCGGGCCCGGAGCACGGTACGGGACCGCTGGCGTGGCTGCGCCACGCACTCCGCGAGGTCGAACCCACGCGCTACGCCGCCGCGCTGGCCGCGGTCGACGCGTGCGAGGCGGCGCTGGCCAGTTACGCCCAGGCGCCGTTAGCGAGCACGGTGCTGGCCCTGGAGCTGCGCCGGATTCTGCGCTAGGGGCGGCTCAGTTGGCGCCCCGTACGCGCGTGACCTCGTCGGCGGGGAACTCCTCTACCCCGCCCTCGTCGGTGCGCAGTTCCACGGTTCCCTTGAGGGGGTTCAGCTTCACGACCCGGCCGCAGGTGCCGCTACCGTCGTGGCACGCCTTGGCCCCCTTGCGGGGCATGCCCTTCAGCAGGTCCCTGTACATGTCGTGCTCGTACTGCAGGCAGCACATGAGCCGCCCGCAGGGACCGCTGATCTTCTCAGGGTTCAGCGGCAGCTGCTGGTCGCGCGCCATGCGGATGCTGACAGCGTTGAAGCTCTGAAGCCAGGTTGAGCTGCAAGAACCGTCGCCACAGACGCCCAGCGTGCCAAGCATGCGCGCCTGGTCGCGCGGTCCCACGTTGGCGAACTCGATGCGCGCCGACGTGTGAGCCACCAGCGCCTGCGCCAGGACGCGCAAGGGCACCTGCGACTCGCTGGAGTAGCTCACCACTAGCAGGCTCTCGTCGATGGTGAACTCTAGAGCCACGATCTTCACGTCTGACTCGGCCTGCCGCGCGCGGGCGCGGAGCAGCCACTTGAGGTCCTCCGCCTTCTGGCGCAAGTCGGCGTAGCTCTTGAGGTCGTCGTCCTGAGCGCCGCGCACGAAGTGGCCCTGGGGCTTGTCGACCTCGCGCACGCCGGTCCGGACCTTGCCGAGCTCCAGGCCGCGGCGGGTGACGACCACGCACGAGGAGCCGATGGCCGGCGGCGTGGGCGGCGCCTCCAGGTAATGGATCTTGGGGCCGTTATCGAACTTGACGCCGATGCACTCGGGCATTGATTACTCCTCTGCCGTACGCCAACGGGCGCGCGCTTTCAGCTGTTGGGCGCCTCAGGCGGCTGTACGGTTCGGGCACATTCTACTTCACGGCGAACAGCGCCCTTTGCGCCACCGGACCGAAGGTGGTGCGGTGTTCAGAGCAGGCTCCAACGCGTGCCAGGGCGTTCAGGTGCTCCGGCGCTCCGTAACCCTTGTGCCGCGCGAAGCCGTACGCCGGGTAGCGCTCATGCAGGGCGGTCATCAGGGCGTCGCGAACGGTCTTAGCGAGGATGCTGGCTGCCGCGATCTGGTAGCTCAGCGAGTCGCCGCGCGCCACAGCGACCTCGGGCAGCGGCGTACCGAGCTTGAGGTAATCGGTGACCAGGCCGGCCGGCGCGACGCTCAGCGCTGCCACGGCGCGCCTGGCTGCCAGCTTGGTGGCGCCAAGCACGTTCAGGGTGTCTACCTCAAGGGCGCTCGCCTGCCCGACCGCCCACGCCAGCGCCACGGTGCGCACCTCGTCGGCCAGGTGAGCGCGCCGCGCTACTGTCAGGGTCTTCGAGTCGCGGAACGGATAGCGTTCGCCGGGCGGCAGGATCACGGCAGCGGCCACCACCGGCCCGGCCAGGGCGCCGCGGCCAGCCTCGTCGACCCCCGCCACGGGACTCACGGAGCGCCGCCACAGCTGCTCTTCTAACGACCAGTCAGGCGCCTTGGGGTTAGAGGCCCGCGACACTGAGCTCGACCCCGGTCGGGTCGGCGCTCACCTTGTCGGGGAGCGTGAAGTAGAACGTGCTGCCACGCCCCACCTTCGACTCCACCCAGATCTTGCCGCCGTGCTTCTCGACGGCCAGCTTGCAGAAGGTGAGTCCCATGCCCGTGTCGTAGCGGTCGTGGATGGTGTGCCGCGACTGTTCGAAGGCGTTGAAGATGCGCTTCTGATCGGCCTCGGGTATGCCTTCCCCGTCGTCGCGGACGCTCAGCACGAAGCCGTCCTCCTGCTTCCAGGCCCGGAAGTCGATGTAACCGCCCCGCCTGGTGTGCTTGATAGCGTTCGCCATAAGGTTGGCCAGCACGCGGCGCAGAAGCTTGGGGTCGCCGACCACCCGGTCGGCTTCGGGCCTTACCAGGAAACCGAAGTGGCGGTCGCGGGGTCCCCCGCTGACGTCGGCCAGCGCCTCCTTGGCAAGGTCGGTGAGGCTCTCGATGACGGCGGGGTCGTACGGCATATGACCCTCCTTCATGCGCCTCACGTCGAGGATGTTGGCCGCCAGGTTGAGGAGGTGCTGCGACTCGGAGCGCGCCATGCTGAGCAGTTCCTCGACCTCGCCTGAGTTATCCGCGTCGAGCATCTGAAGGGAGTGGTCGAGCAGCCCCATGACGCTGGAGATCGGGCTCTTGAGGTCGTGCACGAGCATGTGGATGAGGTCATCCTTCATGCGCTCGCTCTCCTTGAAGGCTTGCTCGAAGTTGCGCGCTTTCTCGAGCGCGCTCCGCATGGCGCCCTCCGCCCGGCGCCGTTCGAGCAGGCGCTGCAGGTGAGCTCTCAGGACCGCGGGTCTGGTGGGCAGCGTGAGGTAGGCGTCCACGCCAGCGACCACCACCTGCGCCTGGAGTTCGGCGTTGTCGGGCCCCAGGTACAGGAACGGCACGTCTTCCAGGCCCTTGCGGCGCCTTAGCAGCGTGACTGGGTCGAGCTGCTGAGCTTTCTGCACCAGGCCGTGCTCGAGCACCAGCGCCTCTGGCACGCTGCCGCGGGTGTGGTAGAGAAGCTGCTCGACACTGCTGAGGACCTCTGAGCGCAGGTTCAACTCGTCCATCACGGCCTTCATGCCCTGGCCACGCTCTTCGGTGGACATGGCGATCAGGACGTAAGGCATGCTCTCGGCCACGTTTCAATGATAACAGGCTGAGAATCGTTTCGTAGAGCGCAACTTCGCTTGTTGCTCAGCGTTCCTTAAGGCGCGCAGCCCACCAGTCACCCCGCCCCTGCTAGCATCGGTGACGCCATGCCACCGATCCTGCCGACCGACCAGTTCACGTTCCTGGGAGTGACCTTCGCGTTCCCGCTGGCGCTCCTCGGTCTGGCGCTGCTGGCGCTGGTGCTAAGGCGGCGGCACGGTACTTGGTGGCTTAGGGCGTTGACGCTGGTAGCCCTGGTCCTCGCGCTCGCACAGCCGTGGCTGTCGGTCCCAGGCGGTCACCTGGCCGTGGTGGTCGACGTGTCGGACTCTGTGGGCGGGCGCGGGCTGCAGGCGGCGCGCACGCTTGACCTGGGCAGCCTGGAGGGCAACGCCGAGGTGGTGCTGGCCGGCTCCGACGCGCTTAGGGCCACCGCGCTGCCCGCGGCGGTGCCGGCCACGCTCGCTACCGGCGCCACCGACCTGTCGCGGGCGCTGCAGGTGGCCGTGGCTAACGGCGCCAGCCGGGTGCTGCTGGTTTCGGACGGGATCACCGCGCCCGAACGGCTGTTGACCGCACTGCCGTCCGTGCCCGTAGACGTACTGATCGTGCCGGGCGTGACCGACCTCCGTTTGCAGGAGCTGCTCCTCCCCAGCCAGGGCGCCCCCGGCCAGTTAGTGGAGGGCGTGGCGGTCATCAGGTCGGACCGCGCCACAGAGGCGCAGCTACACGTTGAGGTCGGCGGCGCCGCGATGCCAGCGCTGCAGCTGACGTTGCCGCCCGGCGAGAGCGCCGTGCCGTTCCAGGTGCAGCTGGGTCAGACGGGCAGTACGCCCGTGCGCGCCACCGTCACGGTGGACTTCGACCAGCCCACCAGTAACGACACCGCAGCCGGCGAGGTGTCGGTGCGTTCGCGGCCGCCGGTGCTGGTGATCGGCGACCCGGCGTTCGCCGAGCTGTTGCGAGTGCAGGGGATCGACGTGGTGCAGGGCGAGCCGTCGCACGTTGCGGCGCCGCTGCCGTACGGCGCGGTGGTGGTGCGGGGCTCGTCGGGCCAGTTCACGACCGGCCAGCTGGAGCTCCTGCGCGACTTCGTCGACGGCGGCGGCGGCCTGCTCATGACCGGCGGTCCCGAGTCGTTCGGCTTCGGCGCCTGGTACCGCACCGCCGTCGAGGAGGTGCTGCCGGTGACCACGGACCTGCGCACAGAGGTGGCGTTGCCGCTCGTGGCGCTGGTCATGGTCATCGACCGTTCCCAGAGCATGGCCAGCGGGCGCCCCGCCAAGATCGAGCTAGCCAAGGAGGGCGCGCTGCAAGTGGTGGAGCTGGCCTACCAGGAGGACCTGCTGGGCCTCATAGCTTTCAGCGATGGCCCCGGCACCAGCTGGGTGTTCGAGTTACGGCAGGCCAGCGAGCGTGGCAAGCTTGAGATGGCGCAGGGCATCCTCTCCATCGGCACGTCTGGCGGCACCGTGCTGGAGCCCGCCTACGCTCAGGCGCTCGAGGCGCTGGCGGGCACTCAGGCCGCCGTGAAGCACGTCATCATCCTGTC
>Ga0265293_10012716_pt1 | contig 11094 bp, 11 predicted proteins | sample Munlanlewell138R_FD_192505 | JGI IMG/M metagenome (GOLD analysis project Ga0265293, IMG submission 192505) | Leachate microbial communities from a municipal landfill in Southern Ontario, Canada - Leachate well 138R | ecosystem: Engineered > Solid waste > Landfill > Unclassified | place: Canada... | reverse complement strand
CGCCGCCGACAGGGGACCCGTGATTACCGCCGGAGGGGAAAGCGTCAGCGAGCAGGAGATGATCGGCCTGATCATGGACCAGTCCGGCGTCGACAGGATGATGGCCCCCTTTGTCTTGGCCCAGCTCTCGTCAGAGGACAGGGAAACCTTCGCCAAGCAGGTGTCGATGGCCCTCCTCCTCTCCGAGGCCGGCCGCCAGAAGGGGTTGCAACTGGATCCGTCCGTGGCGGCCAAACTGAAATGGAATGCCGTCAACATACTCGCCCAGGCTTTTGTCTCCTCAGCTTCTTCGAAGTGGGACCTGGGAAGACCGGCTCTCGAGGCCTGGTTCAGCCAGCACGAGGATGACTACAGCGTGTCCGAGTCGGTTCACGTCCGGCATATACTCGTCGGTTCGGAAGAAGAGGCCACGGATGTCCTTCTGGAAGTCTTCGCCAAGGAGACGGATTTCGGCGCCGTGGCAGCCGAGAAAAGCATCGATCCCGGGAGCGCTAATACCGGGGGGAATCTCGGGTGGGTATCCAGGGGACAGACCGTTCCCGGCTTCGACGAACTGGCCTTTTCTCTGGAGCCTGGGAGGATAGGGGGACCCGTGGAAACGAAGTACGGATGGCACGTCATCCAGGTGCTGGAAAAGCGGCCCGCAAGAACGACCACCCTTGACGAGGTGTTACCCAGGGTCAAGGAGGACCTCCAGAAGCACTATCTCGACCTCGAAGTGGAGCGCCTGGAAAAGTCGCTGGGGTTGGAGATCGATCACGAGATACTTACCACCCTGGGTGGGTTCCCGGCCTTTAAGAAGGACCAGTAAAGAATCGAATGTCCGCCGGCGGTCTCAAGGACCGCCGGTTTTTTAAAGCACCAGTTCTCCTTTAAGAACTATGCGAGCCTTCCCGGAGATCATCACCCGTTCCCCTGCCATGGTGACGACAAGCTCGCCTCCCCTTTTTGAGGCCTGGAAAGCGCGAAACCGGGTCTTCCCCGTTATCCCCGACCAGTAGGGAGCGAGGACCGTATGAGCTGCGCCGGTCACCGGGTCCTCGTCGATCCCCTCCCAGGGGCCGAAATAACGGGAAACGAAGTCAAAAGTGGAGGACCTCGAGGTGACGATCACTCCCTGGAAAGGCGGGTCTCCCCGGTCGGCGGCCAGCATGGCCGCTACGTCGGGCCGCAAGCTGCTAAGAATGGCCTCATCCTCTACCCTTAAAAGCAGCATCTCCGCGCTCCTGGAAGCCTGCACGTCTTCCACGGCTTTAAGACCGAGGGCTTCCACGAGCCCGGCTGAGACCGTCGCCGGTTCGGTATCGTTCCTGGGGAAGTCGAGGGTGATCCCGTTCCCCTCCCGTATCGCCGCCAGGGTGCCGCTGGCACTTTGGAAAGTAATACGGGAAGCGGAGGTCTCTTTCTCGGTGAAGATTACCCAGGAGGAGGCGAGGGTGGCGTGACCGCAGAGGGGCACCTCGACGGTGGGCGTGAACCACCGAATCTCGAAGGATCCGTGCTTGCCGCCTTGTCCCAGGGGAACGACGAAGGCGGTCTCGGAGAGGTTCATCTCCATGGCGATCTTTCTCATTGTTTCCTCCGGGAGGAACGCGTCCACGAGGCACACCGCCGCCGGATTCCCCCCGAAAGGCTCTTCCGTGAAGGCATCCACCTGGAATACCGGAATAGACGAGCTTTTCTTTGTCATTTTCATCACTTCACCCCCAGTCATACCCGGTGTCACCAGTATACCCATCCCCTGGAAATTGTCCCTGCCCTTAGGTTATGATCGGAAACGGGGTGATGCTGATGATGCTTGCGAAGGCCCGTTCCGAGATAGTGCTCTTCGGCAAAAAACTTCTCGAAAGAGGGCTGGTGATCGGCACCGGGGGCAACCTGAGCGCCCGGTCCGGCCGGCGCGTGGCTCTCTCACCAGGCGGCCTGGAATACGAAATCATGAAGCCCGAAGATGTCGCCGTGGTGGATATGGAAGGCAGAATACTCGAGGGAAGGATGAAACCCACCAGCGAGATGTCCCTTCATCTTGCCCTTTACCTCTCGAGGCCCGATATCTCCGCCGTGGTCCATACCCATTCCCCCTATGCCTGCGTGATGGCCTGCCTCGGTCGTGAGATTCCCCCTTTTCACTACCTGGTGGCCCTAGCGGGCAGGAAGATCCCCGTGGCGCTCTATGCCTGTTTCGGCACATCGGAGCTGGCCCTCTCCGCCGCAGAAGCCATGGGTGAAGGAAAAGCCCTTCTACTGGCCAATCATGGTATGGTTTCTTTGGGAGGCTCTCTCCAGGAGGCCTTCAGGATAGCCGAGATGGTCGAATTCCTGGCCATGGTCTATTCCAGGGCCTTGTCCCTGGGAGAGCCGAGGATCCTGAGCGAGGCGGAGATGACCCGGGTCGAGGAAGCTCTCGAGGGCTACGGATCTTCCGAAGTTCGCGTCCAACCTTTGAAGGAGGAAAACAAATGAGCAGCGACCTGACCCTGGAATTGAGAAGGGTGATCCGTGAAGCGGGGGGATCGGGGTGCGGTTTTTCGGACCTTTCCGACTTGTCGGACCTGCCCTATCCGGGCCTTACCCTGGGAGTGACCATCCTGCTGGCCCTATCACCGGAGATTATCGTCGCCATTGGCGGGGGCCCAACGAGGGCTTACCATGATGAATACGAGAGGGCGAATGAAGAACTCGCGAGAATAGGGCTTGAGGTCGTGCGGTTCCTTGAAGGTTCGGGACACCGGGCGGCCCTTATCGACCCGACGACGCAGGAGTATAATGAGGAGACCCTCAGTGCCCCCTTCCCGCACAAGACCGCCGCCCTACGAGCCGGTGTGGGGTGGATTGGGAAATGCGATCTACTGGTCACCGAAGAGTTCGGTTCGGCCTTCAGGATGTGTACCGTCTTCACCGATGCCCCCCTCACCCCGGGGATCCCAACAGGGGAATCACGCTGCGGGACCTGCAGCGATTGCGTCGAGGCCTGCCCGGCCAAGGCACCGACAGGTAAGGATTGGAGAGCCGGAATGTACAGGGACGAACTGGTGGATATCTTCGCCTGCAACAGGCATGCCAAGCGACTTTCTGCAGAGAAGGGATGGTCCCACGTCATCTGCGGTATATGCATCCAAGCCTGTCCCTGGACCAGGAGGTATATTAACTCCAGAACCGGTTCCTGACGAAGCCCTCCACGGTGGAGAGGAAATGGTCCGTATCCCGGGGAGGTTTTGTCACGAGACTGACAACGACGAATACCACCCCCGACAGGAGGATGCCCCATAGGGGAGGCCAATGACCCAGGGGCTTCATCCCCTCGACATACATGTAGCCCACCACGAGCCCCCCGGAGACCATGCTGGCCACGGCTCCCGCCGCGGTAGCCTTTTTCCAGAAGAATACCCCCACGGTGGCTGGCAACTGCATGAGCAGCCCTCCGGAGGCCATGGCGGACAGGACAGCTATGAGGCCGAGCTGCATCCGGGCGAAGAAGAAGCAAACGATCGTTATAACAGGGATGAGCAGCCGGCAGATCTTTAGTTCCGTCTCCTCCGGTATGCCGGGGAGGAAGGCCTTCACCACGTCCCTGCCGAACATGGAACTCAGGGTCAAAATGATGGAATTCATGGTCGACACGGCCGCCGCCATTATGCTGAGAAAAACGACCAGCGCGAGCGGGGCCGGTACTGACGAGAGCAGCATGGCCATGGCGTTGTCGGCCTTTTCCAGCCCGGGCATCTTCGCCGCGGCCGCGAGGCCGAAGACCACGCAAAGGATGGTATAGATGAAGCCGAAGGCGGAAAAGCCGAGGATCATCTTTCGAAGGTTTCTTACGCTGGATGGGATGTAAAGGCGCTGCACCACCTGGGGGTTGGTCACAGCGAAAAACGCCCAGGGTAGGGTCAGCCCCAGGAACAGGGGAAAGGACCAGGAGACTTCCAGGAGATCCCGCCTGGCCGAGAGGGCTACCAATAACCCATCGGGGAAGAGAGCGAAGGCGATGAAGCCTAGCAGAAGGAGGCTGGCGGCAAGCATTATCACGGCCTGGAAAGCGTCGGTCAGCGCCACGGACCTCAACCCGGCCCACCATGAGAAGGCGAAGGATACGCCGGCAGCGATGAGCATGCCCGTCGTAAAGGACAGGTTGCCTCCCGAGAGTACCTCCAGGAGATAGCCTGTCCCCATGAGTTGGACCGATGCGTAGGGGACGAGCATGACAAGGCAAAGGACGGCCGAAACGGCTCCCGCCGCCGGGCTGCCGTAGCGCTTCGAAAGGAGTTCTGAAGGGGTGACAAGTTCGAAGATCCTCCCCGCCGCCCAGTACCGGGGGGCGAAGATCACCATCAGTATCACCGTGGCGGCCAGGTAGGTCATCTCGAAGCCCAGGCTGCCGATTCCCGAAGTGTAGGTGAGGCCCACGATGCCGACCATCATGAAGGCGCTGTAGGTGGTCGCGCTGTAGGTCATGGCGGAGATGAACCCGCCGACCTTGCGGTCGGCCAGGAAGTACTCGATCATGCCCTTCCCCAGGTTTTTCCTGGCATGCCAAGAAAGAAGGGAACCAAGGGCGAACCATAGGACGATGCCGGCTAAAATCAGGGTGCTGCTCATCGGCGGACCTCCCTCTCCTGGCTGCCTTTTCCCGTCCAGCCCGAGGTGACCCATGCCCCCGCCAGAAGTACGGCGGCAGTGATGAGGTTCCAGAAGAGGAAAGCGCCGACCAGCGTGCCCTCATCCTTGAGGATGGTGAAGGGCACCACCACGTTTGCGATCCCGTAGAGTAGTGAAAAAAGTATCCAAATCTTTTCCTTGCCTGTCATAACCGATCGTCTCCCCTTCCGGAGTTCAATCCATTTCGAGGTAGCCCTTGTCCGCAAGGGCTTTTTCTATCCCGTCCAGTGTCGTTTCATCGTCGGCTTCCACGGTGTGGGCATGAAAACCCCTCGAGAGGGTAAGCAGGGGAGACTGGCCCGTGCTCTTCAGGATGTTGACGAAGCGAGCCACTTCCTCCCTGGAGGCGAGGTCGAGGTTTCCACGGATTTCGCCGTAGACAGGGTGGTCGACCACGACGTCGATCACCCGCCCCCCGGCCTCTATCATCGTGTTAAGTTCGTCGACGATATCTTCGGTGTCATGGCGAACGGGGAAGACCCTCCTGGGTTTGGCCTCTCGATGGACGTAACCCCGGGCAGTTGCCATGACCGGCAGGCCCCGGCCCCTGAGGATGACGATATCCTGGACAACGGCCTGGCGGCTGATACCGAAGAGTTCGGCGAGTTCAGCACCGCTAGTGGGGCCGTCGCTTTTGGTGAGGACCTCCGCCAGTTTTTCCAGCCTTCTCTCCCTCTCTGTCATAATTGGACCCTCTCTTCTTATAGCTGCCACTGGCAGATAATAGCAAATACCTCCCATTCCTCCAACATTTCGATTATTATTGTTCACAGGAGCGAAGAGGGGCTACCAAAGCAGGGACCGTGGAAGGGGAGAAGAAGGGTTGAAAATTTTTCAAAAGATGAACGCCTCTATACCTAGAGAGGTCAGGCAAACCATCAGGACAAGCCGGTGGGCTGGACCCACTGCGGGGATGGCTCCGGGGTTTGTCCAGGCGAACCTAGTGATCCTGCCCCAGGACTGGGCCTTTGATTTCCTGCTTTTCTGCCAGAGAAATCCCCGGCCCTGCCCCCTTCTCGAAGTCACCGAACCCGGAGACCCGGAGCCACGTGAACTTGCAAAAGGGGCGGATTTAAGGACCGATCTTCCCCTGTACAGGGTCTACAGGGAGGGCCGTTTGTCGGAGGAATCCACGGATATAAGGGGAATGTGGAGAGATGACCTGGTCTCCTTTCTCATAGGGTGCTCCTTCACCTTCGAAAGTGCCCTCATGGAGGAGAGCATTCCCGTGAGACATGTCGAGATGGGGGTGAACGTGCCCATGTATGTCACTACCGTACCCTGCCGGCCCGCCGGCAGACTTCGGGGACCGATGGTTATGAGCATGAGACCCATCCCCGCCGCCATGGTCGCCAGGGCCGTGACGGCCACGGCCCTTTTCCCGGCGGTTCATGGGGCACCCCTTCATGTAGGGGAACCCAAAACGATAGGGATAGGCGACCTTTCTCGGCCCGATTACGGGGACCCTGTCGAAATAAGGGAGGGGGAAGTTCCGGTCTTCTGGGGGTGCGGTGTTACACCTCAGGCAATCCTCATGGCATCAGGGCCGCCTTTTGCCATCACCCACGCGCCGGGGCACATGTTCGTGAGCGATAAAAGGAACGGCGAGTACGCCGTCTTCTAGGGTTTCGGGGACCGTGAAGCGATGTTACGACGGGTTTGAGAGGAAAGCTTCCCTTGCAGCGATGCGCAGGTCAGTCAGGGTCATATCCCTGACCCTTTCAAAGACCCTGTCCAGCTGGGGGGCGTACTTGCCGGCTATCCCCGGGTGGGCATGGAGTAGGGCCAAACCACTTTCTCCGAGGTCTCTTCTGAAGCCCTGGAGGGTTTCCACGGATAATAGGTAACCGTCGTAGAGCATCTTTTCAAGGAAAAGCTGCAATTCGGGAGATACGGGCCTTTCACGCTCCATGCCAAAGGCGAAGCCAAGGGGGACGTCTTCCTCCACCTGGAGCAGCAGGATTGATTTGCGAAGCCTCGCATAACCCCATAGATCCGGATTGTCACCCTTTCTGGCCACCAGGCTGAGGATGACAACACGCCTTTCCAGATCGTCCATGGAAGTACCCCCCGCATTGTGTACACTTGGAGCTAACATACTTTATCAAAGCGTTGAGAAAAAACAAGGGCGGCGGGAGATCCCAGGATCCTGGGGGCCAGGAAGTTGTTCCCCTCGACGTCGCCGCAGACCTGCTCTTCCTCATGTGGAAAATGGAGCCGGAAAAAGGCGACAGGGCTCTCATCATAATGGAGGTGGTTGTGCACGGTTTCAAGGGTCGCGATGAGGTGACCCCATTCGTGACGACTGCTTGATCACTTCGACGAGATGACCTGGAAAACCTCCATGAGCCGCTGCACGGGATGTAGCTGTGTGATCTTTGCCCGGGCCGTCGCTTCGGGGCTTGTGAAGCAAAAGGGAGTGTTATCGGCCGAAAAATTGGCCTCCATGACACTCTCTATGCCTACGTTATGGAAGAACAGAAGAAGCGAAGAATACAATAGACTTAATCGATCAAAAGGGTGGTGAGCGTAAGGCAATCGGGATCATGAAAATCATGTATAATGACCTTGAATATTTCGGGAACCTGTGATAGTTGTCTAAAGCGGACCATCACCCCCCCAGGGGTGGGGTTGCCGTGGCGAAGCTTCCTGTGGCGCCATGGGCGTTCCCGGGGCCGGGGCTTTGTTACGATTTTCCTGGCCTGCTTTTGTGCTGGTCACTCCGGGGAGGAGGTGAGGCTTGGGCGTTTCTTCGGATCATCATGAATTCAGACTCGAATCCTGTCAGAAGGAGGTTTTTCCATGTCGGAGAAACAGCAGATTAAGCCCAGTCTGGGTCTTTCCGTCGCTGTTTTCGTAGCATCGGCCGTCATCATCAGTTACGGTGTTCTCGGGCTGGAAGTGGATGCCCACGTTCCCATTATTTTTTCAATCCTTCTCGTCGGGGTCACCGGCCTGACCGTCCTCAAGATGCCGTGGTCCCGGATCGAGGAAGGTGCCCTCAACGCCATTTCCATCGGCCTCCAGGCGATCGTCATCCTCATGATCATAGGCATGATCATCGGTGTATGGATCCAGAGCGGGGTTGTGCCCACTTTGATCTACTATGGCCTGTCATTGCTGGCGCCATCGATTTTCCTGCTGGCCACCCTACTGATCTGTTCCGTCGTTTCGCTCGCTACGGGGTCGTCCTGGACGACGGCCGGCACGGTGGGTGTAGCCCTCATGGGTATTGCCTACGGGCTCGGCATACCCGCCCCGTTGACGGCCGGTATCGTGGTCTCGGGAGCCTACCTCGGCGACAAGCTGTCACCCCTTTCGGATACGACCAACCTGGCCCCGGCCGTGGCCGGCTCCAACCTGTTCGACCACATCAGGGCCATGATGTGGTCCACGCTGCCGGTCTACGTGATAGTCATGGTCATCTGTGTAGTCCTCGGGATGAAGTATGCCGGTGGTGATCTGGATGTGGAGAAGATTGCGGCTCTCCAGCAGATGATGAAGGCCGAGTTCAACATCGGACTTCTGGGTTTCCTGCCCCCCATCCTGGTCATAGGGCTCGCCGTGATGAAAACCCCGGCCATCCCGGGCCTTTTTGCCGGTGTTCTGCTGGCCGCTGTTATGTCCTTTTTCCAGGGCAATGGCTTGGGAGACATCGTTAACGCCATTCATTACGGATATGAAGCCGCCTTCTCAGCCGAGATCGCCGGCGCCGAGGGGGAAGCCCTACTGAACCTGCTCAGCCAGGCCAACCTGGACATACTTCCCGAGTTGGCCCAAGAGGTCGGCGAGATGGTAAGCGACCTCGTCACAGGGGGCGGCTTCGACTCGATGATGTGGACCATATCGCTGATCTTCTGCGCCCTCTTCTTCGGCGGGGCCATGGAGGCCTGTGGTTTCCTCGAGACTATAGTGGGCGCTGTCACGGAGCGGGTCAAGTCCGTGGGCGGGTTGGTGGCTTCCGTCATTGGCACTTGTTTCCTGACCAACCTCTTCCTGGGGGACCAGTACCTCGCACTGGTCATACCGGGCAGGATGTTCAAGGCATCCTTCGAGGAGGCCGGGCTCGCTCCTAGGCTGCTCTCCCGCGTCACGGAGGACAGCGGCACCATGACATCAGCCCTGATCCCCTGGAACACCTGCGGCGCCTACATGAGCAGCGTACTGGGAGTGGCTACCCTCGCTTTCGCTCCCTACGCCTTCCTCAACTGGATGAACCCCATCGGATCCATAATCATGTCCTACATGAAGATTGGGATCTACTGGAGGAAGAAGGACGGCACCGACGTGGTAGCCAGGGAGAGACCAACGGATTAATGCTTTGCCGGTAATTGCCGGGGTTTTTGAGGCGGCGGGGGCACCCGCCGCCTTTTCATTTTTCCGCCGCATCTTCGGGATGGCGCGGTTTGACACCTCCAAATTCCAGGGTGTAGGATGATATCGAAGATAGAAGCACCGCTATGATTCATTTCCTATAAGGAGGTGTAGCCATGCCTTCACTTGACAGGAACGAGGTACCCCTGTGGAAGGGGGTTTCCGACAGCGACTGGAATGATTGGAAGTGGCAGGTTGCCCACCGCATCTTCACGGTGGACCAACTGAGGCAGGCCATTGCCATCGACGACGATGAAGCCGAGATCGTTGGGAGGAGCCTGGGTAAGCTCCGGATGGCCATTACGCCCTACTTCGCGTCACTGATGGATCCCAATGATCCCAGGTGCCCCATAAGGATGCAGGCGATCCCCACGGAAAACGAGACAAGGCTGGGCAAGTCCGATCTTCTTGATCCTCTTCACGAGGACGTGGACTCGCCCGTCGCTGGCCTTACTCACCGTTACCCCGATCGAGGGCTTTTCCTGATCACCGACCAATGCAGCATGTATTGCCGCCACTGCACCAGGAGACGGCACGCCGGCGAGACGGACAAGGCCTACGGTGACGAACAGATCAAGAAGGGGATTGAGTACATAAGGAAAACGCCGTCCTTCAGGGATGTTCTCCTTTCCGGCGGGGACCCGCTGACCGTCGATGACGACAGGCTCGAGTGGATCATATCGGAACTGCGGGCGATACCCCACGTGGACTTCGTCCGCCTGGGGACCAGGATGCCCGTCGTCTGTCCCCAGAGGATCACCGACAAATTCTGTACCATGCTCAGAAAGTACCACCCTATCTGGCTCAACACCCAGTTCAACCATCCCAAGGAAGTGACGCAGGAATCCGCCCAGGCCTGCGCCAGGCTGGCCGATGCCGGGGTGCCCCTGGGGAACCAGTCGGTCCTCCTCAAGGGCGTCAACGACTGTCCCTACCTGATGAGAGAACTGAACCAGAGATTGCTGAAGATCCGCGTAAACCCCTACTACATTTACCAGTGCGACCTCTCGGAAGGGATCGAGCACTTCCGGACCAGCGTCGGCAAGGGCATCCAGATCATCGAGTACCTGCGTGGGCATACCACGGGAATGGCCCAACCGTTGTTCATCGTCGACGCTCCCGGCGGAGGTGGCAAGATCCCCGTGGGACCCAATTACGTGGTCAGCCAGTCGGATCGGAAGATCATACTACGCAATTACGAGGGAGTCCTGACGGTTTACACCGAACCCGACGACAACCAGAGCCATCCCGAGGAGCTCTACCACTGGGAGGAGTATACCGCCAGGCAGAGGCAGCTATCGAGGGAGGGCCTCATAAAGCTTTTCGAGGGTGACATTCTCTCCCTGGAACCCGCTCATCTCGACCGCCGGGAAAGGAGCAAAAAACATCGCTGATCCGATCATGCAGAAAAAACACCAGGAGGTGCCTCCCGTGGAGGAACTGCTAGTCTCCCGTTCCGGCACGCCCTTCCCGAAGTGGATGGAATGGTTTGCTCTTCTGGTAGGGATCCTTCTCGTCGGTGACGGAATGCGGACCTTCGCCTTTCACAAGATGCTTGTCGGAGCCGTCCTCGCCTATGTGTCGGGTTTTGAGAAGAGGATTGTGCTTTCGCCCCAGGGGCTAGTCAGGCAGACCAGGACCTGGATCACCAATCACTCGACTACCATCCCCTGGGAGGAAGTACAATACGTAAACTTCGCCTTCAGGGGCTCAAGGATGATGTGCTTCTTCGAAAAAGGCGTTACCGGCCTCAGGGTGCTCTTCGACAAAAGCGACGAACCCGAGGTAAGGAGGATATTGAACCTCTACATACCCGACGTGGAGACAAGCACCTTGGGGAATAAACCTGAAGCCGAAGAATAAACCTGAAGCCGAAGAATAAACCTTCTTTTCACTCGTCGAGCGAATTTCCTGGGCGATAGGGCAAGGGAACCCCGGGCGGAGATAGCCTCTGTCCGGGGTTTGCGATGATTTATCCCCGTAATTTCCCCTCCACCGAGCGGACCTTGCTCTCCATGGTGATATCCTTGTCCCGCCTTTCGTCTATCCTCAAGGAGGTGCCCA
>Ga0265293_10012714_pt1 | contig 11094 bp, 9 predicted proteins | sample Munlanlewell138R_FD_192505 | JGI IMG/M metagenome (GOLD analysis project Ga0265293, IMG submission 192505) | Leachate microbial communities from a municipal landfill in Southern Ontario, Canada - Leachate well 138R | ecosystem: Engineered > Solid waste > Landfill > Unclassified | place: Canada... | reverse complement strand
GATTATTGACAAACTGATATAAGGGAAGGTAGCTATGTCTGAAGCAAACATTACAAGAATAGATCTAGATGGTAAAGAGATTATTATAATTGGAACGGCACATGTATCTAAGCATAGTGCAGAGCAAGTAAAACAGGTTATTGAAGATGAACGACCAGATTCGGTATGTATAGAGCTAGATGAGCAGAGATATAAGTCTATAACAGAAGGTAATCAATGGCGTGATATGGATATATTCAAGGTTATTAAAGAGAAGAAAGCGTCACTTTTATTAATAAACCTTGCTATTTCATCCTTCCAAAAACGGATAGCTAAGCAGTTCGGTATTAATTCGGGACAGGAAATGATTCAAGGAATAGAATCCGCTAAAGAGGTAGGAGCTAATCTTGTATTAGCAGACAGAAATATTCAGGTTACTTTTTCGCGAATTTGGCGTGGAATTGGGCTGATGGGGAAGGCGAACTTACTTACGCAGGTTATTGCGAGTATTTTCAGTAATGAAACTATAACAGAAGAAGAATTAGAGAAGATGAAGTCGCAAGATACGATAAGCGCTATTCTAGAGGAGTTCACAGTTGCATTTCCGAAGCTTAAGGTTCCTCTAATAGATGAACGTGACCAATATTTAGCACAAAAAATTAAAGAAGCTCCCGGTGAAAGAATAGTTGCAGTTGTGGGAGCGGCACATGTTCCAGGTATTAAAGAGCAAATAAAAGAAGACCATGACCTAGTACGGTTAACAGAGCTACCACCAAAATCTAAAGTGCCGAAAATTATTGGGTGGTCAATACCAGTTTTAATTATCGCGACTATTCTTTATACTTTTTTGGCAAATCCATCTGCTGGTATCGAGCAAACTATTAGCTGGATACTATGGAATGGTTCATTGTCTGCAATAGGTACAGCTTTAGCATTGGGCCATCCATTGGCGATTGTGACGGCTTTTATAGCTGCCCCGATAACATCCTTAAATCCGTTATTAGCAGCTGGTTGGTTTGCGGGAATTGCCCAAGCCTATGTAAGAAGACCGAGTGTGTCAGATTTTGAGAATCTTACAGAGGATGTTTTTAGTGTAAAGGGATTTTGGAATAATAAGGTGACGCGTATACTATTAATTGTAGTGTTCGCCAACTTGGGAAGTTCAATAGGTACTTTTATTGGCGGTGCAGATGTCATACGCTTATTTATAGAGAATTTATAATTGACAGTAATATAATGCCTGTTAGAATAAAAGTAGTAATATATATTTAATTTAGACTATATGAATTATCGGGATAGGTGAGATGGTGATTGGGGATAAGTCTATAAGCATTAAGACGTTTGTAGTAATATTAACAATTTTTCTTATTTCCTTTTGGTCATATGTCATTGTTGTAGATGTTAATCATGCATACGATATGTATCAAGAGTTGGCGATTGAAATGGCAATAGCTTACTCGAAGTCAATTAGTGACATTAGAGAATGGGCTGCACGCCATGATGGAGTCTATGCGCCAATATCGGAAACGACTCAACCAAATCCTTATCTTGATATTATTGACAGGGAAATTAGAACAGAGAGTGGCTTAGAGCTTACTAAGTTAAACCCAGCATATATCGCACGTCAAGTATCTGATATTACACAAGAAAATTCTGGTGTAAAGTTTGACATTATCAGTCAGTATCCAGCCAATCCTGATAATGCTGCAGATGAATGGGAAGCAAATGCGCTTGAGAAGTTTAGGCAAGATCCTAATACGAATAACATTTTTGAAATTGCTACAATAAATGGGGAAAACAAATTTCGATATATAACACCTATCTATGTTGAATCAGAATGTACTGCTTGTCATATCGAGGAAGGGTATGAAGTTGGTGAATTAAGGGGTGGTATATCGATAAGATTTCCGTTTGCACCATATGAAGAGGGTCGTACAGACCATATAAGGCATAATCTGGGCATTTATATAATGTCATTTTTAACATCAATGTCATTTATAGTATACTTCGGAAGAAAGCTAATCTTAGCGAATAAAACAAATGAACAATTATACAATAAATTGGAGCAAATAGCTCATACTGATAAGCTTACACAGTTGCCAAATCGTTATTATTTCATGAAGCGGCTAGAGATAGAAATACAAAGATACATTAGAAATAAAACAAATCTAGTATTAATGATGATTGATCTTAACAAATTTAAAGCCATCAATGATACTTATGGACATATTGCTGGTGATTTAGTATTGAAAAAGGCGGGAGAAGTTATTGCATCTAGCATACGTGCTACTGATTTATGTGGGCGTATTGGTGGAGATGAATTTATTGTTATGTTGACAGATACTAATGAAGATGCGGCGATTAGCTACGCACATCGACTGCGAGAAGCATTTGACCAAGCATATATTATTCATGACGATGTGAAGCTTCAATTAAGCGCTTCTATCGGAGTAGCGTCATTGGTAGGGATAGAAGATGAATCTCAATTAAGTGAAAGAATTACTGAAGCAAATATATCGGCGTATAGAGATCAACTTATTCAACAAGCCGATAAGGCAATGTATCAAGCCAAAGAAATGCATAAAGAAAAAGGCGGAAGTCAAATATCAATAATATAGAGGCCTGAGAAAACCATGTTGATGAGCTCAATATGGTTTTGTTTATATTTTAATTTTAAATAGGATAAACTGAAAAGAAGACAATTGTAAGTACGAACTTATTAAATAGATTGTTAAAGTATATTGTTAAGCATATTGTTTAGCTACACAAGCTCAAGGGGTGCAGTATATTGTCAGATTTTCATGAATTATTTCAAGCAATAATTTATCCAACCATTGTATTTATACTGTTAATTATACTATCTAGGTTAGTTGGGAAACAATTATTAGGGCAGCTTACTTTTTATGATTTTGTTACAGGGATAACATTAGGGACTATTGGTGGGGCATTTGTAACTGCAGAGGTAAAAGGCAATTATGTATTATTAAGTGCAACCGTATTTGCGATATTGTCTATGATAACGGGATTTATAACATTAAAGAATGCGACAGTTCGAAAGCTAGTTGAAGGAAGACCAGTGATACTTATAAATAACGGTAAAATTCTTGAAAAAAATATGCTTAAAGAACGATATACTCTAGATGACTTAATGATGCAATTAAGGGAAAGAAACGTTTTCGATCTTAATCAAGTTAAATATGCAATTCTAGAACCGCATGGGAAATTAAGTGTAATAGAGCATAGTGATAATTATGGTTTATCTTTGGAAATTATTCGTGAGGGCAAGATTCTTGAGCACAATCTATTGCGACAGAATCTTACCCATGAATGGCTATTTAATCAACTTATTATGTTGGGAGTTAAAGATATTAAGGATATATTTATTGCATCGTTATCTTCTAGTGGACAGTTATACATAGACCTTAGAGATAAAAAGTAAAGCTAGTATAGAAACAAGAGTTAATTGTTTCAGTACTAGCTTTCTGTGATATTTACTTTTTCAACACTGTAAGATGGAATTGGTTTATTATTAGAAAATTATAAAGCTAAATATATTAATATTCCAAAATAATGGGCAATGCTGCCGCCGAGTACAAATAGATGCCAAATTCCATGGTTAAAGGGGATTTTCTTACATGCATAAAAGATTACCCCAAAGGTGTAGAACAGCCCGCCAATTACTAACCATACTAATAAACCAGTAGGAATCATAGCGAGTATTGGTTTAATTGCAATGATAACCATCCAGCCCATAGCAATATATAGGGCCGTAGAGAACTTTTTTGTTTTACTAATATTAATAACCTTCAGAACAATTCCAGTTATGGCTAAGGACCATATCAATCCGAATATAATCCAGCGCCAAGGGCCTTCCATTCCAACTAAGGCGATTGGTGTATAGCTTCCGGCGATTACAAGATAGATTGATACATGATCAAAAACTCGGAATACTTGCTTAGCCTTTTCATGAAAGATGCTGTGATAAAGTGTTGACGATAAGTACAAGAAGAACAATGTAAATCCATAGATGCTAAAGCTGACAATTCGCCACGCATCTCCCTGGATACTAGCAAACGAGACCAAGACCACTAAGGCGACTATACTTAACAGAGCACCAATTCCATGGGTAATGCTGCTGAATATTTCTTCTTTGATGGTATAGCGGTTTATTAGCAAATTTTTATTATTAGAATTAGTTAGTGATTGATCCATAATATTCACCCCGAAAATTTAGATTACCTAAACATAAGTCTTCTTTTCACTATCATAATTTACAAACTAATGTTGATAGTATAACGGCAACTAAGGCATTCACCAATGTCTAGGACTTGGCGAATACCAAGTTTTATATATATTATATACTACTTATAATAAATATACATATTTTTATTATAACCAATTCTTAATAATAGTAGTATCCTAAGTCAAACCTAAGTAATAAACAACATAATTTGTTCATTTAAATATTAGAATTTTATTCTGTAGTAGCATCTATATTGTCAGGGGTTAAACCTGTTTTAAGCATTAACTCATAAATTTCTTTGAACTTAATACTTAGGTTATGCCGTTTATGAATCCAGCGTATATAGGCATCTCTTCTTTTATAATAAGCAGTTAAATCAAATATAGAAGCATATTTATCAAGCTCACCTAAAAGTTCAAGCGTAACAAGTGTTACTAAACATTTAGGGCATTGACCACAGTTAGAGCTTTGAGTATAACAAACGTTTAGATATTTTTGGGCGATGGGGTAATTTGCTAGCAATTGTGTCTTTTGCACTCTTGTATATTGTATACAAGATGAGAAGAATGTTGTGCTTTCTGTAGATAGCATACTAAGGTTAAAAACATCATAATAAGCCGGATCATGCTTATATAGAAAAAAGTTTTTCAGGTGAGTCTCTGATGAATAGTAGTAAGTTTTGAATAATTTTTGTAATGCCAAAATTGCTGATAAGCTGCGCTGAGTATGTGTTTTGCCCCATGGCATTTTTAGAAAGCTACTTAAGTTGCTATCAACCATAACTAATTTTTTTCCCGTTGCTTCTGCGCAAGCAGTAGCATTTGCCAGTCTTCCTTTGAATAGTTTGCGTTCTGCTTTTTTAGCATTGGGAATAGACTTTACTAAGCCATAATCTTGATTTGACCCAACATTTAGGAAGGCGCAGTGAGTTATTTTATAATGTTCAGGAATTGAATCCTGAGTGTTCTCATATAAAGTGCTTAAGGAATCTATACCACATGAAAGTCCAGTGCCTACGGCTCTTTCGCTAGCAAGAGGTTCATTTGAAAGCTGGTCGCAAATAATCTTAATAGGACGATAACCATGCAGTTCGGCGATAATCGGGATAAGATGAGTGGTCAATGTATAATAAAGTCGCTCAGATACTAAGCCGCACACTTTTAAATCATGATTATGCTTTAATGCATACCACAGTAGAGCAACTACGAATGCGTCAGTCCGTTCATAAGTAAGAAACTGTCCATATTCTTTATCAACTTTGTACCATATAGCATGTCTGTTTCTATTTATATAGACATTGGCAACAAGCTTCATAGAAGTTTTTGTCTCAATAATTCTAGGTTGAGATATTCGAATCATAGGAATCAACTCCACTAATAAGGGAAAATGCTATCCTTTGGTTAAATATATTAATGCTTTAGCATAAGATTAATTAACTAAACTATAAAATTCACGTTATAGTAAGAATACGTTATACTAAGAATACGCTATGCTAGTTTAAATGTTTCCATTTAATCGATAATTTAGATATAAATATAATTATATGGTGTATGTATTCTATATTTATAATAGATGGTTATTTATAATAGATGGTTATTTAGTATAGTAGATATTTATTTCTTATTGGGCAATTAATTTTTATCTTTAGGTGGGATGTAATGAAAATTATTATAGATGCAGATGCTTGCCCGAAAGGAGTACTGCAAGTATGTAAGCGTGTAGGAAAAGAATATGGCATTGATGTTTGGACGGTGGCAAGCTTCAATCATCAAATCGACTCAGATCATCATGTTGTTGTTGATAATGGTTCCCAAGCGGCAGATTTAAAGGTATTAAACATGACAGAGAAGGGCGATGTTGTTATAACTCAAGATTGGGGTTTAGCAGCAATGGTGGTAAGTAAACCGGCAAAATGTCTTAATATGATTGGCAGGGAATACCTGGCGGATCAGATTGATTTTATGATGGAGGAACGAGAGATTAAGGCGAAGCTAAGACGTGGCGGCGGAAGAACTAAAGGACCACGTAAGCGGACAGTAGAAGACGATAATGCATTTGAGGTAGGATTAAGAAAAGTATTATCAGTAGCTAAAAGCAACATAGATGAATCGAAATAATTATCGGTGCATATATGTTGCTTTGCTTGCTTTAACAAACAACTTGCAAGAATAGGTCAGTATTATTACTCTGTATTATTTTGCAGTATTATTTAAAGTTACGTGTAAAAATTGTGTCATGATCCAGCAGACTATCGATAGTATCAAACCCTAACATTTGCAATAGCTCTATTACATACGGATTATCTACAGGTGTATGATAAGCTGCTTCTTCACCATATTCAGTTACGTGCTGTGTTCCTTTTTCTTTATCAATTAATGATCTTGGCCCTCCAACACATCCGCCAACGCAACCCATACCTTCAATAAAATTAGCATTAATGTTGCCGCTCTTTAAATCGTTTAAGAGTGCTTTAAGCTCGGCAATGCCGTGTGCTTGTTGTGAGCGTAGTGGTATCTTGCGGTTAGGTCTTAGCCGATTTAAGGTGGTTTGTACAGCTTCGCTTACACCGCCAGTTCGAGCGTAAATTCTGCCCGCTGTTGATGAATGATCCTTTAAGTCTTCATGCAATGAATGCAAATCAATTTCAAGAACATCGAACATTTCTTGAACTTCTAAGAAAGTGAGCACATGGTCAACAGCATCGCTAACATCTGGTTCTTTGGCTTCGGCTTTCTTTGCCAGACATGGACCAATAAAGACGGTTTTAGCTTCTGGGTACAATTTCTTAATTGACCTACCGCATGCAATCATTGGTGATACGGATGGAGGTATATGCGGTACTAATTGACCATGAATTCTTCTGATAAGCGCTATCCATATTGGGCAGCAGCAGCTGGTAAGTAGGAAGTCCTCATCATTCTGTATATAACGGTCAAATTCCAGTGCTTCTTTTAAGGTAAGGATGTCAGCAAATAATGCGACTTCAATCATTCCAGCAAAGCCTAGCTGTTTAAAAGCACTTCTAAGCTTGCCAGGTGTAATAGCTTCACTATATTGACTAATAAATGCTGGGGCTATCATTGCATAAACAGGCGAATCAGTTTTATGTAATAATTCGATAACGGCATAGATATCTTTATTATTTTTCAAACTTTCTTTTTGATTTTCAGTAAGTGGTAAAATTTGCGATGGTTTATCTGGATTAAATAAGCAGTCAAGATGACGTTTACCAAGATCAGATATTTTATATTGCCCACTAAGCTCATTATTATTGCTAGAATCATTAATTATAGAATTGTCATGTTTCATGTGCTTCCTCCGATAAATATAGTTATTAGAATGAAAAGTTAGGGTTTGTATTAATATGGCATATAACAATGATAATTATTACAATATTAAGAAAATCGTTTAAATATATTACGTTAAGTAAAAAGATGGACAAAGACAGCAAAAAGAGTAAAGTAGATTATATAGATGGTAATTCATATATAGAGAAGGTGAAGCAGTTGGATTTGCACAAACAAAGACGAGAGATTGGTATTAGAAAGCGTGGATTTGTACTATTCATTGGCTGGACGTTAATTATTGTTATTAGCTTAAGTTGGAATTTGTGGTATTCAACAACTAGCACCTATGAAATAGCAAAGAATAACTTGCGTTCAAGTATAGATAAAGATTTATTATTTCGCAGTTGGGCTACTGAGCATAATGGTCTTTATGTGCCTATAACTGAAAAGACATCGCCTAATCCTTACCTGGCACATATACTTGAACGTGATGTTATTACTTCTACTGGGCGCGAGCTTACCCTGATGAATCCTGCATATATGATGCGACAATTATATGAACTATCAATTGAACGGCAAGGTGTATATGGTAAATTGGTTAGCTTAGATCCAATTAATCCTGTTAATATGGCAGATGAATGGGAAGCTGCAGCTTTAATGGCTTTTTCAGGACCGGGAGAGGAAGTAGTTTCTACAACGGAAATCGATGGACAAGCGGTTTTAAGAATTATTAAACCTTTCTACGCAGAGGAAGGATGTTTATATTGCCATACAGAGCAAGGTTTTGAGGTTGGTGATTTACGCGGGGGCATTAGCACCGTATTATCGTTAGAACCATATTTAACACATTTAAGCTCTACTAAAATCAGTTTAATATTTGCATACGGACTTATATGGATATTAGGGACAGGCGGAATAGTTATAGCAACGATTCAACTAGATAAAGCGACTCGATTGCGTATTAGTGAAGAAAAGTATAGGACAATAGTTGAGAATACGAATGATGCGTTACTAATTCATGATTTTAAAGGCAATATTTTAGACCTTAATGAAACAGCGAGCAAAATGTATGGTTACGAGCGCAGTGAATTAATTGGTGCCAATCTATCGAAGTTTACTTCTGTAGAATCATCCTTGAAACGGTCAGAAATAATGAAGCAATTATTACAAGCTAATTCATTAGTGTTTGAAGGCGTAGATGTACGTAGAGATGGGCAACAATTTCCTGTCGAGATAAGCGCTAGAATAGTGTCTAAACATAATAATGGAATTATTCAAGTGTTCGTAAGGGACATTAGCGAGCGTAAGCAAGCAGAAACTAATATGCTAGAAGCTAATATGAAGCTGGCGAAGGCAATTATTGACGCACAAGAATTAGCAGTTAAGGCAGAGGAAGCTAGCGCAGCTAAGAGTAAGTTTCTGTCTAACATGAGTCATGAAATTCGTACTCCAATGAATGCAGTTATCGGAATGTCTGAATTATTAGAGGGACTTTCAAATGATGAAGAGCAGAAGAAATATATTGATATTTTGAAAAAAAATGGGGAGAATCTATTAAGCTTAATTAATAACATCTTAGATTTATCGAAAATGGAAGCTGGTAGTATGGAAGTTAAATTACGTGAATCAATAGTTTGTATTATTTTAAAAGAAATAGGGATGATTTATCAACCATTGGCAGCTAAGAAAGGATTAGAAATTAAGATTGATACAGGACAATGTAAGCCTATGCAGTGCTGTGCATTGATAGATGAAGATAAGTTACGGCAAGTTCTGATTAATTTAGTTGGTAATGCGATAAAATATACGAATTCAGGGACTATTGAGCTAAGCTTTCGGATTATAGATGAAGCTAAGATGCTATTTACTGTTAAAGATACTGGAATAGGAATTGCTAGTAATAAGTTAGAGGACATATTCCATGCATTTAAGCAAGGCGATGTTTCCAATACACAAACCTATGCAGGTACAGGGCTAGGGCTGACAATTTCTAAGAAACTAGTAGAGCTGATGGAAGGACAAATATGGGTCGAGAGTGAGTTTGGGGTAGGCAGTACGTTTTCTTTTGAATTGCCATATAAACCGACTAATAAATGCTTAGCAGAGAAATGTGATTGTCATAACTGCCCAGATTTAACTAATAAATCTAAAGCGGTTTGTAATAAGCATATATGTGAGGAAGATACCAATAACAGAAATAATAATGATGGGGTAATATCTAATGATAAGGATGTAGCAATGTTTAATGAAGTAAAAGATGATAATAAGATTAGAGTTCTATTAGCAGAAGATACCGCAGATAATCGGTTTCTTATAATAGCATATCTTAAAAAAGAAATGGTTCAAGTGGATGTAGTTCATAACGGTAAACAAGCAGTCGAAAAATACAAGGAAGTTGCTAGCGACCCTTCACAGAAGCAATATTCATTAATTCTAATGGATATTCAGATGCCGATTATGGACGGTTATCAGGCAACAAAGATTATTCGGGAATGGGAGCAGACTAATAAAATTCAGCCAGTAATAATTTATGCACTGACAGCTTACGCATTAATTGAAGAGCGGCAAAAGAGTATAGATGCAGGCTGTAATGGGCATTTAACGAAGCCGATTAGAAAGCAACAGTTAATTGATATAATCAATTTACATCGAAAATAAGTGAAAGGTAATAAAATATGAAACTATTAATCATTGAAGATGATAAGCTTTTATCTGATGATATTTGTGAGATAACGAGTAATATGTTTAACGCTGTTCAAGCCTTTGATGGAGAGCAAGGATTGTTTCTTGCAGAGCAGAATATTTTCGATGTAATTATCTTGGATATCATGATGCCGTTTTTAAATGGATATCAAGTATTGCATGAGCTTCGACAAAAGAATATTAAGACACCGGTGTTAATTTTAACTGCCAAGGATAGTATTGATGATAAGATCAAGGGGTTTAAGAATGGTGCTGATGATTATTTAGTTAAGCCTTTCCATCGACAAGAGCTATTATTGAGGTTAGAAGCGATTGTGCGGCGTTCTGCGGGTAATGTACAAATGAATATGATCGAGTTTAGAGAGCTATCATTGAACCTGTCAAATAAAACTGTAGAGTATCGCGGACATAATGTTAGTCTAAATGGAAAACAATCCGAACTGTTAGAATACCTAATCTATAATAAAAACACGATTTTAACCAAGGAACAGATTTTTGATCGGATATGGGGTTTCGATTCAGATACATCCACGACTGTAGTAGAGGTATATGCCAGTCATTTACGAAAGCTGTTGAAGCAATTTGGCTATGACCAGTATCTGAAAACCTTTCGAGGATTGGGCTATATGTTAACAGAGAATGGTGACGATAATGGATAAGAATTTAGTAATTAAAAAGCAGCAGTTTAAATTTATGCTTTTAAACTTCATAGCTTTTACAATTATTTTCTCTATTTTTGGTGTAATAATATTTAGCCAGGTACAGAGTACACTTTATAAGAAAACCGATGAAGAATTGTTAATGACAATGGATAGAATAGTTAATGCAAGAGAGCAGAATGGGTTAAATCGTTTTCCGCCATTAAACGCGCCCGCCGATGAT
>Ga0265293_10012713_pt1 | contig 11095 bp, 11 predicted proteins | sample Munlanlewell138R_FD_192505 | JGI IMG/M metagenome (GOLD analysis project Ga0265293, IMG submission 192505) | Leachate microbial communities from a municipal landfill in Southern Ontario, Canada - Leachate well 138R | ecosystem: Engineered > Solid waste > Landfill > Unclassified | place: Canada... | reverse complement strand
CATACGAGCAAATGTCTCTCTAACGTCCCGACCGGAGGCAACCGGATCCGGATTACCGTTTGGACCTTCCGGGTTTACATATATCAAACCCATCTGAACGGCAGCAAGGGGATTTTCCAATTCTCTGTCTCCGGAATAGCGCTTATCTCCAAGCCATTCACTTTCAGAGCCCCAATAAACGTCCTCTTCCGGCTCCCACACATCCTTTCGTCCACCGGCAAAACCAAAGGTTTTTAAACCCATCGACTCTAAAGCACAATTACCGGTTAGAACCATCAGATCAGCCCAGGAAATCTTCCTACCATATTTCTGTTTAATTGGCCAGAGTAAACGACGTGCTTTATCCAGGTTTACATTGTCAGGCCAGCTGTTTAAGGGGGCTAAACGTTGAGATCCTGATCCCGCACCCCCACGACCATCACCCATTCGGTAGGTCCCTGCACTGTGCCAGGCCATCCGAATAAAAAGCGGACCATAGTGACCATAATCAGCTGGCCACCACTCCTGTGAATCATTCATCAAAGCATAGAGGTCTTTTTTTATCGCTTTCAAATCAAGTTTTTTAAATTCTTCAGCATAATTGAACGACTCTTCCATCGGATTACTCAAGTTTGAGTGTTGGTGAAGAATCTTGAGATTCAATTGATTAGGCCACCACTCTTTATTCGAAGTTCCACCGCCTGTAGTGATATTTCCGGTTTTGCCCGTTACCGGGCATTTGCTTTTTTCATTCATATTATATCCTCCTTTTAATCTTTTTTATCTATATTATTTTTATTTACATTTGATAAACACCCAGGACAAATGCCTTTGAAATATATATTCTTATCGATTATTTTGAAACCGTTCAATTCTTTCGCTTTTAAGGAATCAAAGTCTATAAAGAAATTGGTTATTTCACCACAAATTTCACACTTAAAATGTCCATGTTTTTCGGTAATGATATCATAGCGGGTTTCATGTTCTTCAATATTGACTGCTCTTACTAATCCATTTTCAAGAAAGAGATTTAATGTATTGTAAATCGTAGTTTTTGATAAAGTAGGTATTTCTCTTTGAAGATCCTTAAATATCTGTTCTGCAGTTGGATGGTATTGGTTTTTGTATAAATAGTCCAATATTCTTAGTCTCTGATATGAGGGGTGTATTTTTCTTTTTTTTAATTCGGTTGATGAATCATTAAAGTTTGATTTCATTAATCATCCTTATCTTATAATTTATAATAAGTTTATATTTGTAATGATTACAAAATAATATACAATACAATATTTCTCTTGTCAATCTAAACTTTTATAACAATAAGTCCTCTAAGGACTAAGGATTTTTCCCGCTGTGGATTGAAAAAATTATCCAGATTTAAAACATTTTATCTTAATTTACCAGACGAGATGTTTCTATATTAATTATAATCATTACTATAAATAAGGGGATGTTAACTGGCCTGTTATTTATACAGGGCAAATCAACATCCCCTTTGCTTTTACTTTTCTTTTAATTAATTATCTTATACTTTATACTTTTACAAATTCCTTGTCTTTCTTTATCACACTTTTATCTGGTATATAAAAGTGAAATTCGTTAACCCTTGGCAATTTAATACCCAGGGTCTCCTGCATCAATTCCTCTATGGTTTCGATAAAAATAAATTGAATATCTTTCTTTATCTCCTCCGGGACATCGCAAAGATCTTTTTTATTTTCCAAAGGAAGGAGTATTTTTTTAATACCGGAACGATGTGCCGCTATTACCTTTTCTTTTATTCCCCCCACCGGAAGAATTGTGCCTCTTAAGGATATTTCTCCGGTCATTGCAATTTTTGCATCTACCGGAATTCCGGTAAACAGAGAAGCTATTGATGTAAACAGGGTCACACCGGCAGATGGACCATCTTTAGGTATAGAGCCCTGTGGTATATGAATATGAAGGTCATGTTTATCAAAATGATTATCCTCCAAACTCAAAAACAATCTCGATCTGATTAAGCTCTGAGAAATTTTAGCCGACTCTTTCATAACATCACCTAATTGCCCTGTAAGGGTTAGCTCTCCCTTTCCTGGCATAAAAGCACTTTCAATAAATAAAATATCCCCACCAACAGGTGTCCATGCTAATCCGGTAACTACCCCTGGCGGGTTTGATTTCTTAACTTTATCATATCTGGATATCTCGGGTCCTAATATGTCAAACAACATTTCTTCTTTTACTATATAAGGAATTTTTACCTCATCAACTATAATCTTTTCTGTTGCGTGTCTGGCTATAGCTGATAATTGTTTTTTCAGTCCTCTCACTCCCGCTTCCCGGGTATATTTATCTATAATCGCCTTTATGGTATCATCTTCTATTTTTAATTGTTCAGGCGTCAGACCATGATTTTCCAAAACCTCATCCATCAGATGTCTTTTTGCTATATGGAATTTCTCAGTCGTTGTATAGCTGTGAATCTGAATTATTTCCATTCTGTCTCTAAGTGGTTCGGGAATATCCCTTAAGGAATTGGCTGTTCCGATGAAAAATACATCAGATAAGTCATATGGTACTTCCAGGTAATGGTCTGAAAATGAATTATTTTGTTCAGGATCCAGTACCTCCAGTAATGCGCTGGCCGGATCTCCCATATTGGAAGCTAATAGCTTATCTACCTCATCTAATATAAACACAGGATTATTGGTTCGGGCTTTTTTGATTCCCTGTATAATTCTGCCAGGAAGTGCACCAACATAAGTTCTCCTATGTCCTCTAATTTCGGCTTCATCCCTTACGCCTCCAAGGCTTATTCTCACATATTCTCTCTGAAGCACTTTGGCTATACTTTTCCCCAAACTGGTTTTTCCCGTTCCCGGAGGCCCTACCAGAAGCAGGATTGAACCCTGCTGGTTATTCTTAAGCTTCATCACAGTTAGATGTTGAATAATTCTCTCTTTTACCTTATCCAGACCATAGTGGTCTTTTTCTAAAATATTTTTAGCTTCTTTAATGTCTACTTCCTTTATGCAGCTTTTCCCCCAGGGGAGTGCTATCAGTAAATCCAAATAATTTCTGATTACATTTGCCTCCACATTATTTGGTCCTTGATTTTCCAATTTCTCATTTTCTTCCAGAGCAATTTCTTTTACATCTTCAGGCATCTTAGATTCATTGATTAAGGTCAGGTAATCCTTCTTTTTAGTTCCAGACTGCTTTCCTTCATTTAATTCTTCCTGTATTGCTTTTAACTGTTCTCGCAGCATTTTTTCTCTATATTGCTTATTCACTTCACCGGTCAACTTTGCATTTATCTCCATTTGAAATTTAATATTTTCTTTTTGCTTAATGAGAAAATCTAAAAACATTAAACATTTTTTTCTTCTGGATCTAATTTCAAATAATTCTTGTTTTTCAGAAGGGGATATGTTGATAAACTGCATTAAATAGCTAATCATTTTTTCTAAATCATTTATACTATTGATATATTTAATATAGCTTTCAGAACCAACAAACCCTTTGCTGATTTCAGCAGAAAGATTTTTAATATATTCAAGCATCTGGTTTTGCGAATTCTTATCTAAATCTTCAATATCAGGACTAATGTCATATTTACCGACATAATAATCCTGCTCCTTACTTATATTTTTAACCTCTACTCTTTCCAATGCCTCTAAATTCATGTCACTGGTTGTTTTTGAATCGACTATCTTCTCAATTTTTACCAGGCTTCCAATATTATATAAGTCACTTTCCTGGTAATTTTCCAGATTACATCCGTCTTTTAGAAGCAGTACAATGGCATAATCGTCATCCTGCTTAATTCTTGGATATATTGTGTCAGATAGTGACCTGCTAATCCTGATAGTGCTTTTTATTCCTTTAAAAAGCACGTGTCCGGGCATTGCTATAATTGCTAATTTATCTTTTATATTATTGGTATTCATTAATCTTACCTCATTTCTAAAACTGGAATTTCTTTATGCGCCACTCATACCCAAAATTTGTTTATTAAAAATCCTGGTATGTAATCATATTTTGTTAGTTTTACTTAACCTAACATTTATATTAAAAAAAATGAACTCTCAAACTATCTTTAAAAGTATTTCTATCAATAAATTAATTTCTTCCTTGTTTAAACTGCTTTCCACTCTTTTAACAAAATGATCATCAGCAATCTGTTCTAACCTGGCAATCATTTTACCTTTTTCGGTAAGATACAGATAATAAACTCTTGCATCATGTCTGCATTGCTCTTTTTGTATGCAATCTAAACGAATGAACTTCTTAACCATTTCGGTAACTGTTGGCTTGGACAAACCCAGTTCCATAGCCAATTGGCTGATGGTTACATTTTCCCTTCTATCAAATAATTTCAAGTATTCAATCTGTTTTAGTGTTAGCTCTGAAATATTATGTTTCTTGATAACATTATATCTGCACTCTTTCTTAATTAGCATAAAACGGTTAAATACACCGAACAGGGTTTGATGTGCTTTCAAAATGCCACCTCAATAGTTAGTTAGATATTCCCTAACATGTTCTCATAAATATTCTTTTTTGTCAATAGGCTGTAGCTAAAGTGTGATGTTCCGGGTTATTGATTATTGGATTACCCTATTCAATCTCCTCCCCCTTGAGGAGAGGATTACCCTATTCAATCTCCTCCCCCTTGAGGGGGGAGGATTAAGGTGGGGGTGGGGTAATTTCATCCACTTATGCCCACAAGTAAATTATTTTATTGGAAAATTGGAGAGATACAAGAATGATAAAGAAATGTATAATCTTATAACTAGACTTGGAATTTCTTGAATTACCCCATTATTCCAATATTGTGTTATTGTATATTTCCATATTTGCAAAGATTATTGTATTTATCTTGGTACCGATTTGTCACTGCGAGGAGCAAAGCAACGAAGCAGTCTCATCCATTTATACCTACAGTATTTTACTAAAAACCAAAAACTAAGAACTGATAACCTGATCTTAAGCCTCTTCCCATTTGAGCAAGGATTAACTCATTTCTTATTTCCTCCCCCTCACCCCAGCCCTCTCCCTCCAAGGGGAGAGGGAAAATTTGCATTAAAAATATTCTGTAATTTATATTTTAACCGAAAACTGAAAATAAAAAACTGGTAACTTGCTTTTAAATTTCCTCCCCTTTGATTAGGAGATTAAATCTTCTCTCATCTCCTCCCCCTTGAGGGGAAGATTACCCTATTCAATCTCCTCCCCCTTGAGGGGGGAGGATTAAGGTGGGGGTGGATATTATACATCTTACTTTATAAAAGGAATAAACATCGGAACTTTTTTCTGATATTCTTTATATTCATCACCAAATTTATTAATGAGGAGTTTCTCTTCATACCTGGAAATAAAATAATAGAAAATACATATCAAAATCCAGACCAGTAAAGCCAAAACAGAATTGCTTAAAATAACAAAGCTGAAAAACAAAAGTATGGAGCCGAAATACATGGGATGCCTTACAATATTAAAGACACCTTCAGTTACTATTCCAATATCTTTATCATTATCCCGGAAAATAATCCGATGTGAAATTAGAATGAAATAACCCCCTATTAAAAGAAATAACAAAAACAAAGGAATAGTAAGCATCTGAGACAGCGTTCCAATCATTTTGCTCGAAAATTTCAATATGAAAATATCAATAATTATCACTAAAACAAAAATTACAAAAAGTATAAGTTGACCTATGTCAGTAATAGCATGCTCACCGGGAAAATTGTGGTGTTTATGGGAGTGAGAAGAATTCATTTCTTATTTCCTTTCAATATGATCTATAAATATGTATCTTTATAAATCAGAATACTTATATCCTGTATCACATAAAATAGTCACTATATTTTTAATCTCCTGATGTTTGTTTGCATATTTTATGGCAGCAATTACATTAGCCCCTGAAGAATACCCCACATACAGCCCCTGTTCGGAACTTAATCTATTGGTCATTTCTTGTACTTCAGAATCAGAAACTGTTATGATTTCATCTGCTAAATCATTATCCCAATGTGGTGGAATCAGGCTGTATCCCGTATAAACGGTCTAATTTCACCAGTGGCGTCTGTCTGATTAACTCTAATGTGTTCTGTTTAATCATTTGATTATTACACCTTCTTTATTCTATTGATGAGTAAATCTTAAAATATAGATTTAACTTCATCTTGGGAAATAATTCATATATTTTTCCTTCCCATTTCTTTAACCAACATATTTATTTTACTTTTTATTTTTCCAATAATTCTTTTAGCCGTTCTTCAGGGTCATCAAAAAATACTTTATTGCAATCAAAATATTCCGGGTCATACGAACCACCAAGCCATTTCATTGTATCCTGATACTCTTCATTATCAGGGTCAGGATTTTTTATCATATCCACTATATCCTCATATCCTGGAGTAGAACCACAATCTTCCGGAGGACAAGCTCTCTCACCTGCTACACATCGAGGATAGGTCTGACCTTTCTCTTTAGGAAGTATTTTTTCCAGCTTAATTACATGTTGCCAATCATCTCCAAAATCGTAGGTGTAATCTGCCTTTTTATTTCTTTTTGAAAAGCAATCAGCAATCATTACCTTCCAGCCTGGAATTGTTTCTTCAGTAAAAAATTCTTCCTCTGTAGGAATACCAATCTTAATTTTTTTCCCGGTCAAAGGATCCTTAACAACAAATTCATGGAGATGATAATCAACCCAGCCCATGGCATCCTGAATAGCCACATGAAAATCCCAGAAGGTATAAGTTTCCGGAACTTGAATGACACGCCATATCTCTGGTTTGATCTCCTTTAAGGTAATTCTAAATTGATACACCTGATCATATCTTTTTTTCATCTAGTTAAATCCTCCATATTTCAATTATCCGCCTTCATAGACCATAAAATCAAAACATTCACTTCTTTTATTTTTCATTTACATATTTTTTCATAAATTCTTTGGCTTTTGCTATTCCTTCTTCAGTCAAATAAACTGATTTTGCTCTTTTACTTCCGGAAATATAACCTTCATCCTGTAATTCATTTATAATTTCGAAAGGGTAACCTTTCCAGCTTCTATGAATTTTCATAGAAAATTCTTCCTCCTGCCATGATGTAAGATAAATTAATAATAATGTTAATTCCTTGATGGTTTGCTCCATTTTATTAACCTCCTCCTGTCAAGTCATCAATAATTGATGTTATTATTTACAATACCTAAAGCCTGAACAGAAATCGTTATAATATAATAAAAACCTAAAAATATTTCATCTCATCCAAAAAAGCAGGTCTGTTCGCATATTTAGTTCTGAGCAATTTGATTAATCCATTGAATTCTTCTTCAAAACCCTTAATTTTTTTCATCTCTTTTAAATATTTAACAATTTCCTTATAGTGTGGTCTTCCCATTCTTGAATCAGCGAAAGGAATGATTAGTTTGTGATAAGCATAAAAATATATTGCCGGATATTTTTCTGCAAATACCTGATAGTAAAAACTAAGAGTAAAAAGGCTCTCATGGGAAATTGTTCTTTGTAATGCCTGTTGGAGCATATTCTCTTTTAAATATATGTCAATGAGAATATTTCTACCAAGAAAATCTTTTGATAATCTTTCTATAATAATGGGGAATATTTTTCGTTTCCATTCTTCTTGTGAACAAATTTCTTTTAACTTTTCATAGTCATTCCAATCTCTTTCTTGAACAAAAAGATTAACAAGATTCTCTTTGTATTTTTCCGGGAAATCTTTTTTATAATATTGATTTAAAAATTTAAGGATATCTTTGGTTAAATGAGCAGGGAATATAGTAAGACCTTCTTCGGCAACCTTGACTGATGCTTTATTTTGACCATCTTTTGCTAAACGAGAGGCATAATAAAGACAAAGTTCATGATTTTTCTGATAACATCCCTTAATTAATTGATAAAATTCTGCTTTCTCGTTTAGCAAATCCAATAGGTGCAATTGCATCCTTATCCATTCAATAGCCTCATAATAATTAGACCAATGATTACTATCTGGAATTGTCTTGGGAAGATATGGTTCAAGTAATTCTTTCCAATATTTCAAATCATCATCTAAATGACATATTTCTCTTAAAGCATAACCATAATATTCACGGAAATAATCAGGGTTATTTTCAACATATTTATCAAAAAAGTATTTAATAAACTTCTTTTTTTCACCCGACTTCAACTCTGCTTTTGTTATATAGTGTGTCATATTATCTATAGAGGAAACAAATTCATCGCCATAATATCCATCAGAATCATCAACATTATCCATGTTTTCTGCTACGACTTCTGATAATGCCTGAAAAATTGTAACTGCTTCCAGAATATTTCCTGCTTTTTCAAATCGATCAGCTAAATCATGATATTCAAAAAAATCAATGTTTATACCATATTTTATAAACCCATGACGGTCACTAATTTCCCGATAAGATTGATTGATCTCTTTTTTATAATCTAATAGGTTTCTTTCCTTTGAGCTTTTTCCTGAGAAGTAAATAATAAAATTTTCTTTTAATGCAGGATTATTATTAAACTCTACTTTTAGAAACTCTTTTAATTCATTCAATGATAAGCTATTTAAAATTGCTTCGGACTTATCTTCAGTTTTAGATTTTTTAATTATATTCTTTTCCCTATTAATAAACGAAGCAATCAGAGTAGCTATAATATGTTTGCAATAACCTCCCCAGTCATAAGGACAGCTACATTCTGCCATGATTCTATTATTTTCTTTGTAAATTGTCACCTGATAATCATACTCACCCTGAACAACAGCCGTAATTTTATCATCCGCTTGTTCCAAACTGATTACCTTGCCCATTCTAAAATATTCAATGCCTCGTTCAAAAGAACTTTCAGTGCATAAGTTTCTGATATCTTCAAGAGTTAACTTCATTTTCCCACCTAATTTAGAATATATTAGCAATATACTAGGGCTAGAAAAACTATCTTAGTTCCTCAAATTCCTTAAAAACTCTGGCCAAAGATCTTCCGAGTGTCATATTACCTCTACCTTACCTAAAATATCTCTTATATTTTTACAATCAATCATAGCAAAAACTTTATCATTATAGAAGAAGCCCTACAGTGATTTATGGTTAACAAATCCTTAGCACTATCTTCAAATTGTTTTGTTCTAAGGAAAGATTGTGATACAGATTTATTTGTGTAATTTTGCTTATATTTGATTTCCTCTTTAAAGAGTTTCAACAAATATATTCTTTACGTTTTACTCTAAAAATTCCAATAATTGGTTGAACCTATTAAAAATATCGTTCCTAACATCATCAATATATTCATCTAGTCCATTTTCCCGTTCAACCATTAAACAACCAGGGCTTGTTCTTCTTTTAAAATACTCTTTTATATTTATAAATTCATTTAAAAAATACCCGCTATCATAATAATGATGAATTTCTTTCAAAATAACATCCAAATCTTCAGCATATCTCAAAATAAAATACATATAATATAAATCTTTCGCTTGTTTCGCTTTATTCTCTCTGTCTATAAATGTTACTCCTTTATGATATAAAAATGCAGAGGGCTTTGGACATTTAATAGTGTAAATATTTTTACGCTTACCACCTTTGATTTTTAGTAAAATGTTATTTTTTATTAAAAAATCAAACTTTGCAATCTTATTAACACTTATTTTTGTTCCAAGTAAGTTTTCTAATTTCTTAACATTTACATTAGAATCAACTATAAACTCAACAGGTATGACGCCCTTTTTGTAAAAAGCAACAGGAAATATTTTTCCTATTTTTATATGATGTTGTTCATAATCTAATGAAGATAATATTTGATATATATTTTGATGATATATTTTATTGCTTTTTTCACTTAATCCAAAATCAATATCTACTGTTGTAATCGGCTCTATTGAAATATTTCTCCATAAAAAGTTGCTATACAAATAAGCTAACCAGCCACCTACAACAACAAGATCATCTAAATATTCTTTTAAATCTGCAAGTACTTCAAAAAATAATAACTCAGAATTGTGTAAATCAAGCAAGTTCTACTCCTTTTGTTAATAATAAATTTTTTAAATATTCTGCATGTTCTCTTCCTCGCGGCTGAAAGTTATATAAATCCAAATATAATTGCAGATTTGAGGCAACTGAATAACCCCCTATTTTTTGGATTTCGTTAAATATACTATTCCGGTAAAAGGGGTCTACAAAATGGATATTACCTCCTTGAACCAACTCTTTTAACCCTAAGTCCTGTCTAATTTTTAAAATATCTTTCTTCCAGCTTTTAGTTTTTATATATAAATAAATATCTGTTGTTCTAACAAAAGACGTAATTAGGTTAGCACCTGGATGCAGCGTTAAGGCATATTCCTGCTCTTTTAATACTGATTTAATTTTTTTAAGAATATTCTTATCCGGGGAATAATAGGATTCAACACCATTTTTTTCAAATTGATACCATTTTATCCAGTCAGTAATTAGCTTTTCAGGATTTGTCAAAACAGTAAAGCTTTTCGGACCCTTTTTCACTCTTTCGATATATCCCTTAATCTCCATTGACTGTAATACTTCTTGAGCCATACCAATACTTAAAAGCGTCCTTGAACTAAAATCGCGAACAACCCATTTTTTTTCAGGATTTTGCAACATTATTCGTAAAACTATCGAAGCTTTGTCCGCAAATATATTTTTAAGCTTCTTTCTTTTAGCCATAATGTTCACCTAAATAATAATGTTCACTATATATTGAACATTATATAATAAGTGAACACTAATAGTCAATAAGATTTCATTGAACTCCAATCAATCTTCCTTACACTCTTCAATCTTTCTGCTTTCAGATAGGACCACCATAGAATATCAAAAATTCCAATAAAAATCACTCTGGTAACAATAGCATTCAATTAAAGAAAGAGAATCAGGGATTTCAAATTCATTTGTAGAAAAAATAAAGATTTCTTTCTATAAACACCATATGGAGAGGATTGACGCTATATATGCGCTTTGTCATTGTTATGCAAGGAGCATCAAATCATGAGATTTTAGAAAGAATATACTGATTTACAGATACACCTTCCTCTGCTGATTTAATAACCAAGTTCTTGTGCACTTCCGCTGGTACATGTAAAGTTCAAT
>Ga0265293_10012709_pt1 | contig 11098 bp, 8 predicted proteins | sample Munlanlewell138R_FD_192505 | JGI IMG/M metagenome (GOLD analysis project Ga0265293, IMG submission 192505) | Leachate microbial communities from a municipal landfill in Southern Ontario, Canada - Leachate well 138R | ecosystem: Engineered > Solid waste > Landfill > Unclassified | place: Canada... | reverse complement strand
ACTTTGCTTCGGGTTACCTATTCTTCTCCGGTAACTGACCGGCTAACGATATGGTAACGGAAAGTCTGCCTAATTCCGCTTAGTTTTGAATTTTCACCTACTGGCAAATCATAGCAAATCAACTCATTTAAAACGTGTTACCTGCCAACCTGCTATGTTCCGCTAGTATCCGTTATACGGTTGTTTTTCCATTGCGTTAATCACAGCCTCGCGTAAAGCAATAGCATTCCACAAGCGTTGTTCTTTTCGAGTTGTAGAAGTAATTTCAGTCAATGTTCGGTTCTCTATGTTCAGTTTTTCCAAAACTTGATAAGTAGCTTTGATAATGGATTCATAACCATATTCATTACTCTCCACTAAATTAACACGGCTTAACCCTTGATAGCGCGCCACCTTAACCGATATAGTATTGATATCATTCACTAAATAGGAAAGATAATTGTAATCTCCATCTTCATTAAGCAATTCTAAATTATGTGCAAACTGATCGTTCAGCTTTTTGCCAATGGATTGATAATAAATATGTAGTTGCTGAAATTGAAGTCTCTTTTTAGGAGATTTAATTGTTGCAATAGAATTTCGAATACGCTTACTAAAAAGCTGCTCTATCTGCCGAGTAGGCATAGGCTCAGAAGAACTACCAACTCGAATAAATGCACCCTTTTCAGAAAGTCCATACTTTTTAATGTAATAAGGCTTCTCATAACCACCAGCAACAATCAATTTGATCACATCCTTATCCTCTTTTTTTTCTACAATTAGATCAAAAAGCCCCATACAAGAGGGTAGGATATTATTTTTAAGCCTATCTTTAATTAACAGCTGATCTTGATCTATATCATTTAGCCCCACAATTTTACGAAACTTGTTGATGCCAAAGTAGACTGCTCCACCCTCATTGGAGTTAAGAAAAGCAACAACCTCTCTCTCAAAGTCCTGAGTTACTTTCTCTTTATATTCAATATGTTTATTCTCAATCATAATTCTGCTTGTTTTTGTTGAGACAAATCTCGTCTAAATTCACCCCCTTATCTCCTTCACATCTATCCAATCAAACCCTCTAACCTTCTTCTTGGTGGCAGTATCATTCAATCCAGCAATCGGGGCTACTGCACTACCCATTTTATTATAATTGACCAAAACACCATCATCCAAATCAATCTCTATCCGTTCAGTAGCCAAATCAAAGAGTATCTTACGCTCATACTGTTTACAATCCAATAGATCCTTCCCAATCTTATCTATCTCACGAGCTACCTGAGCCTGCTCCCGTGCAGTGCCAACCTCCTTCATTCGCTCCAATTGCTCTAAACGAAGCTGTAGCTTACCGATAAACTCCCGCAGATAGTTATTTAATATATTGCTAATAGTATCTGCACTATAGCGATGCATATAGACCAACACATTAAAAGCACCTTTAGGCGATGAAAACATCCAATAGATAGGGCGCTTCTTGTAACGCTTAATATGATCTTTATAAAAATCTCTATTGAAATATTTGCCAATATCGCTCTTTAGCAACTCCTCTATCACTCTCATATTGCGCTGATAGTTAGAGTCGCCCCAAACAGTTTTTACAATTGCCCTAAATTGCCCAACTATACCATCCTCAAACCACTCATCTTCCAATATCGGTATAATGGCATCTGCATCGGGTAAAAAACTTAGCTCCTCTTTTATGGACTCCAATTGCTCCAAATAATCGGAAAGGGTCTCACCTTGATTAGCCAAAATCAACCCTTTTTTATCTAATGAGTATCTCCCAAACATCACACCCACCGCATAAGAGATAAACTGCTGCACCAACTCCTTCTCATCAAATGGCAAAATTGGGAACTCTGCCTGTTGAGGCAGCTCCCATTTACCGTTGTTGAGCGACCAACCACTTCTATACCAACTAGAAATCTCTTTTAGCTCCCTTTGATTCAACTCATCCCTCAATATTGTAATATCCTCCAAAAGTACATTAGGGTCCAAATCCTCTTCCAACCCATATATCTCTATAAATTGCCGATTAAGCTCCTCCTCATTTTGATGCAACTCAATAAATTTCTTGGTCCAGAACTGCTTATACAACTCTATCGCCTCCTCAATATCCTGACCATTAAACCGCACCAACTCATTCTCCTCAAAATCCCAGGATGTTTCGCGGGAATCCCATTCTTGATGGGAAATATTAATTGATTTAGTTGCTGAGTTTTCAATAATTCCATTAGGAAATTCGAGAAATGGTAAATTAGCAACATTACCCGTCTGAAATGTTAAGGTTGGATTTATTACACTGAGAATTTTTAATGAAACATTTGAATTTACAAGGGCTATAACATAGTCTAAGGTTTCCGACTTGGGAAATAATGCGGGTCCAGCATCACCAATTATCACTCCAACATTATTTATTCTAAAAGATATATTACTTGATGAAATCCGGGACCATGTAATCCCTTTTTTAAAAAAATATTCGGTATTGAAAATTTTTCTTGACCAATGTTTAGTTGTTTTATCATTTGGGTTATTTAAAATCGCTTCTTTTACTTCGACACCATTATTAAAGTAATTTACAACGTATTCATTGTTACCATACCATTTTCTAAAGGAACCACCTTTGCTTAAGGGAAAGTATTTATACCCAGATACAACTGAATCTTCTAAAGAAGTGCAGTTAAAACCAATTCTCATTAGTTTTATCTCAAACCAGAACCTTAGGAATCTTTCATTGTTTGTGGTAGACATACCTAATCTTGGTAGAGCTTTTTTAGAAAGCTTGTCATTTTCAAAACAATTAAGCATTTTCTCACTCAACCAATACCCAATATTACTCCCCGGTATCTTCTTTCTTTATTTGGGAAAGAGATTGGTCGCTCAGTCTCCTTATCTATATCTTCAATTTCAAGATAGTTATATATACCTCTTTCATTTTCATTTGGTTGTGAGTTTTTAAGAATAAATGAAACTGTACCAAAAGCTATACGCATTATATGCCAACCAAAATGAGAGAGGCTATCAATTGTAACAATTTCTAAAAGGTTTTTTCTAAATTTTTCAAACGAACTCAAAAACATCCAGGACTCCATTGTCACATTACCAATCAGTCCATGTTTTAATACTCTGCTAATTGATAAATCAATAAAACAACTGAATAAATCAGCTTTTGCATCTGCATAATTAGTTCTGACAAAATCAGATATCTTACTATTCATCTTTCCCCCTCCCATGTATGGTGGATTTTGTACCACACAGTGGAATTTATTGCCAAGACAATGTAACTGCGAGATTGCAATAGAGAGTTGATCTAACTCATTTTTTAGGAAGAGATCTGGCTTGTTCGCTGTTTTGGCAATGAGATTGAGTAGAGTCTCTAACTCTCTTTGTTCAGTTTTGGGTTGAATTAAGCTACCAAAATTGGTCGCTTGTTGCATTGTTATTAAGTCTGCTTTAAGATTATCTGAGGGTTTGTGTTGTAGAGTAGTAAAGAGAGATTCAATCTCCTTTTCACTCAGTGTTAAATCTACAAAAGAGAGGATATTGGGCACTATTTTCTCTCTAAAGAGTTGGCGATAGTAGCTTCTTGCCTTCATTAGCACTGCAAAGGAGGCAAACTGTGCGGCTCTCTGGTCTATCTCGTAACCAAAAAGATTTTTCTCAATAATCAGTTTAGGAATATGCGAAGTGGTATATCCGGCCTCTTCATATATTAGATAGAGTAGTTCAAAACCATATACCAAAATATGGCCCGAGCCGCAGGCTTGATCTAAGAGTGTTATCTCTTCGGGCGAGCTAATTTTTAGGTATTCCTCAGATTTAGATGACTCAGCTTCAATATAGTAAGGCATCTTTTGGCGAAGTGATGAGTTGGGATTGTTTTGTAACCACAATTTGCCAATAGTGTTTTGTACCATATACTCCACTATCCAACGCGGGGTAAAGAGTTGAGTGGCAGCAGGAATATCCTCTTTTTTCACTTTTCCCTTGGATGCAAACACCTCATCTTTTCTATCGGCAATATAAAACTGATACAACCACCCCATCACCTCTACCTGCTGGCAATCTTCCCTGCTCATCCCCTTTATAATATCATTTACTATAGATAGGTTAGAGATTAAGTCGTCTGGTAATAGTAGTTCTGTGTAGTCGTTAATTCGCTCAAAGAGAAAGGGGAATATGGTGTGTAGATAGTTACAGGAGGCTATTAGTAACGCTCTATAGACTTCATTTTGAGGGTTACTACTTGGCACTCTACCATCTAAGAGGTCTAACAGCTGTTGTTGGTTTAGTTTTAGTTCTGCTGAGAAGTTTCCCTGTTTTGCCATTTGTAGAATCTCTGGGTCGCCATGCTCTGTAACTGGCGACAACACCTGCATGCGCAATGGTTGATATCCATTTAGATCCATAAAGCGAAGTGCAACCAAACGATTAAACCAGGTGTAAGCCACTCTATCTATCAGCTGCTCTTTACTGCTCTGCTGCAACTCTTTTTTAAGGGAAGTGAGCTGTTCTCTTTTTTCACGAAGCTCTGGGGTATCGGCCTGCAATACCCACTCCAACTTGGCTCCCACCTGCTGTATCAATTTCTTACGCGCCTCTTGTGCAAAACGCTTTAGTAGAGTTGTGTTCATAACGAAATTCTTCTATTCTCTTTTATCTGTTCTATTAGCGCCTCTTTTAACGCTTTAATGTAGCTCTCTACATCATCTATGGTGGCAAGTTCCGATTTGTTGTAGCGGACAGAGATGCTGCCTCTTCTAATATATTCTACTGGTGGATCTTCAACTCCCCCTTGTGCACTTAGTAGCTGTTGAACTTTATTGAGTGCAGAGGTAAAGTGGTTCTCTGCATCTCTTTTATACTGTTTTAGGTTGGCAATATTGCGTTGAGAGTAGCACTGCTCTATAAGCCTATTAATTGGAGTGAGTACCTCCTTTTTCTCTCTCGGGCTGAGCCTGTTAAAATCGGTATGGCTCTCCAATTTTATTATCTCTCTCTTTATATGATTGATGCTCTCTTCTCTCTCTTTGGCAATTGTGCTCTCTAAGAGCTGATTGAGACTCTCCAATGCCTCTTTTGCCTCTTTAATAACACTCCCTTCATAGGGTTTTGTGTGGGTAGGGAGCCCCTTAAGTAGCTCTAAATCTTGTAGATTAAGATACTCTATATTTGACTCATCTCTTTTTAGGGTATCAATTATGGTGTCGTAAATATGCTTCTGCTCTCCATTCCAAAAGCGGCGTATAGGGTCGAGTAGCCTCTCTTTGCCCACCAAAAGCTCCTCTTGATAGTGATCTATCTTGTCGATAAGATCGCGGTAACCCATAAGAGTAACCCGCTCAAGCAGATTAATAAAGGGTTCTAAATTGGTTAAGAACGGATAGTTCCCTTTTGCTCCTATTAGCTGGTTGAGCTCATTAAGTTCTCTTTCTGAGCGCTCTTTAAATTTAATAGCCACTTCACGCCCTTCGTTGGCTGGGCAGGGTTCATCATAGAGTTCAAGGTAGATATTTTTTAGGCGAACAATATCTGCCGGGTTAAAATCAATTTGGGGCTCTAATAGTGTATTGGCAAAGGTGCGGTTATTGGTTAGGTTAGATAGGAGATCTTCATCTGTTAGGATATTGGCATCTTGCCGTGCCTCAATTTTCCCTCCTCTGTAGAGCTTTGCTACTAAGGTAAAGGTTGCATTTTGGCACCAGCCGTAGGGTTGTTTTGCAAAATGATCTTTTATCTCATTTAGCGATGTGCGATCTGCTTGATTTTTGCGTCTTACAATAAAGTTGAGAACCTCCTGTTCTGCGCTGCCTATATCGTTTTTATTGGCACCAAATATCTTCTCACCTCTGTCTCTAATAGTGTTTTTGATGCTCTCTTCTGAATAGAGGCTATTACCAATTAGATTTAATCTTGGAAAGGCAAGCTTAACCAACTCTTGAAATGCATTAATCACTTTGGTTTTACCATCACTGCTATTGCTGATTATCTGCACCACTCCATTGAGATAGACAGTGGCCTCTCCCAACATTTTGCTGAGTAATAGAGAGAGATCTCTTTTACGATGGTTGTTCTCTTCTCCTTTTTGGGTAAGTATTCTTGAGACTGCATCTGAGTTGCTGGAGCTTTGCTGTTGTCTTAGATATTTTTCTGTTTTTTTATAGATTCTAACCTCTTGGAGCAGGCGCTTGTCATCTGGCAAGACCATTATCATTAGCGTTTGTACTCCCATCGTTTGAGCCTTCAAGTGTTGGAGTTGGTTGTAACGCTCATAATCGGGTGTGATAATATCTATAGTTAACTCCCTTTCTATTCCCAGTAGAGTTCCATTTATTTTGTGTGTAAATTCATACTCTTGTCTATTCTCATGGTATCTTATTTTGGAGAGTCCACTCAAAATATTCCCATAGATCTGGTCGTTGTAGAGTTGAATTATATCGCTCTGATCTATTGCAACATGCTTAATTTCCTCCTCAATATCCTTCTCATCGTCGGTTAGGAATTCATAGAGTTCTCCACTGCGACGAATGTAGGTCTCATTCTCTAATTGGTCTAAAGCTTTTTGAATATTTTGGCTATGCTCTTTAAAGTTGATATTGACACTGTTGAGCATTAAAACAGCAATGTTTTGGGCAGTAGCTTTAAAGTTGGTGTAATATTTGACCATAAAGAGAGCCTTAAGCACCTTTTTGCTCAACTCATTAAATAGGTTTTTATCGGCAAAGGTGATAGAGTTAATAGCCTCTCCTTTAATTACCGAGCGTAATCCTTCAAACATCTTGTCGAAGCTGATTAGGATTTTTCCCTCATTGTTCGCTTGCGTTTTTAGCACCTCTTGAAAGACTCCTAACATAGATCGTTCGCCTACAGAGTGATGTTTTCCTTGAAAGATATTGTGTTTAGAGAGCTCTTTGATACATTGTTGGAAGAGATCAAATTGGTAGGGTAGAAAGGGATATTTACTTACAAAGTCTGCCTCATCTCTAAATCTTCTAAATTGAATTCCATTTTCTGAGAAGGAGATTAGGGTCTCTAAGTTGGCTTGCTCTGTGCGATAGAAGTGTTTTAAATCTGTTTGAGCAAGGGTGGTTTTGGCAAGTAATCGCTTTTCAATCACCTCATCTACATTGGCAGAGGTGAGTGGGATTCTCACCTTGAATCTTCCCTGAATTTTAGAGAAGTCGTCTGATTGCGATTTGGAGTCATCGCCAATCACACTTCCTAAATCTTCTTGGGAGGTGACAAAGAGCCATGATCTCCCTTTGCATTTTATTGCTAAGGTCTCTGCTATGGTCTGTAAGCTCAACATTAGTTTGCTATTGTCGGCAATAAACTGCCCCACCTCATCTACAAAAAAGTTGAGTCTAAAATCTCCCCCCTTCTCTTTAATATGGTTGGCTACCTTCTGGCCAAAATCATCGGGAGAGATGGTGTGGTTTTTCTGAAGGTCATCCATAATGTTCACATATTCACTGGCATTACCACCCATTAGTTGGGCCAACACATTGGCAGTGGCTCTTTTTGTATTGGGTGCAAAATATTTTCTTCTTCCTTCGTACCAAGGCTCACCGGCCTCTCTCTCGTAGGCCTCTTTAAACTCTCTATATTTACCCTCTCCTGTAAGCCACAGTTCAAATTCTGCAACATGCCTTTGGGAGCCAAAGAATCCTAGATAGTCGTAGAAGACCTTATAAAATACATGAAGTACAGCATCATCCTCTTTTTTTGAGGTGATTTGTGCCTGTTGATCTATATTAAAGAGAATTGAGTGAGAGGGTATTTTAATGGCTCGCTCTACATCGGCCTTCAACATCTGATCATCAACTATTTTCTCTGCAAAGAGAGTACCTAAAGAGCTCCCTTCATAGTCTCGATTCTCAAGTACATATGAGAGAATTTTCAATAGGTGCGATTTCCCTGAGCCAAAAAAGCCAGAGATCCATGCTCCGTTAACCATGCTATACTCATTGTAGAGAGTAAAAAAGTGTGCTATCTTTTTTGCAATTTCGTCGGTAACAATATATTCGTCGACCTCTGTAAAAATATGCTCTCGGTCATCTGCTTTGATAACCGTTTCTATAGTACGGTCGATTGGCTTTTGGAAATACTCTTTTAGTTGCATAGTGAGGTTATTTTTGTGGGTAAAGTTTAGATGCTCTGTAGTAGTTGTCGTCTGTTAAGAGTCCAAAGAGTTGTAGGTTTCTTCCAGTATATTTGCCGGGGAAAAACATTACAGTGGGTGCCTCCTTAGCTATATTCTGTAAATTGTTCAATATGTTGTGTGAGCGTAAATAGGGAAAGACATTTCCAACACCACTAATAAAGTAAATTTGAGCTTTACTGCTCTCTATCAATCTCTTAAGATGAGGCATCAGCACCTCATGAATATCCAATACCGATTGGATCGCCTCTTTAAACTGCTGTTTACTCATCCCCTTTTCAATATCAAACATCTCCTGCAGTCCAATATTTGCCTCTAATATCTCTATGGCTATCTTATATAGATTGATATCTAACACCTCAATTCCCTCTCTCTCCAATTTATTTAGCAAACCACCATATGCCCTCACTATCTCTAACTCCTGTTCTGGATTGTAACTAACAATCCAAAAGGGAATCTCGCCATTTAAGGAGCTCATCTGTAGGAACTCCTTCTCTTTTACTTTCCGATATATTTGTGCAAACATATCGGCAACATCATCTCTATAGATCATAACTCTTTCTCTTTTCTGTTATCTCTAAATCATTTAGCAAGAAGATTTTTAACCATTCTGGATTATCTTCTACAATTACTCTTATGGTGTCATTAGAGGGCCATTGACTCTTTATTTTTTTACTCTCTGTAGAGTCAATAATGGAGGCATCTGCCAATATCTTAAAGAGTGTCTGTTTAACTTTATAGATAGTATTATCTGTAAATTGCTCTAACTCTGGATGTAAAGGATTTTTTCTATTTAAAAAAATAGCAAAATCTGTATCGGAGAGTTGAAGGTCAAATAGAATTCTCTTCTCTCTAACAATCTCTACAATAAATTCTCTTATAAATTGATAGCTCTTAGCTATAGCCAAATAGCAAATCTCTCTTTTCTGATCAAAATTCCCCTCCACCATCACTCTTCGTTGAGCAGGGGTTAGAGAGTTGTAACGCTTAGTTAGCTCTGTAATAATGCGTCGATTACTTTTTTGTATTCCTTGACCCAATATTTCATCTGCTTTATCTCTACTATCTGTTGCATCTCCAGGAGTATCGCTGTAATACTCTGCAAATTTTATAAAATCACCCAACCTAAAAGAGGCTGCAGTGAACGACATGCTATATCTATTACTACTCTTACTCTTACTCATAATAATTTCTGTTCCTACTCTGGCAATGCTCTACTCATAAATAACTTGAAAGCGTTTCTATACTAATATCCATAATTTCAGATAGTTTCTTAAGATTTTCTTCATTAGGAATTGTTTTAGCTCCCACCCAATTAGATATAGTAACCTCACTCACCCCAAGTTTTTGAGCAAGCCATTTCTGTTTTATTCCTTTAGATTGTATTAATTGTTTTAGAAGTGACATTTAGATATAAATTAAAGTGCCTCTCCAAACTTACTTATTATTATCTATTTTTGAAAACTTTTTTTCTTTTTAAAGTTTTATTCACTAAAATTGTGAAACTAAAGGAATCTGCTATATAATTGTGAATGTGAATAAAATTTATTATTATTCATATATTATTAAGAGTGCTTCCTGTGATGCGGGCAGGGTTGAGACCTGCTCTAACTACAGGTAGCATTTTATTATCGAACATCTTAGCTCTACTCGTACCCTAACTTGCGATTTTTAATATCAAGGTAAATTTTGAAGCTATTAAAGAGATCAGAGCCTATAATACCATCTATTGAACTGAGCGTTAATCTCATTTGAAGCAAGGAGGGTAGGTTGCCATATTTTACACTAAACTCTTTATCGCCAATCAATGTAGTTAATTGATAGCACTCTGTTTCAAATTTTCCCAAACTGGGGTGAAAATCCTCCTCTCTACCAATAGAGGGGTGTTGAGAAGTGTGTTTGTTGTCTAAATAGGAGAGCTTTGCCCCTGTATCTAAAAAGAAATTGAGTTTTTGCCCCTCTACACCCAACCCAATTGTAGGTACTCCCATAAAAGAGCCAAGCTCTATCTCATTGCTAAGGGAGTCCATCCCCTCTTTATAAAAGGTTACAGCCTTATTGCGATAGTCAAAAAGCACCCCGTAGGCCGATAAAATATCGCACCCAATTAAGGTGGTTACCTCCATCCCCAACAGCTCTGAGAGCCCCTCTATAGTCAACCCCAAATAGTTTGTGGAGCAGCTATGGCTCTCACCACAAAAAATAAGATTGTTATTAATGTGAATTGTGGAGGGAGCCCCTGTATCGATGAGCATTATATTGCCTCCCTCTTTGATAATAGCGTGCCCTTGGAATAGTTCTAGTTCAAATGTTGTCATAAGTTTCTAATTAGTTATTTTTAAGGTTGTTAGTAAATTTACCCTTTTGTCATACAATCTCCAACAGATTTGTCCTTATGTACTGCCACTCTTGATTAAGATTTATTGAGATAACTCTTATTCTGTGATTGGCGTGCTTAAATGAGTAGTAGAAATCATTTGTGGTTGAGGGGTAGAGCAGAATGCCCTCACATTGTGCCGTAAGTGGAGAGCTCTCTTCTACTTGATTCTTAAGGTATGAGAAGAGTTGATATAGGTTACTTGAGTCTATCTTTGGCGTGCTATATCTACTCTTTAATGGCTCTTTATAGTATTTAGTCTCAATTATTATCTTTTTATCTCTACTTTGAAGGGTTGTATCTGTATTCATTATGGGCAGAAGCTCTCTACTCTCGCTGTTTTCTGCCTCCAACTGCCATTTGATTTGACTACTTGAGACACTGTAATCTGTTTCAAATCTGTAGAAATTCCTTATAAACTCTTCAAAAAGTCTTGCCATAGCCTTTTCGTCCCGAGTGAAATCTTTAAATTGATATTCTCCTTTTGACTCATCAATGAGTAGATTTTCATTTACAATTTTACACACTTTTAAAATAAAATCGTAGTGATAATTATTACGATGTAGTCTAATTTGATTAAA
>Ga0265293_10012708_pt1 | contig 11098 bp, 11 predicted proteins | sample Munlanlewell138R_FD_192505 | JGI IMG/M metagenome (GOLD analysis project Ga0265293, IMG submission 192505) | Leachate microbial communities from a municipal landfill in Southern Ontario, Canada - Leachate well 138R | ecosystem: Engineered > Solid waste > Landfill > Unclassified | place: Canada... | reverse complement strand
GATCCCGACACGGCTCGAGAGTTTCACGATGAGACTTTGCCCAAGGAGAGCGCCAAGGTAGCTCATTTCTGTTCCATGTGCGGGCCCAAGTTCTGCTCCATGAAGATCACCCAGGAAGTGCGGGACTATGCCCAGCGAGAATGGGCCGAGAAAGGGATGCAAGAGAAGTCGGCGGAGTTTCGGGAGGCGGGCAGTGAGATCTATCAGCCCGTCTGACCACAGCGTCGCGATCGTCGGTGCTGGTCTGATCGGGCGCCTGTTGGCGCTACTGCTGACGGAGCGGGGGCACCCGGTAACGCTCTTTGACCGGGACCCCATCGACAGCGGTCGGGCGGCGGCCTGGACGGGGGCCGGCATGCTGGCTCCCTGGGCGGAGCTGGAAAGTGCCGATCGCGGAGTGTTCGAACTGGGGCTGCGCTCGCTGGCGCTGTGGCCAGCACTGGCAGACAAGCTTGGACGCCAGGCCATCGACTACCACGATGGCGGCAGCCTATTGGTAGCCCATCGTGGCGACCAGGCTGAATACCGGCGCTGCCTGGCTCAACTGCGGGCTCGGCTGCCCGCCGGCCAACGGGATAATCTGCACACCCTCGACAAAGCAGGCCTGCAAACACTGGAACCTGAGCTGAGCGCCAATTTCAACGAGGCCCTGTGGCTCCCCGGTGAAGCCTGGCTGGACGGCCAGCGTCTGCTGGCCCGGCTGGGAGAGCTACTGCAGCAACGGGGGGTGGAGTGGAAACCCGAGACACCTGTCGACGCCGTATTACCCCACACCGTCAGGGCCGGTACCCAGGCCTTTCACTGCGACACCGCCATGGATTGTCGCGGTATCGGTGCCCGCGAAGCATTTCAGGATCTGCGCGCCGTGCGCGGCGAAGTGCTGTGGCTGGAGGCTCCCGAGGTGCAGCTGACCCGCCCGGTGCGGCTGCTGCACCCCCGCTACCGCCTGTACCTGGTGCCGCGCCGCGACAACCTGTTCGTCCTCGGCGCCACCCAAATCGAGAGTAGCGACAGCGGCCCCCTCACCGTGCGCTCAGCGCTGGAGCTACTCTCCGCCGCCTACAGTCTGCACCCCGGCTTTGCCGAGGCACGGGTGGTGCACAGTGACGCCAACCTGCGCCCCGCTCTCGACGATAACCTGCCGCGTATCACCGCAGAGAGCGGCCTGATACGCATCAACGGCCTGTTCCGCCACGGTTTTCTGCTGGCCCCTCTGGTTGCCAGCGAAGCCTTGTCCCTTGTCGAGACCGGCCATGCCTCAATCTCCGCCTGATCCACGAGGAACCCCATGATCGAGATTTTTGTCAACGACCAGAACCAACAACTGCGCCAGGGCGCCACTCTGGCAGAGCTGATCGCCCAGTGCGCCACCAGCCCCAGCACCGTCGCAGCGATCAACGGCACCTTCGTGCCCCGCAGCCGCCATGCCGACCACCCCCTGCAAAATGGCGACCGGGTCGAACTGCTAGCCCCCATGGAAGGCGGCTGATATGTGGCAACTCGCCGACAAAACCCTCACCAGCCGACTGCTGATCGGCTCGGCGCTCTACCCGTCACCCCATATTATGCAGGAAGCTATTCGCGCCTCAGGGGCTGAGGTGGTAACTGTATCTCTGCGCCGTCAGTCGCCTGCTGCAGGGGGTGGCAGCGCTTTCTGGGAGCGCCTTCAGGCGCTGGACGTACACCTACTACCCAACACAGCTGGCTGCGACTCAGTCAAGGCTGCGGTCACCACGGCCCAAATGGCTCGCGAGCTCTTTGGCACCCGCTGGATCAAGCTGGAAGTCATCGGCGACGACTACAACCTGCAGCCAGACCCCTTTGCATTGCTGGAAGCCGCTCGCGAGCTGATCGCCCAGGATTTTGAGGTCTTTCCCTACTGCACCGACGACCTGGTGCTGTGCGAACGCCTGGTAGAAGCGGGGTGTCGCATTCTCATGCCCTGGGGAGCACCCATCGGCACTGGGCGCGGCCTTATCAACCCCTATGCCCTGCGCACTCTGCGGGCACGGTTGCCGGATATCACTCTGATCGTCGATGCGGGTATCGGCGCGCCCTCCCATGCCGCTCAGGCACTGGAGATGGGCTACGACGGTGTACTGCTAAACACCGCTGTAGCCGAAGCTGCGGACCCGGTGACGATGGGACGCGCCTTCGCTCACGCCGTGGCAGCTGGGCGGCTAGCCTGGCAAGCCGGCTTGATGACGACGCGCGATACCGCCAGCCCCAGCACCCCCGTCGTGGGTACACCATTTTGGCAGCAGTAATGGCATGAAGCGGAAAGGATGGAAGCAACACACATGACCGAAGCACAGCAAGCGCGCCCCGTGACTCTCGCCATTGGCGGCAGCGACAGCGCCGGCATGGCGGGTGTACAGGCAGACCAGCGGGTGATCACGGCTCTCGGCGGCCATGCCGCCACCGCCATCAGTGCCGTTACAGCCCAGAATAGTGACGGTGTAGCGGGCATCAACCCGGTGGCCGCTGACGTCTTGCGCCAACAAATAGCCAGCTGCTGGGCACTGGCACCGAGCGCCGTCAAAATCGGCCTGCTCGCCACCGTGGAGCAGGTGCGCGCCTGCGCTGAAGCTCTTGTCGAATACAACCGCAACGGCACTGTCCCGGTGGTCCTCGATCCCGTGCTGGCAAGCTCCTCCGGTCACCACCTGGTGGACGGCGGCGTGGCCAAAGCGCTCCGCGAGCTGCTGTTGCCGCTGGTCACTTTGGTCACCCCCAACCGCTCTGAGGCGGCTCGCTTGACGTCTCTCGACATGACCGCGGCGACAGACATCCCGTTAGCTGCAGCACAGCTTGGCCATCAGGGCGCAGCCTATCTGAAGGGCGGACACTGGCAGGGCACCGCCAGCAGCGATTACTTTCACAGCCCGACACAGCATTTTTGGCTCTCCAGCCCGCGCCTGGCCACACCTCATCAGCGGGGTACTGGCTGCACGCTGGCCTCTGCTGCCGCGACGGCACTGGCCCTGGGCTACAGCCACGCCGACGCTGTCGTCATCGCTAAAATGGCAGTCAATCAAGGCTTGCGACAGGGCCATGGCTGGGCCAGTCACCCCGGGCCACTGTCGGTTACTCACTTCCCCAATGCCGGGCGCGACCTGCCACTGCTATCAGATATGCCGCCTGCCAACCTTGAGGAACCTCCCTTTCCCTCCTGCGGCCCGTCACCGCTGGGACTGTATCCAGTGGTAGATCGCGCCGCCTGGCTGAACACCCTGCTCCCCGCGGGTGTCACCACGATCCAGCTGCGAATCAAGGATCTCACTGGCACCGCACTGCGCGACGAGATCCGCCGTGCTATCGCGGTCGCCGAGCAGCATCGGGCCCGGCTGTTTATCAATGATTACTGGCAACTGGCCATCGAGCTGGGTGCCTATGGCGTACACCTCGGCCAGGAGGATCTCGCCGATGCCGATATCGCCGCCATCCGTGACGCCGGTCTGCGCTTGGGGATCAGCACTCACTGCCATTATGAAGTGGCGCGAGCGCTTCCCCTGCGACCCTCCTATCTCGCCTGCGGCCCTGTGTACCCCACCACCAGCAAGGATATGCCCTGGGTTCCTCACGGCCCCAGCGGGTTGAGTTACTGGCGACAGGTATTGCACGACTACCCACTGGTAGCCATTGGCGGCATCGATCGGTCGCGACTACCCGCCGTCCACGCCACTGGCGCCGATGGCATCGCCATGATCAGCGCCCTGACCCAAGCGGCGGACCCAGCCGCCACGGCGCGGGAGTTTATCGCCCTGCTGAGCCCACCAGATTGGTCACTGGACCAGTTGGCGCAAGCACAATAAGCGAGATGGAAATGACATCGGCAACGCCCTTAACGCCAGTCGAGCAGGCTCGCTACAGCCGCCAAATGCTGCTGCCCCAAGTGGGGCCAGAAGGCCAACAGCGTCTGCGCGACGCCCGGGTCCTGGTCGTCGGCTCAGGTGGCCTGGGCGCTCCTGTCTCTCTCTATCTGGCCGCCGCCGGCGTGGGTCACATTACCTTGCTGGACAATGACGTGGTGGAGCTGTCCAACCTCCAGCGCCAGATCATTTTCGATACCGCCAGTGTGGGTCAACCCAAGGCCGTCGCAGCCGCCCAGCGCTTGCGGGCCCTGAACCCTGAAATCACCGTTGTCGCGGCTGTCGAAACCCTCACGGTAGACAATGCCGAAAGCTGGATCACCAGCGCCGACCTGGTGCTGGACTGTTGCGACAATTTTCCTACCCGCTATCTCATCAATGACTTTTGTCATCACCTCGGCACTCCCTGGCTGTTCGCTGCCCTGCACCAGTTTCGCGGCCATTTCGCCTTATTCAGTGCCGACACCGCCTGTTTTCGCTGCCTGTATCCGCGCACTCCGGTCACCGAAGGCAATTGCAGCCTGGCTGGCGTGATGGGCACGGTGCCCGGCTTACTGGGATTATGGCAAGCCAATGAAGCTATCAAGCATCTGTTACGGCTGCCCGATTCTCAACCGGGCCACTTGTGGAACTGCGATGCTCTCCGGTCCACCATGACGGCTATTCGCTTGGTTGCAGACCCCACTTGCTGGTGTGGCCAGAAACACCCCGACCCACGTGCCCTCCACACCCACTCCCTGGAGAGCTGGGATCGGGAAGAGCTGGAGCTGACCTGGCACGAGTGGCAGGTACTCGCCACCGACAAGGCATTACTGCTGGATGTGAGAAGCGAACAAGAACACCGCGCCGCCAATGCGGGCGGCGAATGGCTGGCCTGGCCAGAGATCACCGCCCGCCTGACCCAGCTCGGCGGCAAATCACCTGTAGGGCTTTACTGCCAACGCGGCCAGCGTTCTCTGGCTCTTGCCCGGGAACTCCGCGCGCAGGGCTTTAGGCAAGTCTTCAGTATCAGGGGAGGCCTGGAGAGCCATCACTGATAGCAGCACAGGATAAATCATTCAGCGAGGGATCCTGCCTTTGCTGGAGCTCCTGCAAAGGCAGTTGGTGCTGCTCGTCTCAACTGCTGTAAACGCGATTGGCTGCAGCTACAGCTCCACTGTTGATAGCAGCGCCCTGCGCCAACATCACCGCTTCCAGCGCCGACAAACAGGTCAGTACATTTTCCTTGCGGCTGGCATACCCCATAAGGCCGATACGCCAGACTTTGCCGGCAAACTCGCCCAGTCCTGCACCGATCTCCAGGTTATAGTCCTGCAGCAACAGGTTGCGGACCTCCGCATCATTCACACCGGCCGGGATATACACCGCATTCAGTTGCGGCAAGCGATAGCGCTCTTCCACCAAAAAGGTCAGCCCCATGGCCTCCAGGCCCGCTGCCAGCGCGCGGTAATGCTGACTGTGGCGCGCCCAAGCCTGCTCAAGCCCCTCCTCCTGCAACATCAGCAAGGCTTCGTGAAGTGCATAGAGAGGGTTGATCGGTGCTGTATGGTGGTAGGCCCGCTTGGCGCCGGCCCCCCAGTACCCCATCACCAGGTTCATATCCAGGAACCAGCTCTGCACCTTGCTGGTCCGGGAGCGGATGCGCTCTGCTGCGCGCTCACTAAAACTGACAGGCGACAAGCCAGGCACGCACGACAGGCACTTTTGGGTACCGGAATAGATCGCATCCACACCCCAGTCATCGACCCGCAACTCGCTGCCGCCCAGTGAGGTCACAGCATCGACAATACTCAGACAGTCGTACTTTTGTGCCAGCTCACAGAGGGTTTTGACATCGGAAAGCGCCCCGGTGGAGGTTTCGGCATGCACAAAAGCCAGCGCTACCGTATCCGGGTTAGCTTTCAGCGCTTCTTCGACCTTGTGTGGGTCGACGGGTTTACCCCAGTCGTCCATTACCATAATGGGAATGCCACCACAGCGCTCGACATTCTCCTTCATGCGCCCGCCAAACACGCCATTCTGGCAGACGATCACCTTGTCACCCGGCTCTACCAAATTGGCAAAACATGCCTCCATCCCCGCCGAACCAGGAGCAGATACCGGTAGCGTGAGGGCATTGCTGGTCTGGAAAGCGTACTGCAACAGCTGCTTCAGCTCGTCCATCATGGTGATGAACGCGGGGTCAAGGTGGCCAATGGTGGGCCGCGACAAGGCCGCGAGCACCCGCGGATGGATATCGGACGGACCTGGGCCCATCAGAGTTCGAACAGGGGGGTGAAAGGAAGTAATCACAATAAATCCGCCGTCTTTGTAAAATAGGGCATTCTAGCAAACCAGGCTCGGAATACAGATTACCGCCAAATCGAGCATCCCCAGATGATCCTGTAGCTTTCCTGTACCATGACACGCCAGAGCCGCAGCGCTGTTGACCACCTGCCGGTCGCCACCCTATAGTGACTGCCCCACTATCGCCGCCACAACCATGACCAGTGAAATCCTCCGCAATCTGGAACGCAAACTCGACAGGCTCATCGCCCTGTGCGACCAGCTTCACGCCGACAACCAGCGCCTGCGAGAGCGGGAAGCCAGTCTATTGCGGGAGCGCAGCTTGCTGCTGGAGAAGAACGAGCTGGCTCGCTCGCGGGTCGAGGCGATGATTTCGCGACTCAAAAGCCTGGATATCGAACCATGAGCAACACTGTCGTCATTCGTATTCTCGACAAGGAATACCAGGTCAGCTGCCCACCCGAGGAGCAGCACGCGTTAATCAAGTCATCTCAGGAGCTCGATCGACGCATGCGCGATATCCGCCGTGCCGGTCATGTCATCGGCCTGGAGCGCATCGCTGTCATGGCTGCCCTCAATCTCACCTATGATTTGCTGCGCGCCGAATCCCGCGCTTCCAGCGGCGAAACCCTGGCGGACGAAGTCACCCGTCTTGACGCCAAGCTGGACGGTGCACTCGACAAGTTCCAGGTGCCGGGGCAATAAGACAACTTTCCAGGCTCTATTTTTCTACGCTGCCTCCCCCCTGTCATTCTTCTTACACATAGGGCTATAATGGCCACAGCCCTGGTATGTTTGCCAGTCGACATGTCCTTGAGCCGATAATTGCGCTACCGGGTGCTTTGAGCAAAGGCTGTTGTGCATACCCGCGTGACGGGAAGCCTGAAGCCCTGCCGAGGCGCCCCCTTGAACCGCTGGGTTCAAGGCCACACCGACAGCGGCATGACCGGGGCTCTATTTACCCAGCATCTGTTCGCCCTTTGCTTAAGCCGTCCACTCTGAAGCCTTGGCGATGCCAGACAACAGAATAGCGACGGTTTCTACAGCATCCCATGCACATACCCACCAAGCAGCAGACTCGCACCGCCATGCGCCGTGAACGTCGTGCGCTTACTCAAGTGCAACAACACCGCGCCGCCGAAGATCTGGCCAGGATAGTAAGCCGCGAAGCCTTTTTCTTGCGCAGCCGCCGCATTGCCCTGTACCTGGCCAATGATGGCGAGATCGATCCGGCATTCTTGCGCCAGCTCGCCGAAAGTGCGGGTAAACAGACGTATTTACCTCTTCTACACCCTTTCCGCCACAACTGCCTCTTGTTTCAGCGCCATAAGCCTGGCCAGCGGCTGGAATACAATCGCTTCGCCATTGCCGAGCCACGCCTTGGGGATGGGCGTATCGTTCCACCCTGGAGCCTCGATATCGTCTTTCTGCCGCTGGTGGCCTTTGATAATGGAGGCAACCGGCTCGGCATGGGCGGCGGTTTTTACGATCGCACCTTTGCCAAAGTCCCCCGTCGCCACCATTTTCGCCCTCTGCTGGTGGGCCTCGCCCACAGCTTCCAACAGGTGGAGAGCCTGCCCCGGGAACCCTGGGACATTCCCCTCGATGCCATCGCCACCGAGCGTGGCATACTCTGTCTTACCCCGGAGCTCTACCCCGGCAACAACCCCTCTGCTCAGACCTCAGCCTCCACATCACCCTCTGGATAACCCATGCGCAAGACCAAGATTATCTGCACCATCGGCCCCGCCACCGCCAGTTACGATATGCTGGAGAAACTCGCCCATGCGGGGATGAATGTCGCCCGCCTCAATATGTCCCACGGCGAACACGAAGCCTGCGCCAACATTATCAAGTCCATCCGCACCCTCAACAAAAAGCTCAAGCACCCGGTCGCGGTGTTGCTCGACACACAGGGACCAGAAATCCGCACCGGTGTGGTGACCGAAGATCTCAACCTCAGGACCGGCGATGTGGTGACCGTGGTGGCTCGCCTGGACGCCGATGTGGAAACCCGCTCGATCCTCATCAATTACGAGGACATCGTCAGTGATGTGAGCGTCGGCGACCGTATTACTGTGGATAACGGTTTGATCAATCTCGAAGTGCTCAGCAAGGACGCGCGCACCATGCGCTGCAAGGTAGTGGATGGCGGTATCCTCAAGAGCCGCCGCCATGTCAACCTGCCAGGGGTAAGGGTCAATTTGCCGGCCATCACCGAAAAGGACAAGCGTGACATCGCTTTCGCGGTGGCTCAGGACGTGGACTTTATCGCCCTTTCTTTCGTGCGCAGCGCCGACGACATCCGCGACCTGAAAACCCTGCTGGGCAGCAAAGCGGGCAAAACCCGTATCATTGCCAAGATTGAGGACCAGGAAGGGGTAAAAAACCTGGACGACATCATTGCCGAAGCCGATGGAGTAATGGTGGCACGCGGTGATCTGGGGGTGGAGATTCCTTTCGAGCAGCTGCCCCGGGTCCAGCGCTACATCATCCAACGCTGCGCCGAGCTGGGCAAACGCTCCATTGTCGCCACCCACATGCTGGAGTCGATGATCGAAAACCCTATGCCGACCCGGGCCGAGGTTACCGATGTAGCCAACGCAGTGTACGAAGAAGCCGACGCCATCATGCTGTCTGGAGAAACCACCCTGGGCAAACACCCGGTGAAATGCGTCGAGGTACTGGACCGCATCGCCCGCGCCACCGAACAGAGCCCAGGGCTCGACTTCAGCCAGAATATCCAGATGAGCAACGACAAGCAGGGTATTGCCGCAGCGGCCGTAAAGCTCGCCGAATCGATTGGCGCACGCATCATCGTGGTACCCACCCGGCGCGGCCTGATGGCCAACTATGTCACCAACTGTCGCCCCCGCGACGCTGTGATCTGCGCTTTCACCAACGACAGTCGCACCCGCCGCCAGCTGGTTCTCAACCGCAACGTGCTCAGTTACCGCATCAATTTTAGCGCCGAGTCGGAAAAAACTCTGGCCACCGCCGCAGCTATCCTGCTCACTCGCAAGGAGTTCCGCCCCGAGGATAAGGCAGTGGTCATCTCCGACGCTCTCTCCACCTCAGGCATTGAGGCGATTCAGATTCGGCAGCTGGGAGAGTTGGTAAGGACATCTGACCAGTGATGCTTGTGGCGCCGAAGCATAAGATCCCTCCCGCCGGTCGGGATGACAAGAGTCGAGGCTAACGGCATTGATTCGGGCCTGAGCAGCAGGAAGCACGACAGAAAGTCACCTTAACAGCAAACTATCTTTGCGTCAGATCTTGCTCTCAGACATCAGGCGCCGGATCACCACATAAGGCCGGGTCGCCACGCAAGAAGAACCGGTAGGCCGGGTTATCCGTCTCCTCACTGTACTCGTATCCCAGTTCTGCCAAAAAACTCGGTAGCTGCGCGCGCTCCTCTGCGGGCACCTGAAAGCCGGCCAAGACGCGCCCGAAAGCGGAGCCGTGGTTGCGGTAGTGAAACATGGAGATATTCCAGTTACTCCTCAGCTTGCCGAGGAAGTTACCCAGGGCACCGGGGCGCTCGGGAAATTCGAACCGGTATACCAGTTCATCGCCAACCGCCGCCACGCGTCCCCCTACCATATAGCGGATATGCAGCTTGGCCATTTCATTGTCAGTGAGGTCTTCCACTGCATAGCCACGCTGGCGCAGGTTGGCGAGCAACTCCTCGCGGTCAGCATCTGAGCCCACCTGTACACCGACGAAGATATGAGCCTGCTCGGGGTCCCCCATGCGGTAGTTGAACTCGGTCACCATGCGGCGTTGCATCATCTGGCAGAAGCGCTTGAAGCTACCGGGCTGCTCGGGGATGGTGACGGCCAGAATGGCCTCGCGCTTTTCGCCGATCTCGGTGCGCTCGGAGATGTAGCGCAGACGGTCAAAGTTCATGTTGGCACCACTGACCACCGCCACCAGACTTTTACCCGTCAGCCCGTGCTGCTCGATGTACTTCTTCATGCCCGCGACCGCCAGCGCCCCGGCTGGCTCGGCAATGGAGCGGGTATCTTCAAAAATATCCTTGATGGCCGCACAGACCTCGTCGGTGGTTACAGTGATGGCATCATCGACTGTCTTGCGCAATATACGAAAAGTCTCGCGGCCGATTTGGGCCACAGCGGCACCGTCGGCAAACAGGCCCACCTGTTTGAGTGTGACGCGCCGTCCCTTGTCGAGAGCTGCCTTGAGGCAGGCCGCATCATCGGGCTCCACGGCAACAACCTGCACATCGGGGCGCACATATTTCACATAAGCAGCAATGCCTGCGCACAGCCCCCCGCCGCCAACACAGACAAAGATCGCATCCAATGAGCCCGATAGCTGGTGCAGCAGTTCAAGAGCCACAGTACCCTGCCCAGCGATGACCTCAGGGTCGTCGAAAGGGTGTATGTACACCAAGCCCTGCTCCTTCACCAGCCTGTCCGCATGGGCCGAAGCCTCATCGAAGCTGTCGCCGTGCAATATCACCTTGCCGCCCAGCGAGCGCACCGCAGCGATCTTGATCTGAGGGGTAGTGCGAGGCATGACGATAGTGGCCTTCACCCCCAAACAGCGGGCCGCCATCGCCACACCCTGGGCATGATTGCCAGCAGACGCCGCCACTACGCCCCGGGCGCACTCCGCCTCGCTCAGCTTCAGCATGCGGTTGTAAGCGCCGCGCAACTTGAAGGAAAACACAGGCTGCAAGTCCTCGCGCTTGAGCAGGACGCGATTGTTCAGGCGACTGCTGAGCTGGGGAGCCAGATCCAGCGGCGTTTCTTGCACCAGGTCATAAATATTGGCATTGAGGATACGTTTGATGTAACTGTCGGGCATGAAACCTCGGGCTCCCACTCATTAATCGGCGACAAACCTGCATGGTAGGCAGTCTCACCCTCAAGCGCCATCATCGAATGATGTTTTCGGACCTCTAGCGTAAAAAA
>Ga0265293_10012706_pt1 | contig 11101 bp, 10 predicted proteins | sample Munlanlewell138R_FD_192505 | JGI IMG/M metagenome (GOLD analysis project Ga0265293, IMG submission 192505) | Leachate microbial communities from a municipal landfill in Southern Ontario, Canada - Leachate well 138R | ecosystem: Engineered > Solid waste > Landfill > Unclassified | place: Canada... | reverse complement strand
GCATGAACAAGAGCCACTCCCGCCAGTTCAGGTCGCCGAACCAGGGATGGTCCAGGGTGACGTCGAGGTGTTCGTCGCCATTGGCGCGAAGGACCCGGTCAAGCAATGCGGTGCGCCGTTCGGCATGACGCGGTAGCACTCCGGGCCGGTGGCGGGCGTACCCTCGATCGAACTACCGATGACGTCTGCGGCGAGCGCGGGTGCCGCCCCACTTTCGATGATCGACTCGATGGCGCGGGCGCCGTCCTTGTTCATCGTGAGGATGTGGTTCCAAACCTGGGCTGCAGACCACTCGCCATCGCCCGGCATCTCGGCGAACCGTGCGGCGGGGATGGCGCCCGCGACATCGGCGAGCGGCAGCGTATCCTTTCGAACCTTCTCGACGAGTTCCCGCAGCGTGAGCTTCGCAGCCTGGGTGATGAGGTAGGAGCGGACGCGCTCGGCTTCGACGGGCGGGGTAGTCATGGACGCCTCCCGGGGGGTGATGGCTGGAGATAGTATGCGGAACCGGGTGCGTCAGCGAGTTGGGGCTTCGCCGCGGAGCAGGCGGACATAGGTCTGGTTGTTCAGGGCACCGCGGCGAGTTGCGATGGCTGCAAGCGTCTCTTCCACGCTGTGCCCGAGCGCGCGAAGTATCAGTCCGGTGACGAGGCCGCTGCGGTTCAGGCCCTGTTGGCACATGACGTAGAGGCGGGACGGGGGCTCCGAGGGGTGCGGCCAGCCAGGAACCGCGGGAGCGCCGGTGAGCGCCGCTGCGACGCTTTCAGCCAGGTCGCAAAGTCGATCGAAGTTCGATGGCTCCGTCTCGCTATCGGTGAAGACGCGCGGCAACCAGAGGCCCGCGGCCTCACGGTGAGTGTCGGGCAGGTCGCCGGCAAGGTCGATGATCCAGGTGTCTGCGAGCCGGCCGGGCTCAAGCAGCTCACCGTGGAGCGCGTTCGCGCCGCCCATCCAAAGCTCTGTGGGCAGGGTGAGACGGCGCGCGACCGGGATGAGCGATGCACGCGGCTCGTACGACTGCCGCAGTTCGTAGAACACAGGCCAAGTCTATCGGCGCCGGTTCGAACGCGCTCCGGTCAGCTTCGCTCACCCCGGAGCGCCGGGTTTTCAGAGGCATCCCCGAGGGCCAGCGCTACCTCGACGTGTTCGTCGCAGCGCTGGCGGCCCTGGCGACGCGATGGCGCTTCCACGATGGCGACGCCGTCGCGCTCGGCCTGGAGGATCCGTGCGTAGCCGCGCTCGCCGAAGACGGCCAGCTTTACCCGGGCCAGCATCTCGTAGAAGTCGACGGTCGAGACGTCGCGCCCGGTCTGTTGTGCATAGCGCTCGATGAGATCGCGGCGCGCCATGAAGCCGGGGTTCGCGGTGACCTTGCTCAGGTCCATCGCGGAGAACCGGGCGGGAGGATCGCCGGGTTCGCCCCAGTAGACCATGCAGTAGCCGAGGTCGGCGATTGGGTCACCGAGGGTCGACATCTCCCAGTCGAGGACAGCTCGCACCGTCCCGGGTGATTCGCGGTCGAGGATGCAGTTCCCGAGGCGGAAGTCACCGTGGACGATGGTGTGCTCGGGGCTATCGGGCACAGCAGCCTGGAGCCGGCGGAGCAGTTCCTCCATTGCCGGGGATTCGCGGGTCTGCCATTCGTGCCACTGGTTTGCCCAGCGGCGCACCTGCCGGGCGGTGTACCCGTCCGGGCGCCCGAAATCGGCCAGGCCGACGGCAGTGTAGTCCACCGCATGCAGGGCGACCAGGGCATCGATGAGGCCCGCGCCGATCGCGTGCCGTTCGGCAGGCGTGGTGGCGAAGCCCGCCGGGATCTCAGCGACCGGGGGCTTATCGGCAAGGATGACGCCGTCGATGAACTCCATGAGGTAGAAGTCCGCGCCGATCAGGGACTCGTCTTCGCAGTAGGCGAGCACCTGTGGGACTGGCACGGCGGTCTTACCGAGGGCGGCCAGTACACGGTACTCACGGCCCATGTCGTGGGCACTGGCGAGTCCGTGGCCAAGCGGCGGATGGCGCAGCACGAACTGGCGGCCGCCGGTTTCGACCATGTAGGTCAGGTTCGAACTGCCGCCGGCGAGCTGCCGGATTTCGAGGTCCGTGGCGTCGAGCCCGGCCTCGCGGCGGAGGAAGTCTGCGAGTGGTTCGAGCGGGAGTGCCTGCTCCGCTGGCGCCGTCATCCGTTCTACGCCTGCTCGATGAGGCGCTGAGCACGCCGGATGAGGAGCGGCACGCGGAATTCAAACTCGGCCGCACCGGGGTTCGAAGCGGTGCCCTGGACGTAGTGCACGTAGAGCCCTTCGAGGATGATCGCGAGCTTCCAGAGGGCCATCACGTGATAGAAGGTGAAGTCCTTCATCTCGCGGCCCGTCTTCTCGGCGTAGTGCTCGGCGAGTTCCTCGCGCGTGGGGAAGCCGGCGAGCGCGGTCAGCGGGAGCGGATCGTTCTCCGCCATCAGGTCGGGCTTGCCCCAGGTGTGCATGAGCCAGCCGAGATCCGCGAGCGGATCGCCAATCGTCGCCATTTCCCAGTCGAAGATTGCAATGAGGCGAGCGGGCGCATCGGCGGCAAACATGACGTTGTCGAGCTTGTAGTCGCCGTGGACAACGGTGGACGGGCCACTTTCGGGCTTGCGGGCGCGGAGCCAGTCACCGATCCGGGTGAGCTCCGGCAGGTCGCGCACCTTGCCGACCGAGAGGTCCGCCTGTGACTGCCAGCGCTTGAGCTGGCGGTCGAGGAAGCCCTCGGGCTTGCCCTGCAGGCCCGCCGCCTGCCAGTCGACGCTATGCATCTCCGCCAGGGCGTCGACCATCTCGAAGCCAATGCGGCGGCGCTCCGCCTCGCTATCGAGTGCCGCGGGTATCTGGTCGCGGATGACCACGCCGTCCTTTCGCTCCATGAGGTAGAACGGGGCACCGATGATCGTTGTGTCTTCGCAGAGGAGGACGGGCCGGGGAACGCGCGCGGGGGTATCGGCGAGGGCGGTCAGGAAGCGGTATTCGCGGACCACGTCGTGTGCGGTGGGGAGGAGCGGCCCACGGGGTGGGCGCCGAAGGACATACCGTTCTCCGCTGCGATTCACGAACCAGGTTTCGTTCGAAAAACCCGCGATGTGCTTCTCGACGGTAGTTTGGCCAGCGCCCGGGAGGTTCGCATCGAGGTAGGCGCCCAGGCGTTCGGGGTCGACAACTTCGCGCAGTTCAGCGGCAGAACTCATGGTGGTCCTTTCTTGTGATGGGAGTACCCCATCCCCGGCCGGGTGCCGCCGGACCGGGGATGGGGACGGGAGGGATCAGCGATTGCGGAGGCGCGGGTCGAGGACATCGCGCAAGGCGTCGCCCAGCAGGTTGAACCCGAACACCGCAAGGCTGATTGCTACAGCAGGCGGCCAGAAAAGGTGTGGTGAGGTGGTCCACCAGGCACGCCAGTCGGAGAGGTCGCGGCCCCAGGAGGAAGCTGGTGGGGGCGTTCCAAGGCCAAGGAAGCTCAGCGACGCCTCGATGATGATGGCGTTCCCGAGCCCGACGGTTACGAGCACGATGATCGGAGCCGTCACGTTCGGAAGGATGTGCCGGAACATGATGCGGCTGTTGCTACACCCGAGGATGCGGGCAGCATCGATGTACGCTTCCTCACGCGCAACGAGCACGGCGCTCCGCACGACGCGGGTTGTACCCGGGATGAAGATGACGCCGATCGCGGCCATCACGTTCGTGGTCGACTGCCCGAGCGTTGAGACGATGGCGAGCGCGAGCACGAGTGCGGGGAAGGCCAGGAGCGAGTCCATCACGCGCTGGATGATGAAGTCTGTCTTGCCGCCAAAGTAGCCGGAGATGAGGGCGAGGAAGGTGCCGGCGACGGTGCCGATGGTCAGCGAAACGATGCCAACCCAAAGCGAGATGCGTGCCCCGTAGAGGATCCGGCTGAAGACATCGCGGCCGAAGCGGTCGGTGCCGAAGATGTGTTCACCGTCGGGGCCAACCAGGATGTCCGCCGAGTTCCTATCGGGCGTGTGCGTTGCGAGGACCGGCGCGAGCAGGGCCATGAGCACCATGAGGAGCACGAGGAAGCCGCCGGCGGCCCCGAGCGGTTTCGCGCGGACGAAGCGAATGAGCCACGTCAACGCGCGGCGCGGGGCCCCGGGGGTTACCGGGGGCGCATACGTTTGCTGCATGGTGGCAGTCTGTTCGGACATCACGAGTACCTGATCCTGGGGTCGAGCCAGGCGTAGGTGAGGTCGACGAGGAGGTTCACGACGACGTAGGCGAAGGCGAGGAAGACCACGATCCCCTGGACCATTGGATAGTCGCGCAGGCTCACGGATTCAATCATCAGGCGGCCGAGACCGGGCAAAGTGAAAATCGACTCAATGATGATCGTGCCGCCGAGGAGGACGCCCACCTGCAGACCGATGACGGTTAGCACGGGGATGAGGGCGTTTCGCATGGCGTGGCGATACACAACCAGGTGGCCTGCGACACCCTTCGCACGGGCAGTGCGGATGTAGTCCTGGCGCAGCACCTCGAGGAGCTGGGAGCGGATCATGCGTGTGACCGAGCCAGCGAGGCCGGCGCCAAGCGCAAGTCCGGGCAGGACGAAGAGCGCCATGTTGTCGATGGGATTGTCGGTGAACCCGGTGTAGCGGATCGGAGGAATCCAGCCCCACCAGATCGCCGGGAGCGTGAACATGAGGGAGCCCATGACGAAGCTCGGGACGGCGAGGCCGAACATGCTGATGATGCGCGCCGAATAGTCGGCGAGTGAGTCCTGTTTGACCGCTGAGATGATGCCCGCGGGAAACGAGATGATGAGCGAAAAGAAGAGCGCGAAGAGGGCCAGTTCGAAGGTGACAGGCAGGCGGCGAAGGACTTCGTCGAGGACTGGCTGATCGGCGCCGCGGAAGGAATCGCCAAGGTCGAACCTCGCGAGGCCGCCCACCCACCGGAGGTACTGCACCACGAGCGGATCATCGAGCCCATGTTCTTCACGGAAGGCGGCCACGGCCTCGGGCGTGGCGTTTTCGCCGAGCGTGGCCTGGGCGAGGTCGCCCGGGATGACACGCATAGCAAAGAACGTCACGAGTGTGACGCCGAGGAGCACGGGAATCACCATGAAGAGACGCTGGACCACGTAACGAGTCACATGCAGCTCCAGATGCGAATGGTTGTGGTTGCCGGGCGGTGCGTGGGAACTACACCACCCGGCAACCGGCTATGGAAAGGACCCTTCTACGCCTTGATCCAGGCGTCGTACAGCTCGCTGGAGCGGTCGAACACCAGCCAGGGCTGGTAGCCGATGAGGCGCTTGTTCACGAGGCTGTGGTAGATGGGGTCGGCGAGCCAGGCAGTCGGCACCTCGTCGAGGAGCAGTTCCTGGACTTCCATGATGATGGACTTGCGCTCGGCGTCGTCGAGCGTGATGCGCTGCTTGTCGAGCAGGGCATCGATCGCGTCGTTGGAGAAGCCGTTCACATTGCGAGCCTGGCCGGTGCGGTGCGGGCCGTAGATGTGCTCGTCGATCTCCTGGGAGCCGCCGTTGACGTAGACCATGCAGTCGAAGTTGCCTTCGGCACGCTTGGCCTGGATGCCCGCCATATCGGTGACACCGAGTTCGAGCTCAACGCCGTACTGAGCGAGCTGGTCCTTGAGGGCGAGCGCGCCTGCGTTGTAGGTGGCGTGGGCGGCAGCGGTAACGGTGGCACACTGGAGCTTGACGCCATCGGGGAAGCCGGCGGCTTCCATCAGCGCCTTCGCCTCCTTGATGTCCTCATCCTTGTCAGGGCGGTAGCCGGGGCGCTGGATGAGGTCATCCTGCGGGATGGCGTAGTTGGAGAAGCCCCAGGTGACCGGACCACTCGGGCGGCCACCGGTGCTGTGGACAATCGCCTGGTAGAGCTCGCGGTCGATGAGCAAGTTCATCGCCTGGCGCATCCGCTTGTCCTTGAAGACAAGGTTGGTGTCGCGGCAGTTCATGATGAACATGTTCCAGTGGTGCGACGCGTGCTCCATGTCGGTCAGGTCTTTGTTGGCGGCGAGCATCGCCTCGATGCGGGACTTGTCGGTTCCGCTGGCGGCGAAGTCGAGTTCGTTGGCGATGACGGCTGCATCGAGCGTGGCGGCATCCGGGATGACGCGGAAGTCCATCTCGTCCGGATAGGGCCGCTCGGGATTGTGGTGGTTCGGGTTGCGCTTGAACTGGGTGGAGACACCCTTCTGCCGCGCAGAGATGACGTAGGGCCCGGAACCCAGGACGTCCTGGAAGCGATCACCCGCCGCATCGACGAACTTCTTCGAGAGGATCATCATCCAGCCGGTTGCACTGAAGCTGATGAACGGCGCGAAGGGTTCGGAAAGCTTGAAGGTGATCGTCTGCTCGTCGGGCGTATCGACGCTCGCGAGCGGGCCAGCCTTGTAGCGGTGCGGCGAGGCGTTCTCGGCCTTGGCAATCCGCTCGTACGTGAACTTCACATCTTCGGACGTGAGCGGAGAGCCGTCAGAGAACTTTGTATCCGGCTTGAGCTTGTAGGTATAGGTGGTTTCGTCGACCTGTTCGGGGAGCCCGGTGGTGAGGTCGGGGAGGATGTTCTCAATCCCCCCGTCCCAGCGGAGGAGCTTCGAGTACAGGTGCGGCCCAAGGTTCATGAGCCAGGTGGTCTCGAAGGCGGGGTCGAAGTGGTCTGCGTCGGCGGTGTGGGCGAAGTTGATGCGTCCGCCCTTCTGAGCAGCACAGCCTCGGCGGTCGGCGTGCCGCGCACGCCTTCATCTGCCCCGCCAATACCGTCGCCGGAATCGCCGTCTTCATCGTCTCCACCGCAGCCGACGATGGCGAGGGCGCCAACGCCAGCACCAGCGGCACCGGATGTCATGAGGAAGCGGCGGCGGTTCATGTTCTGGCGCGCTCGCTTCGTCCAGTAGTTGTCTTTCACGTTTCTCCCTCTGTGTGTGTGGCGGTTCGCGCGGTCCGCTCTCCCGCGCGCTGGTGGTCTTCCGCTCAGGCTCCGGCGAAGTCCCAGGTCTCGCCAGCGCGATAGCGCTGGAGCGCACGGCGTGCCACGACCATGCGATGCACCTCGTCCGGCCCGTCCGCGATGCGGAGGATGCGGGCAGCCTTGTACATCGACTGGAGGGGCGTATCGCTCGTGACGCCCATGGCGCCATAAACCTGAATTGCGTCGTCGATCACCTTGCAGGCGACATTCACGACGAAGAACTTGATGACCGACACCTCAACCCGCGCCTCGTCGCCGGTGTCGATCTTGTGCGCTGCCTGCATGGTGAGCAGGCGGGCGGCCTGGATGTTGGCGAGGCCATCGGCGATCCAGTTCTGCACGGTCTGCTTTTCCGCCAGGGTGCTGCCGAAGGCTTCGCGGGTGATGGCACGCTGGCACATCAGGTCGAAGGCGCGCTGCGCCTGGCCGAGTGCGCGCATGCAATGGTGGATACGACCGGGGCCGAGCCGCTTCTGGGAGAGGCGGAACCCGGAGCCCTCGGGCCCGAGCAGGTTGGTGACGGGCACACGCACGTTGTCGTAGTGGATGACCGGGTGGTTCGAATTCGGATCGCCCCAGACCTCGGGCTGGCGCTCGATGATGAAGCCGGGCGTATCCGTCGGGACCACGATCTGGCTGAAGCTCTGGTGTGGCGGCGCGTCCGGGTCGGTGCGGGCCATGACGATGGCGAAGGACGCACCAACGGCGCCCGAGCTAAACCACTTGCGGCCGTTGATGACCCACTCGTCTCCTTCGCGGACGGCGGTGGTTTGCAGGCCGGTCGGGTCGGCGCCGGAAACGGCGGGCTCGGTCATGGAGAAGCAGGAGCGGATATCGCCGTTCACGAGCGGCTTGAGATACTTCTCCTTCAGCTCGGGGCTGCCGAACTGGTGGAGGATCTCGGCGTTGCCGGAGTCCGGCGCCTGCGAGCCAAACGCGCGTGGAGCGACAGCGCTGCGGCCAATGATCTCGTTGAGGTAGGCGTAGGGCAGGAAGCCGATGCCCATGCCACCCGCCTCCTTGGGCAGATGTGGCGCCCAGTAGCCCATGGCCTTGGTCTTCGCCTGGAGCTCCTTCATCAGCGCCTCGGCTTCGGGCCCACCCTTTCCGAGCAAATTCTCGTTGGGGTAGATGTGCTGCTCCATGAAGTCGCTGACGACCTTCCGGCGCTCGATGGTTTCGGGGCTTAGGGCAAGGATATTGTCCACGCGTTTCCTCCTTCGGGTTCGCTTGGTTGTACCTGTATCAACCGTTCACTGAGCCCAGGGCGCGCTGCGCTCTGCGATGCTCGTGGGCGTCGGAACTTCTGAATGCCTCATGGCGGTTCCTCCTTTGCATGTTCCGGTTTCCTCTCCCCCAACCATCAGGTGAGGTCCGGGGCATCGGCGGTTACGCCCTGGTCATAGAGCTGCTGGATCTCGTCATGCGAGAGCCCGAGAAGCCCTGAGAACACTTCGTCATTATGTTCGCCGAAGAGTGGGGCATGTGAATCTGCCTGCTCTGCGGCGCCTGAGATACGGATAGGAATCCGCGAGTAGGGAAGGGTCCGGTAGAGCGGATGTGCAACATCTTCATAGACCTGGCGGGCCTCCACCTGCTCGTGCTCGGTCATCTCGCGAGGGCTGAGAACGGGCCCTGCGGGGATGCCGGCGCCTTGCAAGATATCGACCGCCTCGTCGCGACGACGCTGCCGTGCCCAGCCTTCCAGTGCGCGATGGAGGTCCAGGTCGGAGGCGTCTGCTCGGGCTGACAGCCCGAGCAGACGGAGCAGCGCATCGCGCTCCTTACCGTTTGAGACAGAGATGGCAATCCACTCGTCTTCGCCAGCACAGGCGAAGACGCCCTGCGGGTCGTAGACGATGCCATCGCGGTTGTCCTGGGGCTGCGGGTCGTTCCCCTCGGTCTGAGCCCGAAGCAGCAGGTCGGGGAGCATCGTAATCAATGCTTCGTGCTGCGAGAGTTCCAGGTGACTGACGACACCGTGACGGCGTTTGCCGAGCAGCGCCACCACACCGGCGATGGCCCCGTACACGCCGGCGACGGGGTCACCATAGGGCACGGCAGAGCGGGTTGGTGGCGAACCATCGCCATAACCGGTGACGCTACTCAGGCCGCTGAATCCTTCGACCGTCAGGCCATAGGCGAGGTAGTCGCGATACGGGCCAGTCAGGCCAAACCCCGGCATCGAAATGCAGACAAGGTTGGGGGCGACTTCGCGCAGGACGTCGTCGGTGAGCCCGAGTTGCTCGCGGACGCGCGGGGTGTTGTTCTCGAGGAAGATGTCGCTCTTCGCAAGGAGGCGCAGGAAGAGCTCACGGCCACGGGCCGACTGGACATCGATGATGCAGCTCTTCTTGTTGCGGCTGAATTTCTGGTAGTGCGCGCCACGTTCCCAGGCGGGTTCGCCGGCATCATCGTCGAGGTAGACGCTGAAGCGGACCATGTCCGGGCGGCGTGGCGCTTCGACCTTGATGACCTCTGCCCCGAGGTCGGCAAGAAGGCGAGCGGCGAATGGTCCAGCCCAGGCGCTGCCCAGTTCTACCACGCGGACGCCGCGCAAGATGTCGTACCTCACGATGCCGCCTCCGCGGGGACACCACTGTCGCCGGGAGCTTCGAGCATCCAGTCCCACTCGGAGCGGAATGGCGAACCCGGGACCATGAGCGGCGGACCGGACGGGCGCCGCCAGGTCCGGAAGAACTCGCGTTCGCGAAGGTGGGCATCGGCGAGCACCTGGGAGGCCGTGAGGACCGGGCCACAGGGGATGAACACCTCCTGGCAACGGCGCACGATCTCGTCGGCGGTGTGCTGGGCGAGCCAGGGCAACAGGGCAGCATCGATCTGATCAGCGCGCACCAACCGGTTCAAGAGCCAGTCGGGGTCGTCGCCCCATTCGGGCCGCCCGATGAGGAGACAAAGGTTCGACCAGTGGCGCGCGGTGCCAACAGCCAACGACACGAACCCATCGGCGCACGGGAAGATGGTGAAGGGATGTGCCACCTCATGCCGGCGGGTACGGCGCCAGTCCTGGCCCTGGTGCGTCCACGCCAGGTCTGCTCGCTCCTGGAACGCGATGACGGACTCAAGCAGGGAGACGTCCACCATACTCCCACCGTTGCCGGCGTCTGCCTTCAACAAGCCTGCCAGCGCGCCGAGCACCGCAAACAGCCCGGCCTGGAACTCGATGATATAGCCGCCATTCTTCAGTGGAGCGCCATTTTCGTCGCCGCAGAGGTGAAGGAATCCCCCCATAGCGGAGGCGACGATGCCGGTGGCACGGCGATCGGCCCATGGCCCATCGAGCCCGAACGGCGTGATCGCAACGTGCACTCCACCGCGCGTTTGGAATGCTTCAGAGGCCTCGTGGGTTTCGGTGATGGCCTCCAGTGGGCGGCCATCGAGCCAGAGGTGCACATCGCCGGGAAGCGCAGTGGTTTCGGCCACGGCTTTGCCGGACGCGAGGTAGTCGCGGAGCGTCGCATGAGCGGGATGGAGTGCTCGTGCGGGCGTAGGCGGGGAGACGATCACGTTCGCCCCGAGGCCACGCAGCAGGCGGCCAGCGAACGCGGCGGACAGATTTTCGCCTGTTTCGAAGACGCGAATTCCGTCGAGCGGAGCAACCACGACCGAGTCTCCTCCGAACCGCGATTGGGTTCCCACCTTCGGGAAGGGAAGGGCCGAAGGGTGGCGAACGAACAGCCGTTCGTTTATAACTGGTATTAGACGCGGCTGTCAATCACGCCGGGCAGCTCGAGAAAGGCGTGCAATGAGCGAGAACCACATGCGGGAGGCCATCCTCGTCGCGGCGCGCGATCTCTTCTACGAGAAGGGCATCAAGGGCACATCCATGCGGGACATCGCGGGCCAGGTCGGTATCGTCCAGAGCTCGCTGTACAACCACTTTCGTGCCAAGGAAGACCTGGTGAGAGCTGTGATGGAGCGCAGCTTTCAGCTCGTCGATGACGAAGTTCGCTCCGTCTTCGAAGCAGAACCGCCAAGCCTCGACCTGCTGCGTAAGGTCCTCTACGCGCATGCGATGCAGCACGTGCATGGAATAAAGGAGACTTCGGTATTCCAGCTCGAGCGGCGCTACATGACACCGTCAGTGCG
>Ga0265293_10012704_pt1 | contig 11101 bp, 9 predicted proteins | sample Munlanlewell138R_FD_192505 | JGI IMG/M metagenome (GOLD analysis project Ga0265293, IMG submission 192505) | Leachate microbial communities from a municipal landfill in Southern Ontario, Canada - Leachate well 138R | ecosystem: Engineered > Solid waste > Landfill > Unclassified | place: Canada... | reverse complement strand
ATTGTCGCACGGCTGACACTCAAGATCTTTGCAGTCGTTGTCACATTCCCGTTGTGTGCCTTCAAAACCTGCAGGATCGCTCGCCGGGCTGCCTCCGGACTGATCTGCCTCAGCTCTTGGTAATCTAAGTGGGTTATATCCTTGATCAACATTCACCTCAATGTCTTGATATCTTATCCCCCATAACTCCAGAGATCTATCCCGGTACAATACGTAACTGTAATTCATAAAGTGTATACCATGTGCTGACCTCCTCACAAAATTTTGAACCGCTGCTCTTGACTTGTTCTTTTCTCAGTGTAAACTAAAGCCTATGCAACTGATCAGCATCACCACTGACTTTGGAAATCTCAACGGATTTACCGGCACGATGAAAGGCGTCATCTACGGCATCGCCCCCAACGCCCAGATCGTCGATATCACCCACGAAATCCCTGCCCAGGACGTCCGCACAGGCTCAATCGCCCTCTGGCGTGCCGCGCCATACTTTCCCCCTGGAACTGTCCACATCGCCGTCATTGACCCGGGGGTGGGTACTGCCCGCCGACCGATCGCGGCCAAACTGGGCGACCAATTTTTCGTCCTGCCCGACAACGGTCTGATCACTCCCATGCTCGAAGACGCGCAAGCCGCTGGCGAGGAAGTTGTCATCGTTCACCTGGACAAGCCGCAATACTGGCTTCCCACGGTCTATACCACTTTCCACGGACGCGACATTTTTGCCCCCAGCGGAGCGCACCTTGCCACTGGCGTGCAACTGGAAGACATGGGCACGCTCATCTCTGACCCTGTGCTCACTCTTCTGCCCAAACCCAGCAAAACTGATCAGGGCTTCAATGCCAATATCATCGTTATCGACGTATTCGGTAACTGCTCCACCAACTTGCGCGTCTCACAGGTCCCGGATCTTGCCAAAACCACGCTCAAAATCGCCGGTCAAACTATTGAAGGCATTGTTCCTTCTTACGGTCACCGCCAGGTCGGCGATCTGGTCGCAGTGACTGACAGTGAAGGCTTCGTGGAAATAGCCGTGGTCAATGGAAATGCGGCGCGCAGCTTTGACATCAAGCTTGATGACCCTGTGGAAATCATTTTCCATGACTGACGCCCAACCTCTTCCACTGCTGGTCAAAGACCTCAGTTTCCGCTACCACACACGCTCCACGCCAGCGATTCAAAATTTGAACCTGTCTCTCGAACCCGGTGAGATCATGCTTTTGGCTGGCTCCTCCGGCTGCGGCAAAACTACGTTAATGCGCTGCATCAACGGACTGATCCCGCACTCCTATCACGGAGAGATGAGCGGAGACATCCTTATTCACGGACAATCTGTACATGACATGGGCTTATCTCAAATTTCTACCCATGTGGGCACCTTGCTGCAAGACCCCGAGCGACAGATTTTAGGCACGTACGTGCTCAACGAAGTCTGTTTTGGGCTGGAGTCGAAGGGTATGTCCCGGGAAGAAATGCTCCCGAGAGCGTATAAAGCTCTGGAGCGGCTACATATCCTGCATTTGAAGGACAAAGAGACTTTTTTCACCTCTGGCGGTGAAAAGCAAAAGGTTGCCCTGGCTGGCGTGCTGGTAATGGAGCCCGATATCTTGCTGCTGGACGAGCCTCTGGCGAGCCTTGACCCTGCCTCGGCGCACGAAGCCCTGCTCGCGTTCAGAGAGTTGGCGGACGAGGGGCTTTCCATCATGATCGTCGAGCATCGCGTTGAAGACGTCCTGGCCATCAACCCAGAAAAGGTACTTTACATGGACGAAGGCTGCATCACCTATTCCGGAGATGTGGCCGGATTGATGGGGGCGGTCGATTACAGCCGCATCAAATTACCCGCGACCACCATCGCCAGGCGCGCCAAGAGCCATCCCATCCCCTATTTCAAGCCAACCGTGCCCAAGGTCGATCCCCAAAGCCAACCCCTGATCTCTTTCCAGGATGTGCGCTTCCAGTATAAAGAAGACACCCCCGAAGTGTTGCACGGCATCAATCTGGAGGTTCGCACGGGTGAGGTCATCGCCATTTTAGGGCACAACGGCTCGGGCAAGACGACCACAGTCAAGCATGCCTTGGGTCTGTTGAAACCGACCAGCGGAAAAGTGCTGGTAGAGGGAGTTGATTCCAAAAAGTCAACTGTGGCCACCGCTGCCAAAACCATAGGGTATGTCTTTCAGAGCCCTTCTCAGATGCTTTTTGCCGCATCAGTGAGGGGGGAATTGGCCTACGGACCCACCAACCTGAAGTTCAGCCCGCAACAGGTGGAAGAAAACGTCGATTGGGCCATCGAAACCGTCAACCTGGAAGAAGAGCTGCCCACTCCACCCCTGGCGCTCTCTTTCGGGCAGCAAAAACGAGTCTCGATTGCCTCGGTGCTCTCGATGCGCTCGCGGGTGTTGATGATGGATGAACCCACAGCTGGGCAGGATTACTGGAATTATCAGGCCTTTATGGACACTATTCTGCAAACCCCCGGCTTCGATGCCGTCATCTTTATCACCCACGACCTGGACCTGGCGCTCATTTACGCCAACCGGGTGGTGGTTTTGTATGGCGGTGAGGTTGTTGCCGATGGGCATCCACAGGATATCCTTCAGGACGAAGACAATTTGAACAAGTGGCGCTTAAAGCCCACTTCTTTGCTAAAATTGAATCAGCAGTTATGGCCGAAGACCGGCCAATATATGCGCGCGGAAGCGCTCAGTCAATTTATCCCTTAATTAATTGGAGGAACTTATGCAAGACACGTATACAACTGGTAAAAAGAAAAATCTGTGGGCATTTGGCACCAATCAGGTTGTCTATGCCGCCATCGGTGCCGCTCTCTACGCGGTCGTCACCTGGGCTTTCAACGTGTGGCAGATTCCCGGCTCTGGCAATGTCGGCATCCGCCCCGCAATCGTCATCCCCATGTTCTTTGGTATCGCCTTCGGCCCAATCGTCGGATTTATCACCGGCTTTGTGGGCAACATCCTGGCAGACATGCTCAGTGGCTACGGCTTCTGGATTTGGTGGGACCTTGGTAACGGTATTGTTGGTCTCATCCCCGGTCTGTTCTCTGCCATTATCTACAAATACAACGAGAAGAAATCCATCTTGTTGGCTGAACTCTCGGTCATTCTTGGTTCTGCCCTCGGTATGGGTGTGGCCTCCTTCTCCGAAATGTGGGTCTCAGGGGCAGATATAAATACCGTCATTTTTGCCAATTTCCTGCCCGCTTTTCTAACCGACATCGTCTGGGGGCTGGTCTTGCTTCCCGTTTTAATGATTGCTTATGCGGCAGTTGTTCTACGCAGTGGGCGTTAGGTAAACTAATTAAACCCGGGGGCGGCCTAAAAACCGCCCCTGAACTTTAACGCTTATGCTTGTCAGCTGGAATTACCGCTTCCGCAATAGCCCTATGGATCACATCGATCCAAGGGCTCGCTTTATATTTTCTTTCGCGGTTCTGTTTTCTGCCACGGCTACCTGGAATCCCAGTGTGCTTTTCGCGGTGTTTGTGATCTCGATGGTCTGGTACAGCCTGGGCAGGCTGACCTGGAAAGACACCCGGCTGGGCTGGTTCATGATCTCGATCATGTTATTCACAATGATCGTGATCAACACCCTCATCACCGGCGGAGGCGCGGGCGGTGTGGTCCCACCGGGAGGAGAACTGATCTGGCCGCAGGGATTTGACCTGTTCGGACGGCATTTTATGTTTGGCCTGACCGTCGAACGGCTTTGGTTCGCGGTTTCGCAGTTGATGCGCATCCTCTCTATTTCACTCATTTTCATCATGATCCCCTACACAATGGACTCACGAGCCTACGGCGTCACCTTTAGCAAGCTGGGAATGCCCGACAGACTTGCCTACACCATGGAGCTCTCTTTCCGCTTCATTCCTACACTCGCGCGCAATTTCCAGGTGACTTTGGACGCGCAACGGGCGCGTGGATTTGAACTGGACGCCGCCAAGGGCAATTTGGTCCAAAAGATCAGGCAGGTGGCACCTTTATTAATTCCTGTGACCATGAATGCGATCGTCTCAAGCGAAGATATTGCCAATGCCATGGATCTGCGCGGCTTCGGTCAGCACAAACGCACCTGGTTGTATGAACTCAAATATTACTGGTGGGATTGGGCAATCATCGTATTTTCTGCCGTCATGCTGACGACAATCCTGATTTTGGCTTACCGCTTTGACATGAAACTCTTCTCCGTCCCACAATGGTGGTACGGGTTGTTTAAGTAGGCCCGCGCACGGTATTTGTAAGACGGAAGGAGACAAGCTGTATAGACCGGTATGATTATTTACAAAGTATCCGAGGTGATTGTTTACAACTTTGATTAGTATAAAAGGCATGAAAACCAGGAGGTAGCCATGCCTTGGAAAGCAAAGAGCAAAGCAATGCTGAGAGAAGAATTTGTAAACGATGTGCTATGTCACAAGAAGAGCAAGCGTTTCTTGTGTACGGAATACGGGATCAGCCGACCGACAGGTGACAAATGGCTGAAACGGGCTGAAACAGGAGCCGGGCTCGAAGATCGCAGCCACCGGACCTTCGGCACACCGAAGAACAAGATTCCCCAGGAAATGGAGGACTTGATCGTAGAAAGAAGACAGGCCGAGCCGGGAATTGGTGCGGTGAAGTTGAAAGTAATCCTTGGAAACGAAGGCAAACAGAACCTGCCCAGTCACAGCACGATCAATGCTGTTTTCAAACGGAATGGGTTGATCACACCTGAAGCCAGTGCAGCGGCCACCCCCATCAAGCGCTTTGAACACGAAGAGCCCAACCAGATGTGGCAAGCCGACTTCAAGGGGTACTTTGCCTTGGGAGATGGGCAGCGCTGTTATCCACTTTCGCTTCTGGATGATCACAGCCGTTATTGTCTGTGTGCAGATGCCCTCGTCAACGAGAAAAGAGCGGGGGTACAGGCCTGTTTTGAACGAGTAATGAGGGAAAACGGACAGCCAAAGATCCTGCTATGCGACAATGGCAACCCCTGGGGCGCATCCCAAAGCAGTGGTCTAAGTGGTCTGGAGATCTGGTTGATGGAGCATGGGATTCTGACGATTCATATCAGGCCAGGTACACCGAGAACGCAGGGCAAGGTGGAACGCTTCAACCGTTCCTATAAGGCCGAAAGGCTGAAATACTACCTGCCACGCGATATCCAGGACGCCATGCGAACCAGGCTGGAGTACCAGGATTTCTACAACAACATCCGTCCACACCATGCCCTGGGCCTGGAGGTTCCAGCTGCCCATTATCGCCCCAGCAGCACCGTGTTTACGGAAGAAATTGAGCAGTGGAGATATTCCGGAAAGTATGAACTGAGAAGGATAAAAAGCACTGGCTATCTGACTTTTCAAGGACATGGATATTACTTCAGCGAATCATTAGGAGGCAAAGAAATCGAACTGAGACAATCGGAACGTGACAAAGATGTATTTTTCCTATGCTACCGGGAGTTCAGGGTTGGAAGATTAAACCTGAAAGATCGCGTGATCACATCAAGAAAAGCCTACTTGATCCATGGTGATCCAAGGATTGAAGGGAACCTGTTTGATCGATAAAAAGTGTAAACAATCACCTCAAACAAAGTGTAAACAATCATGGTCTTGACACTGTCCATCGACCCTACAATTCTTCACCGAAATAATTTTCCGGGACTGCATGGTAACCCGTCCCCTACAGAGGAAAAGTTAATAGATTTTTTGCCTGGTTTTCTTCGTTGGAGACCTTCGGTTAAAACACATGCAAGGTCAGGAGACCTTGCAAGAACATGTTTTTCCCTGCTGCTGGGGTTGACGTCCTATAGGATCGTCTGCCCCTACTCCTCTTTTTGCTGGTGGTGCATGAGTGCTTCAGGGTCGGTTTCCAACACACCCTTAAGCCCCTCTGACATCGCGGCGCCATGCCGGTACTGAAACGGCCACATACTGCGGTGATCGAAGAAAGAAATCCGATCGCCATCCAACAAAACCTGGTCCAGATCGGGCTGCAAACCGGGCAAAGCGCTCAAATTGCCATTGACGAAGGTGATCCCCCGTTCTTCAGTCGGCATTTTCAAGGTCTGCAGTAATTCTGCGATGGTGATGCCTTCTTTCAATTCAAGATTGAGGCTGGCAAAACCTTTTTGTGGGTTCTCGCCATAACGAGATAGTTCACCATACAACCAAACTTCTACTTTCATAACCATTAACCTCCACCAACTGGGGAAAAAAATCCGATTTCATCGTCGTCTGACAAAATATAATCCCATTCACGATAATGACCATTCACATAGGCTAACTTGATTTCGGTTTCGGGGATACCCAAATGTTCAACCAACTGCCTAATCGTCGAACCTGCCCTCAGGTTCACATCCAAACTCTCGCCAAGGTCAAGATCGGGAATGTACTTACGCAACGTGGCAAACACTCTAACCTTTACAAGCATATTTCCTCACGGACACCTGACAATATCCTGCGCCCACAGGCAATCAGCGCACGATGGGTTTGGTCCCCAACAGCCCTGGTTCTCCTGACGCAGGTCACAAGTTTCGCGCAGATCACAATCAGGGCAGGATGGAAAGTGAAACGCCCGCACGTTACTGCGGAAGCAGGTATATTCTTCGCTCATCCAGATTTCGTCCAAATATTGTTGGTTGACGTTGCCCAACGTGTATTGCTCAACGTTCTTTAGTACCCCATCGATCGCGTAGTATTGGTAACTGTGGGAATAGGCATAGCAAGGTGAAACGTTGCCATCCCAACTGACCACCAACGATTTATCCTGCACGAATCGGCAGCGTCTCTCTGCCCCCCAAAACATTCGCGGAGTTTCGATAACGCCCCACCTGATCCACACATCAGATTTGACCGGCCAGGAACCAGTGTTGAGAGGTTCCTTGGGACCGTATCCGTACAACTTTTCATCATTCATGTCTTCGGTGTAAGGTAAAACATTAGAAACAACCAGGCGTGCAGCATTCAATTCAGATGCCAGGTTAAGAACCTCCATCAACTCGTCCTGATTACTGCGCATGGCAACAAACTCAACTGCCAAAGTAGGCTTGATCACCCCTAATTCTTTTTTGACCCGGTTGAAGGTCTCCAGGTTTTTTATGATGATGGAGAGTTGAGTGCCTCTGATGCCCTGATAAGTTGCTGGTCTCCCCCCATCAATCGACACCACCAATTGGTCAACCCCTAGTCGGATCAATTCGCGGCTTACCTGCTCCGTAAGCAGTACCCCATTGGATCCAAGGGTGACCTCCAGGCCCAGGCTACGAATTGCCTCGATCATGGAAAAAATCACACGTTCTAGAAGCGGGAGTCTCTTTATGCTCTCGAGAATACGTTGAAAAGTCGCATCATCCATATGAGCGTTTGGGTCAGTCCAGGAGTTACGAATGCAAGTCTGGCAGGTCAGGTTGCAAGCCGTTGTCGCTTCGATGTACAGTTTACGCGCGTCGGGCTGCCTCGGATAGAGAATCAGGTCTCCTTCACGTTCATCCAACCAAAACTGGGTGTTTGGATCTAAATTCCTGCGTTTATAAAAATCCGCAGGAATCAAAATCTCTCCATTTATGTTAGGTTTAATATTTGGCATTGATCCATCATTGTAGCTGCTTCTATCCCCACTGAAAAGCTGTTGAAGGAAGTTGCCAGCAATTGGCTAATCGGGATGATCCCTTTCAGTATTACCCGAAAGAAATCATCCCATGAATTGTTCACTGTTTACCTAAAGGTCTTCATAGACGGAATCAAGGGCAGAATCCGGGATATCAAAGACCTGGTTGTGGGGTGGCAGCGGTTCTGTTTTCATAAACTCAGGAATACGATCAGACTCCTTGGAAAGACCTGCGGCTTCGTTAAAAGCTCTTTCAACTTTTAGAATCTGAGAGCCATAGGCAACAATCGCATCTGCGTCCCAATTCGTTCCCAGGATGCCGTTGCACTCCTGGATCATACCTTCAAACCCGCTCGCGATGTCCAGAATTGGGAAGGCGATGAACAAGCAGTGACCGCACGAGTCAATAAAGCCAGTAGTTGCTTGGAACGCGCGGCTTAGGGCGGCTTTGCCTTCCGGGCTCAAGGGGTCTAATTTACCGCTAACGCCTAAAATTTCAGGACAGATGGTATAGCCAGCTGTGTGGTCAGCCCCCATCGTTGTAGTCGCGTAGGTAATACCAATACCCTTTACAGCACGAGGTTCGTAAGCGGGCATACCCTGTCCTTTGACCGCAGGTACACGCCTGACTCCGTAGATCTTGCCAGTTGTGCCAGTGCCTCCACTTAAGGTTCGTCCCATAGGAGTGCCTTTGCCCATTTCATGGATCAGTTGAATTGCACCCTTGCTATCTCCAAACTCAAGCACACCAGCTTCCATGGCGACACCCAGGGTTCCACCGGTTTCAATAGTATCCAAACCGTAAGCATTGCACAGTTGATTCATGGTAGCAATGTCATCCAGGTTGTCAACGCCCAGGTTAGCTCCTAATGACCAGGTGGATTCGTATTCGATACAAGATGTGGCTTCTGTACCATCTGGATTGTAGTAAGTATTGGAACATTGGATAATGCAGCCCGGTGAACATGGATGGTTGTAGACTTCTTTTCCCAAGCGTTCTTTGTTCGTTTCGAAGATAGCTTCACCCGATGTTTTTGCAGCCCCATCAAAACGACCAGCTGAAAAGTTACGGGTCGGCAATCCACCAGCTTCATTCAGAATATTGACCAGCACGGCAGTGCCATAGCTGTTTAAGCCACCTTTGGGTTTGGAAATCGGATGGCTGCGGATGGCGTCGATAAGCTTTTTACGGCCTTCATCAAAGAGGGCCTTATCCACCATTTCGACACCAGGTGCACCGGTTGCATCCAGAATGATAAATTTCATCCGCTTGGATGCCAACACTGCGCCCAGACCACCGCGTCCGGCGTAGCGGCTTGGTCGTTTATATAGATCATTGAATACAATCCCTGAGTTGCTATAACCCATCTCACTTACAACGCCCATACTGGCAATGGACACTTTGGGACCATATTTCTCAAACATGTCAGGGTAGATTTCATAAACATCTTTTCCTGTGTACTCAGTCGCATTAAAGAAATCAACGACTGGTTTCTCACCATCCCATTTGATTACAGCCCCTGCATAGGCTTTCACATCTACTGGCTGACCTTCAAGGACCAAGGCACGGATGCGCAATTTCGCCAGATCTGGACCCCAGGCTGTACCTGCGTTGGCTTCCTTGATACCACCGGTTAAAGGTGATTTTCCACCAACAGAGATTCTGGCAGAAGTGGGCGATACTGTGCCGGTGACCATACCTGCAGAGAAGACCAACTTGTTATTTGGTCCCAGTGCATGGCAAAGTGGCGGCACTTCATCAAAAATCATTTGAGAGGTCAATGCCCGACCATAGAGATATTTATACTTTTCGGGTACTTCTTCTAACTTGTAACTAAGATTTGTTGTATTGATACGTAAAATCCACATGATACACTCCCTGTTCTAAACTTAAATATATGGCTTTACCTGAAACAGTGATGAATTGTTGTTTTTGTTATAGGGACTCCTCTCGCCAGTAAGTAAAAATACGCAAAGTAATACTGTGTCCTTAGTCATGACACCCCCCTCCTTTGCGCACTGGCAGGCGAAAGAAATTGCTCTCTTTGCCCTATCGTTCGTTTATCCGGGACGGAATCAACGAATCGGAGGAATTAGAAATTTAGTCTTTGAAAATTAATGTGACTTGTAATCATTTTAATAAATTTCACAAGATTGTCAATAGTTTTTTACCAAACTATTACTTTTGAAACGAATTAATTTAATTATCTTTCCCTTATTCCGGTTTATGTTCTAAAGGTCATGATACGCGATATTAATTGTTCACTCTTCGTTTGCGAACATATTCGGAAAAAGAGATTTGGCTCCATTCTCGCTGATCTTCCGATACCTGTCCACTTCGTAGTACGTGCAGACCGTGCAAGAAATGGATTTCCATGCTGTCTTAACTGATATCCTGCTCAATAATCCCTTAATCAAAAAAGTTTCTTCAGTTGGTTCAATGGTCTCCATTTACGGAGCTTCATGTTGAGTCAATAGTGTCGGGTCGATATCGACCACCACATTACAAGCTGTTGCCCAAGGAAACAAGCCTCTTCATTGAGCAGGTTTTCATTTTTTGCCAAACTGGAATTAAAAGAGCTATTGAACCTCTTCTTCAGAGGTTCAATAGCTAATATTTCTATCCTTCAATACCCTACTTCAAGATAAGTGGCAAGTAGAGGTAATAGATCACAGGTTCAGCCCCCGTCATTGGGAAGGCGTAACTGACCGTTAATGTGCCATCGCCATTCAAAACCACATCGGCTTCTTGCCCATTAACCGTGGCTGTTGTGCCAGAGGTGAATTCGTAACCACTGGCTGCTGTCAGGGTGACACTGGCGGTATAGACCGTGCTGTAATCAAATGGATTCTCATCTGGATCCCAGGTCACGTCTGCCGATGTGCTGGTAATGCCCGAAACCGGTGTGGCTGCAATGGTCGCCAACACGTCTGGTGTGGCAAGCGCAACAGGAGCAACGATATCGCTGACGACAACGCTGGTGATCGCGGTCAAAGGCATATCAGCGGTCTTTGGGAAGGCGTAACTGACTGTCAGTGTGCCATCGCCATTCAAGACCACTACAGCAGCTTGCCCGTTCACTGTAGCCGTTGTGCTATCTGTAAACTTATGTCCACTGGCTGCAGTCAGGGTGACACTGGCGGTATAGACCGTGCTGTAATCAAACGGATTGTCTGGTGCCTGCCAGGTCACTGCTGCTGTCGGGCTGGCAATGCCTGCTGCTGGATCGGCTGCAACAGTCGCAGACGTGTCTGGTATGGCAAGCGCCACAGGAGCGATGATATCGCTGACGGCTACGCTTTCAATCTCGACGTCTGATACGATCTCTTCTGCAAGGTAAAATACCGCAGGGCCATAACCTAGATTGCCACTATTGGCACTTACACGCACCTTGAAATCACCATCTTCTCCAGGAACAATGCCTGTCCAGCGGGCTACATAGCCATTGACCGTGTTATAGCCGGTGCTAAAGGCAACTGTTTCATTATTGACC
>Ga0265293_10012703_pt1 | contig 11102 bp, 11 predicted proteins | sample Munlanlewell138R_FD_192505 | JGI IMG/M metagenome (GOLD analysis project Ga0265293, IMG submission 192505) | Leachate microbial communities from a municipal landfill in Southern Ontario, Canada - Leachate well 138R | ecosystem: Engineered > Solid waste > Landfill > Unclassified | place: Canada... | reverse complement strand
GTGTTAGCATAACAACAGTCGGGCGGTTTCGATAGTTATGTATCCATTGTACTTCCCCCTATGCCCGCTGTGAAGGAGTTGGAAGATGCGGTTATTCACTAATACAAAATTGATCTTGGAAGATAAGATCATCAATAACGGATATCTCGTCGAAGAGGACGGGATTATCAAAGAGTTTGGCGAAGGGTCTGGAAGAGACAGATTGGGTGCTACTGCCTCCGATGTAGTGGATGCAGATGGTCTTTATCTCTCCCCAGGTTTCGTAGATATCCACACCCATGGCAGCGGTGGTCACGACTATATGGATGGGACAGCCGAAGCATTTGAGCAGGCAGCCAAAGCCCATATGCGTTTTGGAGCAACGACCATTTTGCCAACCACTTTGGCTTCTACTGACGAACATTTATATCGGACATTGGACATCTTCAAAGAAGTACAAAAGCTTACTGATGGAATGCCTCACCTCCCTGGTTTGCACTTGGAAGGGCCGTACTTCAATGCCCAGGAGAAGGGGGCGATGGAGGAGCGTCACCTTCGCCTGCCTGAGAAGAGTCACTATATGCCGGTGCTGGAGTATGCCGATGGAGCGGTTTTGCGGTGGTCTCTCGCCCCTGAGTTGGAAGGGGCCTTGGAGATGGCCGATGAACTGGTCAAGAATGGAATTTATCCAAGTGCTGCCCATACCTCAGCGACTTATGATCAGATGAGTACGGCCTTTGACAGGGGAGTCACACACCTGACTCACTTCTATTCGGCGATGTCAACGATTACCCGCGAAGGGGGCTTCAGGATCCTTGGGGTCATTGAGAGTGGCTACCTCATCGACGGGCTGACCATCGAAATTATTGCCGATGGACTGCACCTGCCACCGCCACTCTTACGTCTGATCTTCAAGTGCAAAAACCATGATGAGATTTGTACAACCACCGATAGTATGCGTGGTGCGGGATTGGGACCCGGTCCTACGATTTTAGGCCCACTAGTAGGGGGCACAGATGTGATCATCGAAGATGGGATTGCCAAGATGCCTGATCGCACCAGCTTTGCGGGAAGTGTGGCAACCACCGACCGCCTTGTGCGGGTGTTGATGGAACATGTGGATCTCTCCTTGGAGAAAGCGGTACGGGCGACGACGCTCCTTCCAGCACGCTTCATGGGCTTAGAAGAGCACACCGGCTCTATTGCAGTAGGGAAAGCTGCTGACTTGATCATCTTCGATCAAGACATCGATGTGAAACGAGTGTTTGTCTCTGGGATTGAGACAACTGAACAATAGAAGGAAAGGAGATGGTATGAGTATTACGATCACCATTGCGGATAACCCGCAACAATTGGGAACCAAAGCAGCAGAGAAAATTGCATCGCTGCTCAAGGCGGCCATCGCCGAAAACGGAGAGGCACGAATTATCCTCTCAACTGGAGCCAGCCAATTTGAAACTATGGAAGCCCTAATTCAAAGCGACATTGAGTGGTCCAAGGTTGAGATGTTCCACCTTGACGAGTATGTCGATCTGCCAGAGAGCCATCCGGCAAGCTTCCGTAAGTACCTCAAGGAGCGCTTTGTTAGCAAAGTCGATTTGAAAGCGGCTCACTTTGTCAGTGGAGAAGGGGATGTTGAGGCCAACATCGCTGCACTCAATGCTGAACTTGCCAAGCGCCCAGTGGATGTAGGCGTGATTGGTATCGGTGAGAACGGCCACATTGCCTTCAACGACCCACCGGCAGACTTTGATACAAACGAGCCCTACAAGGTTGTCCTCCTCGATGATCGCTGTAAACAGCAACAGGTAGGAGAGGGATGGTTTGGTACCATCGCCGATGTTCCGGCAACTGCCATCACGATGACTCCGCGCCAGATCCTTGCCTGTAAACATATCGTCAGTGCTGTACCCCATGCTGTCAAAGCAGAGGCGGTTTACAACACCATGACCAAGAGTTTGGATCCGATGGTACCGGCAACCCTGCTGAAGACCCATCCCGATTGGAACCTGTTCATTGACCGTGAGGCAGCAAGCAAGCTCATCTCATGGTAAGCATAACAATCCTACAGATGTAGGAAGGAGGAACGAAATGAAGAGACTAGCGACAATCCTGGTAGTATTGCTGCTGGCCACTGTCCTGTTCGCTCAGGGCGGTGCAGAGAAGTCGGACGTGTTGCGGTTCAAGCTCGCTGAGAACCAACCCGCCAACAACCCAATCTCCAAGGGCATGCTGATGTTCGCCGACCTGGTCAAGGAGAAGACCGACGGTAAGGTGCTGATCGAAGTCTACATGGACGCTCAGCTCGGTAGTGAGAGTGAGACGATCGACCAGGTTCAAGCAGGAACCCTCGACCTTGCTCGCATCAACACCTCAGCCCTCGCTTCGACCGCTGACGAGGTGGGTGTTTTCACCCTGCCATACGTCTTCACCGGCATGGAGCAGAAGTACAAAGTTCTGGACGGAGAGGTTGGAAAGAGTGTCATCGAAGCACTGAAGAAGTACAACATGATCGGTCTTGAGTTCTGGGAAGCTGGTTCACGTAACTTCTATACCACCAAGAAGCCAATCAGGAGCGTTGCTGATGTCAAGGGTTTGAAGATCCGTGTTCAGCCTAGTGAAGTGGCTATCAAGATGGTCGAGCTACTCGGCGGCGCTGCAACTCCGATGGACTACGGTGAGGTCTACCAAGGCCTGCAGACCGGTGTTATCGATGCAGCTGAAAACGACTTCGTCTCCTACTACACCAGCGGTCACTATGAGGTTGCCAAGTACTTCTCCCTTGATGGACACATGGCTCCTCCGGCAATGGTCATCATGAGTGCAAAGTCCTGGGACAAGCTCAATGACAGCCAGAAACAAGCAGTCCGCGAAGCAGCCGTTGAGGCTTCACGCTGGCAGCGCAAGGCTATGGACGACTTCCAGAATGAGAGCCGTGCAGCCGTTGAGGCAGCAGGTTGTCAGGTCTTCGATGTCGATGCCAAAGCATTCCAGGATATGGTCAGCCCGATGTACGACCTGTACCCGCAGTACAAGGACGTCATTGAGAAGATCAAGGCTATTAACTAACAAACACGGTGTGTGGGCCTTCTGCCAAAGAAGGCCCACGTGCCTGATTTGTGGAGTAATGACATGAACAACTTCCAATCTCTTTTACAGCGTACCCGCACGTTCTTTGAGAAGGTCATCATGGTGGAGCGATATGTGTGCAGTGTTGCACTGATTATCGTTACCCTTATTACCTTCGTGCAAGTGACCATGCGTTTCCTCTTCACCGCACCATTCTCATGGTCGGAGGAAGTGACGCTGATGATCCTCGTTTGGTTTGGGTATCTTTGTATGGCTATCGACATCTTCACCGATGATCATGCAGCCCTCTACTTCTTGTACAACCGATTAAGCCCAACATTGAAGAAAGCCGCTGATATCATGCGCCATGGTCTGTTGGCTTGGTTCTTCAGCCAGATGATCCGCTATGGGTGGATGATTACTAAACTCAACGCCCCCAAGCGTATGCCTGCAGCAAAGTTCACCCAGGCGTTGATGTATGCCCCCTTGATCGCCGGCGGCATTCTGATGCTTATCTACTCTTTGATCAATTTGGGTAACACCATTATCACCCCCCGCTCTGCCTACCATGGACATGAAGATGGGGCCAAGACCGCCGAAGACCTGCTGGTAGAACGAGGAGGCACCCTATGAGCTCAACGATTGGAATTCTTATCCTCTTTTCCAGTTTAATTCTTTTGATGATTCTGCGATTTCCCATCGCCTTCACCCTCGGAGTTGCAAGCCTCTTCACGGCTATGTACTTGGGGATTCCCTTTTTCAACCTCTTTCAGAAGATGGCTACCGGTATCACCAGCTTCACCTTCATGTGTGTGCCATTTTTCATCATCATGGCCCAGATCATGACCGATGGAGGGATCAGTGATCGCCTCACCAAGTTCGCCAACGTATTGGTTGGTCGGGTACGTGGTGGAACCGCCTTGGTTAACTGCTTGGTCTCGATGTTCTTCGGTGGCATCAGTGGCTCTTCGATTGCCGATGTCTCGTCAATCGGATCTTTCTTGATTCCTTCGATGATCAAAGAAGGGTATGATGCCGACTACTCCATCGCAGTTACCTGTACGAGCTCAGTTGAGGGAGTCATCATTCCTCCGAGTCAGAACATGATCTTCTACATCGTGGCAGCCGGCAGTGGTCTGTCGATCTCAACGATGTTCATGTGTGGGTATTTGCCGGGCTTACTGCTCACTGTTGCCCTGATGGTCACTTCGTTTGTCATCGCAGTTAAGAAGAAGTATCCGATCAGTGAGGCAAAGAGCTTTAAAGAGAGCGTGGTAATCGTACGTGAGTCGATCCTCGGCTTGATCACGATCCTCATTGTCGCAGTGGGAATCATCGCCGGTGTCTTTACCGCCACCGAAGCTGGTGCAATCGCAGCAGTCTATGCGTTTGTCATCACCACCTTTGTCTACAAGACGATGACTCCAAGAAAGTTGATCGGCAGTCTGCTCAAGAGCTTGAAGACGCTGGGCACCATCATGGCGATTATCGCCACCAGTAGTGCCTTCAGCTACTGCCTCTCCTACCTCAGAGTCCCCACTATCGTCGCCAATGCGTTGATGAGTGTCTCCAGCAATCCTGCCATTGCGATGCTCTTGATGATCATCATGATGGTAATTCTTGGATGCTTCATGGATATGGGAATCCTCTTGATTCTCCTCACTCCAATCCTCTATCCGGTCGCCATGTCCTTTGGCTTCAACCCTTACCACTTTGGTCTGATCATGGTTCTGACCCTTGGCCTGGGCCTTTTGACACCACCGGTAGGAACGAGCTTGTGGGCAGGATGCGCAATCGCCGGCGTTCCGATTGAGAGTGTCATCAAGGGCTTCACTCCCTTCTATCTGACCTATATGGCGGTTCTGGTCATCATCGTTCTGTTTCCGATGATTACATTGATCGTTCCGATGTCCCTCGGCTACGCAGTCTAAGAACGTTTAAAAGAGAGCAAGACCACCTGTCCTATCGCGATAGGTGGTCTCTGTATCTGGTGGGAGGAAAGCCCATTACACGCTTGAAGACCTGGGAGAAGTACAGCGAGTTGGCAAACCCGCACTGATAGGCGATCTCCTTCAAACTCAATTTTCCATCCTCCAAAAGATTGCAAGAAGCTTTGATCCGGTATTCAGTCAAAAAGTCTTGCACACTCATCGACATGTTGGCCATGAAGGATCGGTACAGTGAGCTACGGCTGATTCCTACTGCCTGGGCGATCTCATCAACGGTGATAGCCCGCTGATAGTTATTAGCGATGTAATCACAAGCCTTCTCGATGTACTCAAAACCAGGGTTGCGGGGAAATGCCTTGCGCGTCTGACTCATCAAGAAGGAGAGGCAGAGATAGAGCTTACCGGTCATCTCAACGACCTGGGAGGGGCGGTCTCCACGACTGGCATAGATATCCATAAAGAGGCGCTGGATTTCAGGGCGGCTTTGCACATTCGTCTGCATCACCGGAGAGAGGGGACTGAAACCAATGGCATCGGTGAGTAGACGCGCATCACTGCCAGTAAAACCAACCCAGCACAGCTCCCAAGGATCTTGACGGTCAGCCTTTGGGTACACCTTTACATTGGGGTAGATGAGCAGCAAATCTCCCAGTCCCACGGGGTGGGAGCGGTTTCCCATACGAAGGACACCTCCTCCTTTGAGACTGAAGTGCAAGGTGTAAGAGTTTCGTACATCAGGTCCATGGACAAAGCCTGGAGGGCTTTGCTCTTTGCCAACCCTGGTGACGATGAGACTAGACATGCCATGGAACTGGTTATAGAAGTAGTTCTTGTATGGATAGAAGGTTGCCATGACTTGAGCATAGCAAAGAGCGAGGTCTTGCGCAAAGGAAAGAGTTAAAAAGATGAAAAAGTTTTGCCTTATTTTACGATTTTATTTGCTTTTTGTTGTTTTATGCACAATACTTCTATATAAGACAAGCAAAGAACAAGTTGCATTGGTTCTTTTTGCCCTAGGCTTGTTCTGCTTTGATATGGTAATTTTACGGTTGTATAGCCGCAATAATTCTATTTGGAGGATTACATGAAAAAGATGAGATTTTTGATTGTTGCTATCTTGCTCATTGGCATGACAGGCGCAGTGTTTGCCGGTGGAAGCGCTGAAAGCGTCTATCCTGATCCGGAGAAGAATATCACTGTCGTCGTCCCACACGCAGCTGGTGGATCGACCGACCTGATCTTCCGTGCATTGGCAGAGGAGATGAAGAAGGTCAGCGGAGTGAACTTCTTGGTTACCAACATCACCGGCGCCGGTAGTGCTACCGGAGCAAACGAGGTCATCAACAGCCCAGCTGATGGGTATATGTTCCTCGGCGCCGGAACTCACACCACTGCAGCTACCATGCAAGGCCTGACTGCCGGTTATAAGGAGCTTGACTATGTAGCCGCGCTTAACTGGGACCCGTTCATCGTCGCCGTTCGTAACGACAAGCCTTGGCAGACCCTTGAGGACCTTATTAAGGATGCAGCCTCTCGCCCTGGCAGAATCTCCCTAGGTAACGCTGGCATGGGTGGAGCGACAGGAGTTGCATCAGTTGGATTGAACTTAGCTTTTGACAAAACCTTTAACGTCACCCCCTTTAACGGTGGAGCCGACCTGATCGCTTCGGTGCTTGGTGGACACTGTGACGTGGGTATTTTCAGCCAGTCAGAGGTTGTGGCAAACAGCCAGTCCTTCAGGCCCTTGGCTATCCTCACAGAGGGTCATAGCTCCCTTGCCTCCCTTGCCCATGTACCTAACCTCGAAGAGGCAGGATACCCTGGCATCACCGTCCCTGGCGGCTCCTTCCGCTCAGTCATGGTGAAGAAGGGAACCAGTGAGTCAGTAAAGAAATGGCTTGCTGACACCGTCGAGAAGGCTTACTTCAGCCCCGCATTTGAGAAGTTCCAAAAGGATAATGGTCTGATTCCAGCCTTTGCAAAGCTTGGTGACTTTGCTGAGTACGATAAGGGAATCATCGCAGACTATGAGGTTATCCTCAAGGAAGCTGGTCTCTACGAGATGTAGGACCTAGAAGGATTACGCAATGTTCCGAGACCGCAAGATACTTCCCTTTGTCGGCATGGTTGTCTCAGTGCTCTACTTCATCTACGTGATGAGCCTGGGCTCCTCGACGATGATCGGTGATGAGATCGGCGGGGACCCAGGGGGAATGGTTCTCCCCCTGGGCCTATCGATCTTCATGTTCCTTGGCACGACGGCCCTCTTTTTGACTGATAAGAAGCAGCCGTCACAAGGTTCTAAGATGGAAACGGAGCAGAAGCGTCTCTTTGTGCTGACGGTCGCTGTCACACTGCTCTATGTGCTCATGGCGCGACCGATCGGCTATCTTCTGACCACCGCTTGGCTGCTACACACGCTGACTTTTTTCTATCTACAAGGCGATGTTCGAGCCAAAGAGAGTGCAATCTGGCTGGTGAGCCTGGTAGGATCGACTGCTTTGCTAGTCGGTCTTTACACAATTGGTAGGCGGATAACCCGCTTCCTCCTTCTGGCAGGTCGCCAAGGCACAATCCCTGCTTTCCTTGGCTCTACGTCGGTGGTAGTGGCAATTGTCCTGATCGTTGTAACCGCCCTCTTTTTGCTCTTCATGTTCATCGCAAAGAGGGTAGGGAAAGAGCGCCTAGCCCAAGAGCCTTTCAAGGCTGCGTATATCGCATCAATGATAGCAGTGGCCACCACCGAATTGATCTACTTGATCTTCCGCCAGCTCTTCCTCGTCGAATTGGTGCGCGGCATCATCCAGTGGTAGGGAGGCAGAGATGGATATTTTCTTACAAGGCTTAGCACAGATCGCCAACGTATCAACTATCGTTTGGATGGCTATTGGATCGGTACTCGGTATAATCCTCGGAGCCCTTCCTGGCCTGACCGCTACGATGGGAATTGCTTTAATGATGCCCATTAGTTTCCAACTGCCGACTGCTACCGGTATTGGATTGTTGCTCGCCGTCTATTGCGGCGCTGTCAGTGGCGCCTCCATCCCGGCGATCCTCATCGGTATCCCGGGTAACCCAAACGCGATTGCAACCGTCGAAGATGGACTCTTGATGACCAAAAAAGGAAAAGCTGGTGAAGCCCTTGGTGGGGCGGTAGTCGCATCCTTTATCGGTGGTATTGGATCCTTACTCGTTCTGGTACTTTTCTCGCCGTTGGTAGCACGGCTGACCCTCGCTTTCGGACCAGCTGAAAAGACCACGTTAGCGCTGGTAGGTCTGGTGATCATCGCCTCGGTCTCCGGCAACAACATCCTCAAAGGCCTCTTGATGGGCGCCTTTGGTATGGCTTTGGCCTTTTTGGGTACTGACCCCTTCAGTAACCAACTGCGTATCCCCTTTGCCAAAGCACTTGCAACTACACCCCTCTCAAAGGGGTTAGACCTCACCTCAACGCTGATCGGCCTCTTCGGCATCAGCCAAGTCTTCTTCGAGCTCTCTAAGAGATTTGAAAAAGCGCAGAAGGTTGAACCAATAAAAATCGATAAGGTCTTCCCATCGTTTAAAAAGTTGGTCTCGATGTGGAAGATTATCTTCAGTTCACTGGGAATTGGAACGCTCATCGGAGCCATTCCTGGTACCGGCGCTTCAATCGCCGTCTTCATGGCCTACAACTCAGCAAAAACGATTACTGAAAACTCCAAAGGGAAGCTTGAGCCACTGGGCTCTGGATCGCTGGAAGGAGTCTTTGCCCCTGAGGTAGCCAACAATGCAGTTACCGGTGGCGCCCTTATTCCGGCTCTCGCGCTAGGTATTCCAGGTGACGCAGCGACTGCAGTGCTCATTGGAGCTTTGATGGTCAAAGGCGTGACACCGGGCTTTCATCTCTTTGCCACCAACATGGCCCTTGTCTACGCGATCTTCACTACCATGTTGATTGTCAACATCTTTATGGCCCTCTTCCAACTCTTGGGAGTACGCCTCTATCCGAAGGTACTCAGCGTACCCCAAGAGATTCTGTTACCTCAAATTGTGGTCCTCTCCTTCATCGGCTCCTATGCCGTAGCCGGACAGGCAACTGCAGTGGGAATCTTTAACCTAGGAACTGCTTTGGTGATGGGCTTGGTAGGATACTTCCTCAAGCGAGATAACTACCCCATCGCCCCAATTGTCCTTGGCTTAATCCTTGGTGGTATGTTTGAAGAAAACTTCAGGCGGGCTGTCAAGCTGGCTGGGGGCAATTACTTGGTCTTCTTCACCAAACCGATTTGCCTTTTGTTCATCGGCCTGTCCATTCTCTCGATCGCCCTTCCTGCGATCAATCGAAGGAGGGCTAAGAGACAGTGAGGCTGCACTTTTTGGGATACACTGGCTCCATCCAAGCCAAGGAGGCCTCTAACACCTCCTTGGCGGTGACCTCAGGGGATAGAGGTGTTCTCGTAGATGTTTCAGGCTCTCCATTTCTCTGTCTACAGCGCTCTGGTATCGACCCACTGACCATCGATCTTGTTCTCCTAACCCATGCCCATATCGACCATATCTACGCCCTGCCTTCATTGATCCACCAACTATGGCTTGCCGGGCGCACTGAGGCGCTCTCGATAGCTGGTAATGAGCAGACAATAAAAGTCGCGCGCTCCTTGGTCGATCTCTTTTCCCTCGAGGAGAAGCGCGGCATCTTCTCCATCAACTGGCTTGTCTGTACTGAGGGAGATGCTGCGATGCGTGTGGGAGAGATGGAGATCACGCTCTTCTCCGTGCCACACGGAGTCCCAACCCTCGGTTGTGCCTTCACCAAAAAAGACAAACGAATCGTCTACCTTGCCGATTGTAAGGTCTGCGATGAACATGCCCAGGCCGCCTATGATGCTGACATCTTGATCCATGAGGCCGGCGGCTGCGCTGATAAAGAGATCCAGCTGGCAGAAAGTGGACATAGCAGTGCACGCCAAGCAGCACTGGAGGCGGCCACTCTGAGGGCTAAGCGGTTGATCCTTGCTCATCTGCCTCCATCGCAGGAGGAGCGCGAGGCGCTTTTAGTGGAAGCACGCGAGCATTTTGCAAACACGGGTCTGCCTACACTCTTTGAGGGCTACAATGTATGATAGACAGAGCGACACCGTATAGTGAGCGATTTGGAGGAGTGGCAATGAACCCTGCTGCACGAAAAAAGGAGATTTTGGCACAACTGGAGACGCAAGGGTCGGTGCAGGTAACCGATCTTGCAAAGGCCTTGGGGGTCTCGAAGGTAACTGTGCGTAGCGACCTCGATGAGATGGGGGAGCGGGGCCTGCTGGTCCGTACCCACGGTGGGGCAATCACCGCCGAGCACCAAGAGGGGACTCGTTTCATCAGTGTGACAATCAATGAGTACGCGGTCCAGAAGAAGGCAATCGCAGCGCTTGCTGCCTCTCTGATCAAAGACGGGCAGTCGGTGATCATCGACAATGGCTCAACAACCGTCCATATCGGTCCCTATATCCGTGAACTGCCCATCACGGTGATGACCAGCAGTCTGTTGGTCATGGGAGAGCTCATGCACGCGGAGAAGGTTGACCTCTTGATGGCTGGAGGAATCCTCCGCCGCCCTTCCATGGGCTTGATGGGTAACCACACCAAGGAGTTCTACCGCCAAATCCATGCTGACTGGTGCTTCTTGGGAGCCGCTGGCTACTCAGTTGAACACGGAGTCTTTTGTACCAACCTTATCGAAGCAGACAGCAAACAGACGATGATCAAAAGCGCCTCCAAGGTCTGCCTATTGGTAGATTCCTCGAAGATGGAGCGCCTCTCACTGGCCAAGGTCTGTGATTGGGATGCCATCGACTACTTGATAACCGACACGATTGATGACGAAGTCCGTCAGACCCTAGAGGCTCTCGACATCAAGATTTTAACAACCGAGGCTATATGAGCGATCTTCCCGCCCCTATTATCTCACTAGTTGGCTTTACCTCCAAAGAGGAGATAGCCACCTACGTAGAGCAAGTGCCCCAGGCACGTTTTGAACTTGCCTATACGATGAGTGCCTCTTTTCTGCAAGAGGTCGCCCCCCTGATCGAAGGGAAGGTGGTCAGTGCTCATGCCTGCTGTCCCTCTGAGCCAATT
>Ga0265293_10012702_pt1 | contig 11102 bp, 12 predicted proteins | sample Munlanlewell138R_FD_192505 | JGI IMG/M metagenome (GOLD analysis project Ga0265293, IMG submission 192505) | Leachate microbial communities from a municipal landfill in Southern Ontario, Canada - Leachate well 138R | ecosystem: Engineered > Solid waste > Landfill > Unclassified | place: Canada... | reverse complement strand
CGCCATCGGATGCATCGTCGCCTTCAAGGAGGCGGGCATCAAGGTCCCCGAGGAGATCTCGGTGGTCGGCTTTGACAACATCGAGCAAGCCTCCACCATCACACCGGCCCTCACCACCATCGACCAACCGGCTGCTGAGAAGGGACGCCTCGGGGCGAAGACCCTCTTCTCGATCATCGATGGGACACAACAAGAGTCGGTGCACCTCACCGTCGAGCACCGACTCTTGCTGCGCGACTCATTGGTCAAGCGCTGATTCAACGACCCAGTACAACCTCAAGGCTGGCAAAGACCTCAGGAGGGGTTGGCGACGCGTCAATGTCGACAACCAAGCTTCTGGTGCGATAGTACTCGATCAGGGGGAAGGTCTGGCGCTGATAGACCTCAAGGCGGTTGTGGATCGCCTCGGGGCGATCGTCGTCGCGCTGGATCAACGGCTCGCCCGTCTCATCATCGACCCCATCAATCTTGGGTGGGTTGTTCGTCAGGTGGTAGATTTTCCCGGTCACTGGACACACCCGCCGTCCCGAGAGGCGGGCGATGATCACCTCCTCATCAAGGACGAAGTTCACCACTTTATCGAGGCGGACCATCTGGTCCAGCGCATCGGCCTGGGCGATGGTGCGGGGAAAGCCATCGAGGATGAAGCCTGAGCGGGCATCCGCCTCACAGAGGCGGGTGCGCACCATCTCGACGGTGATATCATCGGGGACGAGGTCCCCCCGTCCCAAGATCGCCTCTACCTCCAGGCCGAGGGGGGTGTGCCCCTTGATGTGGGCACGAAACAGCTCCCCCGTGGAGATATGGGGAATCCGGTAGTGCTCCCTCGCCAGTGCCGCAATCGTTCCTTTGCCGGCTCCCGGGGGACCGAGGAATACCAACTTCATCGCTACCACCTCCTCAAATTAACGCTGCTGTCCATCCTACCACAAAGGCGTGGGACAGTTCACCACTTTCCTCAAATTAATCGATAAAAATTGATCAGGGGTGCCATCACGGTCAGAAAATCGCCCGTCGGCCAAGATTCTTTGTTCTTTTGCATATTTTGCCGTACTGGAGGTCGAATCGGTGGTATACTGGAGGCATCAAACACAGTAAGGAGTGTGAACCATGAAACGAATGAATGTTGTCCTCTGTGTGCTATTGCTACTCTGTGTATTGCTCCCCATTGCAGCACAAGGAACCAAAGTCTCCGTAGGTGAGGTCACTCTCACCATGGGTTCGTGGAGAACCGATGACGTGGTGCAGATGAACCGGCTCTTGGCCGAGTACAAGAAGGTCGCGCCCAACGTCACCATCAAATTCCAGCCGACCAACCCACCCGACTACAATGCGACCCTGCGTCTTCAGCTTGACAGCAACACCGGACCGGATTTGATGTATGCCCGCTCGTATGCTGCAGGAGAGGAGCTCTTCAAGGCCGGCTACTTCGCCGATTGCACCGACATCCCGGGCTTGATGCAGAACTTCACCGCCAGCAACCTCGCCCCGTGGCAGATGGACGACGGGAAGATGTTCGCTGTCCCCTTCGCCGCCGTCAGCCACGCCGTCTACTACAACAAGGACATCTTCCGGAAGGAGGGACTCGCCATTCCGCAGAGCTGGGAGGATTTTTTGGCCGTGCTCAGGACGCTCAAGAGCCGCGGCTACACACCGCTTGCCAACGGCCTGGCCGATGAGTGGGACATCCTGGAGACCTTCTTCTTGGGTATGCTGCCCAACTTCATCGGAGGAGCAGACCAGCGGGTACGCTACGAAAGCGGGGAACTGAAGCTCAACGACGCCTCCTTTGTCGCCGCCTACCAGGCGATGGCCGATGCCGCCCCCTACTGCCCGGTCGGATTCGAGTCGGTGACCTACAACGACAGCCAGGTGCTCTTCGCCAGCCAGAAGGCGGTGATGTTCGTCGACGGATCGTGGACAGCCGAGGTGTACAAGGACGCCGCCTTCGACTGGGGCCTCTTCGCCATCCCGGCTCCCCGGGGAAAGAAGACGGCGATCTGCTTCCACCCGGACATGGCCATCACAATGAACCGCGCCACCACCCACCCGGATGAGGCGAGGGCGTTCCTTGCCTGGCTCTGCACCCGTGAGGGGGCGACGATGGCCAGCGAGAACCTGCCGGTGGGGTACTTCCCGATGATCAACTTCCCCATCACCCTCACCGATGTGCACGCCAACGAGTTCCTTGCCCTCAACAGCGGCAAAGAGACCGATGCACGCTTCGTGTGGCCGGCGCTGATGGACCTCTACGCCCCGATGAACCAAGCGGTCATCAGGGTGATGAAGGGCCAGGTGACAGCCAAGCAGGCAGCCGACTCGGTAGCCGCCCTCTTCTAGCCTCACACCGTGTATCCCGGGCTTCGGCCCGGGATCCTTGAGGGCACCCTATGCAGAAAAAAACCAACACGCTTGGCTCATGGCTCGTCTACCTCCTGCCAGCCTTGTTCATCTATACGCTCTTCATGGCGTTTCCGCTCATCGACAGCCTGCGCCTCAGCCTCTACAGCGGCAATGTGCCACAGGACAGGTCGTTCGTGGGTCTGGGCAACTTCGCCCGCCTCTTTGGCGATGAGCGCATCAGCGTCCGCTACTGGGGCGCATTCACCAATACCTGGATCTTCTTCATCATCCACATGGTGGTGCAAAACGGATTGGGCATCCTCTTCGCTGTCCTGCTCACCGCCGAGACGATGAGGGGCCGACACCTCTACCAGACGATCATCTTCATCCCCACCACCTTCGCCGTGCTGGTCACCGGTTACCTCTGGAAGCTGATGCTCAACCCGGTATGGAGCGGCGACTTCTTCGTCTCCATCGGCCTGCCCTTTCTCAAGTACCCATGGCTGGGAGACACCAAGACCGCCCTTCCCATCGTCGCGCTCGTCTCCTGCTGGCAGTGGATGGGCATCCCCACGATGATGTTCGTCGCTGCGCTGCGCAACATCAGCATCGAGCTGCTCGAAGCCAGCCGCCTGGAGGGGGCCAGCGGGCTGCAGACCTTCCTCCACATCAAACTGCCCCTCATCAAGCCGGTGGTCGGCATCATCGGTGTGCTGACCTTCGTCAACAACTTCAACGCCTTTGACATCGTCTTTGCCATGGAGAACGTCAACGGCGCGCCCGAGTACTCCACCGACCTCATCGGCACCCTCTTCTACCGCTACGGCATCGCCGGCCAGCACCCCATCGGCATCCCCGATGCCGGCCTCGGGGCGGCGATTGCCACCATCACCTTCTTCTTGCTGCTGCTCGTCGTCGTGCCGACGCTGCGCTCCACCCAACGGGGAGGCGGAGAATGAAACGATCGTTGAGACGACAGCGCATGCACCTGGCCAGCCATCTGATCCTCATCCTCTGGGCCTTGGTGGTGATCTTTCCCATCTGGACGCTGGTCATCAACAGCTTCAAGAGCCGGCTCACCATCTACGAGAACCCCTTCTGGATTCCCACGGTGTGGAACTTCTCCAACTACTCCACCGTCATCAGTGACGGCGACTTTCTCACCTACTTCAAGAACAGCCTCCAGGTGGTGGTCTTCTCCCTGCTGGCTGTCGTGCTCCTGGCAAGCCTTGCCTCCTACGCATTGGCCCGTTGGCGGGGCAGGCTCTCGGCTCTCATCTACTACTACTTCATCGCCGGCATGATGCTGCCCATCAAGATTGCATCGATCAGGCTCTTGGAGATCACCCGCACACTGGGCCTGCTCAACACCATCTACTCACTGCCGCCGATCTACATCGCCATGGGTCTGCCGGTTGGAATCTTCATCCTCACCACCTTCATCCGGCAGCTGCCCGAAGAGCTCTTTGAGGCCGCCCTCATCGACGGAGCGACCAAGGGGCGCATCTACTCGCTGGTCGTGCTGCCGCTCATCCGCCCTGCGGTGGCCAGCGTCGCGATCTACAACCTCATCCCCTTCTGGAACGACCTCTGGTTCCCGCTGATCTTCATCAACCGTGAGGATCAGAAGACACTGCTCTTGGGCGTGACGCGCCTCTTCGGTCAATACCAGACCGACTGGTCGAAGGTCCTGGCCGTGCTGACGCTCAGCGCCATCCCGGTGCTCGCCCTCTATCTGGCGATGAGCAGCCAGTTCATCAAGGGGGTGACGGCAGGGTCGGTGAAGGGGTGATCAGTGTTGTACAAAGCGCCCTCTTGGGGTAAAATCGCACCGATATGTATATGTAGGAGAGCTCATGAACAAAATCATTCTTCACGCAACGGACCTTGACGGGTATCTCAAGGATTCGGACAAGGAGACGCTGGCGCACGTCGATGCGCTCTACGGCGAGTACCTGGACCACTGCAGACGCCTTGAGAGTGCACCCGATGAGGCCACCTGTGAAGAAGCACACCGGGCGCTCACCAGCGGCGCCACCGAGATCGGACGCTACCTGAAGAACCTCATGGCCGACGAGCCGAGCATCCACGTCTACTCCTTCGAGACCCCGCGCGAACAGCACGCCCAGGCAAGCCGCCTGATCGCCAAGCTGCGCAACCCCTCCACCGGCCAGGAGGAGTTCCTCTACTACATCCAGCGCGCCTACGAGCTGCTCTTCGGCCACGTCTACGCCGATGCGGCACTGGAGACCAAACGCTCGATCATCACGCGCACCCCGGTCACCGCGCCGGTGCAGAACTACGCGGTGCACCGCATCCCCGATGTCGACAGCCAGATCCACAACAGCGTGATGTGCATCATGCTGCGCGGCGCGCTGCTGCCGTCGATGATCCTCAGCAAGGAGATCCAGGAGTACAGCTCCGACGGCTTTGTCACCCCCTTCGCCCTCTTCAAGATCAAGCGGGACGACACCAAGAAAGAAGCGAACATGGATTACATCCTCGATCTGGACAAGTCCTACTTCTCGCTCGAAGAGTTGGACGGCAAGGATCTGATTTTCGCCGATCCGATGAATGCCACCGGCGGTTCGCTGGTGACCATCGTCAAGTACCTCAAAGACCACGGCATCAAGCCCAAGAGCGTGAAGTTCATCAACGTCATCAGCGCACTGAAGGGGTCGCTGAGGATCGTCCGGGCCATCGAGGGAGCCGAGGTCTATACGCTGTGGATGGATCCGGTGCTCAACGATGCCGCCTACATCCTCCCCGGCCTCGGCGATGCCGGCGACCGCCTCAATGGCAAGGACCGCGACGAGAATCCCCGCAACATCATCCAGCTGATCGCCGACTACGGTTCATCCATCACCAACCTTTACCGCAGCCAGGTGCGGGAGATCGAGAAGACCGTGCTGGAGGGGTGATGAAGAGACGCCTGCTGCCGGTCCTGTTGCTCCTGCTCTTCGCATCAGGCTGTGCCTCCTCCCCGCAGGATGGGTACACCCAGGATGCACAGCGCCTGCTCAGCGAGGGTCGGGCAGCAGAGGCAGCCCGCCTGACGGCAGCGGCAGCCTCACATGAGCCAGGCAGTGCTACGCTTGCCTACAACCACCTCTATGCCCTCTACCAGGGCGAGGAGTATGAGCTGGCGGCCACAGGGGCAGCAGACGCCTTCGCCCGCTTCCCCGCCCACCTTGAACTCTTGCGCCTCAGGGCCCGCGCCCTCACCAAGGCGGGCTTGGAACAAGAGGCCGAGGCGGCGTGGCTGCAACTCTTCGCCCTCGACCCCGGTGACCAGGCACTGATGGCCCGGGTCATGGAGGATGCATTCCAGCACGATCAACACTCGCTGGCCGAGCGCTTGGCGCTGAAACTGCTCGCCAGCCGCACCTGGGAGCAGCAGGCGCTCTCCATCCTCTCAGCCCTCCACCCCGACCGTTGGTACGAGGCGGCCCTCTCCTACATCACGGACCGAGATTGAAGGCGATGCCCGCTGCGGCACCCAAGGCGATCCAGAGCAGCGGGTGCACTCGCTTGAAGACCAACACCACCGGGAGAACAAGGGCAAACGCGATGGTCGCACGCAGATTGAGCATCCCATCGGTGAAGACGACGAGGGAGAGCAGCTTCAAAAGAGCGAACGTGATCAAACCGACGACGGTGGGCCTGAGGGCCCAGAAGGCGCTGCTCACCCACCGGTTCTTGTCAAAGTTCTCCAAGAAGCGTGCGATGAGGATGATGATGACCACACTCGGGGCGATCTCGCCCAACGTGGCGACCAGACCACCGAAGAGGCCGGCTGCATGGTAGCCGGCGTAGGTGGCCATGTTGATGCCGATGGGACCGGGCGTCGATTCACTGATGGCCACCATATCGGCGATTTGGGCGGCGGTGATCCAGTGGGGGTGGGTCTCGGCGAGCTTGTAGAGGAACGGCAGCGTGGCAAGTCCGCCGCCGATTGAGAAGAGCCCGATCTTGAAGAACTCCCAGAAGAGGGCGAGGTGGACCATCACGACCTCCCCCGTCTCACCCAGCCGACGATGAGGCCACAAAAGATGGCCAGCGTGACGACGGCGATCGGGGTGAAGCCGAGGAGAAAGGTCAACACCACCGATGCCAGGAAGAGGAGGATGGAGGGCAGGTCGACCACACTCTTCCTGGCCAGTGTGATGATCGATTGGACGATGAGGGCACACACGGCGATACGGATGCCAGCAAAGGCACGGGCCACCCACACCGAGTCCTGCACCCGGGCCAAGAGAGATGCCAGGGCCGTGATGATCAGGAGGCTGGGGGTAACCTCCCCCAAGGTCGCCACGATGGCACCTGCGATGCCGCGCTTGCGGTAGCCGATCATCGTGGCGGTGTTCACCGCAATGATACCGGGGGTGCACTGACCGATGGCCCAGATGTCCAGCACCTCCTCAGCTGTCGCCCAACCGTGCTTGTCGATGACCTCACGCTGGAGCATCGGCAGCATCGCATAGCCACCCCCGAATGTCAGCGCCCCGATCTTGAGGAAGGCAAGGTAGAGGGCAGCGAGGCGCACCCTCATCGAATACGCTCCATCGCTTCCTTGACCAGTACATCGCACCGCTCGTTGCCCGCGATGCCGGCGTGGCCCTTGACCCAATGCCAATGCACCTCAAGGGTATTGGCCAGTGCATCGAGGGCAAGCCAGTACTCCTTGTTCTTCACCGGGGCCTTGTTGGCTGTCCGCCACCCGTTGATCTTCCATTTGTGAATCCAGCCGGTGATGCCGTTCTTTACGTACTGGCTGTCGGTATAGAGGTCGATCCGCGCCGCACCGAGCTGCTGGGCGGCCTTGAGCGCCTCGATGACCGCGGTGAGCTCCATGCGGTTGTTGGTCGTGTCGTGCTGTGATCCGCTGGCTTCCTTGGTAAATGCATCATCGCCAGTGAGGACGTATGCCCAGCCGCCCGGGCCGGGGTTGCCCAGACACCCCCCGTCGGTATAGATGGTGATCGCTTGGTATGACATGGCCCGATAGTACCCAAACTCTCTGCCTCTTGCAACCTCACGGCGCCTTGACAGGTGGGTGCCCACTGCGTAGGATTGGAGTGTCCATGCCAAGGGAAAGGGGTACAAGCCCCTGCGGTCCCGCCACTGTAGAGGCTGGGAGGCTGCACCATGACACTGCCGAGAGGTGGGAAGTCGCAGCTTCTGGGAATGCCTGAGCCAGGAGACCTGCCATGGATAATCTCCGTTCGACCCACGGAGCATGGGTCGGGGTATGTTTCATGCCCAGAAAGGGGCGGTATGCACAACACCACCACACGATCTCGTCTCCTCCTCGCAGTGGCAACACTCCTCTTGATCCCTGCACTCCTCTTCTCGATGGCCACCGTCGAGAAAGAGGCTGCGCCGCAACAGCGCATCGTCAGCCTCTCGCCCAACGTCACCGAGACGATCTACGCGCTCGGCAAGGGGGCACTCTTGGTCGGACGCAGCGACTACTGCACCTACCCTGAGGAGGCGCTCGCCCTGCCATCGGTGGGTACCCTCTACTCCCCATCGCTTGAGAAGTTGCTCGCGTTGGAACCGACTCTGGTCATCTCCAGCGCCTTCGTCGGCGACCAGCTGCTCGCTGCCGTCGAAAAGGCCGGTATCGAAGTGCTGCAGCTCGACACCCAGCAGAGCTTTGGCGGTACCTACGACCTGATCAGGGCGATTGCCGATGAAGTGGGCGCCTCGGACCAAGGGGAACTGATGATCCTCTCGATGCAGAACATGGTGCGTGACATCGCCCTCAAGGCAGAGAAGGGAATCAAGCCCACCGTATACATGGCCCTTGACTTCGGCTCCTTCGACTCTGCGGCCACCGGCGACACCTTCCTCAGCGAGATGATCCGACTCGCCGGCGGTGACAACGTGGCCGACGACGCGCTCTACTGGACCTACTCCAAGGAGATGCTGCTCTTCCACGACCCAGAGATCATCCTCCTCTCCCCGCGTTGGGGGGACGAGAGTGGTGAGGCGACGCTGATCGAATTCACCACCACCAAGCCGTACAGCGACCTTACCGGCTCGGTGAGGATCTTCGACGACGACCTGATCAGTCGCCAGGGCCCGCGCAGCGCCCTTGCGCTCAAGGAGCTCTACGCCTTGATCCACCGGGAGGATGGGCGATGAGACGGCCTCTGGTAGCGGTCCTGGCCGCGCTGAGCCTCATCCTCGCCCTCATCGCACTGACCCTCGGCCCCTCGGGCATCACGCTGGGCGAAACCGTCCACATCCTGCTGGGGCAGCGCGTCGTGGCAAGCAAGCACTACATCATCTGGCACCTCCGCCTGCCGAGGATCATCGCCTCTTTCCTCACCGGGGCGGTATTGGGCTTTAGCGGAGCGATCTATCAGGCATCGCTGCGCAACCCGATGGCCGACCCCTTCATCCTCGGCGTCAGCAGTGGCGCCTCCTTCGGGGTCGCTGTCGCCCTCGCCCTCGGCCTCAGCACCCTCGTCGGCTTCCCACTCTCCGCCTTGGTCGGCTCGGTGGTCACCACCCTCCTCATCCTTGCCCTCTCCCTTCGCCAGAAGGGGGCAACGACTACCCTGATCCTCACCGGGGTGGCCATCAACTACGTTCTCAGCGCCGCGATGACGCTGTTGATGTTCATGAACAAGGAGCAGTACCAACGGATCCTCTTCTGGAGCATGGGCAGCTTCTCCACAGCCACCTGGGGTGCGGTGATGATCGTGGCCTCTGCACTGCTGTTGCTCGCCCTCCCCCTCTCCCTCTCCCACCGCAGCCTCGATATGCTGCTGCTCGACGAATCAAGCGGCCAGGCTGCCGGTCTCTCGGTGGGGAGCGTCCGCCTGATGGTACTGCTACCCGCCTCCATCGCCACAGCACTCTGTGTCTCGCACTTCGGTGTCATCGGGTTCATCGGCCTGATGGCTCCCCACGTCAGCCGCCTGCTCGTCGGGCCCCGCCACAAACGGTTGCTGGCCCCCAGCGCCCTCTTCGGCGGCCTCCTGTTGCTCGCCAGCGACACCCTCGCCCGCCTCCTGCTGCCCAGTGGGGAACTTCCCGTGGGAGTCATCACAAGCTTGGTTGGCGTGCCGCTCTTCATCTACCTGCTGCGTCGGGGTCGCTACCGCTATGGATAGCCTCACCTTCAAGGGCGTGCAGGGCGGGTGGACAGCCCCCTACCTCTTCCAAGACCTCGACCTCTCGGTACCGCAGCACACCTTCACCGCCCTCACCGGCCCCAACGGCAGTGGCAAATCGACGTTGCTCAAGCTCATCTACAAGGAGATCCGCCCAACAGGCGGGGTCGTCTACCTCAATGGCAAGGACATCGGTGCAATGGGACAGAAGGAGCTTGCCCGACAGATCGGCTTCGTCGCCCAACACCAGCACAACGACTACGCCTTCACCGCCAGAGAAGCGGTGTCCATGGGTCGGTACGCCCATGGGGGGCGCGATGATGGCACGATCGTAGAGCAAGCGATGGAGGCGTGCAACATCACCCACCTCGCCGACTGCTTGGTCACCAACCTCAGCGGCGGGGAGCTGCAGCGCGTGGTCCTCGCCCGTGCACTGGCCCAAGGGGGGCGGCTCCTGCTCCTCGACGAGCCGGTCAACCACCTCGATGTCAAACACCAGCGCTCCATCATGAAGCTGCTCGGCCGCCTCACCGGAGAGGGGTATACGGTCATCTGTGTGCTCCACGACCTGCTGCTTGCCCAGGTCTACAGCGACCGGACCATCATGCTCAAGGACGGGAAGATCGTCGCCCATGGCAAGACGGCAGAGGTCTTCACCCGTGAGCGGCTTTTGGAGGTCTACCAGGTCGAGGCCCACCAGGTCCACGACCCGGTCCTCGGACGCTCGATCTGGCTTGCCAGCCACAGCGGGCGATAATCCTCCTCCAAACACCGCTGATGTGGCTTTCCAACAGCGACCAAAGCTCATATACTAGCCATACGAGAGGAGGAGAGCGATGAAACTTGGAATCCTAGGGGCAGGGAACATCGCCCGCAAGATGGCCTACACCGTAGGCGAGATGGAGCACGTCGAGGCGTACGCAATCGCCTCACGGGACCTTGGCAAAGCCCAAGCCTTCGCCAAGGAGCATCGCGTCAGGAAGGCGTACGGCTCCTACGAGGAGCTGGTCAGTGACAGTGAGGTCGACCTCGTCTATGTGGCCACCCCCCACTCCCACCACTACCAACACATGATGCTCGCCCTTGAGCACAACAAGCCGGTGCTTTGCGAGAAGTCCTTCACCCTCAACGCCCGCCAGGCGGAAGCGGTCATCGAGTATGGGCGCTCCAAGGGCCTCTTGGTCGCCGAGGCGATCTGGACGCGCTACCTGCCGATGCGCCTGGTCCTCGACCAGGTGCTGGAGAGGCGGGTCATCGGCGAGGTCCAGGCCCTGACGGCCAACCTCTGCTATCCGGTCAAAGAAAAGGAGCGGATCCACAATCCCGCCTTGGGCGGCGGTGCGCTGCTTGATGTGGGTGTCTACCCGATCAACTTCGCCATGATGGTCATGGGCAATCGGATCGAGGGTATTGAATCGAGCTGCATCAAGATGGAGAGCGGTGTCGATGAGGCCAACGCCATCACCTTCACCTACAAGGGGGGCAAGATGGCGATGCTCCATTCGTCGACCAACGCGCTCAGCGACCGGCGGGGCATGATCTTCGGCAGTCGCGGCTACATTGAGTTTTTGAACATCAACAACTGTGAGGGCATCAACGTCTACGACCGCGACTACAACCTCGTGGAGACGT
>Ga0265293_10012701_pt1 | contig 11104 bp, 9 predicted proteins | sample Munlanlewell138R_FD_192505 | JGI IMG/M metagenome (GOLD analysis project Ga0265293, IMG submission 192505) | Leachate microbial communities from a municipal landfill in Southern Ontario, Canada - Leachate well 138R | ecosystem: Engineered > Solid waste > Landfill > Unclassified | place: Canada... | reverse complement strand
GGTTGCTGACGCGAGCCCGAAAAGGGGGAAGATTTACAAAAAAACAAAATTCCAAGCTATGCTTGGTTTTTATAATGAAAAATATATTTATCCGAACGAAAAATAAAATAAAATTTTTATTAAAGGGGGTTGCTGACGCGAGCCCGAAAAGGGGGAAGATTTACAAAAAAACAAAATTCCAAGCTATGCTTGGTTTTTATAATGAAAAATATATTTATCGCGAACGAAAAATAAAATAAAATTTTTATTAAAGGGGGGTTGCTGACGCGAGCCCGAAAAGGGGGAAGATTTACAAAAAAACAAAATTCCAAGCTATGCTTGGTTTTTATAATGAAAAATATATTTATCCGAACGAGTTCGGATAAATATATTTTTCATTATAAAAAAAACCGCTTAAGCGGTTTAATTTTGTTTTTTTGTAGCGAGAGGCGGGGTTGAACCGCCGACCTCATGATTATGAATCATGCGCTCTAACCGACTGAGCTATCTCGCCGTAGTTTTATTAGCAATTTGAGAGTGCAAAAATAACTATTTTTATTAAATATCAAATATTTTTGGTAAATTAAAATTAATTTTATAAATTGCGTAAAAATATTTAAAGATTTTTATGTATAATTTATAAAAAAATAAGCTATGACAAAAATTGAAATTGAATATATTATTAAATCTTCACCAAGAATATTATTTGATAGATTATCAACCGAAACTGGTTTATCCGAGTGGTTTGCTGACGATGTATCAATAAAAGACAATATTTACACCTTTATTTGGGAAGGCGTTGAAGAAAAAGCAGAAATGTTAAGTAACAAAGATTTATCATATATACGTTTTAAATGGTTAGACTGCGAAAATGAAGATGCGTATTTTGAATTTAGAATACAAAATCACGAGCTAACTAAAGAAATATCTCTCATTATTACTGATTTTGCTATCGACAACGAACGCGAAGAAGTTATTGAACTCTGGGAAACACAAATAAATAATCTTAAATATATTCTTGGAGCATAAACTTTGTCAATTTGTTTTTTTATTTTTGCATGATTAAATTTTACACATGCTAAAGAAAATACATAAACACATTATAAAATCTTTTCTAGGTCCATGGTTAGCCATTTTCCTAATTTGTGTGTTTTTATTATTACTCCAATTTTTATGGAAATATATAGACGATTTAGTAGGAAAAGGTCTAGAATGGCAAGTTATTGTTGAACTTTTATTTTATGCATCATTAACCCTAATACCTTTAGCCCTACCTCTTTCTATTTTATTAGCAACAATAATGACTTATGGAAATCTTGGTGAAAAAAATGAGCTATTTGCAATGAAATCTGGTGGAATATCTTTATACAGAATAATGTATCCTCTTTTTTTCCTAAATTTACTAATAAGTATTGTAGCATTCTCTTTTTCCAACAACCTACTACCATATACAAATTTAAAAATGCGAACCCTACTTTACAATATTCAACAACAAAGACCAGAAATAAATCTTCAAAGTGGAATTTTTACTCAACCTGTAAGTGATTTAAGCATTAAAGTAGAACGAAAAAAAAGAAAAACTAATAATCTAGAGGATATTTTAATATATGATCATAGAAATAAAAAACAATCAACTAGTATTACTACAGCTAAACAAGGAAGTATACATATTACTGAAGATAAAGCATTTTTAATTCTTGATTTACAAGACGGAAATAGATATGAGGATTTAGATTTTAATAAAAACATTAATAATAATAAATATCCTCACCAAAGTGCAAGTTTTAAATCACAAACCGCTTATATTGAGTTAGATGCTCTAGGAATGGATCAAGCTAATGAAGATTTATTCAAAAATAGTTTTGATATGTTAAACAATAAACAACTAATTGTTACGATTGATTCGTTAAAAGAAAGTTTAAACAAAAGAAAAAACGACATATACTTTAATATAAGTGAATATTCTTTATTTAAAGGTAAACACACCTGGTTAAACATGAACGAAGATGAGTTAGAAATTGCTAATACAGAAGTTGATGAATTATCAATTACAGATTTAAAGAATATTCATGTCGATTCAATTTTTAATGATTTAAACTTAGCTCAAAAAAACAAGGTTTTAGATTTCGGATTAAACTATGCTAGTTCAACAAAACTATATGTAGAGCTAACTAAAGATGAGCTAGATGGATATAAACGCTATATAGCCAGACATAGAATAGAATGGCATAGAAAATATGTTTTAGCAATTGCATGTGTTTTATTTTACCTAATAGGAGCACCACTTGGAGCAATTATTCGTAAAGGAGGCTTTGGTTTACCGGTTATAGTATCAGTTTTTCTATTTCTAATCTATTATGTTATTTCAATAACTTTTGAAAAAACAACGCGAGAAGCTGTTTTTGAACCTATTCTTGGAATGTGGATGAGTACCTACGTTCTTATTCCTTTAGCTGGCTTCCTAATTTACAAAGCAGCAACTGATTCAATGAGAATTAGCACACATTTTTACTCAAACTTAAAAAGCAAGTTTAAAAGAAAAACAAAAAGGACTTAGAAAGCTCAATAATTTTATGTTACTTTGTAGCAATTTTAAACTAGTGATATGAGAATATTGATTTTAACAAATAAAATGCCCTATCCACCACGAGACGGAGGCTCCATAGCAAGTTTATCATTAGCACTTTCTTTAAATCAATGTCAAAATCAGGTCGAAATACTTTCAATGAATACCTCAAAACACTACACTGATTTAGATAGTATTCCAAAAGATATAACAGATAAAATAAAAATACATGCCGTTAAAATCAATACTGACACATCGGTTTTTAAGGCTTTTACTAATTTAATTTTCTCTTCACAACCATATAACGCCCAAAGATTTATTTCTAAAGAATTTAAAAATAAATTAATAGATATTTTACAAAAAAATGATTATAACATAGTTCAATTAGAAGGATTGTATCTTTGCCCATATATTGAAACTATTAAAAAATACTCTAAGGCGAAAATTTCTTTCAGAGCCCATAATATAGAACATGAAATTTGGGAAAGAGCAAGCCTAAACGAAACAAGCAGTTTTTATCGTATTTATAAAAAAAATCTTGCTAAAAGAATAAAGAATTTTAAACTTTCATACTTAAACAAATACGATTTGTTAGTTCCTATTACAGAGCGTGATGGAAAGATATTTAATGAATTTGGAAACTCTAAGCCACAACAAGTAACACCAACAGGCATAGATAAAAACAACAGATTTTTAAATGTCGAAAATAAGGGAAAGTTTCCCGGTTTTTTCCATATAGGAGCCTTAGATTGGATTCCTAATCAAGAAGGCTTAACTTGGTTTATCGAAAATATTTGGAATACCTTTATCAAAGAAAATCCTGATTGTATTCTTACCATAGCAGGGCGAAATGCACCGGTTTTATATGAAGAATATTTGCGAAATTGTAAAAATATTGATTATCTTGGCGAAATTGAAGACGCAGTAGAGTTTATTGCAAGTCAATCAATAATGATTGTTCCTTTACTTTCAGGTTCTGGAATGAGAATTAAAATTATCGAAGGAATGGCTGCCGGAAAAACAATAATATCCACTTCTATTGGAACTGAAGGAATAAATACAAGCCATGAAAAAAATGTGTTGATAGCAAATTCTTCGGCAGGATTTTTAACATATTTGAATAAAATTAAAAACAATAAAGATTTTCATAACTCAATTTCAGTGGAAGCAAGAAAATTTATTCTTGAAAACTTCGATAATCTTAAAATAGCTGAAAATTTAAATAAGTTTTATCTATCTCATATAAAATGATTATTCTATTCCAAATATTATTTTTCTTCTTAGTATTTTTAGTATTTCATACTTATGTACTTTTCCCTTTTTTATTATTTATTTTAACAAAAAATAAAACATTAGATTTTAACCAAAGTATAGAAAAAAAGGAAGTTACAATAATTATGTCGCTTTATAACGAAGAAAGCGTAATTGCTGAAAAGATTGACTCTATTTTAAATTCTGATTATCCACTTGATAAAATTAAAATTATCATAGGCTCTGATAACAGCAAGGACAAAACCAATGAAATAGTTGAAACTTATGCAAAAAAATATAATAACATAGATTTTAAAGCTTTCGATAAAAGGCAAGGTAAATCAAATGTTATTAATGCTATGATTGATAAATCTAATTCTGAAATTTTAATTCTATCAGACGCAAACGTATTTTTTGATAAAAACACAATTTCTGAATTGCTTAGACCATTTTCAGACCCAAAAGTTGGTTTAGTGGATTCTCATATGAAAAATACAGGATTGAAAAAAGAAGGAATATCAATTCAAGAGAAATCCTATATTTCAAGAGAAGTCTATATAAAACACAGAGAAAGTATTTTATGGGGAAGTATGATGGGACCTTTCGGAGGCTGTTTTGCTATAAGACGTGAATTATACTCACCTGTGCCTAAAACTTTTTTAGTTGACGATTTTTATTTATGTATGAAAGTTTTAGAAAAAGGATATAAAGCAGTAAATAATATTCAAGCAGTTGTGTATGAAGATGTTTCAAATAATTTATCAGACGAATTTAGAAGAAAAGTAAGAATAGCTACTGGGAATTTTCAAAATCTTAAAGAATTTAAACATTTACTTTGGCCTGTATGGAAAGGTTTAGGATTTAGTTTTTTATCTCACAAAGTATTAAGATGGATAACACCTATATTTTTAATATTAGCTTGGGCTATTAACTTTTACCTAGCTTTTTATTCAAAATTCTATCTTATTTTCTTCTGTTTATATAATTTTATACTTTTATTACCAATACTTGACTTTTTACTTAAAAAAATAAATATTCATAACGTATTTTTGCGTTTTATTACACATTTTATAACAATGAATATTGCTTTATTTACAGGAATGTTTAAAGCAATGAAAGGAGTTAAATCAAATGTCTGGAAACCTACAAAAAGAAATCAATAGACCTTTAAACACAATAGAGGAAGCTATTGAAGATATTAAAAATGGAAAAATCGTAATTGTTGTTGACGACTACGATAGAGAAAACGAGGGTGATTTTATTGTTGCAGCAGAAAAAATCACTCCCGAAATTGTTAATTTTATGGCCACTCATGGTCGCGGTTTAATATGTGCACCACTTAGCGAGAGCAGATGCAAAGAATTAGATTTAGAATTAATGGTAGGTAAAAATACCGCTTTGCACGAAACTCCATTTACTGTTTCAGTTGACTTAAATGGTCATGGTTGCACAACCGGAATTTCTGCATCGGATAGAGCAAAAACTATTTTTGCTTTAATTGATGAAAATACAAAACCGGAAGATTTAGGACGACCTGGTCATATTTTTCCGCTTATGGCAAGAGAAAACGGAGTGCTTAGACGTGCAGGACACACCGAAGCGGTTGTTGATTTAACAAGATTAGCAGGATTAAAAGTTGGTGGTGCATTAGTGGAAATTATGAACGAAGACGGCACTATGGCACGACTACCTGAATTAATGCAAATTGCAGAAAAATTCAAGCTTAAAATAATTTCAATTGAAGATTTAATAAAATATCGCTTAGAATTTGACAGCTTAATTATTAAAGGCGATAAAGTACACTTACCAACCGAATACGGAGATTTTGAAATGATTCCTTTTCAACAAAAAAGCAATGGATTAGAACATTCTGCACTTATAAAAGGAAGTTGGAAAGCTGATGAACAAATCTTAGTTAGAGTACATTCAAGTTGTGTTACAGGCGATATTTTTGGTTCTCAGCGTTGCGACTGCGGACATCAACTTCACGAATCAATGAAAATGATTGAAAAAGCTGGCAAGGGCGTGATTATTTATCTAAATCAAGAAGGACGTGGAATTGGACTAATGAATAAAATTTCTGCATATAAACTTCAAGAAAATGGTTTAGATACTGTTGAAGCAAATATACATTTAGGTTTTGAAGCAGACGAAAGAGATTATGGTGTTGGTGCACAAATTTTAAGAAGTCTTGGAGTAAAAAAAATGACTTTAATTACAAATAATCCTTCAAAAAAAGCCGGACTAAAAGGTTATGGTTTACAAATTTGCGATATTCAACATATAGAAATAAAACCAAATAAGTTTAATGAATTTTATCTTAAAACCAAAAAAGATAAAATGGGTCACGAACTTAATTTAGGCGAAAATGAATAAACTAAAAATTGTTTTCATGGGGACTCCAAGCTTTGCAGTGGAGTCTTTAAAACAATTGATCAATGATAAACAGGAAATTCTTGCAATAATTACAGCTCCGGACAAAGCTGCAGGAAGAGGAAAAAAAATATCAGAATCTGATGTTAAAATTTATGCTAAAAACTTAGGCATCAAAATATTACAACCCACAAACTTAAAAAGCGAAGATTTTATTTCTGAACTAAAAAGTTTAAATGCAGATTTATTTGTTGTTGTTGCTTTTAGAATGTTGCCTAAAGAAGTTTGGCAAATTCCAAAATTTGGAACAATAAATTTACACGCTTCTCTCCTGCCCGATTATCGTGGAGCTGCTCCTATAAATCATGCAATCTTAAACGGAGATACAAAAACCGGACTTACAACTTTTTTTATAAACGAGGAAATAGATACTGGAAAAGTGATTTTTCAGGAAAAATGTGAAATTTTAGATACTGATAATGCAGGAAGTTTGCATGATAAACTTATGATATTAGGAGGTGAATTATTAATAAAAACTGTTAATTCAATTGCGAATGCCACTGCAAAAAGTATAGACCAAAAATCTATAAAAATTGAAAACACAAGACAAGCCCCTAAATTAAATAAAGAATTTTGCAAACTTGACTTTAATAAATCTGCCAAAGATTTGCATAATAAAGTTAGAGCCTTATCTCCTTATCCAACAGCTTGGTTTGATTTAGAAGATTCAAAAAACACCATTAAAGTTTTTGAAACTTCTTATGAAATCGTGGAACATAATTACCAAACAGGCAAAATTATCAGCGATAACAAAAGTCAATTAAAAATTTCAACAAAAGACGGATTTCTTATCATACACGAACTTCAAATATCAGGTAAAAAAAGAATGAAAACCAAAGATTTTTTGAATGGATATAAGTTTTAAGAATGCTAAAAGTTGAAAAAGGCTTCTCGTTTTTCGCTACGCTCAAAACTCGAAGAGAGGCAACCACTAATTACACGGATTTACACGAATTATGGTTTCTCGCCTTACGCTAGATACAAACGAGAAGTAAAAAGTTGAAAGTGCTTCTCGCATTTCGCCCACTAACAACCGAATACTAAATACTAAATACTATTACAGCTAAATTACCATAAAATTCACTAATCTATAATAATTGTCGGATATTGATTTATAATATAAAAATAATAAATAAGCATTTTCGGTTTGTTGGTGGCTTCCTTCAAAAAAACTATGACTAATTTTACCGTCTTTATCAACTAAAACATAACGATAATTATAATAACCTTGTTTTAAAAACAATAATTTCTCATAAGTTTTTGTTTCCAAATTATAAAGCATCTTACTATTTTCATCTAGTGAATAATTTGTCAATTCGCCATAAATATAAACATCAGAATTACTAATTGGACTTTTGTGTTCCAAACTAAATTTAACAATGGCATATTCCGACTGAACTTCGGGAAAATCAGAATTTCTAAACCTTTTTGTGCGAATTACATATGAGCCATTTATGTCATTAACACTTGAATAAGGACTAAACATTTCAGTTTTATCCTTAACTAAATCAATATAATAATAAGGCTTTTTAAATTCTATATGCTCAACCCTTTCAGAATTTAATTCTAAATTATTAAAATTAAAATATCTATACTCATTTGTAGCATCAAAAGCAATTTTATCTTCCCATTCATACACAATTTTATCATTATCTATAAAAGAAAAAGGGAAATCGTATTTTGCAGTATTCCATTGGTAATTTTGCATTACAACAGGCCTAAGCTCAATTTGAGGCTCAGAAATATTTAAAGCTTTTCTTAATATTGTAAAATCAATTTTTTGATATTTAATACGATAATCATTTAATAAAGCCATATTTTTTCCTGCATTTATTTGAAGAATATTTTCAAAAAGCATAAAACGCTTTGTAATCACAATCTTATTTTCACCACCTGATTTTAAATACACAATCAATAAATAATTTCCTGATTTTGTTAACTCAATATCTCTGTTTGGAATTTCAAGATTATAATGAGTATAATTTACAAAAGTATTATGGGAGTCTTCATAATCATAAATTTCATTTTCATCAAAACCATCTGCATATTCAAAAAAAAGCAAATCAGAAACTTTCCAATCATAAGTGCAATGCAATATTGTATAATAATAAATTTCTGGACTTGATTCTATTTGGTCAAAATTAAAAGACAGTGCATTATCGCTACCAAATTCCAAAACTGGATACCCCTGCTCCCACTCTAAGGGATGCATTCTTACAGATTTAATATTTTTTTCAAAAACAGCATCCTCACATTTTAAATTTTCAAAATTTATTGAAAATAAACTTAGGCTCAGAAAATTTAAAACCACTAAAAACAGAACTTTTATTTTTTTTATCGGCATAAAATTTGTATTTTTTTCAATATTGAACAAATTTAATTAATTTTACAAAAAATTTATTTATGAAACGTATTTTATTTTCATTTTTTTTATGTTTTATCACTATTCTTTCATTTTCCCAAGGAATAAACACAAAAGCCATAGAAAAAACAAACAATATCAATGCCAATTATAAAACTGTTGTTGGCACAAAGATAAAATTAATTCCTCCGCGAGGATTTATTGAAAGCAAAACTTATACTGGATTTCAACATGAATTAGCTGGTAGTAGTATTGTAATAACCGAAGTCCCGGGCGAAGTAAATAGAAATATGATAGGTTTTGATAAAAAATATTTAATTAAATCAGGAGTTATTGTTGAAAAACAAATTTTTTATAAAATAAATGGCTTTGATGCTCTTTTAATTGAAGGAAAACAAGTAGCTTACGGAAAAACTTATTATAAAATAATGTTGCTTATTGGAGATATTTATAGGTCTTATTTAATTTCGGCTTCAATACCTTCGGAAGTTTCACAAAAGCACATAGCAGAAGTTAAAGAATCTGTTTTAGCTGTAATTTATGACCCAAAAATTTCATCTGAACTAAGCGACAGGTTCGATTTTACTGTTGATGTAAGTGGTACAGGGCTAAAAAAAGGAAATTTAATGTTAAGTTCTCTAACATATTCTGACGATGGGAATATACCTTCAAAAACAAAAGAAAAAACTTCTATGACTATTAGAAAATCAACAATAGGAAAAGCTTTAAGCGAAGCAGAAAAAATAACTTTATGCAAAAAACTTTTCGAAAATTATCCATTAGAATGGGACGATGAAGTAAAACAAGAGCCAAAACCATTTGATATTGGCAATTTAAAGGGATATGAAATGTATTCTCTTGGAATGCATAAAGAAATGTATATCAAAGAGTTTATTTACCAAACCATTATTTTTGATAATTTAGATTACTATGTTATCACAGGTTTTACTTATGGTGAAGTTGATAAAAATTTAAAAATTTTCAAAAAAGTAACAGCAAGTTTAAAAACTAAAAATTAAAATCTTTTTAATTAACTCCTGGAAAACTATCCACAATTTTAACCTTTACATCTGGAAAACTATTTACAATTTGCACTTTAAAATCGGGAAAACTTTCAACGACTTGCCATTTTCCACAAGAATCGGGAAATGAACTTACATATTTTACTTTAATATCAGGAAAACTCTCAACATATTGAATTTTAAAATCTGGAAATGAAGTTACAAATTGAACTTTTCCCCAAAGTTTAATACCTTTATAATAACAATCTCCGGCCAAAAGAGCTTGTATAGCCTCGGTTTTTTCAAAATCATTCAAATCTGTAAATTTAAAATTTGATTCAATAATATTTTGCTCATCGCAATTGCAATCTTGGGCATAAAGAAAACCAAAACTTAAAATAATTAAGCTTAGTAAAAATAATTTTTTCATAATTTTTGAGTTTTTGATTAATAATATAAATTTACAGCAAAAACTATTCCGAAAATCAGTCGAAAGTTTAGAAAGTTGTTAGTGGGCGAAATGCGAGAAGCACATTCGACTTTTGACTTTTAACTTCTTTTTTGAGCCTAGTGAAAACGAAACTTTATAATAAAAATTTTGTTCGACTCCTTCAGAGTCGCAGTTTCTGTTATCATTCATAGCCGTAGGTTGCCACCTACGGCTATTTACATTCGACCACTTCGTGGTCGCGCTTCTATTGGAATTTTCTTACAGTTTGTTTTTAATTTATGAATGGTACATTTTAGCAAAACGCTAAATATTTTGCCTTACCGATTTTATATGCTCCAAGTCCAAAGGACTTGAATGTTAATAAGCCCGAGTGAAACTCGGGTTATTATATCTCTTTAAACAGCAACTCCGAAGGAGTTGAATTTTCAACATTCATCAAAACTATACCAATAAAATTAAAAACTCCGACTTTTAAAACTCGAACCGATTTCTGAGTGTAAAACGAAACTTTTTTTAAGAATTTACGTAGAATCTAGAATGGGGTTGTTGTTTTTGTAATTAACATATTTCTATATTTCTTCACAAAAAAAACAACTCCCTGTTTCGCCTGTTTTGTCATGATTTTTGTTTTGCTTTGCAACAAAAATCACGCCAAAACCCGTTCACATATTTTCTACAAACCCAACTTTTCGAAAAAAAATTTCGATGGGGCTCTGCCCCATACCCCGTATACCCGTTTTCCAACAAGCTCTGCACTGAGCTTTGCTCTCGCATCAAAAACCTTCAAATAGCCAAATAGCCAAATAGCCAAATAAACTAACCTAATCCCTAACGCAGCGCACTGAGTACCCGTTACCCTTGTAGTAGTTGGTCCTGCTAACATTGCTGTAATTATAGTACAAGTAACGAGTCCAAGCGCCATTGCTACCATCCTCAGTAGCCGACCACCAATAACCGTAGTGCCCAAGATCGTAGAAATAACCACCGTAGCTACGGTAACCTCCCGGCAGAGCTGTAAAACCGGTTTTATTGCGATAACTAGAATAATCAGTATTACCAAC
>Ga0265293_10012700_pt1 | contig 11104 bp, 9 predicted proteins | sample Munlanlewell138R_FD_192505 | JGI IMG/M metagenome (GOLD analysis project Ga0265293, IMG submission 192505) | Leachate microbial communities from a municipal landfill in Southern Ontario, Canada - Leachate well 138R | ecosystem: Engineered > Solid waste > Landfill > Unclassified | place: Canada... | reverse complement strand
TGAATCGCTCTTCTGTTAAATTTTTGTAGTAAAAAATTATAACTTATCTGAAGTTTGATTCAACTTTTTAAAATTTAAATCAGCTTAAATTACGGGTTGTTTTTTATAATCTGCAAGTGGCTCTTTATCATAAAATATTAAGTGCTCGCTATTAGATGCATTTTCTATTGATGATATAACTTTATAACCTTGATAAATTGGCAATATATAAATAACCGATTGGATGGCTTTATAAATTGATTTTGCTAATCTATCTTTTGTTAAACCTTGTACGGTTAATAGTTTTATACCAGCTTTTTTTGCTGACTCTTTTGCCCCACTAGTATATCCATTCACTGAAACAAAAATAGCATTTTGCGTCGCTAGCCCTATCCCATGTAATTTTCCAATAAAAGAATCAATTTGTGAGCTTCCAACTTTATTAACTTGATTTTTACATTCTATAGGAATTTTTATATCATCATATCCAAGAGGATTAGTTGTTATCAAAACATCAATTTCTCGTTTTTTTATTTTTACTCTGGTTTCAACTCTTAAATTTTCATCATTATGAAATGAAGCAACAATATCTTCTAATAAGTTTCCTTTATCATTATGTTTTGCCAAACTTAATCCCTAATATTTATATTCTTCATATATGGTTCTACTATTTCAAATGCTTTTTTCAAATCATTTTTTGAAAATGCTCTAAAATCACTTGCTCCATTAAAACCTGATAAATTTATCTTTTCGCCCATTCTTAAAATTTCTGTTTCTAAATTTGATGCTTTACAATTCACTTTTTCTATTAAAACAATTTCAACTTGCATATTTGCCTCATTTGCAACAAAATAAATTCTTTCTTTACCTAATCGTGCAGATGTTTTTCCAATTTTATAAATATCTTTATCGTTCCATTTCCCTAAGCTAATAGCTTTCCAAATATAAATTACATCATTATCTGTTTTTGCATTGTCTATCATATGATTACATACTTCATCTAAATAACCATTTCGATATGCAAAACAATAAGCACCACAAGAATCTCTTTCAAAATCTTTTTTTGATTCATATTTTAAAGCTTCTTTTTGTGTTAATTCAAAATTCCATATTCCTCTGCAAGAATCCATATGAGAGCATATCTCATCTAATATATTAGATCTAAAAGCATATAAATATGCTCCTTTTGAATTCTCTTGGAAGTCTTTTCGTGTTTTATATTTTGATGCTTCTTTTTTTACTAACTCAAAATTCCATATTCCTCTGCCAGAATCCATATGAGAGCATATTTCATCAATGATTTTTTTACTATGTGCATAAAAATAAACTCTAGGACTTCCATTTTCAAAATCTTTCTTAGTTTTATATTTTAGAGCTTCTTCCTTTGCTTTTTGAACTGTTAAATCTGTATATCCTGATTTCATATGTGAGCAGACAATATCTATAACTTTATTTTTGTGTGCCCAAGAGTACGCATCTAAACTATTTTTTCTAAAATCTTTTTTATATTGATACTTTAAAGCCTCAATTTGTACAAGTTCCAAAGACCAACTTTTTAAAAGAGGCTTCATATGAGAACAAATATCTTTTATAACATTATTTCTATGAGCCCATGAATATGCACTATATGAATTATTTCTAAAATCAATTTTTGTTGTATATTTTTTAGCTTCTTTTTTTGCTAATTCTAGTGACCAATTATACCTTTTCAAGGTAAAGCCTTTACCTTGGCAATCTCATAAATTCTAAATACTTCTTTAGCAATTTCTTCAAAATAAAATTCTTCATTCAAAATCACTAAACATTTTTCTTCTATATCCAACATTTTAAAGTTTTTATCAAACTCTTTTTTACCTATTTCTGATATTTTACCCACTTTAGGCATAGGGTAAAAAGTACCTGCGAGTGTTTGAAGAAGATAAATATCCAGCTTTTCATCAAAGTGTTCAAACATATTACGAAGTCGTCTGTCTTTTAAAGCTGATTCATCTGTGATATTAAATTCTTCTTTAAAGCCATTACTTCTGTTTTTTATAAACTCAATAATCTCTGTAGGCTTTCTTTTCCCGCCATCATTAAAAAAATACCATGATAAGTTTGTAGCATGTCCTATAGCTTCTTGTAAAGAACTAACCAAGTCTATAGGACTTGCTTGTTTTTGTAGAAAATATTCGTATTTTTCAAATGCTGTTAAAGAACATTCTGCCGAATATACAATAGAATGATAATAAAATAGATTAAGAGGTTGTAAAATTTTTCCATAATTTTCATTTACACGCTTTGCTCGTTCTATAATTTCATCTGTAATTTCAAAATTCATAATAACTCTTTCATATCCATTTTAAATATTTTATCAAAATTTAATAAAAATCAATTCACACAAATCCAATCGTTATAGTCCCATCTTTTTCTTCATTTTACACCTTAACTAAATGTTTTTTAACAAATCATTTACTGATATATTCATCTTATTCACTGCAAATATTTTATTTCCCAAATCCTTGAAACTCGCTCCAAAATGATATACCGTTTCATCACAAATCAAAAATCTATCGTGAAAATTTTTAGTGATTTTTACTTCAAGATTATCATACTGTTTATTGTATTTTTGAATATCAAGTTGCAGTTCTTTGGATATATTTTGAGTATAAATAGTAAATTTTACATTTTGATTTTTTGAAAATAAGTTCAATATAGATTCATCGATATAATTATCAATCAAAATGATTGAAACTTTTGCATTTTTTATTAAATCAGATAAAAGAACATAAGCATCAAATATTTGACCATTGAAAAATATTCCGTGTTTGATTTCTATTGTATTCTTTTTGATGTGGGATTTGATAATTTGCATATCATTTTCAAGAACACTTAATCTTTGTTCTGTGATTTTATGAGTATTAATAGTATAACCATTTTGGATATAATTTTTAAGTACAGAGGTTGCCCATTGTCTAAAATGAATGGCTTTAGTAGAACTTGTTCTATAACCTACGGCTAGAACAATGTCTAAATTATAATATTTAATATCTCTTGTTTGTGTTTTATCTGACAGTGAACCATGTTTTGTGGTATGTGCAAAATTTGCACATACCACTTTTTCATCTAATTCATTATCTTTAAAAATATTTTTAATATGTTTTGATACAACACTTCTATCTATATCAAAAACTTTTACAATATCATTGATACTCGCCCAAATAGTATCCTTATCAGCAGATATTTTTAACTCTATCTCACCATTTTCATAGACCACTATATCAGATATTGTGTCCATCTTTGCTACTCCTATATTTTATAGATATACAACTATAACAAAAGATTTAACTTTGACTTAAAAATATGACAATTTGCAATATTTTTAGAAAAATAAAATAAGAACAGATTCAATTCATGACAACAATGACATTAACTTACTAATAATAAAAATCGTTATAAGATATGGGCTACTTAAATAATTGAAGTTGTGCAATGATATTTCAATTTATAATATAAAATCTTAATGACTAAAGCCTACCCATCTTTTTAATCATTCCTAACACTATAATTTGATAGAATACTTCCTTACAAAAATAAGGATTTTAATATGACACAAGAACAATTTTTAGATGACATTTCTATTTTATACTCTTACTTAGATAATCAAAAAAACAGTATCAACCAACTTATCACTCATTTGGAAAATAAAAACTATCAAGAGCTTACGCTCATCAATGAGTTTGCCACTGTTTTAGGTCTTGAAAATCCCGATGACACTATTCGTTTGGCTTTAATCACACGATTGGTCAATTTGCGAGATGATTCATTGGTACAAGTACTTAAAAAACTGGGAAAAAACGAGCAAGAAGTGATTGAACTTCAAGAAAAAGCGTACGGTTTTGTACGAAGTTTTTGGGAAGAAAAACACAAAACTACCTTGGAATTTATCAAAAAAGAAAAACTTCTTACACCCTTTTACCAAGCCATTTTTAAAGGGGTATATAACGTCGGAACTCAAATGAGTCTTTGGCAAAGCAAATGGACTTCACATATCATCAATGCGGTCAACAAAGAGTTGCTTGAAAAGTTTGAAGGCAATGAGGCAAAAGTATTCGAATATTTGGAAGAAAACAAACTCTTTGATTTGGGACACAATGGACAAATTGCGGACAGAAGTTACTCTGCTTTGGTTAAACAAAGCGATGGGACGTATGAAAGTCAAGCGTATATACAAGCGTTTAAAAAAGAGACAACTGCTGTCATTAATGCGTTAGAAGAGTTTGTCGATAAACTTATTGAACTTGAAGACGAAATTTATCATCAAAAATGGAATTATGTCGAATATTTACAAACCCTCATAAAGGCATTCAGTGAAAACAGAACTGATAAACTCGTAGCACAATGGGCACAAGTAGACAGAACTTGGATGAAAATCACCACCCCCATTCAAATCGGACATCCTTTGGAGTATTATGAAGACCACTTTAGAAAAGCCGTTGCCTTAGAGTGGGATATTCGTCTTTCAAATCCAAACTTTGAGAAAAATGCCCAAAGAGCACAAAAAATCAAAAATATGTTTGCTACGATTTTCCACAGTTTTCACATTGGAGAGAAATACGAACAACATAAAGCTATCTTTGATTTTTCTATGAAAAGTTTGGACAAAGTTCAACTCTATATCGGACGACCCGCTTCATTTTATGCAGCTGAATTCAACGGGCTTTTTTCAGCACAAGTTGTACCCAACGACGAAATCGTTTCAAAAGATGAAGGTAAAAAAATCTTTGCATTTAGCGATGAGATTTTACAAACCAGCCGTGCAAAACCCTTTTTAAAACTCTCACAAGAGATTTTCGGACAAGAGTTTTTAACACAAGACAGAAACTTCTTATTTAAAGAAGACACAAAATGGCACCAAGTCTATGACATTACGACTATTGGGCATGAGTACGGACATATTTTATGGTGCGATGATGAAACCGAGTCAGCCATGAACAAAACGGGAAACTTTAAAAACATCGAAGAGTTTAAAGCCACCACAGGAGGATTGGTTTCATTTTTTATTGGAACCTCTGAGAGTGAATTGAGTTTACAAGTATTAATTGACACCATCAAACGCTCTGTGGGTTTAATTGGTTGGATGGAAGTCGATGAAGTACAACCTTACTATTGCGAGGGACTTATTCATTTAACGGGGCTTTTCGAAAGCAAAGTTTTAACGTGGAAAAATCAAAAACTCAATATTGATTTGGGGGAAGATGCGTTTGTGGCATTGAAACAATGGTACATCAAAACGTACCAAGAGTTGGCATTGCACTATTTAGATAAAAAAGATGCTACTTTGTTTTTAAATCAATTTGCCACAAAAACAGGCAAATACTTTATGCCCAACAATGCCAACATTTCAGATTTTGTCACGCACTACTTTGAACGATACAAAGCCATCGGGCAAGAGTTAGATACCCTTGATTCTAAGAGTAATTATCGATAAAATATAAAAGTAGTCTAAGTTAGACTACTTTTTCAAGCATTTCTTCTAAAAACTTTGTTGCCACTCTTTTTTGATAATAGGCGTACGCTACAATAATAATTACACCAAACCCATACGTCAATAAAATTGCCAATACAATTAAAATGGTTAGCCATAACACTTGTTGGAGTTCCCCTGCAATGGTGAGTTTAGTTTTCGTTGCTTCTATGATTAGATTGTACTTTAATAAAGAGGAGTTGAGTTTGAAATCGGTTATTTCCAAACGATTGTTGATCACTTTACTTTGTGTAGCATAGTTGCCTAACTTTTTATTAAGTGCATTGAGTTGTTCTTTGTTTAAGTGAATCTCTTTTTGTAAACTGACATCAAACAGTCCCATGGTGTTCCTTCAATATTTTTATTGAGTATAACAAACATTGTTGCACAAAAAAAGAGAGAATTGATTATTAAATAATCAATTACTCAAATGACTCTCCACGCAGAGAAAAAAGAGAAGTGCCATAAAGACACTTATCTTTTTTATTTTTAAAGCACTGAAACCAACATTTGATTGACCGTGATTACCACTTCTTGAAGCGATTTATTCTCTTTGGTCATAAACTCATTGATTTGAATTTTAATGGTATTAAACAGCTCTTCTTGGTTGCTCAGATAGCTTTCAAACGCCTCTTGAGAAGTTTCATTGACACGTTTGAATTTTAAAATCTCTTCTGTGTAATGCACCACAATAAACTCAACAAATTTAAGAAGTTGACTTTTTAATAATGCTTCACTGCTGCTGTTGATTTTAATTTCATTGAGTGAATCAATCAACTCTAAGATTTTAAACTCATGTACCAGTGAATAAAAAACCACAATGACATCTCTAAAAGAGTTCATGGTTTTTTCTTTTATCATAATGGCTGCAACGGCAAAACTTAAATAATCAATCACTCCAAAAAATAAGTTAAAGTTGTCTTTGTTGGGAATAATCTCCACAAAACTTTTTTGGTTGATTTCTCCTAAGATTTTGAAGAGTTCATCTTTATGTTCTAAGATATGACTGGCATCGATTTGATACTCTTTGGAATATTTCACCATCCATTTAGTTGTAAAGTTTAACGTATGTTCTAACTCACCCAACAATCGGTATTGTTCTTGTGCGGTTAAAATAAAATCTTGTCGATAAATATCAAACCGAATGGTTCTGGCATCAAACAAAGAACTGGCAATACTATATGCTTTGATTTTTAGCACAAACTTTTCAAAACCAAGTTTCTCATAATCACTAATAAACGTCACCCCTTGAGAGTTGATGATAATATCTGCCATTTTTGTAGCAATAATCTCTCGCTTTAAAGGGTGAGTTAAAATTTCATGTTCATATGCACCCACAAAAGATTTGGGGAAATATTTATAGAGATATTTTAAAGTAAAAACCTCATCAACCAAGGTTGATTTAAGCAATATAGACTTCATAAATATTTTAGAGTACGACAACAAAGAACATAAAACCGGCCTAACAATGGAACCATTTTTATTGATAATATCTTCTATGTTTTCATTTTTAGGAATATAAAAATCATGTCGATTAAACGACGATGTATTTTCTTCAAGGATTTTAATGGCATTAATAAACTGTTCTAAATATCTTTGACTCAACGTTTCATCTCGTGAAATCGCCAACGCTTATTCATAGTTATTCCACAAGACCAAATTGACCACTTGTTCTTTTAATCCTTCTAAAATCTTACAATTCTCTTCTTTACAAATAATGCCTTTAACTTCAAGTGTATTAAGCAAGATTTTTAAATTGACTTCATGGTCAGACGTATTAACGCCTCCTGCATTATCAATCCCATCGATGTTGATTTTTCCACCTCTTAGAGCATACTCGATTCTGGCTTTTTGAGTAAATCCTAGATTTCCTCCCTCACATACGATTCTGGCTTTTAAATCCAAGGCATCCACACGCACGGCTTCGTTTTGTTTATCACCCAAGTCAAGATTGTTTTCATCGCTGGCTTTTACATACGTTCCTACGCCACCGTTAAAAAGCATATCCACTTTCATGGTTAACAGTTTTCGGCACAACTCTTCCCCACTCATACTTCGTTTGCTTGTCCCAATGAGTTTTTTAATCTCTTCACTGAGTACTATCTCTTTGGTTGCTCGCAAAAAGATTCCACCCCCTTGAGAAATCAACTCTTTGTTGTATTCGCTCCAGCTTCCGTTTTGTGAATAAAAGAGTCGTTTTCTCTCTTCAAAACTTGTTTCTAAATCGGGATTGGGATCAATAAAAATATCTTTATGTCCTATGGCAGCTACGAGTTTAAACATAGGGGACTCAATCAATCCATTTCCAAAGACATCGCCGTTCATTGAACCAATTCCTACCACACTAATAGGGTCTTTGTACATATCAAGCCCCTCTTCGATTAAGAATCGTTTTGCTGACATCAATGCCCCACGAGCCGTAATACCCAAATCTTTGTGTCCAAAGCCATTGCTTCCTCCACTGGCAAAAGCATCACCTAGCCAAAACTCTCGTTCAATAGCTATTGAGTTTGCCACATCACTCATGGCAGCCGTTCCTTTATCTGCTGCAACGACAAAATACGTATCGTCATCATCATACGCCACAATTCGTTTATCTCGGATGACTTCACCTTTTTTAACATTGTCGACTAAATCCAGCAAGTTATGAATAAACTCTTTATAGACTTCGGTAAAAAGTTCTTTGGAAATTTCCTCTTTGGGTTTATTAATCACAAACCCACCCTTAGCTCCACTGGGGATAATAATTGAGTTTTTACCCTCTTGTGTATTCATCAACGATTTAACCTCTTGACGGTAATCATCGTGTCGGTCTGACCAACGCAATCCTCCTCGGCTGATATTGGTCATTCTTAAATGCAATCCATAAAAGTTGTGATGATAAACAAATGACTCCAAGTTGGGTTGCAATCTTTTTAAGTTTTCAGAGAATTTTTTGGTATTGATTTTAAACGCAATAGACTCTTTTTGGAAATAGTAGTTTGTTCGTAATAACGATTGCAACAAAGCAAACGTGAGTTTAAGGATTTTATCGTCTAAAATATTGGGAACATTTTTAATGTGTTCTTCAATGCTCTCTTCCAAGTGCGCTATTTGTTTTTCTCGTTTGGTCATTTTAGGGTCAAACTTAGCACAAAAATAGTCCACAAACAAATGGGTAATTTCATCGTATTTTGTCAGTGTACTAATAATGGCTTCACTGTTTAAAGAGATCACCGCTTGATCCAAATACTCAATAATGGCACTCAACAAAGAAATCGTACGCAATGATAAATTTTGATTATAAACCAAAGAAAAAAGTTTGGTACGTTTGATATAATCATATTTTAAACTCTCTGAAATCACATACTCAATATTGTTTTTTGAGCTGTCCATTTTGTCATTTTTTTCTAAGTTTAAATTGAATCGAATGATATAAACTTTTTTTCCTTCACAGACAATACTGTAAGTAATCTCATCGACAATTTCAAAACCAAAATTATGTAAAATAGGAACAATTGCTGAAAGGTAAATATCATTAAGTGAATAAATTTTTATATACGAAAGATTATTTTTATAATCAATTTGTGTCAGAAGTCCTTCATTTTGAACTCTATCAAAAAGTTCTTTGGATATCTTTAAATCTTCTTGGGTAAGTAATTGTGAACAAATTGCATCGAATTGTGAGTTTTCCATAAAAATCCTTTATGTATAAAATATGTCATTGATTATACTACTAAAAATATAAATTATTATAAAAGTTATATTTTTTCACGTAAGATTATCAAAGAGTTTACAAAAATGTAACTAAGAGCAAACTCTTACAAAGGAAGCATTGAGTAATTGTCCCAAATCTTTGGCACTCAGTTCTATGTCTAAGCCACGTTTTCCACCGCTTACATAAATGGTTTCAAAGTTTAATGCCGTATCATCAACAAGAGTTCGGAGTCGCTTTTTTTGTCCCAAAGGAGAAATTCCTCCCAATAAATAGCCCGTAACTTTTTGAGCTTCATCTTTGGCAGCCATAACGGCTTTTTTAACTTTAAATGCACTTGCCACTTCTTTTAAACTAAGCATCTCACACACAGGCAAAACACACACCACCAACTCTTTAGGATAGAGTTCCACTAAAAGCGTTTTAAAGACTTGGTCTTGTGGCAAATTGAGCTTTTGTGCCGCTTCAAGTCCATAGTTGGTATTAAGTGGGTCATGGTCATATTTATGAATTGTAAATTTGATTTTATTTTTTTCGAGCAGTTTAATGGCGGGAGTCATGCAGTTCAAATTCCTTTTTTAATACTTCAATACCATTGATTAAAATGGCAATATAATGTTTGCCTAAATAGTGTTTGCGAGTGGTCATATTTTTGAAGCTCTGTTTTTTTACAAACTTTTTTGAAGATGATTTTATCTCATTTTGGCTTATCATAAAAACCTTTTTGTTGTGTGTGTTATTTGATTTGAGATAATAAATCGCGTATTCTACTCGAAGATTTCCAATAGTTTCATCGGAATTGACTTCAAAAGAGAAAGTCAAATGCTCATCAACTTTAACTTTTTTATCATAATAAAAATTGCTAACAAGGACATGGTGAGATTTATCAAAATCAAATAAAGCTAAAACCTCTTTGTTGCCTTGTTTTAAAAGTGTTCTTGAGCCGTGTTTGCAAATCCAATCAAGCTCTTTGGAAACACCCAGGTTGTTTTTAACAAACTCTATGACAAGATGAGGGTTATCTTTGGAAATATCATTGAGATTATTTGCGACTGATTTTTGTACATATTTGCTTTTATCATTTTTTAACAGTTCAATGATTTCTAAAACCAAGGTGGGGTCTTTTTTAAATCGTGGCAAAGCCACCGCCCAAGGAAGTCGTGGACGACACCCTTCACAAGCAAGTCGGCGTAAATGTTCGTTGGATGATTGTGTCCAAAGCTTCATTTGGTTCATGGTTTGTGTTTCATAGTGTAAAATAAATTGTCGAATAGCAAACTCGGAACTTGATTCAAGTGTAAAAACTTCCAAAGCGTTTAAAGATTCCTCTAAATCATCAAGCCCAAATACCTCCACAAAATCTTGAAAAACCATCGCTTCAAGCCCAATGAAATCTTTAGACACAGTTTTTAAAATCTCAAGTTGTTCTTTGTAGGGTAAAGGAAGAAAAGCATGAAGTTGTAAAGCAATGTGTCGCATACGTTGCTTTAATTCAAGGATTTGCCAAGTTAAATCAAAGATGGCGTTGATAAAGGCTTGTTCATCAAAATCTTTGTAGTGCTTTTTTATTGTATTCGCTAGGTTTTGTATATATGCTTTTGTGTATAGATTTTTTAATTGCTCTGCCATACTCTCTCTTTTTAAATTAACTTAGATATTAAATCATTTGCACTTATATCTATCTTAGAAAAAGCAAACCATTTTTTGCCAAGGTCTTTTAAACTCGCTCCTATATGATAAACCTCTTTTTTATCAATTATCAAAAATCTATCATGGGAGTTTTTAAAAGTTTTTATAGTCGAGCCACTTGCAGATTATAAAAAACAACCCGTAATTTAAGCTGATTTAAATTTTAAAAAGTTGAATCAAACTTCAGATAAGTTATAATTTTTTACTACAAAAATTTAACAGAAGAGCGATTCAAC
>Ga0265293_10012699_pt1 | contig 11105 bp, 7 predicted proteins | sample Munlanlewell138R_FD_192505 | JGI IMG/M metagenome (GOLD analysis project Ga0265293, IMG submission 192505) | Leachate microbial communities from a municipal landfill in Southern Ontario, Canada - Leachate well 138R | ecosystem: Engineered > Solid waste > Landfill > Unclassified | place: Canada... | reverse complement strand
AGCAGGAAGGCAAGCACTACCTCTTCTTCGGGTACCGGCTCCGATGGCGTCGCCGGCGCCTGCCTCCGCGCCCGCGACGAGGGAACCTGCCCCTGCCGCACCCGCTGGAGGACGGCGCTCTCCGCGATGTCCAGGTGGCGCGCCACGCGCTGTACGTACATTGCCCGCTCCACCGGATCACGCACGGCCAGCAACACCGGTGCCAGCCGGTCAACGATGCGGCGTGCCTCCATCGGCGAACTCGGCGTCTCTGGACCCATCAGGCGCCGCAGCAAGAACTCCGCGTAGGGAGCCGCCGAAGCGATCGCACGCTCCCAGCCCTCCGGATCGTCTCGCGCCACTTCGTCCGGGTCGCGGCCCGGGGGCAACGGTGCGACCCGCAACTCCATCTCGTGTTGCGAAACCAGCGCGTCCGCCGACCGTGCCGACTGCGCCATCGCCTCCGGAGTGCTAAAGCTGAGGAAGAGCGAACCCGCGCGCTCAGCGGCAGCCGCCCCCGCCGCGTCCGGGTCCATGGCGAGCACCACCTTTCGCGCGAAACGCCGCAGCAGCGTCACGTGGTGCTCTGTGAGCGATGTCCCCATCGTTGCGACGACGTTCTGGAAGCCCGCCTGCCATGGACCGATGACGTCCATGTACCCTTCGACTACCACCACCGTCCCCGACGCCCGTATAGCCTCCGCTGCCTGGTACAGGCCAAACAGCGTCCGGCCCTTGTCAAAAAGCTCTGTCTGAGGCGAGTTCAGGTACTTCGGTTCCTCACCGTGCAGCCCACGCCCGCCCATAGCAACATAATGCCCTCGCTCGTCCGCTATCGGGATGATGACGCGTCCGCGGAACCGGTCATACGGCTCACGTCCGCCCTCGGGTTCCACCAACAGGCCCGCGTCGAGCATGTCGCGCTCGTCGTACCCGCGCCCCGACAGGTAGGCCCGCAATCCGCGCCACTCGTCCGGCGCCCACCCAATCCGGAACGCGTCGACTGCCTTTTCCGTGAGTCCGCGCTCCTTGAACACGTAGTCGCGCGCGGCTGCGCCCGTGGCCTCTCGGAAGCACCGCTGGTAGTACTCAACCGCCGCCGACATGACGGACCCGAGCTTATCGAGCCGGCTCCGCCGCTCCGCCGACTCCGCGGAAAGCTGCACGCCCGCTTCGCGTGCCAGTTCGCGCAAGGCCCCGCGGAAGTCGAGGTTCTCCCGCTTCTGCACGAACGTGAACAGGTCGCCGCCTTCGCCACAGCTCCCAAAGCACCGCCAGTTCCCCCGCTCGGGGAACACGTAGAACGACGGGGTCTTCTCCGTGTGGAATGGACAAAGGCCACGGAAGTTGCGCCCGGCCTTCTGCAACCGAACCACGCGCCCGACATATTCGACCAGGTCGAGCTTCCGTTTGATCTCTTCGACGACGTCCATCGCCCCGATTGTAGGTAGCCACAACGAGAGCGGCCCGCCGGCGTGTCACCAGCGGGCCATTCTTAAGCTTCTGCCAGCGTTATCGTCACCCGCCCAGCGAAACCGTGATGGATGCCATCGGCTGGCCATTTACAAGCACCGTGATGGTCGCAGTCCCCGTTCCCTGCGGCCGGCTTGTGGTGAACTCTGCGGTCTGGCCCTTGGCCAGCGCCAGCGAGCGCGCAGCAGACTGCACTGTCTCGCCCGTCTCGTCGACCTTCACCTGCACGTACACGTTCGACGTCTGCATCTCGCCACCGTTGTTTTGAACAACGATCTTGATGCTCGTCTCCGAGACCGAAGGCGTGTGGAGGGCGAGTGAAGGTTGCTCCACCGGCGGCTGCAGCACGAAGTTCGCGCTGTTGTTATCCTCCACCATCTCTTCGATGGCGTTGTCCGGGTCAACCTTCACGTTCACGGTCTTCTGTTCCATCACCGGCGGGTCCACGTCGAAGTCCACCGTGATGCTGCTGTTTCCGGCCAGGACCACTTCAAACGCCTTGCTCGGCGGCGACGCACCAACACCCGTCGCCGAAACCACAAGCATCCCTTCGTAGGTCGTCGTGCTCCGGTTCGTCACTGTGACGCGCAGGGCCCGCCCGCCGTCGATCAGGAACGCATCCGTCGGCGCGAAGTCCGGCAGCGTCTCCTCCGGCGTCGGTGTTGGCGAAGGCTCAGGTGTCTCCGTCGGCGTTGGCTGCGGTGTCGGCGTCGGTTCCTTCACCGGCACCAGGTCGATGCTGTCCAGCAGCTCAATCGCCGTCCGCGGCACCCAGCTCCCGCCGTCAACATCAATCAGCAGCCACTCGCCGTTGCGAGTCTTCCCGATGACGTCGATCTCGCGCCCGGGCTGCAGTGTGCCGTGCGAATCGGAGTCATTGCCCGGTCCCGCCCGCATCGTGACAGAGGCGAGCACCTTCCCCTTGATCCGCACCGGGCGGTCGCCGATGTCCTCCACCGCGACCACCTTCACCTTGTCCGTGTCCTGCGTCGCCCCCGACACCGAGGTCACGCGCACCCACAACTCGCGTTCACCCTTCTCCTGGAAGGTCGTCCTCATGGTCGCGTGATAAACGCTGCCGGTTGCCGGCGGCATGGCGTTCACCTGGTCCACCACCTTGCCGTCCACCAGCAGTTCGAACTTCGCGATTTCCTCCGTTGCCGTGGCCGAGACCATGACCTGCGTCTCTTTCCCGATCTCGACACGATCGCCGTTGCGCGGCGAATCGAGCGACACCCGGAAGTCCGCCGCTACCCCGCCGCCACCGTCATCTCCGCTTCGAACAAGCGAGAAGAGCAGGAAGATCGCCGCTGCTCCGACGAGCACCGCGGCGACGACAAAGAGATAGAACAATGGCTGCCGCGCCGGCGACTCATCGTCGATGTAGTAGCCGTCGTCGTAGTAGGCGTCCTCGTCTTCCGCGTATCCGTATTCGTCGTAATCCGCGTCGTACGACTCGTCGTCCCACCCGGCTTCTTCGTCGTCGTAGTAGTCAGCCTCTGCCTCAACCGGCTCATAGCCAATCCCAGCCCCGCGGGCGCTGGGTTCCGAGCCGGGGGGCGGCGCGCCGATTATCGGCTCGTCGGGTGGGTAGGACCCATAGCGATCACTCATAACAAAGAGGCCAAAGCCACCTCGCTGATTATCACACCCAGCTAAGTAACCGCCAAGAAACGAGTTTTTCGCTCGTTCAGGGTGGTTTACGTAACCCACCCTTGAGCGTCGGCACAGCCCAGTTCCCGTGCCAGCCGCAGCGCATATCGGTCCGTCATCCCGCTCACAAAGTCCGCAGCCCTTCGCTCTACCGGGTCGGTCGCGAGCGAAAAGTCCGCCGAGATTCCCGCAGGGTTCGCCACGAAGTGCCGGAAAAGGAACTGCACAATTTTCTTCCCGCGTTCCGCTTCCTGCCGCGTCGTGTCGTACAGGTACACGCGCTGGAACATGAACTCACGCAGCTCGTTCGTCACCGCCGCCACACGCGGGCTAAAGGTGATCACCGGCGCGGAAGTCTCCCTACCGGTGCCCGTCACCGCCCAGCTCGCCTCCACGATGTCGGAAATCAGCGCGTTCAGCCGCTCGCTGTGCGAGGTTCCCAGCTCGCGCTGCGCCGCTGCAGGGAGGTCGCGCTCTTCGATAATCCCGGCTCGCACGGCATCGAGGATGTCATGGTTCACATACGCAATAGCGTCGGCCACCTTGACCACCTGGCCCTCCAGCGTCACCGGGACACCCCACCCCTCCGCAAAGATGTCCTCCCGCGCCTTACTCGACTTTTCGATCGCATCCAGTACTTCGAATGTGAGGTTGAGACCCCGCCCCTGCCGTTCGAGCCGGTCCAGCACGCGCACCGACTGGTAGTTGTGTCGAAAGCCCTCGGGCAGGCACTCAGCGAGCGCCTCCTCCCCCGCGTGCCCAAACGGACCATGCCCAATGTCGTGGCCCAGCGCCGCCGCCTCGGCCAGGTCTTCATTCAGGTTGAGCGCCCGCGCGATCGTCCGCGCCACCTGGGCGACCTCGATCGTGTGGGTCAGTCGGGTGACGTAGTGGTCGAGCGCTGGTGCGATGAAGACCTGCGTCTTGTGCTTGAGCCGCCGGAACGCCTTCGTATGCACGATGCGATCACGGTCGCGTTGGTACTCCGTTCGGAGAGGTGACGGCTCCTCGGGGAGCTTTCGCCCCTTGCTCGTCGTAGTCCTGGCTGCGAAGGGGCTCAGGCGCTCCTCGTTCGCCTCCAGCCGGGCTCGTACCTGCGAAAGATCCATTCCTGAATTCTAGTCACGAACCCCGTCTGGTCTTGTCGCGAACCCCCGGATCGACCGCTCGTCCGGCCCCGCGCACCCGGCTCCACCTGCGGAATGACCGGGCTTCCGCCCTTCGGCGGACGCAACCACGCTGTGTGAAGTACTCCATCGGCGCCGCATGCGCCCCTCTGCCACGCTTCCCCCAACAGGCGCCTCCGTCGCGAGGCAGAGAGAGGAACAGAAATGGCAAACGTCGTCCAGGTCCTGACCTTCCGTGCATACGGCGTCTCGCAGGAGCGCCTCGCCCGCCAGTCCGACATCATCAGCCTCGCCACCCGGGATTTCCCCGGGGCAATCAGCAGCCAGTGTCTTACCGATGCCGCACGCAACCTGATCGGCGGCGTGACCATTTGGGAAGACCAGGAAGCACTCGATCAGTTCCGCCACTCCGAACTCTACGCCCGGCTCATGATGAGCCCCTTGCTCGAGGATGGCGTCGACCGGGCATATGACCTCGACACGCCAGATGGCGCCACCACGCTGCACCAGCCAGCCGCCCTGGCCGCTTAAGTTAGGCCTCGGAGCCCCTGTATCCGTTCCCCGCAGGGGCTCCGCTACGTCAGATCGAACCCAGGATTCCAGGCAACTTCCCAGGGAAATCCGTCAGGGTCCGCGAAATACCCGGTGTACCCACCCCATTCCGCCTCGCGCGCAGGCTTCACGAGCCGAGCTCCGGCCGCCACCGCCGTTGCGAGCACCGAATCCACTTCCTCCCGCGACGCGACGTTATGCGCCAGGCTGAATCCCCCGAAGCCGCTGCCTGCGTTCGGCACACCAACGTCGGCGGCCAAAGCTTCCCTCGACCACACCGCAAGCCATGTTCCCTCCAGGGCGAAGAACACCACTTCGGGCGTCTCCATGTGCACTGGAAATCCGAGGCCATCCCGGTAGAACCGAAGGGCGCGACCGAGATCGGTCACGCCCAGGGTGATGAGACTAATCTTCGGCTTCACCGGCCGAGTTTACTTCACCTTGCGACCGAGCTTTGCTTCCGCGTTCGCGATAATCTCGCGGGTCTGGTCGATCATGTCGGGGCTTACACTCACCGAGGTCACCCCCCATTCCACCAGCGCCTCAGTCACCTCCGGATAGACGCTCGGCGCCTGCCCACAGATGCTGACCGTGACCCCCCGCCGCCGGGCCGTGAGGACAGCGGTCTGGATCGCCGACATCACCGCCTCGTTCCGCTCGTCGAACGTATCAGCGAGCATCTCGCTGTCGCGGTCGACACCCAGCACGAGCTGCGTGAGGTCGTTCGAACCAATGGAAATCCCGTCGATCCCGACGTCGATGAACTGGTCCAACACGATGACATTCGACGGCACCTCAACCATCATCCAGAGCTTGAAGTCATCGCTGCGCACGACCCCCTGTTCGGCCAGCAGCTCTTTCACCTGCCGCAGCTCCGCGGGTGTGCGCACGAAGGGCACCATCACATACAGGTTCGGGAACTCACGCCGCACCTGCTTGATGGCCTCAACCTCAAGGTGGAAGACGTCCGGCTCCTTGATGTAACGGCTGGCGCCCCGGAACCCGATCATCGGATTCTCTTCGCTCGGCTCGTACTTCGCGCCACCCTTCAGGTTGGCGTACTCATTCGTCTTGAAGTCCGTCAGCCGGTACACAACGGGCCGCGGTGCGAAGGCGCGGCAGAACTCCCGGATGCCGGCCGCGAGCTGCCGCGTGTACTCCTCGGGCCGTCCCTCCTCCATGAACTGCCGCGGGTGCGTTCCGATCTGGGCCACGATGAACTCCGCCCGGAGCAGGCCCACGCCGTCGACGTTCCGTTCCGCTACCCGCTCTGCGAGCTCCGGCTCCGCGAGGTTCACATAGAGACGCGTGGCGGTCTTGAGCGACGCGGATTTCGCGTACCGCTCCTTCTCCCGCTCCGCCCATGCCAGGCGAGCCTCAGCGCGGCCGTCGTAGATCACACCCTTCGATCCATCGACCGTCACCTGCCGGTCGATCTCGAGCTTCGTCGCCCCGGGAACGCCAACGACACACGGGATCCCCAGTTCGCGGCTCACGATCGCCGCGTGACAGGTTCGCCCGCCGCGCTCCGTGATGATCGCTGCGGCGCGCTTCATCGCGGGGACGAAGTCCGGCGTTGTCATTTCCGCTACGAGGATGTCTCCCTGCTGCACGATGTCGATGTCCGCCGGGTCATGGACCACGCGAACGATGCCCACGCCAACCCCGGGGCTCGCCGGCTGGCCGGAGAGCAGGACGGGCGCGGTCTCCTCCTCACCGTCATCCTCGGATTGTTCACGCATCGTGGTGACTGGCCGCGACTGGACGAGATAGAACGAGCCCTTCTCATAGGCCCACTCTATGTCTTGTGGTGCCCCGTAATGCTGCTCCACGTTCCGCCCGATGCGCGCCAGTTCGCGGATCTCCGCTTCGGTCAGCTTCTGTCGCTCCTGCAGTTCGGCCGGCACATCGCACCAGGCGTTCGCTTCCTCGTGGCTCCCGTCCGAACTCTCGGCGCGCGCGATCATCCGCGCCTGCGCCGCGGGAGTGATGTTCGTCACGGCGAGCGATTCCTTCTCCACGATGTACAGGTCCGGCGAAATTTCGCCGGACACAATGCCTTCCCCGAGCCCGTAGACCGCCTCGATCGTGATCTTGCTCGCATCCGAAGTCACTGGCTCGACGGTGAACATAACGCCGGACTTCTCCGACTGCACCATCCGCTGCACCGGGACCGCGAGGCCCACCTTCAGGTCGTCGTAGCCCGCCTCCTGGCGATAAAAAATGGCCCGCCCTTCGAAGAGCGAGGCCCAACAGGCTTGGACGGCCCGCAGTACATTCTCCGCGCCTACTACATTCAGGTACGTGCTCTGCTGGCCCGCGAAGCTCGCCTCCGGGAGGTCTTCCGCAGTCGCCGAGCTCCGGACTGCGACAGGCCCTTCGCCAAGCTGGGCGTAAGCCGCCTTGATCTCCTCCGCGATCGCCGCGGGCATCGGCGCCTCGATGATGCGCTGCCGGATGCGCGCGGCGCGTTCATTCAGTTCCCGCGAGTTATGGACGTCCAGTCCAAACAAGTCCTTCTTGATGAGCGGCTCGAGCGCATTTTGCCGAATGAAGTGAAAGTACGTGTCCGCGGTGACGACGAACCCCGGGGGCACCGGGATGGAGGCTCTCGTCAGTTCCCCGAGGTTCGCGCCCTTTCCCCCCACCAGTGCGAGGTCCTCCCGGCCCACCTCTTCGAACCATACGACCGATTTACTTATGCTAATCATGGCGTCTATGCCTCCGTCACCTTGCATAACTCCGGCTGATACCGACAGAGATTATATCCTACCTTTGGGACGCTCCCAAGCTGGCTGTTCTGCAGTTGTAAGAACATTTCAGAAACGTCAAGAATCGGAGCGCCCCCACGCAAAAGAGCGCTACTCGACCGTTACCGTCTTCGCCAGGTTGCGCGGCTGGTCGACATCGCACCCACGCAGCACCGCAATGTGATACGCGAGGAACTGCAGCGGGATCGTCGCGATGATTGGCTCCAAGAGCGGCGCCACGTCCGGGACCGCGAGCGCGTGGTCCGCACTCGCCGGGATCTCCTTGTCCCCTTCGGTCACCACCACCACGACCTCGCCGGCGCGGGCCTGCACCTGCTCGATGTTGGAAATCATCTTCGCGTGCAGGGCATGCCGCGTCGCCACAGCCACGCTTGGGAATGTGCGGTCGATGAGCGCGATCGGACCGTGCTTCATCTCCCCCGCCGCATAGCCCTCCGCGTGGATGTAGCTGATCTCCTTCATCTTCAACGCCCCTTCGAGCGCCACCGGGTAGGCCAGGGCGCGCCCAAGGAACATGATGTGTTCGGCTTCGTATAGCCGCTCCGCGACGCTCCGGTAGGCTCCATCGTCCTTCAGTACCCGCGCCGCAGCATCCGGTATCCGCAGGAGCGACTGGATGTGGTCCTCGATCTCAGGCTGGGAGAGCCTCCCCCTCGCTTCGCCGAGCCTGAGGGCCAGCAGGTAGAGCGCCGCCAGCGCTGTGGTGAAGCACTTCGTGCTCGCCACGCCACGCTCCAGGCCGGCGCGCGTATACACCGTCCCGTCGGCCACTCGCGTCGTCTGCGCCCCTTCGGTATTGCAAATCGTCACCAGTGTCGCACCGGTCTTTTTCGCCACCGCCATCGCTTCGAGTACGTCCACCGTCTCGCCCGATTGGCTAACCGAAACGATAAGCGTGCGCTCGTCCAGGATCGGCTTCCGGTACCGGAATTCGCTTGCGTTATCAATCTCCGCAGGGATCCCCGCGAGCTCCTCGATGTACCGCCGCCCAACCATCGCAGCGTGCAGGCTCGTCCCCATTCCGATCAGTACAACGCGGTTTATATCCGCCAGCCGGTCGTTCACCGGGCCGAGCTCATCGAGGTGCAGCGACGCAGGCTGCAACGTCGCCACGCTCCGGATCGTGTCCGAAAGCGCCTCCGGCTGCTCCATCATCTCTTTGAGCATGAAGTGCGGGTAGGTCCCCTTCAGCGCCGAGACCGGGTCGATCGGGATCTCCCGCGTCTCCGGCTCGAACGGCACCCCTGCACTGTCGCAGAACTGCGCGCCGCGCTCATCGATCCGCACCAGTTGGCCATCTGCGAGGAAAGCGACGCGCTGGGTGTGCGGGAGAATCGCGGCCAGGTCGCTGGCCAGGAACATCTCCCCGTCCGCGTACCCGACTACGACGCCACCGGCGTTCCCCACACGCGCAGCAACGAGTACCCCCGGCTCCGATGGGCTCATGGCCACCACCGCCTGCGATCCTTCCAGTTGCTGCGTCGTCTTCCGCAGCGCGTCCAGCAGCGAGGCGCCCTCCCGGATGCGGTCCTCGAGCAGGTGCGCGATTGTTTCCGTATCCGTCTCCGAGGCGAACGTGTGTCCTGCCTCCCGAAGCTGCGTTCGCAGCTCCGCATAGTTCTCCACAATCCCGTTGTGGATCACACACACCTCCCCATTGCAGGAGACGTGCGGATGGGCGTTCAGGTCCGTCGGCCGGCCGTGGGTCGCCCAGCGTGTATGCCCCATGCCGGTGGTCGCTTTTGGGCTACCGTTGGCATCCAGCGCCTCCACAAGGTTCGCGATCTTGCCCTGGCGCTTCGTGACCGTCAGCGGCTCGTCATCACCGCTGTTCGAAAGGAACGCCACTCCAGCGGAGTCGTACCCACGGTATTCGAGGTCCTGGAGGGCACGAAGAAGGATGGGAGCAGCCGGACGGCTTCCCGCATATCCAACAATTCCACACATAGAAAAAAGCTACCCCTCGCCGGGCACGCAGCACGGCACGGCTCGCCCACCACGCGCAGTCCACGCGGCAGTACGGCGTTTCGGGTCTCCTGGTTGGTGAGTAAGTAAGAAAGGGAGCGCGTTCCCTGGCACCTGGCGCCCTTTTGTCAGCCGGTTGCCCGCGCTGGTTTGTGGGTCGCCTATCGACTGTGCCGGCCGGGGGGCCATCCGCCGAGTCTTTCGATACTGCCCCCGCCTCGTCATCCGCTCCATCGAGCGGACCTGGCGCTACTGCGAGTCACTCACCGGTTGCTGGCTCTCTGCTTGCGCGTGCACCTCCACGCATTGGGCTTCGGCCAGTCTCTCCCGGAGCTCGCGTAAGGGTCAATCGCGTTCCTTCACCAAATCGAGTCCTTTGCGGAATTGAAACTAACTAGCTTTCCTCGCGCGAGATCCCGGCAAAGCCGAGAAAGTCATCCTCCCACTGCAATACCTCGAGGATCAGTGCCGGCTCGATCTCGTTCGGACTCCCCGAGATGCCGCGCACTCGAAACTCGTCGGCGAGCCGCTGAGCGATCTCCGGCAAGGGGCGCGTGTGAATCCCCAGCTCACGCTCTGTCGCGAACACCAGCTCGACGAGTTCCCCCGAAAGCATGTACCCCTCCTCTTGCAGTTGCTCCCACACCCACTCCGCACACTCGGTAAAGAGCGGCCCGGTCAGCTTGCCCGTCGTTGGCATCAGTGGAGCGCTATCCATAACCCGAAACCCTACTCGCACACGTGTTTCCACGCCACGTCACGGCCCGGGAATCCCCAGCTCTTCCCGGATCTTCTTCAAGCGAGCCACGTTTTCGGCATCCGGTCCTTTCTTCTCCAGGCCCGGCACCTCCAACAGGAAGGGCACGTCCTGCACACCGGGATGGCTCATGAACGCTTGGAACCCTTCGTACCCAATGTGCCCATCCCCGATGTTCTCGTGCCGGTCGCGAACGCCCCCCAACGGCATCTTGCTGTCGTTCGCGTGCACGGCCACCAGCCGCCGCAGCCCAACCTCGCGATCGAACTCCTCGAAGGCCAGCTCGCACCCTTCACGCGTCGAAATGTCGTAGCCCATGGCGTACGCATGGCAGGTGTCGATGCACACGGCTACCCGCGGGTCGTTATCAAGCCCACGGATGACCGCGCCGATCTCAGCGAAATCCTTGCCCACGCAGTTCCCCTGCCCGGCGCTGTTCTCCAGGATCAGCAGTGTCTCGTTCGGCGCTCCCTCGAGGCACTCGCGAAGCAACGTGCACATCTGCTTCATCATCGGCTCGAAACCTGCCCCCAGGTGGCTCCCAAGATGGAAGATCGTCCCCACCACCCCGAGCTTGTCCGCCCACTGGAGGTACGACGTCAGCGACGCGACTGACTTCTCGAGGATGGCGGGGTCCTGGCTGGCGAAGTTCATCAGGTACACGCCGTGGAAGAACGCCGGGATATCGGCGGCCTCGCGCTGCTCGCGAAACGCGGAAATCTGCTCATCCTTCAGCGCAGGGAGCCGCCACTGCTGGGGTGCTGAGATAAAGAGCTGTACGGCCTCCCCGCCGATCTCCTCCACCCTCGAAAACACGTTCTGCGGACC
>Ga0265293_10012698_pt1 | contig 11106 bp, 11 predicted proteins | sample Munlanlewell138R_FD_192505 | JGI IMG/M metagenome (GOLD analysis project Ga0265293, IMG submission 192505) | Leachate microbial communities from a municipal landfill in Southern Ontario, Canada - Leachate well 138R | ecosystem: Engineered > Solid waste > Landfill > Unclassified | place: Canada... | reverse complement strand
CCCTTTGTGTACAACCACTTCTTCCCACGTTCTGATGCCGTGTGCCGCATCGAACCCTTTGCGCCGGAGCTCGGCAGCCGCTTCAGGTGTCGTGATGATCGGGATAGATCGGTCCAGTTCCTCCTCGACGAGTGGGTCGAAGTGGTCGGCGTGGAGGTGCGAGAGGATGATGAGGTCGACCCGCGGCAGTTCCTCGAACTGGATTCCGGGCTCGGTCAGCCGCTCAGTCGTGACGCCGAGGCCGAGGTGCAGCCGGTCGCCCTTCCGGATGAAGTTCGGGTCGGTAAGGACGGTGAAGCCCGCGCATTCGATGAGCACGGTCGCGTTCCCGATGAACTGGAGTGAGCCATTGAGCGGCCGGATGTCGGCGGGGACCGCCACATTTGCGGGGAGTTCGAGCAGCGCCATCGCGAACCTCCATTGCTGGGCGTGGAGGCAGTGTTGGCGGGAGCGGTTGCGCGAGAGGCAACGAGGGCCGCTTCGGCGCTTCGAATCAGCGACGAATTGCCAACGGCACAGCCGGGCTGCAGCGAGCGGTCTACGAGATTCCCTGGGCCTTGAGGAAGTCGAGGATGTCCTGGACGGTGTGGATGTTTTCGGCGTCTTCGTCGCGAATCTCGAAGTCAGCCTCGCTTGAGAACTCCTCCTCGATGGCGATCGTGAGGTCAACGATGTCGAGGGAGTCGGCGCGCAGGTCCTCGGTGAAATTCGCGGTGGGGGTGACCTCGGCCGGGTCCACCTTCAGTTGCCGCACAACGACGTCGCGCACTCGTTCGAACAGGTCGGCCATGTTTATCTCCAATTGCGGCGGCCAGTCAACGCGGCGCCGGTAGTCAGCGTAGTCAAAGGTCCGGCCAGGGAGCCTTGGGGGATGCTACGTCAGCCCTCGTATTTGCGGAAGACCACGCAGCCGTTCTGGCCGCCAAAGCCGAAACCGTTGGCCATGGCAGCGCGAATTGGCATTTTGCGCGCCTTAAGCGGGACATAATCGAGGTCGCATTGTGGGTCGGGCGTCTCCAGGTTGATGGTGGGTGGGGCCACGTCTTCGTGGATCGCCTTCACGGCGGCCAGCGCGCCAACCGCGCCCGCCGCACCAAGCAGGTGTCCAACCATCGACTTCGGGGAACTCAGCGCAAGCCGCTCGGCGTCCTTGCCGAAGGCAGTCTTGACGGCGAGCGTCTCGCTTGCGTCGTTCAGTGGTGTACCCGTGCCGTGCGCGGCGATGTAATCGATGTCGGCGGGGGTGAGGCCACAGTTGTGCATCGCCTGTGTCATCGCCTGGGCTGCACCCGTTCCGTCCTCGCGGGGCGCAGTGATGTGGTACGCATCGGCGCTGAGCGCACCGCCGGCGAGCTCGGCATAGACCTTCGCATTGCGCGCCTTCGCGCGCACTTCGGACTCGATCACGAGCACCACGGCACCTTCGCCGAAGACGAAGCCGTCGCGGTCGGCATCGAACGGGCGGCAAGCGCGTTCCGGCTCGTCGTTGCGGCGGCTGAGGGCCTTCATATTCGCCAGCGCCGCGATGGGGAGCGGATGCAACGCTGCTTCGGAGCCACCGGCAAGGACAACGTCGGCCTGGCCGGTCTCGATGAGCATCTTCGCTTCGATGTAGGAGTAGAGGCCGCTGGCGCAGGCAGCAACCGAGGCCAGGGCCGGTCCGCGCAGGCCGAGCGTCATCGATACCTGGCAGGCGCCCATGTTCGGGGCCATCGTCGGGATGTAGAAGGGGCTCACGCGCGCAGGGCCGCGCTCCATGAGCACCTGCATCTCTTCCATCGTGTCGATGGCGCCGCCGGAGCCGGTGGCGATGGAGGAGGCGGCGCGTGGCCGCTCTTCGTCGGTGAGCTTCAGCCCCGCATCGTCCGCGGCGAGCTTCGCCGCCGCCACCGCGAGTTGTGCGAACCGCGACATTCGCCGCGCCGCCTTGGTGTCCATGTATCGCCCGGGTTCGAAATCCTTGACCTCGGCGGCGATCTGGACGGGCAGGTCACTCGGGTCGAAGCGCGTGATGCGCGTGACGCCCGAGACGCCGTTCACGAGGTTGTTCCAGAACTCTTCGGCGGTGTTGCCGATGGGCGTGATCGCACCAAGGCCGGTGACGAGGGCTCGAGTCACAAGGTTCTCCGCAGGGTTAGTCGACCTCTCGGAAGATGACAGCCGAATTGTGGCCGCCGAGACCCACCGAGGTGGTCATGGCCGTGCGAACGCGCGTAGCGCGCGCCTCGTTCGGCACATAGTCGAGGTCGCATTCGGGATCGGGGGTCGAGTAGTTGATCGTGGGCGGCACCTTCTGGTCGCGGATCGCGAGCACGCAGGCGAGCGCTTCCACGCTGCCCGAAGCGCCCATGCAGTGCCCGGTGATCGGCTTCACGGAACTGATCGCTGCCTTGTACGCGGCGTCGCCCATGAGCTCCTTGAAGACCATGGTCTCCACACGGTCGTTGAGCGGCGTCGCGCTGCCGTGCGGGTTGATGTAGTTGATCTCTGCCGGGTCGATTTCCGCCTTTCGGACGGCGGCGTTGACTGCCCGCTTCAGGCCGCGGCCGGTTTCGTGGAGCGCAATCATGTCGTAGGCGTCGTTCGAACTGCCGTAGCCGATGACTTCGCAGTAGATCTTGGCGCCGCGCGCCTTCGCGTGGTCGTAGTCCTCGAGGATCATCGCCCCACCGCCTTCGCCGGCGATGAAGCCATCGCGGTTCAGGTCAAACGGCTTGAGCGCTTTCCCGGGGTGCTCATTGTCGCCCGCGAGGGCGCGCATGGAGCACCAGGTCGCATGGTAGAGCGGCAGCAGCACGGCTTCGGAGCTCCCGCTGATGATGGCGGTCGCGTCCCCACGGCGAATCGTCTCGAACGCCTCGCCGATGGTGCCGCCGCCGGTTGCGCAGGCGCTCACCACGGCCATATTTGGGCCGCGTGCGCCTGTGGCAATGGCGATGTGGCCGCTGGCTGCGTCCGGGATGAAGTTGGCCACGAGGAAGGGCGTGATGCGACGCGGGCCCTTGGCCTCCAGCATCTCCTGGTATTCGACAACCATCTCGGTACCGCCGCCGCCCGCGCTGAAGATGACGCCCACCATGTCGGCGTTCTCTTCGGTGATTTCGAACTTGCTGTCGGCAAGCGCTTCGAGGGCAGCGGAGACGCCGAACGTGACGCCACGGTTCATGTATCGCTGTTGCTTCGCGTCCACGCGGTCGCCCAGCTCGAAGTCCTTGACTTCCGCCTGGATACGCACGGGATAGGGCTCGGGGTCGAACAACGTGATCGGCCCGATGCCGCTGCGGCCATCGAGCATCGCCTGCCAGGTTTCTTCCGCCGTGTGACCGACGGCGGTCACGGCGCCAACGCCAGTAACGACCACGCGTTTCATTGTGCGGCTGCTTCCACGAGCTCGAAGCGCTCCCCAAGGAGGCCCTCGTAGTCGTCGCTGATGCTGAGGCTGTTTACTTCGTAGTCGATGCGGCGCACGAGGCGGGTCAGCACATTACCCGGCCCGATCTCGACGAACAGGTCGACACCCTGGGCTTTCATCTCTTCCACCGACCTGTGCCAGCGGACACCGGCGGTGAGCTGGTCACGCAGCTCTCCGTAGACTTCCGGGCGCGTCTCCAGGAGGTCGGCATTGACATTGCCAACGAGCGGCGCTTCCGGGTCCTTGAGCGAGAGCTTTTGCAGGAGCTGGTTCATCCCTTCGCTCGCCTTCGCCATCAGTGGCGAGTGAGAGCCGATGCTGATGGGCAGGCGAACGACGCGTCGGGCACGGGCCTTGTCGGCGAGCTCCATCGCCACCTTGAGCGGTTTCAGGGCTCCGGAGATCACTGTCTGCCCTTCGCAGTTGGAGGTGGCGAGGCCCACATAACCTTCCTTCGAGGCCTCTTCGCAGATCTCGATGACCTGTTGTTCCGAAAGACCGAGGATCGACGCCATGCCGCCGGGGAACTCACGGCCCGCCTCGTCCATGAGGATGCCGCGTTGCTTCACCAGCAGTGCGCCTTCTTCGAATCTGAGCGAACCTGCGGCCACGGCCGCGGTGAACTCCCCGAGCGAGTGGCCCGCGAAGAGATGCGGCTCGATCTGCCGGTCGAGCTGTGCCCACCGTTCCTGGAGCGCTGCGAGCCACGCGATCGAGGTCACGAACGTGGCGGGCTGCTGATTAATCGTTGATTCGAGTTCTTCTTCAGGGCCTTCGAAGCAGAGCTTCGAAATCTTCATGTCCAGCACTTCGTCGGCGCGCTTGAAGACGTCCCGCGCGGCCTTGGAGACCTTCGCGAGCCGTTCGCCCATGCCGACATGCTGGGAGCCCTGGCCAGGGAAGATGAGCGCCAACCGGCGCCAGGGCTTTACCACCTGGTCCATTGAAGCTGAACCCTCCCACGAAACGCACGACTACTCGCCGCGCGATTGCCCCCAAGCGTACCAGAGGGCAGCAAGAGGGAATAGCGAATCCGGGGGATGTGGCGTCGCTCCATAGCGAAAAGCTCTTCCGTGCGAGGGAATTCCATCCTTGACTTATACCTCTGCTATACGTCGCAGGCCGGCAGCCAACGCCACTGCACCTCGAGCAGGTGCACCGGCTCGGCGAACCCACGGAGCTCAGCCGAGCTCGCTAGCCCTTCGACATGCAGTCCCGTGTACGACTGGTCGGCTAACCGCGCACGCGGTTCCGCAGCACTCCCGCGCCGGTGACTTCTACCTCGACCACGTCGCCGGGCGTCAGCGGCTGGGGCTCGCCCGGTGTGCCCGTATAGATGATGTCGCCGGGCACGAGCGTCATCACAGCGCTCACCAGCCGCACGATCTCCGGGATGTCGCGGATGAGCTCGGCTGAGGTGGCGTGCTGGACTTCCTTGCTGTTCACACGGGTGCGCAGCTCGATGGCGTTGTGTGCTATCCCCGTCGCGATCGACGGGCCGAAGATGCCGAACGTATCGCTCCCCTTGGCGCGCCACCATTGCCCATCAGCCTGTTGCCATGCCCGCGCTGACACGTCATTGCCGCAGGTGTAGCCGAAAATCCCGGCAAGCGCCTCCTCGCGCGTGGCTGCTTTCAGTTCACGACCGATGACGACGACGATCTCGCCTTCGGGGTCCACCCGGCCGGCGCCGGCGGGCAGCACGATATCGTCCTCCGGCCCGGCGATGCTGGAGAGCGGTTTGAAGAAGAGCGTCGGGGGATCGGGCACTGGCCGCCCGTCGAGATGGCTGGCGTAGTTCAGCCCCACACAGATGATGGAGCGTGGCTCGCAGGGCGGGAGCAAGCGCACATCGGCGAGGTGTAATAGCTCGCCGGTCTCCTCTGTTCGTTCCCAGAACGGCTCCCGGATAACACGAACGCGCTCCCCATCGAGCAGGCCAGCGCCGATGGTGCCGTCCGGGCGTCGAAACCGAATGTAGTTCGCCATTTTGCCCCTCCTCTGCGGCAGTACCTCGGCGAGTCTACTGGAGCCGGAAAGGTCGCACACGTGATGATATTATTCACGGTAGTTCTGTCGTGTGGCGAGGGATTGTGCATCGGTATACGACGCTATTGAGAGGGCCAAGTAGGGAAGCAGGGGATGACCATTGGTCGATCGATCGGGCAGAATCGGGGTGCAGAGGACTAACGGTCCTCGCGTTGGGGACGAGTGGGGAACCTCATTGGGCAGAATTCGAGAGATAGTCTAGCCAGAGCTGCTGGCTCGGTAGTGCAGATAGTCAAGGAGAAGGGACTAGAAATGCACTGCTAGTGGTGCAGCAGAAAGCCTTCAGTAGTTCAGCTCAAAGGAGCACAAAATGTCACCACGCAACTTGTTCGCAATCGGTGGTATCGTCGCCAGCCTTGTCCTGCTCGTGTTCGGCGCGGCTTCGATGGTCATCGGCTACCAGGGCCGCGAAGACGTTCGGGATACCCTGCGCCAGGAAAACATCATTGGGCCGGAAGACTCACGGATCCCTGGCCAGCTCGTCGACACCGGCAGTGAAGCGCGGGCACAGGCCGACATCATGCGCGAGCACCAGCTCGCTGCCACCGGTGGACTCACCTACTCAGAGATGGGCCGCTTCGCGACCCCCGATGGCGACCCCAAGGGCACCAACGATGCTGAGCTCGCTGCGAAGGACGAGAACGGCAAGCCCGTTGCCAACCCACTTCGCAACCAGTGGGTGACCGCTACCGCTCTCTCGACCTCGCTGAACACCGCGTACTTCGCGGAGCAGGTCGGCCTCTTCTCCATCGTCATGGGCGCAGCCCTCATGCTCACCGGTGTCGGCTTCGCAGTCCTGACCTTCGGTGCACTGGCGCGCTTCCCCATCATGAGGGAGGAGGCCAAGGAGAAGGACGCCGCTTTCGGGAAGTCAGTGACGGCGGGAGCTAAATAAGCTCAAAGACCAACCGGGAGGCGACCATCCCTCGCCTCCCGAGCCTGTTCCCCAGGCGTCCAAGTTGCCAGGCCCTGGTTCGCCAAGAACCGGGGCCTGGGCCATTTCTGGCGATCAGCCCTGGGTAGTGAACTCGACCACGCCAAACCCGCGAACGGACGGCTGTCCTTCCGAATTGATGACCACCAGTTCCAGGTCGGCGCGGCGGGCGCCGTCTTCTTCGTATCGCCGGGCCACCCGGCCCGTGATGATAATCGGTTCGCCCGTGGTGTCGGGCCGGCGGTGCGCAGCTCGCACCTGGCGGACGAATCCCTCGCCCTGGAGCCACTCATCCAGCGCACGGTAGAGCAGACCTGCCTTCAGCGGCCCGGGTATCAGCGTGCCGGGCATGCCCATCGCGCGGGCAGCATCCACGTCGTAGAAGAACGGCGGGAAGGCCCAATGCAGTGCGCAGTAGCGAATCACCTGCCCGAGATCCGGCTTCAGTTCAAGCGCCGGGAGTTCGTCGCCTTCCTGCAGACTGTCCCAGCGGCTCATTCTTCGTCCTCCTCTGCGTCGCCGGCGGTGGTGTCGTACTGCATCATCGTCTGCCCGGTACGGGCCACAACGGCGCCAGTGCTGTCGCGGAACTCCGTTTCGGAGCGGACGTAGATGCTGTACCCGAACCGGCCGCCGAGTCGCTCGGAGATGTCGGCAATGCGATTCTGCAGCGTCAGATCTTCGCCCAACCGGAGCGGGCGTTCAAATGCCAGCTCGTTCGAAATGAGCAGCGAGCGGGGCATCACCTCGGGCATCGGCACGGAGCGGGCTTCTGATTCGAGCGCGACGGTGACATAGCCGGGTACAGGTTCGCCCGGTGCGAAATCGCGCGGCTCGAGGCCGTACGTTTCCATGGCCCGGCGTACCATACGCAGGGTCACCGTGACGGTGACCGGCTCGGAGGCGCGACCAACTGCCGCGCGCACTTCTGGTGTGAGCAATGATTGTTCGGACACGGGGCGCAGCCTACCCGTCGTGCGGGGCGGCGACAATCGGCGCGCGCATCTCGTTCTGTTACGCTCGTCTTCGTGATTTATTTCGACCATGCCGCGACGACGCCGCTGCGCCCGGAAGCGCGCGAGGCGATGTTGCCCCTGCTCGGCGGCCAGTTCGGGAACCCGAGTGGGCTTTATTCCATCGGTCGCGAGGCGCAGCGCGTTGTGGACAGCGGCCGCGAACGCGTGGCGCGCTGCCTGAACGCCCGGCCGTCGGAAGTGCTCTTCACCAGTGGCGGCACCGAGAGCATCAACGCGGCACTGATCGGGATCGCATACGCGATGCGCCGGGCCGGCGCCGGGAATCACGTCATCACCACGGCTATCGAGCACCACGCGGGACTGCACACGGCGCAATACCTCGAGGAGCTCGGCTTCGAAGTGACCTACCTGGGCTGTGACTCACACGGGCGCGTCCGCGTGGACGATGTGGAGGCAGCCCTGCGTCCCGGTACGGTGCTGGCGAGCGTGATGCTGGCGAACAACGAAGTTGGGACCATTCAACCCGTTGCGGAGATCGCCCAGCTTCTCCGCGCACATGCGCGGGACCAGCACCACCGGGTGCTGGTTCACAGCGATGCGGTGCAGGCTGCCGGTTGGCTCGAACTCGATATGGAGGCGCTTGGTGTCGACGCGCTAAGCCTTTCTGCACACAAGTTCGGTGGCCCGAAGGGCACCGGCGTGCTCTATCTGCGGAGGGCGACGCCGTTCCGGCAGTTGCTGCATGGCGGTGGCCAGGAGATGCAGAAGCGCGCTGGCACAGAGAATGTTGCGGGCATCGCCGGTACGGCGGTCGCGCTCGAGCTGAGCCAGGCCGGCGTCGCAGTGCGCGCACGGCGGGTCCGGGCACTGCGCGAGCGGCTCCGTGCTGGCATCGTTGCGACGCTGCCAAGAACACAGGTGAACGGCTGCCAGGAGAACTGCCTGCCGAACAACCTGAATGTGTCGTTCGATGGCGTGGAGAGCGACGTACTCGTTTCGGCCCTCGACCGGGCCGGTATTGCCTGCAGTTCAGGTAGCGCATGTTCGAACTCCACGTGGGAGCCGTCCCATGTGCTCATGGCGATGGGTGTCCCGATCCGGCGGGCCGTCGGCAGTGTGCGCTTCAGCCTGGGCGAAGAGACGACCGAGGCGGAGGTCGACCGGGTGATCGAGATCCTTCCCGGAGAAGTCGCCCGTGCTCGCCGGGAGAGCATCACCGTCGGCAGCCTCGCGAGCTAACGGGACGACACGGAAAAGGGGCAGGCCACGAAGCCTGCCCCTTTCGCCTGCGTGATCGGAGCTGGAGATCAGCCTGCTTCGCCGCCAATCTCCCGGCAGGCCGCCTCGTAGGCGATATCGACCATGCGCGAGTGGTGGCGTTCGAGCGCCAACTCCAGCAACTTCGCCTTTTCGCTGAACTCGACCATGTCCCAGATGCCCGGGTCGCGCAGGACCTGGGCGTCCTCGACGAGCCGGAAGATCTGTAGCAGCAGCTCCTTGTGTTCACTTGTCTGGCGGTCGATGAGGTGCCGGAACTCAGGGCGCTCGCTGCTGAGCTGGTTGAACGCGGAGTCTGCCCGCTCCGCACGAAGGATGTGCGCGACCAGCGCCGTGCGCGCATCGGTCGCGAGATGGGTGAACTGGCGAGCCCATGCGCGCGGGCGCTTCGCTTCGAATGGCAGACGCGCCGCCCGCCGGAGAAGTTGGCCAGCATTGGCAATCGGATCGGGAGTGAAGTGGAAGGGCGCCGACGGAAGCGTGGCGCTCGGAGTCAGTTGCATACTCCTGTGCCTCCTTTTGAGTGAGGGACGGCCCGGCGAGGTGAGGGCCGTTGCATCCCGAGCTTCAGAGTTCGCTGAGAAGGAAGACGTGTCACCGTCGTCATTTGTTCCGCGCTCAGGCAGTCTGCTCTCCCAGGGTTGAAAGAATGAGCGCCCGGGATAGCGGACCGGCATTGCTCAGAGGACTTCGGCGAACTCCTGCCGCACGGCGGACGCTGGTGCATCCATGACCGGAAATACCAGCGTGCCGTCTTCAAAGCTGCCACCCACGGCATGGAATTCGACAGGCCCGGAGAGGCCACAAGCGCGGTCCAGTTGGTCCGCGAGCGTTGGCGCAAGTTCGACCGCGCGCGCGAACGAGACGTGCTCGACGGCTGCGGTCTTGCCGGGTTGGAGCCGGCCCGGGATGACACCGGTCTCCGGGCGGGGGTCGGCGCAACCCACGATGGGGAGATGGATCACCATCCGCTCGGCGCCATTGAGGCGGACGAATGGCGATCCGGCGAGCTGGACTTCGCGCACGACGGCCCAGCTTCGCAGCCGGGCGACGGACGCCTCCACCGCTTCGAGCGATGGCTCCGAGAAGCGGCAGACAGTTGATTGTCCGGAACGCTCGCCTGCTGTGAGTGCGATGTTCATGAGGACCTCCCAGTCTCGTTCGGGCACGACGCGGCAAGGCGTTGTGCCGTAGCACGAATGTGGAGGCAAGAGCAGGTTTGCAATCGCCCCCCGAACGCCTACGGGGTTAGCTGACGGGCTTGGCGTCGGAAGGTCGCCTATGCGCGAATGCGCAACACGCCCCAAAGATGGGTCCCCCGTTCTCGGCAGGGCGCCGAGATTCGGCGCACTCACAATAGCAGGCCCGGCCGGAAAAGGGGCGGAAAGGGAATGTCAGATGCATTACAAGCGACATGCGTTGTTTCGGCGGGCAGCTTTTAGGCCCGGGCCGACCAGCGATGAGCTGCGTCCCAAGAACGTATGTTCTTGCATTTCGCCGGCTGCTACACTCGATCGCATGGCTACGCTCGCACCGGCTGGCGCCCCTTCGGGCTTCGATCTGCAGGCAGATTTCCAGCCAACCGGCGACCAGCCGCAGGCGATCGAACAGCTCGTCGACGGTGTGAACCGGGGAGACCGCTACCAGACGCTTCTTGGGGTCACCGGCTCCGGGAAGACGTTCACCGTAGCGAATGTGGTCGCCCAGACTGGCCGTCCCACGCTGGTGCTGGCGCACAACAAGACGCTGGCCGCGCAGCTCGCTTCCGAGCTCAAGGAGTTCTTTCCGAACAACGCGGTTGAGTACTTCGTCTCCTACTACGACTACTACCAGCCCGAGGCGTACATCCCGCGGACCGACACCTATATCGCGAAGGACGCGGACATCAACGACGAGATCGACAAGCTGCGGCATGCTGCCACGCGGGCACTGTTCACGCGGCGCGACGTCATCATCGTCGCGAGTGTGAGCTGTATCTACGGCCTCGGCGAGCCGGAGCAGTACCAGGAGTTTGTCCTCTCCTTCAAGAAGGGGGAGCGCTTCGAACGGGGCGACGCCATCCGTCGCATGGTGAGCATGCAGTACGAGCGGAACGACATGAACGTCGTTCGCGGCAAGTTCCGGCTGCGGGGCGACTCGCTGACGATCCTCCCGAGCTACGAAGAGCTCGCCGTGCGCATCGACTTCTGGGGCGACGAAGTGGAGCGCATCGTCGAACTCGACCCGCTGACCGGCGAGATCGTGGCCGAGCGGGATGCGATCGACATCTTCCCTGCGAAGCACTTCGTGACCACCAAGGACCGGATGGAAGAGGCGATCCGGCGCATCGAGGCGGAACTCGCGGACCAGCTCGAGTTCCTGCGCGACCAGGGCAAGATCCTGGAGGCGGCGCGGCTCGAAGAGCGCACCAACTACGACATCGAATCGATGCGGGAGACGGGCTACTGTGCGGGCGT
>Ga0265293_10012694_pt1 | contig 11107 bp, 12 predicted proteins | sample Munlanlewell138R_FD_192505 | JGI IMG/M metagenome (GOLD analysis project Ga0265293, IMG submission 192505) | Leachate microbial communities from a municipal landfill in Southern Ontario, Canada - Leachate well 138R | ecosystem: Engineered > Solid waste > Landfill > Unclassified | place: Canada... | reverse complement strand
TTGTTCGGGATTTGGTGTGAGAAAAGAGGGAGAGTTAATAAGTGGTCGATGGTTCTTTTTTAGGCAGCAGCTCATTCAAACATAAAAGTTGATATTCAAAAAAGAATACAATAAATTACATTGTAATTATAAAAATCGAGGACAAGGTGAAAGCCATATTTAAAAGAATCCTGTATCTTTGGAAGATTTTATCATTTTTACTAATATCAATTTGCTATGCAAATTTAATAGAGGAAATAACCCTTACTAATGATTTAGCTAAAGATATTGGGCGAGCATATGGTTTTTATTTAGGACAAGATTTATCCTTGGATAAAATTTTAGAATTGTATCCTGCTTTATCATCAGAGGTTATTAGGGCACGCTATGAATTCTCAAGTAATTACAAATCATCAATAGAATATTTTGATGTTATAATGAATAATTATTCGGCTACTGAGTGGAACGAAATTAAAAATGGACTACATGAAACTCTTAAACAAATGATGCAAAATAATTATTTTACAGAAACTGAAGCCAGACAGTTTATTAATGTAGTTAGGCAAAGAGCTAAAGGGAATATAGACTCACCTGTACTAGAAACATTTTTACTTTTTAATCCAAAATATCAACAATATCCTGAAAAGGAATTTTTGGATGGATTTAGGAATAAATACGAAAGCAGCGCATCCGGAAAATCTCAAGGAATTCGGTTCTCAATAGAATATCCAAAAACATGGAAGTCTGAAGATGGGAACCGACCACATATAGTTCAAAAGTTCGTAAGCGGCAGGGGCAAAGGTTTTAGTATTTTCATGATTGGAATTCATGAGCTTTCACTTCCAACGGGAGTAATGATTACAGAAAGCGATGTTGATGAAATATTAAATCCTTCTGACTTAAAAGAACTTCTTCCAGCGGGTGCTGAGATTATGAATTATGGAAAATTAACTCTTGAAGGTTTTCCCGGTTATTGGGTAAATTATAAAATCACAAGAGCGCGTGCTAAAAATTATGTTACTACGGAATCCGCATCATATTTTATTTATTATAAGGATAAATTGATTGAATTTGATGGATCAGCCGCTGTGTCTGTAGATAATATTAAAATCGATGGTGGTGGACTTAATAAATATGAAAAATTATTTGATCTAATGATAAACAGTTTTGTTTTATACAACAAATACTAATCATGAGTTACCCAATGGACCAAGATACATTAAAACATTTTGAATTAAAGTCTACAGAAGAGCTAAAAGAACTTGTAGAAAAGCATAATACTCAAATCTATAAAGAAGAAGCCTTTGAAATAATGCGCTTCATTTTAGAAGAGCGCAGTAAGGAAACCGAAAGGTATATGCCAGGATATGCGAAAGATATTAAAAGTGAAGAAGAAAAGTATCCGGACTCCAAAGAAAAAGATAAAATAGTTGATGAAATTCTTCAATTAACACCCCCTCCAATTCCACAAAATGAATTCAATACAAATGGAAAATCTTTTAAGAAGGAAGGTAAAGCAAAAACATCTACTAAACAAAAACAGAGAATGTTTTTAAATCCATTATCATTTCAAGGTCGAATAGGAAGAACTGAATATGGCATAAGCTTTATAATATATTTATTAATTTACACAGCAGTTCACATAATATTAGAATATAATATTGTTGTTTATTGGCTTCTGGCTCCAACAATGATGTACTTTATATGGGCTCAGGGTGCAAAGAGATGTCATGATATGGGAAATAACGGCTGGTACCAAATTATTCCTTTTTATGTTTTTTGGATGCTTTTTGCGAAAGGCGAAGAATTTTCAAATCAATATGATATAAACCTAAAACATTAGGTGTATTTTGTGAAAACTATAATTACAATATTATTAATCGGTTTCTTTTCAATTGTATTTTCCCAAATAATGTCTGAAGCTGATATCAAGGAATTTGCAGTGCTGATTAATGACCAATTACAAGGTATGGACTTAGGGAATGGTGTTACTTTTAGACACTGTCTTGCGATCGGAAGAACTTTTATTTATCAATATGATGTTAATGAGTATTGGTACCCAACTGAAAACATGAAAGAAGACTTGATAGGGAATTCAATTGAGGCGGGAAATGCTGATTTGTTTTATAAAAATGATATTAATGTTGAACAATATTATTTTTTTGAGAATAAACTTTTAAAAAAGATAAGTATAAAATCAAGGGAATTTTCTAATTTAAACTTTGAATTAGGAGACTATTTAAGTATTAAAGGACACCCAAAGGCTAAAGGTGTTGATCTAATAATAAAGGCCCCAATTGGTTGGAAAATTGAAGAAGGGGGGCTACCAAATATTGTCAAGAAATTTGTGTATGGTAATAACTCATACGGGATTCTTATAAAAGATAATGTAACTTTTGTATCAAGAAATGAATTTCGTGAAATTTTTAAAGATGCGAATTATGTAAATGAATTTATTCTAAATGAAAATTCTTCCATTAAAAATCTGAAAATATTGAATCATGATATTGTTACAATAGACAGTTATCCCTTTCTTCTATATACTATAAAGGGACAAATGGAACGTTCTGGTATTGAATTTAGTCTTGTTATTAAGTGCTGGGTAACTTATTACGAAGATAAAATGATTTGTCTTAGTGGAGGTGGGCCGGATAATATGGAATTCTATCATTTGGAGGGCTTGTACAACAAAATTACAAATTCACTAATATTCCCGGAGCAATATAATTGGTAACGAAAAAGTATTTCTATACAAATGGTGTTGAGAAATTTGGTCCTTTTTCCCTTGAAGACTTAATGCAACAGAACATTACAGCGGAAACAAAAGTCTGGTATTATGGCTTAAAAGATTGGACATCTATATCAGAAATTGAAGAATTAAAATCAATTGCAAATTTGATACTTCTAAAACCAGAAGTAACCAAACCACTCCAAAAAACTATCAATAAGAGCAAATCTAACCGACCGCGAAATTTCATAAAATGGGTTTCTATTGTCTTTATAATATTGTTGATAATTGTCGTAGGATATTTTACCAACTATAATCAAAGAGAAAATAAATTATACCAAGAAATTTCTTCAAGTGCATATGAGGCTGATGTTGATTTTGATTTCTATGTTAAAAAGTTTTATCGCGATTTAGAAGTATTCGGCATCTTTCCTAAAAAGCCCCAAACGACAATTATTAAGTTTGCTGGTTTTGATCATATTACAGACGCTACTCATATTCACGGTATATCTTATGGGGTTAATGATGATGACAAAATTGAGATATATATCAATCCTTCGACTTGGGAAAAATTCAATAAACCCAAAAGATATTATTTAATGTATCATGAGCTTTCACATGATGTATTAAATGTTCATGATTTGAAGGATATACCCAGTAATTATGGGAAATTAATGTATCCTATAATTGTGAGTTATGAATCAATAACAATGGATGATTTTATTGAAAGCTCACATGAACTATTTGATGAAGTTGCAAAAAAAGGTTATTGATAATTGAGCAAAAAATCATATTCATAGGAGCAGAATAAAGGAAAATAATGAAAAAGAAAACAGCATATTTTGTTGCATTTTTTGCTTGCGTGGGGATATTTATAGTGTGGTCTGGAATATTTTCACTAAAACTTGGTGTATTTTGGCTAAATTTCATCTCGATTATATTTATTGGATTTATGGTCACAACCTGGAGAGCTATTACAAAAAAACCCAAAAGAGAAGCAAGGGAAGAAGCTGTAAAGAATATTGATTATAACAAAGAAGTTTTAATAAGAATTGATGAAGAAATAGAAATAGCTAAGAGATCAAAAGGTAGTGACGTAAGCCATGATTTAATTTGGATCCTTGAAAATCAATGTACTGACAGGGAAGCCGCCCAAAGGCTTATTGATAAATATGCCGAAGCTTTTAATAAGAATTTGATTAAAAGCATAGGAGATATTTCTTATATAATCCCCAGAATAAAGATATATTTAGATTTTTTTATTGAAGTTGGGATTGAAGAGGCGACTGAGCAAATTCTTGATCAAGAAATACTAAACACAATGAAGAAAAAAACGACACAAGAATTAACTGAGATTCTTAATAAAAATGATACTAGTGTTTATAAGAAAGAAACATTCACCATAATTGAATATATACTCAAGATGAGGAATAATAAAGAAAATTGACAAAGTGCGATCCGGAGATTTCGTTTATACCAAGAAGATGGTGTTTATAAAATAAAAGGAGAAAAAAATGAGTAAAATAATTGATGTAAAAATTAAATGTCCCAATTGTGGAAAAGTAAAAAAAATATCGTTATATAGATCTATATGGGGTGAGTATGAAGAAAACCGAAATCTAGTTATGAACGATGAAATTAATATTTTTAAATGCCCAAAATGTAAACAAGAAATAAAAGTACCTTTTTCTTTATTTTATACTAATGCAAATTTATTATTTGCTGTTTGGTGGGAACCTAACAACGATGAAAATATTGATAGAGATATTGAATTATATAAAAATACAGTGGGGGTAAATCATTATCTTACTACAGCGCCAAGGATAAAAGATTGGAATGAATTTAAAGAATACATTTTATATAAGGAGCGAGGCAACTAATCAAATTATCATAAAATAAGATTTGAGTATATGTTGCGTACAATATCATTCAAGGGTTTATCCAACATTGGTATTTTCTCTTTCTTTACCATATTTACAACATCTTTAATTTTTGGAATTGGGGGTATTCCATTAAGCCAATTAATAAAACCGAACGAGAACAAAGTATAATGTTTATTCGTCCAGTTCACTTGTGGTAAATCGGCCCATAAGCAAAAATCCCTTTTTTCTTCTTTAGATATTTTTTGCACAGCAGCTGAAACAGCTAAAAAAATCAAACTAGAAATAAATTCTCCCTTTGCTTCTAATAATTCAATTTTATCATCCTTAATTTGTATCTTGCAATATATTTCACTAAATTGATCTTTGATCTCAATTATATTGGATAACACCTCAAGGTGATATTGAAATAAATGTTTTAATTCTTTAATTATCCATTGATCGGTTATTTCTTCCTTAAAAGGTTCAACTTGGACAATTCTACCCCAATGTGGTGTCTGAGAAGAATAATTTGGATCAAAAAAATACCCCTTATACAATATATAATCTTTATATACTTTCCATTGCAAATCTTTTTCGTTCATCTTTTTTTGTACTACTATGTTATAGTCTTTATCATATTTTCTCCACTCATGTGCATTTAGTGGATCTCCAATAAACACATGTGATGTCAGGTCTGATTTCAGCAAAAATACAGTATGTTTTAAATATTCATCAATATAAATATGATGAAGCCCCATATGTGTGAGTTCTTCTACTTCTAAATACTTATTTTTAGACCATTCTAGAATTTCTGGAATATCTTTCAGCCTTCTAATTATTTCTCTAGGGCTAATTGGGCATTTATTTTGCATATGAAATCCAAAGATTTACTGGGATTTTTTATTGTTTGCCTTATGATTATTACATTATTATCATATACATAATTTGTTAATAATCACGTTTATCAAGTAGTTTTATTTCAATAAATTTCTCCAATTATACTTATGAGTTGAATTCAGGCCTTAAGAAGATCAATACCGGTTTCATGTTTAATATTAGAAGCATACCACCAATTAATGAATATTTTCATTTGCTCTGTACCACCGTTAACACCTGACCACCCCATTTTTCTACCATCTGCAAAAAAAGCTTTTTTTAATTTTTTGTCATCATCGAAATATTCAATTACGACCCAATAATTAACAAAATCTTTCCCAGTTTGCCGCAGGTTTATAGATGTTATGTTTTTATAATTAATCGTAATATGATTGAAATTTCCCTCATATTCGATTTTATTTTTAATTAGTAATAATTTACCACTATCTTGCATCGTAATAGGCGAAAGGTTTGTCCATTTATTTTCTTTTGATCTATACCATACTTTCTTAAAGATTTTGCCTTCTTCTCTTAGTTTGTTACCTATGTCATTTAAAACATTTTTTAAATCGAGCTCTTTACCCATAATATCCTTCCTCTATTTTTAGATCATATTAATTTTAAAATCATATGAAATCCATTGTAATCTCTGAAAAGGGGACGTTTTGATTAACTTGGAAATGGAGAAAGGTGTCTCTTAAATTCTTACCCCAAATTGTCCATTTCTCTTCGATGTCAAATAGTTACTTCCTTTGGATTAGGTCCGTATTCATTTTCTCCGGGGTTGCCGTCAGTAACTGTAAGAACAATAAGCCAAATCGCACCGATTATTGGGATTAAGGAAATTAAAATCATCCAACCACTCTTTCCAACATCGTGTAATCGCCTTACGCTAACTGCCAATCCTGGAAGTAGCACTGCGAGAGTATATAGTATGTACAGAGGGCCATATCCAACACCTTCGATTGCAATCCCTAAAATGTTGTCCAAAACTATTGCGATAAAATAGAAAATCGCATTGAATAATACAAACATCCAATATTCTTTTCTTCTAGCTCTTCCGCTGAAATCTGCGTACTGTTTTAATACTTTTAAATACCAATCCATAACTCCTCCTTAGATTTATTTTTTCTACTCAAATGTTTTTCGTTCTTTTTTGATCATTTATGCGGGAGTGTGCAAAGTTTTGTGTAAACGGCTTTTGAACCAACGTCACACATACGGAACCTTTCCCGGCAATACTGATGATCGTTTCCCATTTACCCTCATTATATTTATTAAACATTAAAATTTACTGATTTTGGCAGGTATTGTCAAGGCGTTTTCCGGTGCCAAAGGGTGCCTTTCGCTATATAAGGTCGATTATCTTGCGAGTTTTGTGGGATTTATTTTGGTATTGTTGTGAGAAGCTATGGAATTGTTGCCGAAAATAACACAGTTATAATAAATTCAGTTTATTAACGAACACATCCTGAATACTCTTAGAAATATCCTATGAAAATGCGCTCCACTTAGTCCATCCGCTACAACTTTGAATTGCAGTACGTCTTCCTCTATCGCATTTACCGCCAGCGCACATTCCGATAACATTATTTTTTTCATATTCAGCATTAGATTTCGCGCGATTAATAGATCTTGGGCCAGCCCAATATTGACAGGTTACACATACTCTGCGCCCTTTGTATGCTGTTTTAGCCACGTTTCCTCCTAAGTTTTTATATCATTCTTTATTATGAGTACATCTTCAAAGTTAATTAAATAAATTCCATTGTAGGTTAAAAAACACATTTCACTTTGCTCGATTTATGATCTTAGTATTTTTCACGGCAGGTACGCACATCATTTTGTATAAACGGCCTTTTAACCAATGTCCTTCATTTGGCCCCAACCCTAGGCAATGCCGATGATTGCTTTTCATTTTGCCTCGTCTTTATTTATTAAGTAATGAAAGTTACTCATTGCAACAGATGTTGTCAAGGCGTTTTCCCTGCGGGCTTCCGGACATGGCAGGGTACGCGGTGCCCAAATGGCGCCCATCCGTTTTGATTTCACAATAACACCTGAATTATTCGTAATATTTAATGATAAACCATGCCAAAAAAGAACGCCCCGTAAATACTTGTTTACAGAGCGCTTATGTAGCCCCTGATGGACTTGAACCATCGACCTTCGGATTATGAGTACACTGAACATGGCTGGTATTCAGGATGTTATGAGGCAAGGTGACCAAAAACTGACCAGGGTTTTGTGGTGAGTATTTTAGCGCTTGTTAAGGAGGGTTTGGGGGTTTATTTGTGCCGGGATGTGGCTGGTGAAGATTTAGGGGTAAGCGCATGATGACCTTTTACTAACATTTCAAACTGTCCGATTTTTGGGCTGACGTTAAACACGGCATTGATGACGGCCGCCCGTTTGAAACATAATGCTGAAAATCCAAGCAAAGAACTGTAAAATTCACAAGAAAACGGGCTTGTTATTCATTTGAAATAATGTTTCGGCCAAAAGCATCCGCCTTAAGCAGTGCATCATAAACCATTTCCGCATTTATTTTACCCTTTTCATGATGGATCGAAGAGCCGAACTCTGCCGATTTACGGGCAACCCGCATCAGTTTTTCTTTGTTTATGCCGGCCATCCCGATGTCCGAAAATGTTACCGGAAGTCCCAGCGAGACACAAAACCGGTAAACCTCGATGATTTCGTGTTGCAATGAAGCATTCATGTGCAGGCCTGCCAGTACTCCGAAAGCCACCTTTTCACCATGATAGAAAGCATGTGTTTCCGGCAAAATGGTCAATCCGTTATGTATGGCATGTGCTGATGCAAGTCCGCCGCTTTCGAAACCAATTCCACTCAGCAAAATATTTGCCTCTATGATATACTCCAGCGCAATGCTGATATTGCCCGCTTCATGGTCAAGTTTTGCGCGAAGACCATATTTCAGCAAAACATCATAGCAAAGCTTGGCCAGATCTTGGCCCGCCAGAGTGCTTCGTCCGCCGCACTCGTTAAGCGAAGAAGTTTCTTTGCACGAACGTGCTTCAAACCAGGTGGAAAGGGCATCGCCCATACCTGCGACCAGAAACCTTACCGGGGCCTTTGCAATGATATTTATGTCAACTAATACAACCGACGGGTTCGAACGTTGATAATGTACCTTTTCAAAAGTGCCGTCGAGCGAATATGTTACAGCACAACCGCTGCACGGTGCATCGGTCGAGGCAATTGTAGGTACTATGATTATCGGTAAAGACGCTCTGTCGGCCGCTATTTTAGCGGTATCGATAACTTTTCCACCCCCCATGCCGACTATAACATCAGACTTGCTTTGTCCGATACGGTGTGAAAGATCTTCCAGAGCTTCTTCGCAGCATTCACCGCCAAAATCTTCTATGCTTATCATTGCAGAGAGTGGCGGCTGGAAATAATCTGCGGGCAGATACTTTTTAGCCGTTTTCGAAATAAGAATTAGCGCCTTGCTGCCGAAACGTCTGATAATACTTTCAAGCTCCAGGATAGCCCCGCTGCCCTGAATGTACTTGCCGGGAAAACTTGCTGTTTTTTTCATATCCATTTCTCTTTATTTAGATGAGGCCGTTTATTATTTATTCCAATACGCAAATTAAGCCAAAGGAGTGCAGAGTATGGAAAAACCGTTCACGGAATAATTTTATTTTCACTAATCCGAAACAATTATTGATATAATCCGCGCGAGTGCGATCCCACCCCTAAGAATAGATGTCAAAACGCATAATCTTTATTCTTTGTAAAACCCTAAAATCCGCTTTTTGCATTGGAACAGCAGTTCATGCAAGAATTTGTCTTGTTCCAGCAACGGACCCATATCATTCGGGCCGGCGGAAAAATTCCAGCAGTTGCTCATCAAAAAAACGGTAAAATCATTTGCCGGATCCGAGTAACATTTTACCGAGATGCCGGAACCGTCCCCGCCATGTCCGTAACCCAGGTTCAAATAATGGAATAAACCCATTCCGTAGGAGCTGGAGCTGCTTGCCGAGACCGGCACACAATGCATCATGTAGCTGCTTACATAGCTCATATCGATGCCTGCTGCGCCGTTGAGCAGGAGTTTGTAGAATCTGCTCAGATCGCGCGGAGAGGTAATAATATTGCCTTCGCCGACATTGGCGGACATGTTCTGTGCCGTCAGATTTATGCTTTCCCCGGAAAGCCAGGCCCAGGATTCCATACCGGGTTCGGGGAGCGATTGTTCGTTTCCCGTATCCGGGAAATCGCTTTCATTCAATTCCAGCGGATCAATAAACTCATCCCGCATAAATTGCCGGTAGGATTTTCCGCTGACCCGTTCGATGATCTTTGCCAGCAACTGGTACCCGCTGTTCGAATATGTCCAGGACGCCCCGGGTTCGAATTCGGATTTTTGGTGTTCGCTGATATAAGCGCTCATCATATCGATGGATACCGTATAATTGGGATCTTGGGTAAAAATACTGTCAAGAAAGGCGGCGCCGTCGGAATGATTGACAAGATCGTAAACGCCGGCTGTGTGGTTCAGGAGGCGCCGGATCGTTATCTGATCTTTGAAGGGAATATCGTAATCTTCGGTATTGGGCAAATACGGGATATTTTTCCCGGGGATCGTATCGGTCACCGGGGAGTCGAAATGCAGAAGGCCCCGTTGATACAACAACACTATACCGGCGGCCGTAAAGGTCTTTGTAGTGCTCTGGCCGCGGAAATGAACGCTTTCCGAAAAATTGGCGTCAAAACCTTTATGGCCGAACCCGATTTTATCGCCATGGATGACACGGATGGCCAAACCGCCGGGAAACCCGGGATTCTCCTCCAAATAGTCTTCATAAGCGTCATAAACCAAAGCCTGGGTCTCGTCGTTAAGATTATTGTTTTCCGGGCCCGCCGGATCGATATTGCAGGAATAAATAAGTGTCAGCAGAACGACCGATAAAACAAATCCATAAATGTAATGATGCGGATATTTTTTATTCGAGGAACCTTTTTTAAAAGTTATCATGAGTATTACTCCTTCTCAAAGATCTCATAAAAAGTCCGGCATTGTAAACCGATACGCTGATAAGAATATGTTCTGATTATCCTTGTTTTCAATTACTAAGTGATTTAACTTATTCATTATATTAAATAATGTCTAGTTATTTTCTTAACGAAGTATCAGCCTCTTTTTTTTGAATAAATTATTTGCACGCGCAAGTTCGCTCTTTTTCTGTATAGATGTTTTCGATTGTTCTTGATGTGAGGTCGACTGGAGCGGACAGATTGAGTTAAATAATAAGAGGCACTTTGGTTTTTTAGATTTGACAGATTCTTCCCTATTTTTCAAACAGGCTGATGTGTTGGGAATTTTGTCCAGCCTTTGAACAAACGCTCTCTCCCCCAGGCACGGCTGATAATCGCTTCCCATTTTGCCTCGTCTTAATTTATAAAGTAATGCAAGTTACTCATTATGACAAGTATTGTCAAGGCGTTTTCTTTGCGGGCTTCCGGACATGGCAGGGTACGCGGCGCCCAAATGGCGCCCACCCATTTTGATCTCACAAAAATACCTGAATTATTCGTAATATTTAATGATAAACCATGCCAAAAAAGAACGCCCCGTAAATACTTGTTTACAGGGCGCTTAAGTGTAGCCCCTGATGGACTTGAA
>Ga0265293_10012693_pt1 | contig 11110 bp, 10 predicted proteins | sample Munlanlewell138R_FD_192505 | JGI IMG/M metagenome (GOLD analysis project Ga0265293, IMG submission 192505) | Leachate microbial communities from a municipal landfill in Southern Ontario, Canada - Leachate well 138R | ecosystem: Engineered > Solid waste > Landfill > Unclassified | place: Canada... | reverse complement strand
ATGCCGGCGTACAGCTGGGGTTTAGGGATATACAACAGGCGCACCCATAAACCGACCAGAGGCAGGTTCAGCACAAGCAGCATGGCATTGCCTACGTACAGCGAGGCAATCAGACCCCACACCAGTTCGGCATTCGACGTGAAAAGAAAGGGGCCGGGTTGCAAGCCATAGTTCTGAAAGGCGACCAAGAGGATCGCGGCAGTCGCGGACGTGGGCAGACCCAGGGTGAGCAGCGGCACCAGTATGCCGGCCGCCGCGGCATTGTTCGCGGCCTCCGGCCCCGCCACGCCCTCTATCGCTCCATGGCCGAACTCCTCGCCCTTGGAAGACAGATTCTTTTCCAGCGAATACGACAGCATGGTGGGCAGTTCCGACCCGCCGCCCGGAATCGCCCCCATGGGGAAGCCGATGGCGGCGCCCCGCAGCCAGGGCTTCCATGAGCGGCGCCATTCATCGCGGTTCATGAAGGCCTTGCCCTTGATGGGAATGATTTCCTCATTCTGGTAGCGGTAGCGGCTGGCCACATACAGAATCTCGCCGATGGCGAACACCGATACCAGCACCACCGTCAGCTCCACCCCGTCGAGCAGGTCGGCGAAGCCGAAGGTCATGCGCGGCTGGCCCGTCATGCCGTCGATGCCGACCACGCCCAGCCCCAGGCCGATGAACAGCGCAATGAAGCCCCGCACCCGCGACGCGCCCATCACCACCGCCACGGACGTGAACGCCATGATGGTGAGCGCGAAGTAGTCGGCCGGCGTGAAAATGAAGGCCAGTTCCGCCACCATGGGCGCGGCGAAGGTGAGCGCCAGCGTGGCCAGCGTACCCGCGATGAAGGAACCGATGGCCGCGGTGGCCAGTGCGGCCGCGCCACGGCCGTTGCGCGCCATCTTGTTGCCTTCCAGCGCCGTCATCATCGACCCGGCCTCGCCCGGCGTGTTGATGAGTATGGCCGTGGTGGAGCCGCCGTACATGGCGCCATACAGCACGCCCGCAAACATGATGAAGGCGGATACCGGGCCGACCGACACCGTGACGGGCAGCAACAGCGCAATGGTGAGCGCCGGCCCGATGCCGGGCAGAATACCGATGGCCGTGCCCAGCAGGGAACCGATGAGGGCCCACATCAGATTGATGGGCTGCAGGGCGACGCCGAAGCCGTCGAGCAGCATCGAAAAGGTATCCATCACACCCCCGCCAGCGGCAGGAAGCCGCCCAGTTGCAGGCCCAGCTTGCTGAACAGGAACCAGCAGGCACTGCCCAGAACGAAGCCCGAAACGAGATCGACCACGATGCGCCGCGACCCCAGCGCACGGGCCACCAGCATGAACGACACCATCGCCGTGAGCGGCAGGCCCAGCGACTCCATGGCCAGCGCGGGCACGATGCTGGCCAGCAGCACGGTGAGGAAGGCGGGCACGTACATGCCGGGATCCGCCGCCCCCTCCTCGTCATCGAATGCGGTGCCCCGCGCCATCTGAATCATCAGCAGCACCCCCAGGACCACCAGGCCGAGCCCGACCAGGGCAACGAACAGCCCCGGCCCGATGGCCGCGTACTGGGCGCTCAGACTCAACTGCGACGACGCATGGAGGCAGACGGCCCCAAGCAGGATGACCGCCAGCCCCAGCCACCACGGCTGGCCGGGTACGGACTTCATGTCAGGCCTCCGCAGCGTTTACTTGACCAGCCCGGCGTCGACCAGAATGCCGTTGATGCGCTGGCTTTCGGCCTGAATGAACTCGCCGAACGCATCGCCGGCCAGGAAGAAGGGCTCCCAGCCCAGGCGCTCCATGACGGCGTGCCATTCCTTGCTCTCGCTCAGCTTGGTGAAGCGCTCCACCCACTCGCGGTGGTTGGCTTCCGGCATATCGATGGAACCGAGCACGCCCCGCCAGTTGGCGATCTCGACATCGAAGCCGGCTTCCTTGAAGGTGGGAATGTCGGACGTGCCCTTCATGCGCTCGGCCGACGTAATCGCCAGGATGCGGATGCGCCCGGAGTCGGCGAACTGCTGGAATTCGGAAATGCCCGACAGCCCGCCCTTCAGCGTACCGTTCACGATGCCGGTGACCGTATCGGCGCCGCCCGCCTGGGGAATATAGTTCAGCTTGCCGACGGGCACATCGCCCTGCTGGGCCAGCAGCGCCAGGGCGATGTGATCAACCCCCCCGGCCGAGCCGCCGCCCACGGGCATGGCGCCCGGATCCGCCTTCAGCGCTTCGACGAAGTCGCCCAGGTTCTGATAGGGCGCATCGGCCTTCACGGCCAGCACGATATGTTCGGCGGTAAGCCGGGCCACCGGCTTGAACTTGCCCAGATCGATGGGCGATTTATTCATGGAGATCGAACCGACGGTGATCGCGCCGAACACCGCCAGCGCATCGGGCTTGCCCGCCTGCCGCTGGAACTCGGCCAGCCCGATCGTGCCGCCGGCGCCGCCCCGGTTGGTGAAGCTGACCGTACCGGTGTAGATGCCCGCCTCGTTCATGGCCTGCATGGCTTGCCGGCCGGTGGAGTCCCAGCCTCCGCCCGGGTTGGCCGGCAGCATGACGCTGACCTGCGCCTGGACGGCAACGCCCGCACACAGCAAAGCGGCGGCCAGCATGGGCCTCAGCACTCGACGCACATTCATGATTGTCTCCTTGTTTTGTAAAAGCACGGATGATCTTAACCCGCCCAACCGCGCGGTGCGCGGATATGGAATCGAATCGAGAACGCCGGCTTTCCTCCCGGGAGACACCCTTCGCCTTCGTACATTACCCCGACATGCGTTCCCTCGGCGTTCACCCGCCGTGTCACCACGCGGGCCCGCAGCTCGATTTCATCGCCGACATACACGGGGCGCCGGAAGGACGATTCGACCTGAAGGAGCTGGACCGGGCAGGCCCCAAGCTGGCGGGTGCAGGCGGCCAGCGCGGCCCCCGCCAGTTGCACACCGGGCAGGGGAATGCCCTTGAAGCCGGCCGCCCGGGCGATGTCGAGCGACGTGTGCACGGGATGCCCGCCACCCACCGCCGTCAGGTAAGCCGCCAGATGCTCCGGCTTGATGGCGAGCCGCGCCGAGAACACAGCCGGCAGCGGGTCGCTTTCACCTTCTCTGTAACACATGGCGATCGATGCCTCAGATGATGTTTTTCCGCCTGAGCCGCTCACGCTCGCCGTCGCTCAGGTTCAGCTCGCCGCCGAATATCTCATCGTTGTGCTGACCGATATCGGGCCCGGCCGCCCACACCGCGCCGGGCGTGCGCGAGAACTTGGGCACTACGTTCTGCATTCGTATCCGGCCCAGCCGTTCGTCGGGAACGGGAATGATCATTTCACGCGCATTGAAATGGGGATCGCTGAAAATGTCCGCGATATCGTAGATGGGGCTGAAGCTGACATCGTGGGCACGCAGCACCTCGGTCGCATCGGCCAGGCTGCGCTCGGCGAACCAGCCCGACATGATCGCCTCGATCTCATCACGATTCTGGATGCGCGCCGAATTCGTGTTGAAACGGGGGTCTTCCAGAAGGTCGGGGCGGTCGATGGCGATGGCGAGCCGGCGAAACACCGTCGGCGCGCTCACCGCGAGCACCACCCATTCATCGTCGGCGCTGCGATACACGCTGCTGGGCGCCGAATACGCGTTCAGGTTGCCCTGCCGGGCACGCACCACCCCCAGCTGGTCGTATTCCACCGGCAGAAAATCCAGCACCCGGAACATCGCTTCGGTGGCGGCAAGATCGATTTCCTGCCCCTCGCCCGTCCGTTCCCGATGCAGAAGCGCCGCGGTGAGGGCATAGGCGCCGAAAACGCCGGTGAGCGCATCAGACACCGGGAAGCCCGGATACAGGGGCGGGCCGTCCGCCTCGCCGCACAGGTTCACGAAACCCGACATGGCCTCGAAGATGCGGGCAAAACCGGGCCGCTCCCGGTAGGGCCCGGTCTGTCCGAAACCCGTGACGCGCAAGACGATCAGGTCCGGTCGCAGCGCCGTGAGCCGCTCCATATCGAGCCCCCATCGCGCAAGGGTGCCGGGTCGGAAATTCTCGACCAGCACGTCGTAATCGGGCAGCAGGCGCTCGAACAGCGCCTTGCCTTCAGGCTGGCGCAGGTCGAGCGTAATGCCGCGCTTGTTGCGATTGGCGGCCTTCGACCACAGCGACTCGCCATCCTTGATCGGCGCGAGCTGTCGTATATGGTCGCCTTCACCCGGCAATTCAATCTTGAGTACCTCGGCACCCAGATCGGCCATGAGGGTGGAACTCAGCGGCCCCGCGACGACGGTGGAGACATCGAGCACCCGGATGCCGCGCAATGGGCCGGCGCGGCCGGGGCGTTCAGTGCCTCTATCGTGGAAAGTACTGCCATGCGCATCCATGTTGCGTGCTCTCGTCATAGGAAAAAAGGATCAATCCAGCGTTACCCCGGCTTGCCGGGCCACCTCGCCCCAGGTCTTGAGCTCCTGTTCGATGAAGTGCTGAAATTCTTGCGGGGAGCCGCCGCCGGGCATGGAGCCATCGCTCAGAAGGCGGTTGCGTATGGCTTCGGATTGCAGGGCCTTGTTCATGGCCGCGTTGATGCCGTCGACGGCGGCAGCGGGCGTGCCGGCCGGCGCGAACAGCCCGTTCCACCCCACCGCGACGAAATTCCCGATGCCCGCTTCCTGAAGCGTGGGCACCTCCGGCAACCGGGGCGAACGCTCGGCACTGGTGACCGCCAGCGGCACCAGGCGTTTTTCCTGAATGTAGGGAGCCGTCGTCAGGATAACGTCGAACGCGATATTCAACTGCCCGCCAAGCAGATCGACCATGGCCGGCCCGGCCCCCTTGTAGGGCACGTGCAGGACCGTCGCACCGGTGTCGTTCTGGAATTTTTCCATGAACATGTGGGCCCCGGTTCCCAGGCCGGCATTGCCCGCCGAGACCGTGCCCGGGTCTGCCTTTGCCTTGCTGATCAGCTCATCGACATTCTTCACCCCGACTGAAGGATGGGCGACAAGGACGTAAGGCTGGTCGACGGCCTTGATCACGGGAACGAAGTCCTTCACGGCGTCGTACGGCAGCTTCCGATAGATGTTCGGCCCGATGCCGTGCGTGGCGATCGTTCCCCACAGGAAGGTGTGTCCGTCGCTATCGGCACGCGCCACGTATTGCGTGCCGATCGTGCCGCCGGCCCCGACCCGGTTTTCGACCACCACGGGTTTGCCCACCTCGCGTTCGATCTCGGGTGCGAACAGACGGGCCATGACGTCCGTCGCGCCGCCAGGCGGGAACGGCACCACGATGGTTATGGGTTTGGCCGGCCAGGACTGCGCCTGCACACCCCCAAGCGGGCTGAACAGGCACAGGGCCACCGCGACATGTCGCAAGAATGTTTTCATGATTTGCCTCCTTGACAGATTGCCGGCGTTGTTCGTGTGCGTTGCGGTGCGCCGCCGATGTATTCGCCCGCTGTCTGGCCAGCATAAGCGAGCATCGCGGTAAACTAGGATTGAATTGTTCTTATTATTCGATCACTTTGAGTTAACCCTTCCATGCTGGAACCCCACCGCCCTTCGCGCCTGGTCGGCCGCCTGCGGCTGCGGCAGCTCCACCTGATCGCGGCCGTTGCCGCAGGCGCTTCCTTCCGCCAGATCGCCGACGATATGGCGCTTTCGCAGCCCGCCATCAGCAAAATGGCGCGGGAACTCGAAAGCGTGATCGGCTACGACATCTTCCTGCGCACCACCGAGGGCGCAAAACTCACCGCCCTGGGAACCAGCCTGGCCCATTACGCGCGGCTCGCCCTGCAACAGCTTGAAGGCATTGACGACAGCCTGCGCGCCCATGCCGCCGGCAAGCTCTATAAATTGCGCATCGGCGCGCCGTCGTACACGGCCGTATCACTATTGGCGGCGCCTGTGGCGCAACTGGTGGCCCGGCATCCCGACGCCCGCATCGAAATGGTCGACGGCACGGCGGGGCGGCTGCATGCCGCCCTGGCGCGCGGTGAACTCGACCTCATCGTGGGCAGCCTGCCCGCCGCCCAGCTGTCCGACAGCGAAGCCAGCCTTTTGAGTGTCGATGTGCTCTACCCCGATGAAGTCACCTTCATTGCTTCGGCCGATTCGCCGCTGGCGGGACAGCCCTTGAGCCTTGCCGACCTGACCCGCGCCGCCTGGGCCACGCCACAGGAAGACTCACTGCTGCGCTCGACGGTTCGCAGGGCAATGGTCGAATCAGGCCTGCCCGTGCCCACGCCCGCAATACAGACCAGCCTCGTACCCTCGATCGGCGCGATCGTGGCCCAGGAGCCGACCATCATCGGCCTGCTGAGAATGGACGCCGCGCATTACATGGCGCGGCGCCTGAGCCTGCAGGTGCTGGACATCCGGCCGCGAATGCCGCTGCCCCCCGTCGCCATCCTCACCTTGCGCGGAATCACGCTTCCGCCGCTGGGAGAAGCGCTGTTGATGCTGATTCGCGAGCGGGTGCATACTTTGTTCGGCGGGGCTTCGATTTGACCTTCCAACAATGGCAAGGCTTAAGCTGCGGTTTATCGAATCAATCACCGGGTAGCGAATCATGAACAGGCCAAGCATCAATAACGACGGCAACCTCGCGGCGATCAGCCTGCCGATCGAGGGCATGACCTGCGCGAGCTGCGTGGGCCGCGTCGAAGCGGCCCTGTCGCGCGTCCAGGGCGTGGGCGGGGTCTCGGTCAACCTCGCCACCGAGCGGGCCGACATCCGGCCGGCCGGGCCGGTCGACCGGATGGCATTGATCCAGGCCATCGAAAAGGCGGGCTACGACGTGCCGGCCGGCAACATCGAACTCGAAGTCGAGGGCATGACCTGCGCATCATGCGTGGGCCGTGTCGAAAAAGCGCTCAAGGCCGTGCCCGGCGTCACCGAAGCGTCGGTGAACCTGGCAACCGAGCGGGCCTTCGTGCGCGGCCAGACAGATGCCGCAACCCTCATCGCCGCCATAGAAAAGACCGGCTACGATGCCCGGGCCATCGACACCAGCGCGCAGGCCGACGACGAGGCCGCCGAAAGAAGGGACGCCGAGCAGGCGGAGCTCAAGCGCGACCTGATCACGGCCGGCATATTGGCCCTGCCCGTGTTCGTGCTCGAAATGGGCTCGCACATGGTTCCCGGCATGCATGAATGGGTCGACGCGACCATCGGGCTGCGCAACAGCTGGTATCTGCAGTTTGCCCTGACCCTGCTGGTTCTGGCCATTCCGGGGCGCCGCTTCTATCTGAAAGGCTTCCCCGCCCTGGCGCGTCTGGCGCCCGACATGAATTCGCTGGTGGCCGTCGGCACCGCCGCGGCATTCGGCTATTCGGTGGTGGCCACCTTTGCGCCCGGCGTGTTGCCCGCGGGCACGGTCAACGTCTACTACGAAGCGGCCGCCGTCATCGTGGCGCTCATTCTGCTCGGGCGCTACCTGGAAGCGCGCGCCAAGGGGCGCACGTCCGAGGCCATCAAGCGCCTGGTCGGGCTGCAGGCCAAGGTCGCGCACGTGGTGCGCGACGGCGGCGTGGTCGATATCCCGATCGACCAGGTCGCCCTGGGCGACATCGTGGAAGTGCGGCCCGGCGAACGCGTTCCGGTCGATGCCCAGGTGACCGACGGCCGCAGCTTCGTCGATGAATCCATGATTACCGGCGAGCCGATTCCGGTCGAGAAAGCCGCCGGCGACACCGTGGTGGGCGGTACGGTCAACCAGAAGGGCGCCCTCACCCTGCGCGCCACCGCCGTGGGCGGCCACACCATGCTTGCCCAGATCATTCGCATGGTCGAGCAGGCCCAGGGTTCCAAGCTGCCGATCCAGGCCGTCGTCGACAAGGTCACGCTGTGGTTCGTGCCCGCCGTCATGCTGGCGGCATTGCTGACTTTTCTCGTCTGGCTGATTTTCGGCCCCGCTCCGGCATTGACCTTCGCGCTGGTGAACGCCGTGGCGGTGCTGATCATCGCCTGCCCTTGTGCCATGGGCCTGGCCACGCCGACATCCATCATGGTCGGCACGGGGCGTGGCGCCGAGATGGGCGTGCTGTTCCGCAAGGGCGAAGCCCTGCAGTCGCTCAAAGACGCGAAAGTGGTGGCTGTGGACAAGACCGGCACGCTGACCGAAGGCCGCCCCATGCTCACCGACCTGGATGTCGCGGAAGGCTTCGACCGCGGCCCGGTGCTGGCCCGGGTGGCCGCCGTCGAATCGCGCTCGGAACACCCCATCGCCCGGGCCATCGTCGAAGCGGCGGAGAAAGACGGTATGGCATTGCCTCCCATGACGGATTTCGAATCCGTCACGGGCATGGGCGTGCGCGCAGTCGTCGACGGAGCCCGGGTGGAAGTGGGCGCCGACCGATACATGCGCGCACTGGGCCTGGACGTGGCCCCCTTCGCCGATACCGCCGAGCGCCTGGGCAACGAAGGCAAGTCGCCGCTGTATGCCGCCATCGACGACAGCCTGGCGGCCATCATTGCGGTCGCCGACCCGATCAAGGCGAGCACGCCCGCCGCCATCCAGGCCCTGCACAGGCTGGGCCTGAAAGTCGCCATGATCACCGGCGACAATGCGCGCACGGCGCAGGCCATTGCCCGACAGCTGGGCATCGACGAAGTGGTCGCCGAGGTTCTGCCCCAAGGCAAGGTGGAAGCGGTGCGCCAGTTGAAAACCGCCCACGGCAGGCTGGCCTTCGTGGGCGACGGCATCAATGACGCGCCGGCGCTGGCCGAGGCCGACGTGGGCGTGGCGATCGGCACGGGCACCGACGTGGCGGTGGAATCCGCCGATGTGGTGCTGATGTCGGGTAACCTTCAGGGCATCCCCAACGCCATCGCGCTGTCGCAGGCCACCCTGCGCAATATCCGCCAGAATCTGTTCTGGGCCTTTGCCTACAACACGGCGCTGATTCCCGTGGCCGCCGGCGTGCTGTATCCGGCCTGGGGCATATTGCTGTCGCCCATCTTCGCCGCCGGCGCCATGGCCCTGTCCAGCGTATTCGTGCTGGGCAACGCGCTGCGGCTGCGGCGCTTCCAGGCGCCGCTGACGGCGCGCGACGGCGCGCATTGAACAGGACGACCACCATGAACATCGGCGAGGCCGCCAAGGCATCCGGGATCTCGGCCAAGATGATCCGCTACTACGAACAGATCGGGCTGATTCCGCCCGCCGCCCGCACCGACGCCGGCTATCGCTCCTACACCGAGGCCGATCTCCACAGGCTGCGGTTCATACGACGGGCGCGCGACCTGGGTTTCGCCGTGACCGAAATCGGTGACCTGCTGAATCTGTGGAACGATCAATCCCGCAAGAGCGCCGACGTCAAACGCCTGGCCGAACAGCACATCGCCGAGATGAACCGGCGCATGGACACCATGCGGCAGATGACCGACACCCTCAAGACCCTCGTGGCGTGCTGCGCCGGCGACGAGCGGCCCGACTGCCCCATCCTGCAGACGCTTGAGCAGCCCGGCAACGGCGACACCCCGCCCGGGCCGCATACCGGCGCCGTCCGGAGCGGCGTCGGGCAGCGGCGGGGCAAGAAGCAAACGGGGTGAGATACGAGCGCTTCGGGCGGCACCCCACACGTCATGACGCGGGTTGCGCCGCATGCCCACGGCACCGGGCCGCCCGGCGGCCGGGCAGCCGCGTCAGCGCTTTTCGAGGACTTCCCTGATGCGGTTGGCCTCGTCGACCAGCACGACACGGGGCGCGTAGCCATCGGCCTCTTCGTCGGTCATCGGCGCGTAGGTGCAGATGATGAGCAGATCGCCCAGATGCGCGCAGCGCGCCGCCGCCCCGTTCAGGGAAAGAGTGCCGCTGCCGCGCGGCGCCTTGATGATGTAGGTCGAGAAACGTTCGCCGTTATTGACGTTGTAAATGTCGATCTTCTCGAACTCGCGCATGCCTGCCGCGTCGAGCAGGTCTTCGTCGATGCCGCAAGACCCCTCGTAATTCAACACGGCTTCGGTCACCACGGCACGGTGGATCTTGGCGCGGAGCATGATGCGTTGCATGATGTATATCCTTGATCGGAACTGGAAAACCATGGGCCAGAACCGATACACGACACCAGCCGGCGCGAAGTATAACAGCACGCGCCTTCCTTGCCGCCCGCGCGCTCCCGGCGTCGCCCGGACGCGGCGGGCCGCCGGGCGGCCGCTACACCAGCATTCCCACACCGGCGCAGATCAACAGCACACAGACCACATGCTGCAGCGCTTTTCTTGAAATCGGCGGCTTGCGGTTGGCGGCGAGCGCCGTGATCACCAGCACGAAAGGCAGCGATTCCACCCCCAGCAGCACGGCCTGGCTGCTGACCTGCCCGGTGGCGCCCATGACCGCAAGCCGAAGGGCCGCGCCGATTCCGAAACAGAAAATCAGCGATTCCTGCATGGTTCGCAACGGCCAGGGCTGCCGGTACACGGCGTACACCAAGGGTGGCCCGGGCGTGGAAAACATGCCGCCCAGTATTCCCGACACGCCGCCGATCGCGGCGAACCTGCGGGCGCCGTATGGCGTGTCCGCCGGTTTGGCCGTTCGCCACAACAACAGGGCGCAGCCGATGATGCACACCCCGAGCAGCACCTTGAGCAGTTCGAAGGAATGCGAAGAAATGAGTGTAAGGATACCCATGCCGGCAAAGTAGCCGATCAGGCTGCCCACGATGGCGGGCTTGAAAGCGCTTTGCAGCTTGAAGGGCCTGCGCCGGTAGAGAAACAGCACCGCGTTCACCGACGTGATGATGGACACCGCGTTGATCGCATCTTCGAGGGGCACGATGCCGGTGAACCCGACCAGGCCCAGCAGCACCAATGCCAACGCAAAGCCCGTCAGGTTCTGCGCATACACGGCAATGCCGGTGAACAGAATGAAGGCCAGGTGTATATGAAGCCCGTCAGGAACCGACATCGGTTTTGAAGAGCTCCGGCCGTATCGGCCGAAGCTTCTTCGCCACGATACGGAGGCGCCTGCGGCGCCCTATGTTGTGCCTGCCTCGCTTGACCTCGCCCTGAAGGGCGAGGCTTGCGCATAGGCGCGTGGTCAATCCAGTCATTCTCAGTGCGACTCCGCCTGCATATTCTCTCAGCGCCTGCCTACATCTTCTCGCCCGGCAGCGCGCTCGCCTGCCG
>Ga0265293_10012692_pt1 | contig 11110 bp, 10 predicted proteins | sample Munlanlewell138R_FD_192505 | JGI IMG/M metagenome (GOLD analysis project Ga0265293, IMG submission 192505) | Leachate microbial communities from a municipal landfill in Southern Ontario, Canada - Leachate well 138R | ecosystem: Engineered > Solid waste > Landfill > Unclassified | place: Canada... | reverse complement strand
TCCTGTTTTGATTTACATTCCTGTGGGGTTTGCTCATGGTTTTCTTAGTCTTGAGGATAACAGTATGATAACCTATTTGCAATCATCTTGTTATATTGCCGATTTTGATTTTGGTGTTCATTACGGCAGTTTTGGCTTTAATTGGCCTGCTTCTGATGTAGTTGTATCTGGACGTGACACATGTTTTCCACCATTAAATCAGTTTAAAAGTCCATTCTAAATGAAATTATTTATTACCGGAGCAACCGGATTTATAGGGAAACATCTCGTTGTTAAATATCTGACAGAAGGTCATGACCTCACGATTAATCTATATCAAAAGGAACAGTCTCCGTTTGATCCACAGGTAAAAACCTGGCAACTTAATGAAAATAATCCCCAGGTGGATATAGATTTCTTCCTGCAGCAAAACTTCGATGGAATCATTCACTTGGCTTCGCTTTATCTCAAGGATCATAATATTCATCAGGCAGTCAAGCTTATCGATTCGAATGTTCGTTTTGGAACACACCTGCTCGAATGTGCTGCCCAGTCAGACGTCAAATGGTTTATTAATACAGGTACTTTTTGGCAGCATTATAACGATTCAGACTATTCTCCTGTGAATCTTTATTCAGCCAGCAAGCAGGCATTTGAAGCAATTGCACAGTATTACATTGATACAAATAAAATCATGTTTCAAACATTAAAACTAAGTGATACTTATGGGCCTAACGATACGCGTCCAAAAATTTTCAATCTTTGGAAAAATATTGCACATAGCGGAGAAGAACTGAATATGTCTAGAGGTGAACAGCTAATTGATATTACACATGTTGATGATATTGTAGCTGCTTTTTATCAACTAAGCGATCAAATACAATCTAACCGACTAAATTATCCTAATGGAACAAGCTTTGCAGTCAAAGCAGAAAAAAAGTATAGTCTAAAAGAATTGGCTGATATTTTTGAAAGGGTTTCCGGAACCAAGCTACACGTAAATTGGATATTAGATTACAGACCACGTGAGGTAATGATACCCTGGACCAAAGGTGTACCTGTACCAGGTTGGTCTCCCAAAATTAGTTTGGAGGAAGGTATTCAAGCTTTTATAAATGAAACTATTCGTTCTGTATGAATATCATAGCAATAACACCCGACAGGGATCAATATATTCTTCCATTATCAAACCATTTGATGCATCCATTGGTTTTTTTGCGATCATTGGAATGGGAAGAGCTAATTAACCTTAATCCGGCGGCAGTATTATTCTTGGGGGATTGGCTGTTTGAACATGAGCAATTGATCATTAAATGTAAAGAGCAAAATATTCCAACCATTCTCCTAATGGATGGTATCATCGAATGGAAACATTTCTTTGAAAATCCCAAATGGTCATTTGGCGGACACGAAGCACCGTACTTTCCGGTGCAATGTGATAAAATTTTTGTCCCGGGGGCATCCACCTATCGTTTTCTAGAATTTTTTGGAAATCAAGGCAAATGTGAAATAACCGGTTTCCCCCGCTTTGATCATTATAAAGCAATAGAAAACACATCAGTTAATAAAAACGGGAAAAAGGTTATTGGAATCATGTCAGGCAATACTGCCGGTTACACCCCGGAGCAGATAAAGCAATCTAAAATTTTATTTGAAGATATATTCTATTGGGCACAAGGCAATTCAGAAATTGAAGTATTATGGCGTTTGCGAAAAGGCTTCGAAAAAATACTTGACATAGAAATTACCAATGAGCCTTCAAAAGATTTGATCGATTTCCTGTCAAAAACAGACGCTGTTGTTTGTCAACCAAGTACGGCGGCTTACGAAGCTATGTTGTTAGGATTGCCAACGGCTTTAGCCGACTATAGCATTGCCCCAAACTATATGCATGCCGCCTGGGAAATTCACAGCAAAGAGCAAATAGATGTTGTAATGAAATCAATTACAAATCCTCATCCGCTTAAAATTAGCCTACAGCAGCATTTCCTTGATGAAACGCTTGCATGGCAGGGTAAAAGTGCAGAGACAGCTTCCAAGTTGATAAATGCCATAATAGAGGCAAAGCAACAGGCTCCGAAACAAGAATTGCCCGCCAATATGTTTATGGCCTTTACACACGATATTAAAGAGAATAATCAGCTCACCAATGCACTTTTCACGCATCAAATGGCCTATCGTTTTAACGACATCAATAGGCTGCGGGAGTCCTACACCAAACTTGAACAGCAGCTAAACAGACTTACTAAAGCTCTTAGGCGCCGAACGCCTGGATTTTGGATGGAACGATTGATAAATAAAGTTTTTAAATGAAAGACAGGCCTTTAATTTCAATTTGTATTCCGAATTACAATAATGCTGAATATGTGGGTGAAGCCATACAATCGGCGCTTGATCAAACCTATAATAATATTGAAGTTATTGTGGTGGATAACTGCAGTACAGATAATTCGTGGGAGGTAATTAACACTTATTCTTCAGATCTTCGTGTGAAAATTTATCAGAATAAGACAAACATAGGGATGGTTGGTAATTTCAGGGAGGCATTGAGAAAATCATATGGCAGATATATATCATTTCTTTGTAGCGATGATTTAATCAAAAAAGATACCATTGAGAAACTAGTTTTAAAATTGGAAAAGAATTCAGAATTTGCTTTTGCATTTGGTAATGTTGAATATATAGGCAGCAGGAAAGGTCAAAGCAATTTTAAGTTCCATGAAATACTTCAGAAAGGTGAATGGATAAAGGAAAGCATAAAAGCAGGAGGAAATAAAACTTACCTTGTAGGAACAGTTTTTAGGAAAATTGAAGAAATTCCTGAAGATACTATTGTCGATCTTGTTTTTTTCGATTGGTATCTTTGGCTTAGGCTTGGAAAAGGAAAGGTAGCATTTACGAATAATATAGTTGGATGTCATAGATACCATAGTAAAAATCAGACAGGGTTACTAACACCAGGTATTTTAAATAATTATTACGGGATGAAAGAAGTGTTAACTTTAGCATATCACAATAAATATTTATCATCAAAAGAGTTGATGATTTCTGTGGATCAATTGACTAGAAAATATTGCATTTTATTATATCAAACTATGATTAGTAAGAATGTCAAAATTAAAGAAGCTATAATTGAATGTGTTGCACTCTTTAGATTCCATGCTTTTAGTCAAATCCATGCGTTGTTTTATTTTTTTTTAGTTTTACTTAAAGTTTTACTGATTAAATTTATAAGAAACCGCAATTTTTAGTAAAAAAATGAAGATTCTATTTCTGCCTGGAACCTATTCAGGCCCCGCTGCAAATTTCAGATATTTTCAACTTAAGCCTAGTCTTATTGAAAATAATATACAATGCTATCAAATTGTACTTTTTCCACGAAGAACATTTTATTTAAATAACATGTTCTTGAATAAATTATTCTCATTGATCAGAATTATTCATGCTGTAATTTTAATCCCAATACTCCCTTTTTTTGATGCAGTTGTATCAATAAGGGATATTTTGCCGAATAACAGAGTTTTTTTCTTAGAAAGTCTATATCGAATATTTTCAAGAAAATATATTTCGGACTTTGATGATACTTTTTTTAATGGTGAAAAAAAAAATAAAGCAATACATACAATAAAAAACTCATCTAAAGTAGTTGTTGGAAATGCATACTTAGCCGACTTTGTTAAAAGACATAATTCAAATATTACGATTATCCCTACAGTGATCGATACCAATCTATTCAAAGCTATTGATAGGCCCATGATAAACAGACATGAAATTCCTATTATTGTTTGGACAGGGTCTAAAGGAACCAGAGAAAAACACCTCCCAATTATTTGGCCCATTCTAGACCAATTGTCATCTATATTTGAATTTAAATTTAGGGTCATTGCAGATAGTAGTCCTTTTGGTCATTTTAAAACAGACTATGAGACTGAATTTATCAAATGGGATAAGGACGATCCAACAAATGGATTGCGAGACGCTTCTATAGGAATTATGCCTTTAGTAAAGGAAGATTTCGAGTTGGGTAAATGTGGATTTAAGTTAATACAGTATGGGGCTGTTGGTTTACCAAGTATTGCAACAAATTGGGGTGTTAATAATGAAATTATTCTTGATGGGGTTAATGGTTTTTTATGTGATGCTGATGATGATTGGATTGATAGGCTAGCAACTTTATTAAATGATACATATCTCTGTAAATTTCAAGGTATAAATGCACGTCAGAGGGTTGTTGAGTTCTATAGTTTAAATGTAGCTATTGAAAAATGGATAGAAGTATTAAAGTGAAATTTAAACCCTTATTCTCCGAAAAGTGGTATAAGATCGAAGATGGATTTGTATCATCTTCTTCAAAACATTGCATTAACGATACTACTAGTGGGTTAAATTTCCTGGAGAGCAAATTTAATGATTTTGGAATTGTCAGACTTCTAAACAATCAGGAAGCTATTCTTATCACTGATCGTTTTAATACAATCCCAATCTATTTTGCGAAAATTAATGAAACAATTACAATAACTGATAGCCTTCCAAAGATTTTAAATATATTTCACTGGGAGTTTGACAAAGAAGTTGCCGTTGAACATCTTTTGTTTGATTTTACGTTCACTCCCTTTAAAACATTGTACAAAGGAATCTACAAAGTACCTGCAGGTACAATTTTAAAAGTATTATCGGATGGCAGTTATAAAATCATGGAGCAATTTTCCAATATAGTTCCTGAAAATTCTGCAATATACCCTGATTTTTTGTTCAAAGAAAAGACCATGGAGGCTAAACAACGAATACTTGATTTTATAGCTCCATCAGATAGCTTTTATATTCCGGTAAGTGGTGGTCTTGATTCACGAATTGTTCTTGGTATCGCATCCAAATATACAGGTGCAGATATTTATAGTCGGACATACGGAGAGAAAAATTCATTGGATGTGAAAAATGGGCGAAGGGTAGCCCATAAATTAGATATCAGTCACGAAATTGTTACTAAGTCAGATACTTTAGCATTTGAAGAGTTTAAAAAAACAGTTATAGAAACCGGGGGTGAATTAAATGGTGTTCATGGACATGATTTAGCAGGCAGGGACAAGTTTGAGACAGGCCCGCATCGTGCAAAAATAAGTGGTTTCATTGGCGATCTTCTTGCCAGAGGCACTAATCTTAAAGTTAATTATCGAGATAAAAATGATGCATTCGATAAATTTATTATTGCCAGAACAAACTTTAATTATTACAACTATAATGAGTTGTTGGGTGAATCTTCAGGAACGTCAAAAGACTTTGTAAATGATATCGTAAATGACCATTTAGACGCTGTTTATAAAATGTATGGTAACTATGAATCATTAACCTGGGACTACTATGTTACAAAGAGGGTAGGCTGTATGACTTCATTGCTTGAGTTTTCCACCCATGTAACTAAGCCAAATTATAAACCCTTTATAATACCTGAAATAATCAATTTTATTGCTTCTAATGCCGGCAATGACAATTGGGAGGGTATGGGTTACGCAAAATTTGCTCAACTACTTATTCCTGAATTGATGCATGTTCCATTATCCTCAAATAGCATATTTACATCTAATACAGGCATGTTAAAGTATAAGATTGGAAAACGATTATCAGGTAGAAAAAATCAAATTATTAGTAAGATAACCAATGGGAGAATTATTCCACTGTCACACAATGCCACATTAAATTGGAGAGCCATTCTAAAGCGAAATCCAGCATGGGTAAGTAAGTATTTAAAAGTTGCTAGTATTACTTTTAATCTAAATTCAAAATATCTGGAACAAATATACCAGGATCATTGTACTGGTAAAAAGGCACATGAGGAGTTTCTGTTAAGGGTTATTAGCCTTGGAATAATATCTGATACCCGATGATTGATATAATTATAGCTACATGTAACCGATTTCAAAGAGCGCTGTACCTGGCCACTTCCCTGTTAGATGCCAGTGGCTTGATTAACAATGTGATCTTGGTTGATAGCAGCGAAAAGGTAAGTAATATTCAGGCTATAAATTCCTCAATTATATTAATAAGTACCGAGCACCAAAATCAACCATATCAACGCTACTTGGGATATCAGGCTTCAAAATCGGAATGTTTACTTTTTCTTGATGATGATATGGAGTTACTTGATGTCAATGTTTTTGAAGACATAAAAAAAATATTCTCAGACAAGGAGGTTGTGGCCATCAATTTACTATTTGAAAATAACAACACCTTCCTTGCGGCTCAACCTGTTGGTATGGTCTCTAATACGAGCCCTTTAAAAAGGATACTTGGAATTTTAACAGGTTATCCCATTGCCAAACCTAATCATTACATACACAATGGAATACGAGGTAAAAGAGTTCCAGCTGATTATATCGAATACCTCAGCGGGGGAGCATTTGCTGTACGAAGCAATGTGCTTTACCAAGATTTTAACATGCAACTCTTTTCAATTTATGAGGAGAAACTAGGTAAGGGTGAAGATGGGATGATCGGTTATACTTTAAGCAAGCATGGTAAAATATTCAGTTATGCCAATAAATGTTTTGTACACAACGATTTTAAGGACAGTTCCTACTCAAACGATCAAAAAGTATTCACACTAAAGGTGATGTACAGTAGGCTATTCCTGTCGTGTGAGTACTATAGGTTAAATAGAAAGCCATTTGCATTGGGCTATTTTCGATTCTGGCACTATGCCATTGGTCGTATTATGGGTGGTTTTGTTAATTATTTAAGTGAGCCAACTGTATTAAGATTGGATGTCTTAAAGGGAAATTTGATCGCTTTTAAATGCAGCTTCAAATTCCAATATGACAGTAAACAGCGTTTAAATAATTATTGGGAAAAAGAGGCGAAAAAAGATTTAAAACAAGAATGAATACCACAACTACACACCGCAATTCCCAGCATCCTAAATCGATCCAAAAATGGCTCAACTGGTATGCATTCTTTTTGGCCTTTCCCGTAGTGGAAGTTTTGGGCTTAAGTATTACTTTTTATATATTTGTTTTTATCTTTTTTTTGCATAATTCTTATGGAATACCATTTATTCACAAAAACAAAAGCAATGTTGTGTTTTGGCTTTTCTTATTTGCTGCCGTAATTAGCACGATCTTCCATCCCCCATTGATAGAACCCATAGGTCCGTTTGGTTCCGCTAGAAATGTAATTCAGATAGCTTATTGGCTCGTTTTGGCCTTATATATCAAAACAAATTACCGTTATATTGACTGGGTTCAATTTTCTAAATACACTTTTTGGGGATTGGTATTACTTGAGATTGTTTTTTATGCTAAACTTGGGAGATTTTCATTGATATTTGGCAATATCGATTTGCATCCGTCGCGCAACAGCGTTGTGTTTAATACTTTGACATTTTTTCCATTTATCTTCTGGTATCTACGGAATTCCATAATGAAACGTATTACATGGTTGATCATAATTTTTTTTGTGGCAAGTATGTTGTTCTCAAATGGTAGGGCGGGGTTTGTTTTAATACTCGTACAGACGTTATTAATTGGACCCGCAGTTTTTAAAAGTTTAAGCGGTCTATTCAGGCTTTCAATCGTGTTTTCAATATTCTTAGTTAGCATGTGGTTTTTTTTGGAAGACAGCCCAATGATGAAAGACATTGCTCAGGTTGTAGAATCTGTTAATCCGCGTGCGGCTGAATTAATCAATAAGTCTGGCACAAGTGGTGACCTATCAATGGATAAATCATGGCTGCTGCGAAAACTGATGGTAGATAAATCAATTGAAATAGTAAATGAAAATCCATTTTTTGGTATAGGGTGGTTTAATTTTTCAAATTATGGTTCTGATTTAAATTCACTTAATCAATTTGAAAGGCTTAGTGGAAATTCAGATCAATTTTATAACACACGATCGGCTCACAACTCCTATGCGCAGTTACTTGCAGAGGGAGGTATTATTGGATTGTTATTATTATTAATAATTCTTTTTCCTACAGTAAAGATTATTATCAGCAAAATTTTAACAGGAGGTTTTAAATTAGAGCACCTACCGTTGATTGCCATGTTTACTTTAATTATTTATTTTTATGTTATCTCCTCTTTAACAGGAGCAGGTACATGGCTGATCATTGGGGCTTCCTATGCCTTTGCTAATAAACATTAATAATATGAAACTTGCATTTTATTATCATATACCGGTATATATTACGGACAATGGTGATTTACTTTTACCAGGTTATTTAGGCGTATTTGTTGATGCACTAGCTAAGGAAGTGGACCAACTGACATTGGTTATGCACACAACAACTGATAAAATAAACGCCGATTATGCACTCGAGAGCAAAAATGTTAAACTTGTAAATTTGGGCGCTAAAACCCCCGCATGGCATCGAATGTTGTTCCACAAAAAAATACTAAGAGATAAATTAAGAGAAATTGAACCAAGCGACATTCTGCTGGTTCGATCTCCTTCCCCCTTAGCTCCCTATTTTTATAAATATCTGGATAATATAAAATTAAACTTTTTAATTGTTGGTGATTATAAATCGGGAGCCGCTCAAATGAAAGTAAACAACATAAGAGATCGATTTATTCAGGTATTCTTGCATTACAATAATTACCTATTTAAAAAACAAATTAGAAAAACGGATATATTCGTTAATTCTCCCGAATTAGCAGAAAGATATAAAAGAACAGCAAAATCCATAGGTTTAATAAAAACAACAACTCTCTCGGAAAAAGATTTTTTTAAAAGGAAAGATACCTGTACGGGAGATGTAATTCGTTTATTGTACACAGGCCGAATGGATCCTGCTAAAGGATTATCTGAATTACTTGAAGCTTTTGCCATTTTAAAACATGAAATACCAAACATATTTCTTCACTATGCAGGCTGGGAAGATAATCAGGAAAAACCGGTAGAAACGAATCTGAAAAAACGTGCCAAAGAATTGAATATTGAAGAATCGGTTACTTTTCACGGACGGAAAAATGTAGGAGAAGAATTAAACGCCATGTATCAAATGGCCGACATATATATTATTCCGAGTTATTATGAAGGTTTTCCGCGAACAATTTGGGAAGCAATGGCAAACAGCCTTCCTGTTATTGCTACTAAAGTTGGCAGTATCCCATATTATCTTAAAAACAGGGAGCACGCATTATTAATTGACCCAAAAAATATTGATCAAATCGTCGATGCTGTGAAAGAAATAATCCAAAGCCAGAAACTAAGAAGTAAGATGATTGCATCTGGTCATAGGTTAGCCAAGGAAAATACACTCGAGAAACAATCGAAGATATTAGTTGATTTATTGAGTCAATTATACTAACGCAAACAGTTTTGATATGAAAAATTTTTATCGACTTGTTAGATACGACTTACCAATGCACTTCGTACTTCTATTTACTAACTGGTTGCCCGATAATGTAATTTTTATACGATTGCGGGGACGTCTTACAAGACCTTTTTTTAAAAGTTGTGGTAAAAGACTGGGTGTCGGGCGAAATGTTACTTTTTACAATCCCTCAAAAATAGTATTAGGCGATTTTGTATATATTGCTCAAGGTTGTTGGTTTTCTCCTGCATATGGTGTTACAATTGAGGATGAAGTGTTATTCGGTCCAAATGTTGTCATAGCTACGGCAAATCATACAAGATTAAACGGTTCATTTCGATTTGGAGTTGCAACAGGAAATAGCATTATTTTTAAAAGGGGTTGTTGGATTGGTGCCAATAGTGCTATTTTGGCAGGATCTATTATTGGATATGGTAGTGTTGTTGGAGCTAATTCTGTCGTTAATGGAATTGTCCCTGATAAATGTTTGTTTGCCGGTAATCCAGGTATTGTTAAAAAAAGTTTAGATGATTAAAGTACTTTTCGTTGGCAATTATTTGTCGAAGTCAAAAGGCACTTTCGGAGTAAGTGAACATATCGCCCAGGTATTGCCCAAAAGTCGATTTGGTGTTCGTCTAACATCGAGGAAACAAAATCGATTTTTCCGACTCATTGATATCGTACTAAATTGTTCATTTACTACCTTTAGCACAATACAGATTGACACATTCAGTGGTTCTGCGTTTATTATTGCCGAAGTGGCATCCTTAATTGCTAAATTTAGAGGAAAAAAAATAATCTTAACATTACATGGTGGTAAGTTACCTGAGTTTTTTCTTCATAATAAAAAACGAATTAAACGAGTATTTCAAAGGTCTAATAGAATACAGACTCCATCACTTTATTTGCAGCAGTTTTTCAGGGAAAATGGAACAGATGTTAATTATTTGCCAAATCCAATTCCGATAAGAAATTTTCCATACAACCGTTCTAACATTAAATTGCATACGCTTCTTTGGGTAAGGGCTTTTACTGAAATCTACAATCCTGATTTGGTGGTAAAAACATTATACGAAGTAAGAAAAAAATACCCGGAGGCTACACTTACTATGGTTGGCCCGGACAAAGGTTTGCTGCAACAAACAATAAAGTTAATTCAAAAACTTGACCTGACTTCCTGTATCAATATTACAGGACCGGTAAAAAACGACGAACTTTACAAATACTACCAAACCCATGAAGTAATTGTGAATACCACCAGTTATGAGAGTTTTGGAGTTGCTGTGGCTGAAGCTGCTTCCTGCGGCATTCCTATCGTATCATCCGCTGTTGGAGAATTACCTTATTTGTACCAGCATAACGAAAATATATTACTGGTTGAGGATTTAAGTGAAAGTTCATTTTCAACGGAAGTAATCCGTTTAATGGAATCACCGGAATTGGCCCAAAAATTATCTTTAAACGCCAGAAAAAGAGTTGAAGCTTTCGATTGGGAAATCATAAAACCAAAGTGGATTGAACTTCTAAGCTAAGCCTATAATGTCATTTCTTCAAGACAAAATATATCCTAAAATGCCCGTTGGCATTCAAAACCTGATGATTTCTGCATACGGTTATCAATGGGAAAAACGCAGGTTTGGAGGTGTTTTTGAATCTGAATTACAAAAATGCCGGGAAAGAGAATCTTTTTCGGTGGAACAATGGAAAACATTTAAAACCAACGAATTACGTAAATTATTGGTACATGCTTATAATACAGTACCTTTTTATAAGGAGAAATATTCAAAGGCAGGATTTTCATTAGATGATTTGAAAGCCTTC
>Ga0265293_10012691_pt1 | contig 11110 bp, 13 predicted proteins | sample Munlanlewell138R_FD_192505 | JGI IMG/M metagenome (GOLD analysis project Ga0265293, IMG submission 192505) | Leachate microbial communities from a municipal landfill in Southern Ontario, Canada - Leachate well 138R | ecosystem: Engineered > Solid waste > Landfill > Unclassified | place: Canada... | reverse complement strand
GGGTGGTGGTATTTTTTTTCCTACCGCTTTATGTACCTCCATAAATAATGAAGTTGTTCATGGTTCAGCTTTACCCGGTCGTATTTTAAAGTCAGGTGATATTATTGGTTTAGATATTGGTATGGAGTGGCCGATACAAACCAAAGAAGAAGCTGAAAAAAATAATCGTCCTTTTAATCCTTATTCTAATAATGGTGGATTTTTTACTGATACTTGTAGAACAGTAGGAGTTGGAAAGATAAGTAACGAAGCTAAAAAATTGTTACGAGTTACTAAACAAGCTTTGGATATTGGTTTATCCAAAGCCATTGCCGGAAACACTTTGAATGATATAGGTAAGGCAATAGAGGTTTATGTAAGAAAGAATGGTTTTAGCGTAGTAAGAGATATGGTGGGTCATGGAGTTGGTTATATGGCTCATGAAGATCCTAATGTTTTTAACTTTGAAATAGGCCAAAATTTGCCCGAAAATGAGCTATTAGAACCAGGAATGGTAATTGCTATAGAACCGATGGTTAATCAGGGAAAATATGGTGTTAGAGTGTCTAAAAATGGTTATACCATTATAAGTTCAGATAATTCTTTAAGTGCTCATTTTGAGCATTCTGTAGCCATATTAAATAAAGGTAATTTAATTATAACCGAGAAGTAATATGAAAAATTATTTAGGTATTGATTGGGGTGAAAAAAGAATAGGTTTAGCTATAGCTGATAGTGAGAATAATATCGCCACTCCTTTTAAAACAATAGAGAATATATCAGAATTAGTAGAAATTATTAAAGAAGAAGAAATTAATGAATTAGTGATAGGGTTACCAAAAAAAATGTCAGGGGAGAAAGCTGATAATGTTAAGTTTATAAAATTTGTAGAAATATTAAAAGAAAAGTTGGTAGAAAGGAAAACTAAAATTAATTTTATAGATGAACGTTTAAGTAGCGTTCAAGCTGATACTTTAACTATTAAGGGTATAAAACAACAAGGACGAGATAGTTTATCAGCTATGATAATTCTTCAATCTTTTTTAGATAGAAATTATGATAAAAACTAAAGCCATTGTTTTAAGTCGTCGAGATTGTAATGATTATGATAGTTTAATTTCTTGTTATTCTTTAGATTTTGGTAAGATTTGTTTATTAGCTAAAGGATTAAAAAGACCTAAAGCTAAATTAGTTGGGCATTTAGAACCCTTAAATATTATTGATCTCATGATTATAAAAGGGAGGGAAAGAGACTATATAGGTAGTGCCATTTCAGAAGATTCTTTTCTTAATATAAAAAGAAACTATTATTTAATAGATATAGCTGGGAGGGGTATTAATTTTTTAAATGGATTAATATTTCAAAATCAAGCTGATTATAATATTTTTTTAATTTTAAAAGATTTCTTAACTGAATTAAATAATTTAAAAGATGAAGATAGGGAAGCAGAAATATATTTAATTTTTTTTCAATTAAGATTATTAGATATTTTAGGTTATGATTTTGATTTTTCTAATTGTTCAGTTTGTAATAAAGAAAGTATTTATTTTAATTTTTTTGATAAAGAAGTATTATGTCAAGATTGTTTAAAAACAAAGAATGTTTCAATGACTAAGATTATGAAGATAGATAGGAGTATAATAAATTTTAAAAAAGAAATTTTACAATCAAACTTTAAAGATTTAAAGAAAATGACAGTTAAGGATGGAGATTTAAAGAAGATGAATGAATTAATTGAAATAATAAGAAAAATAGTATAATTAGTGTTGAAAAATATATAGAAGTATGTAATTATATCTATGTTTTTAGGAGAGTTCGCATAGCGGTCTAGTGCGCACGCTTGGAAAGCGTGTATACCGAAAGGTATCAAGAGTTCGAATCTCTTACTCTCCGCCAGATTACCAAGTTTGAACCCAAGTAAAATAAGGGTTTTTGGACAATAAAAACCGATTTCGTAGAGAGTCGGTTTTTTTGTATAAATTTTTATATAGTGGTATAATATAGTCAATGTATTTCAATCAAAGATAATTTTATGTCCACAATCGGAAAGAATATAAAAAAATTACGAGAACAAAAAGGAATATCCCAAGATCGTTTATCAAAACTTGCTGATATTTCTTCAAATACAATCGCTAAGCTTGAGTTGGACGATAGCCCAAATCCAACCATTGATACTTTGAAGAAAATAGCGGGAGCTTTAAATATTAAAATAGAACAATTAATTCAATAAAAATATGTCAAACGAAAAATTAGATAAAAAAGAAGCAATTAAGTCCATAGTGAGAACAGCTGTAGAAGCCTATGCCACAGGATTTAAAGCCAGACATGAGGGAGAGGTTGATAATCCAAATGGAGTTATCAACATGAAAATTAATAATGTTTTTATCGCCGCACTCGGGTCAGATATTCAATATTATTCAGCATTAGTTCGTTCTTTGGATAGTTCGCTTGGAAATATGCTTGAAGGAATGGCGATAAATATTGCAAAATTGTTCTATGAAGTAAGTAAAAGTGTTGAGGGAAATTTATATCCAGAACAAACATCAAAAATTGCCGAGTTGTTAGAGGGATACAAAAATACTAAAAATCCTTTAGTACCGCAACTTTCTCATTATGAAGAAATAAGAAATATCAAACCAAGTCCAAATGCTAAGTTGAAATCCAAGGTTCATGTGAGTGATTATTATATAGTTGATAAAGAGACAAACACCCATCACTTAATTGAATTAAAAATTGGTGGCGACTTAGACAATAAAAAAGCACGCTCCGAGAAAGAGGCAATTTTTGAGCAATATGCGATCCTTTCTAATTCTTTAGCTAAAGATGCAAAGATAGTTGCGCATTTTGCTACAGCTTATAACAGATTTGGTGAAGACAAAGAATGGAAACAAGGAAGGGTTCTACAATTTTTTTCAAAAGACGAACTTTTAATTGGTAAAGACTTTTGGAATTTTGTTTGCAAATCAAACGATGGTTATGAATTGGTTTTAAATACCTATAAAGAGAATGCGTACTTAATTACAAAAGCATTAGAATCTATAAAAAAGACTTATTTAGATTAATTATGCAAACTTTAATCAAATGGCCGGGAGGCAAGACAAAAGAATATCCTTACATTAAGGATTTGATTCCGACTTTTGATCGATATGTCGAGCCGTTTTTTGGTGGCGGAGCAATCTTTTTTCAGATTAAACCAAAAAAAGCGATTATTAACGATATTTGTTCAGAGCTCGCAGATTTTTATTCTTTACTTAAAGAAGGGAAGCAAAGGGAGTTGTTCAAAAAAGAGCTTTATGATTATGTAAATAATTGGGAAAAAATTCCAAGATATATTAGTGTATTTGAAAACAAAATTGTAACGCTTTATGATCTGTATAAGCACGATAAAATTTCAAAATCAGAATTATCCAAGCAAGTAAATTCAATTCTCAAAAAAGAGGAAGATCATTTCAATGGACTTTTCCATAAAGATTTTTGTTTAGACGAACAAAATCTACTTAAACAAATTACTTCAAATTTAATTTCAAAAATTTCTAGAACCAAAGAAATCGAAAAGCAAAGGGGTAAGCTACCTGATGGTGATCTGCAAAAAAACATCGAAACAGCATTTAGAAGTGGTTTCTACATGCACTTTCGTGACGTTATGAACTATAACGGTAATAGATTTCCAACTAGTCTTCCTAAAAAGATCGCAAATTATTACTTTATCCGTGAGTTTTGCTATGCCTCAATGTTTCGTTTTAATAGCAATGGTCATTTTAATATCCCTTATGGCGGGATTGCTTACAATAAAAAAAACTTCCGAAGCAAGGTGGATCATATTTTTAGTGAAGAAGTGAAAGATGTTTTTAAAAATACAGTTATTAAGAATCAAGATTTTGAGAAGATTTTTAATGAATATAAATTCACGAAGAAAGATTTTGTTTTTCTTGACCCACCATACGATACAGATTTTAGCGATTATGAAAAAGCATCCTTTGATAAAAAAGACCAAGAACGTTTAGCGAGGTGTCTTTATTCAACGAAAGCTAATTTTATTCTTATAATTAAAAAAACGCCTTTTATTTATGGTTTGTATAAAAATAAAAAAGGGATAAAGATTGATAAGTTTGATAAAACCTATCTCTACAATGTAAAGGGTAGAAATGATAGAGATGTTGAGCATCTCGTTATTTACAATTTTTAATTATGCAAAAATTACTCAGCACAATTATACATGGCGATTGTCTTGTTGAAATGAAAAAAATTCCAGATAATTCTGTTGATTTAATTTTTGCTGATCCGCCATATTATTTACAACTCCCCAAAGGGAAAAGACTAAAACGCTCAAATGGAACAGAAATCATCCCCGTTGATAACGATTGGGACAGTTTTGAAAATTACGATCATTATGATGCTTTTACTCAAGCTTGGATTAGTGAGTGCCAAAGAATTCTAAAACCAACTGGGACTTTCTGGGTTATTGGGATGTATCACAATATTTTTCGCGTCGGGACAATTATGCAAAATCTTGGCATGTGGTTTTTGAATGATGTGATTTGGGTAAAAACCGATGCCTTGCCAAATTTAAACGGTCGCAGATTTACAAATAATCACGAAACATTAATTTGGTCAGTAAAAAATAAAGATTGCAAAAGATACACTTTCAACTATGAATTGATGAAAAAACTGAATGGTGGGAAGCAAATGAAAGATACGGATTGGATTTTTGGTTTATGTAAAGGTAATGAACGACTTAAGGATGAAAACGGAATTAAAGCACATCCTACACAAAAACCACTCAAATTAATACAGCAAATAGTTTTAGCTGCAAGCAATAAAGGCGATATTGTTTTTGATCCGTTTATGGGAAGCGGAACAACCGCAGTTGTTGCCGAAGCATTGGATCGGAAGTGGTTAGGCATTGAAAGAGATGAAAAATATGTGCAACTTGCAAGAAATAGAGTAAGTGATTTCTCAAAAAAGAAAGTATGAGAGTGAAAAAAATACAATCCATAAACTTTGGAACATTTAGAAATTTTCAATGGAACGGAGCTGTTCCTGAATTTCACGACAAAGTAAATATTTTGTTAGGTTGGAATGGTTCTGGAAAAACAATTATTTCAAGGCTGTTACGATCTTATGAAAAAGGGGTTATTGAAACTGACAGTAGAATTGATGGGGCTATTTTTACGGTCGGATTTGATATTGGTTCGAAAAAACAAAATGAACTCTCTGGTTACGAAAATAAAATTCGGGTTTTTAATGAAGATTATATAAAAGAGATTATTGATCAAACCCATTTGAAATATGTTGTTGCTATCGGTGCAACAGAAGTAGATTTTTCAAAAAAACAGAAGGAATTGGATGATGCTAAAGGTGAATTAAACAAACTTCCGCAATGCAAAAATGAATATGATGATATCTCTGAAAAAGTCTCAAAACATATTAGAACAATAAGCGGTATAGGTCATATCAAAAAAGATCTTGTGGTTGAAAGCAATGGAGTATTTAATTCATATTTCAAATCTTCTTTCGAAAAAAGAGTAGATTGGTTAACAGCGCAAATTGAACAAGGAAAACAGTTAGAAAATTTTATACAAAGTGAAGAGGAATTGAAAAATCTTCTAGCGACACTTTCAAATTTATCTGAAAAAGAAAGAGAATACAAGATTCTTAAAAAGTGGAATGACTGGATAATTGAAAAGCTCGAAAAAATAAATAGATATTTGAAATTTAGTCCAGTCTACGAAAAATCTGCTAGGTTGAGTGGTTATCCTGATGGAGGAAAGGAGGAAGACTGGATCAGGGGTGGTTTAGATTTACATAAACTCTCGAACGAGAGTGAACAACTTAGTACATGTCTTTTCTGTGGCTCAAAAATTCAAAATAGAGACGAACTACTAAAACACTTTTCTAATGATGTTATAGAATTAAATAACGCCCTAGATGCTATTGGTAAAAGTGCCGAAGATGCTTTAAGAGAAATTATCACCTGCGAAACTTTTTATACCTCGGAAAAGACAATACTGGAAACCTTTTTCACATCGTTACAAGAAAGGATAAAATCTAAAAAAGAGAATAAAATTAAAGAAGTTGATTCATGTGCATTTGATAATCTTTTTATTGACGAAGAAGTTTTTGGGGTTGATAAAACTGCATGGACTGTTGAGATTCATTATGTTGCGACCGAATATATAAAATATCTTGATAAAAAGAAAGTTTATGAGGATTGTTTAAAAAGTCGAGTAGATAAAAATAATGAAATTAAAAAAACCGAACAAGAATTAAAAGAACTCAAAAAGAAAGCAAAAAATGTTCAAATTCCTGTTGATAGAATAAATAAATTATTAGCATCAACTTTTCCATATAAAAAAATTGAGCTTGATGATTCGACTGAGGAAATTGGGTATGTTTTGAAAAGAGATAGCATTGAGTGTAGTTTAGATAGTTTGAGTGAGGGCGAAAGAAACTTTTTAGCACTTGCCTATTTTTTGCTTTCAGTTAACGATGAGGAGGATAAGCTTGACGACGATGCAGTTATTGTCATAGACGATCCCGTTTCTAGTCTTGATTCTGATTCTCTTTTTCAGGTATATGCAATTTTAGCTGGCGAAATTGAGCGAAACAATAATCGTCAATATTTTGTCTTTACTCATAATTTAGATTTCTTTGGACACCTGCTTCAAAATTACAAAAAATCAGACGGAAAAATAAAAGATGATTTAGTTAGTTTTTATCAAATTGGCATGAGTGGTGCAGGCTCGGCAATAAAAACACTTGATGAAAGTCTTAAAAACTATAGGTCTGATTATCTGTACGCAATTACTAAATTGAATGAGATTAAAGACAGTATAAATTTAGATGATGCAATATTAGCCGCCAATTTACTTCGCCGATCCATTGAAACCTTTTTGCATTTTAAATATGGACATGGAGATTTAAGAAGCAAATTAACGCAATTATATGCACACTATAAAAAAGTTAAATTAGGAAACTCAAACCCCACAGAAAAAGACGGAATTGAACAAGAAGTGAGTCAAGAAGAAAAAGTAATGTATCGTTTTATCAATCACGGATCGCATGAATTTTTAGGGCTTGAAAAGTGCGACATCACTGTTTTACAAGGTAGTAAGCAGAGAATTGAAAATTATTTCAATGTAATTAAGAGTATAGATAAAGATCATTATAATACGTTTGGTATTTAAGTAGCAGATAGGGGTTAGACTAAATAATCCACCTCGTTTTTACCTCTATCAGACTCTGGATGAGGTGTTTCAAACCACTCTGGATGAACTTTGTAAATTGCCCGTAATTCCTTTATACTTTTATCAATAATCGCGAAGCTTAGCCGTGTTCTCAGTTCAAAGTTGCGGACATCGTTCCCGCCAAGAATACTTAGTATCGGATAGACCCATGAAGCCTCGTATTTACGGGGATTTTTGCTACGTCATAATAATTAATTTATTATTTAATAATTATTTTCTAGGATATAAACATTAAATGCAATAATAATTACCTATGTTAGATTTTAAAGTACTGTCAGCAACTAGAGATGACTTAAAAGCATGCGAACTTTTAGGCCGACTCAAAGAATTTAGAGAAGCCTCAGGAGATTATGTTGATGCTAAATTTTTATCCCATTATTTAAGCTGAGATTTCTTTTTAGTTATTAAAAGAGGTAAAGAAATTGTTGGTTATTTAGTTGCTGAAAAATTAAGAGCTGGCGGCACTGTTATTTGGTATTTGGCTGTTAAATCAAAATATCGCGGCCAGGGTCTAGGTCATCAGTTATTAGGAGAATTTGAAAATCGTTGTCGAAAAAATGGAGTAGAATGGATAAATATGTATGCCCTAGAAAATAAACAAACTTTAAATTTTTATAAAAGTATGGGGTATGGTTTTGGTGAAAAAGAAAGAGAAATAATAAAATTATTAAACGTAAAACGGTTTAAGGATTTAAAAATCTAATGACCCACTTACTTATTTTGAGTCAAAAAAGGATGCTTAAAAACCCCTTATAAATACCGCGAATGGCAGCACTTAACCAAGCTAGCCCGCAGAGATAAAGAAATGTAGATTAAAAATTAATTCATATGGCAATAAAAATTGGCAAAACTCTTTATGTGACGGATAAAGAATCTTGGCGGTCATGGCTTGCGAAACACTACAAGAGCGAAAAAGAAATTTGGTTAATATATTTTAGAAAAGAAAGTGGAAAGCCCCGCATATCCTATAATGACGCTGTCGAAGAAGCCCTTTGCTATGGGTGGATTGATAGTATTATGAAAAGTATTGATAAAGAGCGATTCGCTCAAAGATTCTCTATTAGAAAGAAAACAAGCACCCTCTCACAAATGAACAAAGAGCGAATTCATGTTCTTATTATCAAAAAGAAAATGACAAAAGCCGGACTTGTTGCCATTGAACATGTTTTTGATCCAACAAAAGAGGAACCAAAACATCTTGTTGTTTCTTATAATATTCTTAAATCGCTTAAAGCAGATAAGCAGGTATGGGCTAATTTTCAAAAATTTCCTGAAAGTTATAAAAGAATACGGGTAGCTTATCTTGAAAGCCAAAGGCGACATAGTGAGGAACAATATCAGAGGGCTCTTAGATATTTTATTAAAATGACTGCTAAAAATAAACGCTTTGGTTTGTTAAAGAAATGAGGTTTATTAGCTGAATTTGGATATATAGGGAAGTCTTAAACATCGGACTTCCTTTTTTATTTGTTCAAAGCTATAAAAAGGATAGCTGCTGGTTAGTGAGTTAATTAATTTAAACTAGATTAGTAGTCAAACTTTAAAATTGCTAATCAAAAAGGATATGTTTAAAACATATCCTTTATTTTGATAATGAGAAGTTAACAGTCTAAAGTTTTTCAGAAATTTGATCTAAAGCTTTTTGAATATCAACAACTAAATCTTTATCTATATTTTCTTTTTTGACGTTAAATACTCCTTTAGTTTCTTCAATTACATTTTTAAATTTTTCCTGGGATTCAGGTGACATTTTTGTAACAATTGAAGAACTGTTTAATTCAGAATGACATAAGCTATTCCAAATTTCAGTCCAGTTTTCGTTTTTTAAATCTTCTGCTAAAATATTAACTTCACTTTCAGCTCTTTTTATTAAATCATCCTCGTTTATGGATGGTTTTTCAAATTTGTTTCCAAATAAACCCATAGTTTTATAGTTTAATTTATTAGAAGTTAATAATATGGTAGCATATATTAATTGAAAAGTAAATTATTCTAATAATGTTAGCCTAACTTTTTTATTATTTTATTATATTGTATTTTTTAGTAAAAAATCAGTAAATATTTCTCTATAAAAAAATTATTTACTACCACTATTAATTAAATAATGAGTGTTGAAAAAAATAATAGAGAAGAAAGATTTAAAGAATCAAAAAATGAATTAGATACATTAAATTATCAAGATTATAGTAAATCTATTTATTTATTTTTAATTAATGAAGAAGGAAAAGAATATGATATTGCTAAGAATATAATAGATAGATTTTTAGTTAAAATTTAAATAATTTTAGATAAAAGATATAAAACTAATCCTTTAAAACATATTTAATAAAGAATTTATTGAATAAATTCAAATACATTTTGAAAACGTATTTTCTAAAATGAGCTGGACTAATACAATCATTTGACTGCCTTTTATTAATAATGTATAATGGAAATGAGAAAAAGTATTAATTCCATTAAATAATATAGATATGGATAATTTAATAGTAAAATTATATCAATCCACAAAGACAATTCTAACTAATAAGGATTTAGCTTTGATTTGGGGAGAAAGTAATAAGTTTAACTTAAATGCTAAAATATCTTATTATGTAAAACAAGGAGTTTTAATTAGGTTAACAAGAGGTATTTTTGCTAAGAATAAAGATTACAATCCGAAAGAATTAGCAACCAGTATTTATATTCCTTCATATATTAGTTTTGAAACAGTTTTAAGAGAAGCTGGTATAATTTTTCAACATTATGAAACAATTTTTGTCGCATCTAAATGGCCAAAAACAACTAAGATAGATAAATATTCAATTATATTTAGAAAATTAAAAGATGAGGTTTTATTTAACTCATTTGGGATTATTAATCAAAATAATTATAGTATAGCAACAACCGAAAGAGCTTTTTTAGATATGATTTATTTATTTCCAAATTATTATTTTGATAATTTGAAATCAATAAATTGGGAAAAATGTAATGAGATTGTAAAGATTTATAATAATAAACAATTAATAAAAAGATTAAATAAATATTATAAAAATTATGTTAAATAGAGAAAAACATCAATTAATAATGGGGCAGATTTTAAAAGATATTTATACTGATATCTCAATTAATTCTCTTTTGGGATTTAAAGGTGGTACCTGCGCTTATTTTTTTTATGGTTTACCAAGATTTTCAGTAGACTTAGATTTTGATTTATTAATAATTAATGAAGAAAACCAAAAATTAGTTTTTGAAAAAATAATTACTATTTTGAGTAAATATGGACAAGTTAAAGATCAATTTATAAGAAGGTTTACAATTTTTGTTTTACTTTCTTATGGTGATAATGATCATAATATTAAAGTTGAAATTAATATTAGAAAATTAATGGATAATATTAAAGATTATTATGAAATGAAAGAGTATCTTGGTATTTCAATGTTTGTTGCTAAAAAAGATTATTTATTTGCCAGTAAATTATCAGCTTTGACTCTTAGAAATGAAATTGCTATGAGAGATATTTATGATATTTATTATTTTGCTAAAAATAATTGGGATATTAGTGCCGAAATAATAAAAAAAAGAACTGATAAAACAATTAAAGAACATTTAGTTGATTGTATTACATTAATAGAAAAAGTTAAAGATAATCAGATAATGCAAGGTTTAGGAGAATTAGTTGATGGTGAAAAAGAAAAGATATGGATTAGAAATCATTTGAAAGTAGATACTATATTTATGTTAAAAAATTATTTGTCAGTTATAAAATAAAAGTATTAATTATAGATACTATGGATAATAAAAAATACAAAAAAGACTCAGCCGGTTTTTTAATGATAACTGATGTTCCAGTTATGAAAGATACTTCCAGGGTTAGGGAAATGGAAGATCTTTTGAATAAAAGTAT
>Ga0265293_10012688_pt1 | contig 11112 bp, 9 predicted proteins | sample Munlanlewell138R_FD_192505 | JGI IMG/M metagenome (GOLD analysis project Ga0265293, IMG submission 192505) | Leachate microbial communities from a municipal landfill in Southern Ontario, Canada - Leachate well 138R | ecosystem: Engineered > Solid waste > Landfill > Unclassified | place: Canada... | reverse complement strand
TTGTACCCTCGCTGTCAGCCTAGGAGACACAGAAACACTGATCCAGCACCCTGCTTCCATGACCCATTCCCCCTATGCCCCCGAAGAAAGGGCAGTTTGTGGAATCACCGATGGCCTGGTCCGCTTATCCATCGGCCTTGAAGACCCCGAGGACATTGTCGCCGATCTCAAAGCAGTCCTCGATACGCTCTAGGTCGATACTCTGAATCGACAAAGGAGTACAGATCGCAACACCCGATCTGTACTCCTTGTTTTTATGGGTTCTTGAGCAAGGCCATGACGAGACAATCTTCCCATGTATCTCGATGCTTGATGTAAGTGTATTGGCGCAAAATACCCTCGGTCTGAAACCCGAACTTCTCTAGAAGATGAATTGAGGCAGTGTTCTCAGGAAAAATAGAAGCCTGGATGCGATGCATTTCAATCTGATTGAATCCAAAGGGAATCACCGCCTTGAGGGCCTCAGACATAATGCCCTTATGCCAATGTTCCATTGACAGTTCATACCCCAGCTCCGCTCGGGAAAAGTGATCAAAATCGCTAAATCCGCAAGTTCCGATGACTCTGTCGCAGGGTTTTAGCGTAATCCCCCACCGAATGGACTGCTCTTCCTGGTACCCCGTTTTAAAAAAACGGACAAAACCTCTTCCGTCTGCGACTGACCTTGGCCACCAATCATAATACCGGGCTAGTTCTTCCGTAAAATAAGCCTGAATATGGGGACCATCATCATACCTAAGCTGCCGCAAGACCAACCTCTCTGTCTCTAAGACAGGAAACTGTGTAAAGAACGACATGCATCTACCAATCCACCTTGTCTATGTTCTTTTTCACACCTAGTTTATCACATTTGACGCGAAAAGGAATCCACCCTAATGGATGGATTCGCAAAATCTTGCACCTAGCGGCGTTGAGCGGTCAAGGGGATCGCTGGCTCAGGAGCTTCGACCAAAGCCACAATCCGTGCGCAGGGAACGACAACTCGTTGCCATCCGCCTAAATCCACAACTGGACGTCGGAAGACCAAGTAGGTCTCCTGCACCTGGATGAGCTGCCATTCAGCATCGAACAAACCACCCTCATCTTCTCCGAGAATGATATATGCCCAACGATCGATGAAGTTTGACCACGCTTCAGGACAACGACAACACACATTTCTGTAACCCATTTTCATCCCTCCTTCATTTCACTATATGAAGAAGTAGGTCAAGAAGGCATAGTGCCCCCGTACTGAGTTTCCCGAGACTAGGAACATGGGGGGCGGCCTGTAATACTATGGACCAGGAAATGGAGGTTTAGGCCATGAGTCAGAAGATGCAAATCGGACTTCTCTCCCCCTTTTTTCAGCCCATACCAGGCTACGAAGAATCAGCCCAGGATCTCGATCTGGGTCTGGTGATTGTAACACCGCGGAGAATTGACTGGAAGAACCAAGCAGTTCATGGTCTCGTGTACAACGGGCAGGCTTGGGAAGAAGAGTCTGTCCCTCTTCCCCCTTCCCTCTATAACCGCTACTATGGGCCCAAGCCCAAGGTGGTCACCCGGTTAGAGACGGTCCTTGGCAAAAACAAGGTTTTCAACCATGTCACTCGTTTTGACAAATGGATGATCCATCAACTACTGGGCGAGTCCTCGCTTAAGAAGAACCTTCCAAAAACCAGCCTTTATACTCCTCAGAGTCTGTTAGATGGCCTACGTCGCTTCAAGACAGTTGTTCTCAAGTCCGCCCATGGACAACTCGGAGCGAAGATCTACTTAGTGGTCTCTGAAGGTGGAATGGTATTCTTGCATCAGGGCACCCTTTCACCCGTGGCCTCTTTTTCTACGAACGAAGAGCTCCTTAGGCATCTCGAACCGCTCATAGGCCCAGACTTTCTCGTGCAACGGTATATTCCCCTAGCTTTGATCGATGGAAGAGCCTTTGACCTTCGCTTCTTGCTGCAAAAGGACGGGTCTGGTCAGTGGAACGTCTCTGGAGTGCTCAGCCGATTGGCTATGCGCCATTCCTATATAACAAATGTCTGTCAGGCCATTCTTCCAGGGGAGGATGCACTACGCATGGCATTCACAGGACAGAACATCATGCCCGAACTGATCGACCTGAGTATCAAAGCTGCTCGCATTGTCGAAGGATCACTGGGCTCCCTCGGTGAACTGAGCGTTGACTTTGGCCTTGATTCAAAAGGCGGTGTTTGGATCATTGAGCTCAACGCTAAACCCATGAAGCATATGTTCGCAGATCTAGGTAACCAGAAGCTTGTGCGAGAAATCTATGGCCGTCCCCTGCTCTACGCCCTTCATCTAGCCACTACCTAACGCGGCGACTTATGCCTCCACACCAGTTTCCAGACTTTAACGTATGGCGGACAAGCCCTTTACAGCAAGCTATCCGAAGTCATTTGATAATTTACCTTTTTGTTTGCAGGATTTTCGCACTTTAGCCATAACTACTACACTGATAGACTTCTGATAGGTGACACGTTTTTACACTATTTTGTCAAAAGGGGTGGTGCGGGGGTTAACGTTGTATCAGTACATCTACAGTACTAGATTTTATAAGAGGAAGGTGACGTGTGTGTCAAATCGCAAGTTAACAATTAGTGTACTGGTTACTATTCTTTTGCTGGCAATGGCCTTCGGCGTCAGCGCCCAAGAAAAGCGTATGGCAACTTGGGTTGACGAAGTAATTATTGTCGAAGAACCATCTGCTACAAATGCTGTGGCTCGTCTGCAAGCGGGTGACATTGATATCTATTCAACAACATCATCCGAACCTGTTCCATTTGCCACAATTCTTGGTGATCCAAATCTCGATTACTATCAAACATTTGGATCCTACAGTGAAATCACATGGAACCCCGTAGGCCCCACGTTCGAAGATGGCCGCTTCAATCCCTTTAGTGTCCGCAGAATTCGCGAGGCAACAAACTGGCTTATCGATCGTGATTACATTGCACAAGAACTATATGGCGGCTTAGCTCTTCCAAAAGCAACCATGTTGAATAATGCTTATGTTGACTATTCCCGTGTAGTAGAAACCGCACGCGCACTCGAATTCCAATACGCCTATGACTTTGAATTGGCGAAACAAGTTATCACCGAAGAAATGATGGCTGCTGGCGCCACGCTCGTTAATGAAAAATGGCACTATAATGGTCAGCCAATCGAAGTTCTCATTCTAGCCCGTAGCGAAGATCAACGCGCTTCTGTTGGTGACTATTTGGCCGATCAGCTCGAAGCTGTTGGCTTAACCGCAACCGTTGACTATCGTTCTGGTGCTGAAGCTTCCCCAATCTGGATGATGGGTGATCCTTGGCAAGGCCAATGGCACGCCTATACCGGTGGCTGGGGTGCAGGCGCAGTTTATCGGGATCAAGGTCATATCTTTGACCAAATGTATACCCGCAGAACCATGAGCCAACCTCTCTGGCAAGCACTAGAGCCCATTCCTGAGCTCGATGAAACCTCTGAGATGCTTTATTACAAGAGATTCTCGACCCTCGAAGAGAGGAATGCACTCTATTCCAAGGCTTTAACTCTTGCTTTCCAAGACTCACCCCGTATCTATACAGTTGACCAAATTTCCTATTTGGCACGCCGCTCTGATGTCAGTGCATCATCTGACTTAGCCGGTGGTCTTTCCAGTAACCCACTCTGGGCAAGCACAATTCGCCGCGGAGATGAAATTGGTGGTACAGTAACAGTTGGCTCCCAACAAGTACTTGTTGAGCCATGGAACCCCATCGGCGGCTCCAACTGGACCTTTGACCAATTGCCAATGAGAGCCACATTTGACCGTGGTTTCGTCAGCAATCCATTTACCGGTAACTATATGCCTCACCGCATTGAGAAAATCGAAGTTACCGTACAAGAAGGTCTACCCGTTTCGAAAGAACCTGCATCCGACTGGGTAACCCTTGAATTTGCACCTGAGATTACAGTACCTGGCGATGCATGGCTGTATTGGGATCCTACGGTACAACGGTATATTACTGTTGACGAAGTGTACCCAGAAGGCTTAACCGCTCCTCGCCATACCGTCATCCACTATCGCGAAGACCTCTTTGACACCGTGACATGGCATGATGGTAGCCCATACACAATCGGCGACATGATGCTGTCCTCCGTTCTGAGTTGGGATCGTGGATTCGAAGCAAGCCCATTCTTCGACCCAGCAGAAGAAGCTAGCACCAAGACGGCAATGAACAACGCCCGTGGCTGGAGAATCATCTCTGAAGACCCATTCGTATATGAAGTCTGGTCACAATCCTGGTACATTGATGCCGAGCAAAACCTTGGCGACATTTTCGCAGTGTACTACAACTACGGAACCGCTCCTTGGCATACACTGGTTCTTGGTATGCTCGCTGAGCAAAATGGCGAACTAGCGTTCACCGCTTCCAAAGCGAACACTCTAGAAGCAGAATGGCTCGGTTACAACATGGGACCAAGCTTGCCCATTCTTGACAAATGGCTTGACCATGCAATCGAAACCAACTATCTACCTTACGAGAGCTTCCTAAGTCAATGGATCTCCGAGGAAGAAATTGCATCTCGTTATGCTAACGCTAAAGCCTGGTATGAAGACAAAGGTCACTTCTGGATTGGTAATGGTCCTATGTACCTCGAGAAGACCTTCCCAACAGAGAGACAGGTTCTCCTCAGACGTTATGAGAACTACTCAGAGCCAGCAGATAAGTGGGCTATGTTTGATGAGCCACGCATTGCTGAGGCAGAGCTAACCGGTGGAACCCGCGTCAGAGCTGGTGGCAACATCTCCTTTGAAGTCGAAGTAACCTTCAAGGGCGAAGCTTACCCAACAGAGTTCATCCAGGAAGTAAAATACATCGTTCTGGATGCAACTGGCAGTGTAGCCTACAGCGGCTATGCTACAGCTGTTGAAGGCGTTGACGGACTGTTCGAAATCGCCCTGACCGGCGAAGAGACCTCCCAACTGCCTATCGGTTCCAACACAATCGAAGCAATCGTCCTCCCAACACTCGTAGCTAGCGCAACATTCAGCGCACACACCTTTGTAACATTACCCTAGGTGGGAGACGGAAACATCAACGCTAGACTCTAGAAGCGAGGGCGTGGAGTCCACGCCCTCGCTTCTTTTGTTCCAGATCAATACCGGGAGGTATAGGAAATGCAAAATATTGAAACTGCGCAGGGACAGTCTGCGGTATTGCGTAAACGTAGACTAAGCAGCCTGAGTCGTGTTCTCAAATACGTGCTCGTGCGGGGACTGACCTTGCTCGTTACAGTTACGATCGGAGTCTACCTAGCCATTTTGATTGCTAACGGCGGCGGCTATGTTGACGAGATGCGTAAGGGGCAAATCCGCGAATCTGTCTCTATTCAGATGGCTGGAGACCCAGAAAATGCGTTTTTAACTCTGCAAGAACGCCGTACACTTGAAGAGAGCCTAGTTAATACGCAAATTGAGCAACTAGGACTACATCGTCCCTTTGCCATCAGAAGCTTTGAGTATCTATGGAATGGTCTCACCCTTGATCTCGGAAGGGCAGATTATCTCCTCAGCGATAGTGGATCCCGCCAGGTTCGACTTATTTTGGGGGAACGCCTTGGGCCCACATTGCTCTTAATGGCCTCTGGCCAACTGCTCCTCTTTTTCAGCTCACTGGCTTTGGGGCTATTCTTATCACGCCGTTACGGTAGTTTTTTGGATAAACTCATCATTGCCATGGCGCCCACCAGTTCGGCACCGGCCTGGTTTTACGGCATGTTTCTCATCCTAATATTTTCTGCCGTCCTGGGATGGTTCCCCTTTGGCGGTATGGTTGGTGCACCACCCCCCACTTCTACCTTTTGGCGTATCATGAGCACCTTAAAACACATGGTTCTACCAGTAACTGCCCTACTAGTCTCCTCGCTTTTCTCCAGTGCCTACTCGCGAAGAACATTCTTCTTAATCTATTCTAGCGAGGATTATGTAGAAATGGCAAAGGCGAAGGGATTATCCGATCGAGAAATCGAGCGCCGTTATGTACTGAGACCCACACTACCGACAATTATCACAAGCTTTTTGTTAACGATCATTGGACTGTGGGCAGGGGCCATTGTTTTTGAAACGGTATTTAACTGGCCGGGTATTGGTCGTTTGACCCAACAGGCGATTAACATGTTTGATACGCCCGTCATCGTAGCTACTACCGTAATTTATGCGTATCTGTTGGCGGTCACGGTCTTCTTACTCGACATTATCTACGCCTTGGTTGACCCCAGAGTGAAAATAGGTGGAGGTGGAACTAGGTCATGAAAGCAACCCTAAACAATGCTTTTCGCCAAATGAGAAATTACCCATCGGCGGTTGTAGGCAGCATTATCATTTTGCTCTTGATCTTCATTGCTGTCTATGCAATGGTTGCCATACCCTATAGCGAGGCTATCCGGCTGTGGCGGGGTGCCGACAGCGTCTGGATGGAGAGTCCTCGAAATGCTGCCCCTGCTTGGTTTAACTATTTCTACCGCGAAAAGCAGCCTGAGTCTATCATTATGAGAACGACAGATGATCCAAGCCTCAAACAAGTTGTGGATCTAGGCGGCGGAGTTGCTACTACCGATTTCGCTTTTGAGTTTGATTATCAGTATGATGGCTTCCCAACTGAGTTATCTGTGTTCTTTACCGCCACATTCACATCAGCAAGACCTAATGTCGCCCTAAAGTGGATAACTCCAGATGGCCGAGAAATTCCTCTTGCTGATCTAACTGTTCGAAATAGTGAAAACTACTCAATCTCGCAAGATACCAGAGTGACACGGAGACTTGGTGGAGCAACACCCGAAAGAGGTCTCTTTGCCGATCCTGCCAACCCCAACAAGGTTCTGAAAGGCACCTACCAACTCGTTGGTGAAGGCCTTACTTTTGAAGAGGGTTCGAGCGTTGATGCCTCCTTGGTTGTCTACGGAAAAGTGCACGGACTCGCAGGAACTGACCACAGGCGTCGAGATATTACAATCGCTCTGCTCTGGGGTACTCCAGTTGCCTTGGCCTTCGGTCTAGTGGCTGCAGTAGGCTCCTCTATTGCTACCATGTTCTTAGGTGCGGCATCTGTGTGGTTCGGTGGCTGGATCGACTGGCTGATTCGGAGGGTTAACGAGGTTGTCATGATCCTTCCCCTCTTGCCCATTCTGATCATGATTGGTTTGTTCTACTCCCGAAGCATCTGGGTCATACTCAGTGTGGTTATTGTACTTGGAATCTTCGGTTCGGGAATTCTCAGTTACCGCTCCATGTTCTTGCAGGTCAAAGAGTCGGGCTATATCGATGCCGCTCGAGCCTACGGGGCAGGTAGTGGCCGGATTATTTTCCGCTACATGATTCCGAAAATCATCCCAACTTTGATTCCCGGGTTTGTTACACAGGTACCGTCCTTTGTATTCTTGGAGGCTACGTTAGCAGTCCTCGGTTTGGGTGATCCCGTACTACCAACGTGGGGTAAACTCCTTAATGATGCCCAAGCAAATGGCGCATTATTGAACGGATATTTCTATTGGGTTTTGGAGCCTGCGTTCTTACTGATGTTAGCTGGGTTAGGATTTGCTATGCTTGGTTTTGCCCTTGACCGCATCTTTAACCCACGCTTAAGGGGGATATAGAATAGCTATGAGCGACAAGAAAGTAATGCTTGATGTTCAGAACCTAAAATTATATTTTCGCACCCAAGCTGGACCTGTGCAGGCTGTGGACGAAGTCAGTTTTAAGTTGAAAGCCGGACACACACTTGCCGTAGTCGGTGAGTCTGGTTGCGGAAAATCATCCTTGGCCAAGGCGATCTTGCGACTGTTGCCACGAAATATTTCCACCTATACCGGATCGATTGTTTTTGATGGCCAAGACATTATGAAGTATGATGACGAGAAGTTTCGCAGAGAGATTCGCTGGAGCAAAATTGCTTCGGTTCCCCAGGCATCCATGAACTCCCTCAATCCCGTTGTGCGGATTGAAGAGCAGCTGATTGAACCACTGCTGATCCACGAAAGACGAAGCAAGCAAAAAGCCCGGGAGAGGGTTGCAGAAGTATTTGAAATCGTTGGTCTGCCCGTTGACTTTCTGCAGCGTTATCCCTTTGAACTCAGTGGCGGGATGCGCCAAAGAGCCATCATTGCCATGGCTTTAGCATCCAATCCCAAGCTGGTGGTCCTTGATGAACCATCGTCTGCTCTCGATCTCTTAAGCCAAGCCAACTTGATGAATGTCTTGAAGAGAATCAAACAGCAAATGGAGACCACATTCATCTTGATTACCCATGACATCGGTACTGCTAGTGAGTTAGCCGATGAGATCGCAGTCATGTACGCCGGCAAGATGGTTGAGTACGCCTCAGCGGACTATTTCTATACCGATGCGCACCATCCATATTCGCAAAAGCTAATGGCAAGCGTGCCTACTCTGCGCGAAGACAAGAAACTGGAGTTTATTCCAGGCCAGCCCCCTTCACTGATTAATCCACCTACAGGTTGCCGCTTTGCAGCCCGGTGTGACAAGAAGTTTGCCAAGTGCGCCGTACAGCCTGAAACAACGTATCTTGAGAACGGAGCGACGGTGCAGTGCTGGCTATTTGACGAGACGGGAGAGGTGAAACATGCCTAGTCTAGCAAAACAACCGCAAGAGCAAAAAGCAGTTCTTCGCATCGAGGATCTCCACACTTGGTTTGAGATCCGCCGCATGGGCTTCTTCAAAGCCGGCGACGTTCGTGCCTTGGATGGTGCCTCCTTTGAGCTCTACGAAGGCGAAACAATTTCTATCGTCGGTGAGAGTGGCTGTGGCAAGAGTACTCTAGCCAAGACCATCCTGGGAATTAACCATATTTCCAAAGGCTCGATTTTCTTTGAAGATCAAGACCTGAGTACCTTGGACAAAGAAGGCTGGAAGCGCTATCGCTCCGCCATTGGATATATTCAGCAAGATCCTTACGGTGCCCTCCCACCCTTCATGTCGGTTCAACGCATTCTGGAAGAACCAATGAAGATCAATGGCATCAAGGACAAAGCAGAGCAGAAGAAGCGGATCCGCCAGGTGCTAGAAGAAGTCAAGCTAGCCCCCATCGAGGACTTTTTGCCGAAGTTCCCTCACATGTTAAGTGGTGGACAACAGCAGCGCCTCGTCATCGCCAGAGCTATGATCCTAGAGCCAAGAATGCTGATTGCAGATGAGCCCGTATCCATGCTCGACGCCTCTGTGCGGGTAGAAATTCTCCAACTTCTACAAGCATTGCAGCGGAGACATAATTTGGCCATCATCTATATCACCCATGACCTTTCCACCGTCAGGTACTTCTCAGAGCGAATCTTCGCTATGTACGGCGGCAAGATCATTGAAAAGTCTTCCACCATTGGGCTGTTAGAAAAGCCGCTCCATCCTTACACAGCGGCGCTCTTTGAAGCAACGTCAGATCCCGATGCGGAGAACCTGACGACCTTTAAGGATGTACCAGCGGGTGAACCACCGAGCCTAATGAATCCGCCACCTGGATGCAGATTCCACCCCCGGTGCCGGAAGATAATTAAGGGACTGTGTGACACACAGATGCCGCCGGAGTTCTGGGTAAGGGAAGATCATGCAGCCTCATGCTGGCTGTACAAGGATCAAGCCTAAGATGGGAAACCCGAAGCGTCAAATGCTCATTGGTGGCATGATGGCATTTTTGAGCTGGCTTGTGATTCTCGCGATGGTCGTGGAGATACTGCCACAGATTATTGAGATGTACATGGCCGCCTACATCGTGTCTTTGGTGGGATTTGCCATCGGAATGTTCGGGGCCGGAACTGTGATGCGCGAGAACCTCAAGCGGCATCGCCGAGAAAAGGGCGACGACGAATACTGAATACGTTAAGAGCCGTGTCATTCGACACGGCTCTTCTTGATTCCCCTCTGACCTATATCCTTACGGTAGAAAAGTCCGGGCTGATCGTATTGGGCTAAGAAGCCATATACTTGCCCTTGGGCCTCCTGCAAGTTAGCCCCAAGGCTAGCAGCTAGGTAGACCCTTCCCCCAGAACTTACGAGTTCACCCTCGTGGCCTTCGCCAACGCCACTGTAGTAGACGTGTAGATCTTCCCGGGAGTCCAAGCAAGGAAGCACTACTCCATTGTGGCAAGGCCCTGGGTATCCATGGCTGGCCACTACCACTCCCACCACTGCCGTATCGCTCCACTTAAGCTCTACTCTGCCACCTTGGAGAATCCGGATTAAAACCTCTACCAAGTCTGACTCCAGACGAGGCAGGAGGACCTGGGTCTCCGGATCTCCGAAGCGAGCGTTAAACTCAATGACCTTTGGGCCCTCTGCAGTGAGCATCAGACCGGCGTACAGCACTCCAGTAAAGGGAAACCCTTCTTGAATCAATGCCCTTGCGGTAGGCTCTAGAATCTGGCTTGTAGCTTGCCGGGCTACCTCTGCGGAGATCTGAGGAACCGGCGAGTAAGCCCCCATCCCTCCAGTATTTGGCCCTAGATCGCCCTCCAAGACCCTTTTGTGATCTTGCGCCACATCCAGAGGAACCACCAGGTCTCCATGGACTAACGCCATCAAAGAGAATTCCTCTCCCTCTAGAAATTCCTCAATAATCACCGTAGAAGAAGCATCACCGAACTTCCGGTCCACTAACATCTCTCGCAAGACGTCAATCGCTTCAGACTTTGTAGCTGCAACCACTACTCCTTTACCAGCGGCGAGGCCGTCGGCTTTGATCACAAGGGGTAGCGACGAATGGTCTACATACTCCCTGGCCCGATCAAAATCGACGAAGGATCTATACCGAGCCGTAGGGATGTTATACTTCTCCATTAGCCTCTTGGCAAAGGACTTACTTCCCTCAATCTGGGCCGCCCCCTGACTCGGAGCAAAAACCTGGATCCCTTTTTCGTACAGGCGATCCGCCAGGCCTTCGACTAAGGGCTTTTCAGGTCCGATGATCACCAGTCCAATCTCTTGCTCCTGCGCAAACTCCACGAGTGCCTGATGATCATCTTCATCATAAGGAAGAAGGGTGGCACATTTTGCCATGCCTGGGTTACCTGGCGCGACATACACCGTCTCCGCAAGGGGACTTACGGCAATCTTAGCGCAAAGGGCATGCTCTCTT
>Ga0265293_10012686_pt1 | contig 11113 bp, 7 predicted proteins | sample Munlanlewell138R_FD_192505 | JGI IMG/M metagenome (GOLD analysis project Ga0265293, IMG submission 192505) | Leachate microbial communities from a municipal landfill in Southern Ontario, Canada - Leachate well 138R | ecosystem: Engineered > Solid waste > Landfill > Unclassified | place: Canada... | reverse complement strand
TTGACATGCAAAACGATTGCCCTTGATTACAGGCTTTCCCATTGGTATGAGTAGGAATAGAAACAGAAACACCCCCTATATAACCACTAAAATAGCCCCTTAACCGGGGCTATTTTTCTTGAATTATGGCATCGGCAAAATCACTTTATGCTTTTTTACCTCTCTTTCGTGCTTTTTAAAAAACTTCAAATCTGCCAATTCCTTTGCCTTGGTATGTGCCGCTTTTAATAGCGCTATTTTTTTATCCATACTCATGTTTGCACCTATTATTTTTTGATATGCATTCTCAACAATTTCTTGATAAATCCTTTGGCGTTCAATCAGTAAATCATCCGTCAAACTAAAAATTTTGTTGGCAGGCGTTTTAAAGGTTCGGTCTCTTTCGGCCGGTCTTATCGGAGGCGCGCTTGCCCCTTCGTTTTTAGCTTTGTACTGCTCTATTAATCCTTCTACCTCATCTGAATATCGGAATGCAGGAACTTCTTTAGCCATGCGCTCTTTAAAAGCCTTTTTCTCTTTGGTTTCCCTTGCTGCCGCCGACTTTTCATCCTTTATAATGTTATATGCCTCTGTCGGCTTTGCGCCGCCGGCAATCATCTCTTTATACCGTTCGGTATCTTTTGCCGATAACGACTTAAACCCGCTACTGACCCAATCCTGCGAGCCTTTGGATGATGATTTTCCCCCTATCAGAGTTTTTGCAACGCTCCCCGCCGTCCTGTCAACCGGAAACTGTAAAACATCCCTGCCTTGGCTGTCTATGCCGTAACTGCCGCCCTTTTGCAACGCCATAGCGCCCTCTACCGTCTTTTTCGCTTGCATACCGCCAAGCGGCGGCAACAGCAAGTATCCGGGCTTTGAAAATTCCTTACCTAAGCTGGATAACGCTTTTTTCTTGTTCATTTCACCGGTAGACAATCCTATTATACCTTTGTAAACTGTTTTAGGACTAGGTAACGCCCCGGTTATCGGCAGCCTCCCACCGTCAAAGAGCACTCCACCCAAAAAGGGTATTTCCTGTGCAAGCTCTTTTCCTATATTCATAACAACTCGTGAGGTGCTTATTTCCTCATCTAAGAAGTCCGGAAGGTTATCAGCCAACAACCCAATCGGGTCTAACGCCATCCGTCTGCCAAACATTTTTTTGTATAGATTATTAAACAGGTACGATGCCACCATGTAGGCAAATAGTCTTTTAGCTATTTCCTTCTTATCCCCGTCTGCTTGATACGGTATATCTTCAAACAAGTTCCCCAATAGATTTGCCGGCTCCAGCTGGAACATTGTAAACGCCTTAACAAAGGGGTTTCTTGCGCCAAATAAAGTTGGTTGCGCACCCTTTGAGCGCTCCGCCATTATTTCAGCCGCAAAAGTATCGGCTATTTTCATTGCCTCAGCATGGGTTTTGCCTTTTGAAAGCTGCTCATAATATTTTGCCCTAACAACAAAGTTAGCCGTTGTCATGTCAACCGTCTCAAATACTGCCCCCGCTTTTTCCGTTGCTTTTTGAAGCCCGGTTTTTATCAGCGGGTCAAGCCCTTTCCTTCGTGTCAAGAACCCGCTTTGCTGCTCGAACCCGTCATTTTCCAAGTTGTTCATCATTGCCTCGGCGGCAGCCCTCAACCACGCTTGTTTTTCCGTGGCAGCCATTGTCTGCGAAATAGGGAAAAAGTTTGTCATTGCCGAGGCGATATTAAAGCCCACCATATTGGCGGCAGCCTGTGATTCCGCGCGCCTTGCCATTTCATATAAATTAGTGCGCCCGAAAAAGTCCTCTGCCCCTCTGTCACGCTTGCTTTTTTTATTGGCTAAAAGGTTTGTGTATTCCTCTAAAACGCGCACAAATGCGCTGCCGCTGCTTTTATCTTCATTCTCATATATTGCGTTTACACGCTCTGCTTTCTCCTCAAAAGACAAATCCGCATCATTGTTTATTTTATCAATCCTTGCCTTTAGGTTTTCGTCAGACGAAAAATAGCGTATACCTTTCGCCAACGCCCGAAGTCGCTGAATATTATCGGTATGATAAATTGCATCAGCTGCAAGATGTGCATACATTTCAAAGCCTTTGACGGCATCGTAATCAGTCATATTCCCCTTGCGCCGTTGTCCGAAAGGCAGCCAAACAGTACCGGGCTTAAAATCTTTTGTTTTCCCCGCTATTTCGGTAGGCAGCTCCTTAACCTCTATATTGCCAAATATCCCGCTTAGCGCCTGTCCCAAAGCGCTGTCCGCTTGTTTTTTTGTAAAATGCGGAAAGTAGTTTTTTCGGTACTCAATCGGCATATAACCGTTTTTAACCCTTACTTCGTTTATTTTGCTGAACAAATCATCATACAACCCCCGAAAGGTCTTGATAGCGTTTTCAACCTTTGCCATATCAAGGTCTTTGCTGTTTTCAAGAAACACTTTTTTTTGCTGTTGTATTTCCCCAAGCTTTTCAGTTTCCGCTTTGCTAAGATTTTTCTTTGATGTTAAATAATCAATTTCGCTATCCACTTCACCCAAAAGCTGCACCGCTGCGCTTTCTTCCGGATAAAGTTCCAAGTCGTGCACCGTATTAAACTTTTCGGTTAAAAACTCAATCTTTCCCCATTCCGTATCGTCTATCGGGTCAAAATATTTTTCTATTATATTCTCTGCCGCGCCCCGGTCCGATACTACATTCCGCACCACCCGGCGCATGGTTCTCCAAATGTACCGCCATTCGCCCTTTTTCTTTTTCCAGTCATGAAGAGTCTCTATATCCTCCGCAACGCCCTTGTGTATTTCCTCTAACCGCTGATTATTATACCTTTTAAACTCATTTTCAATGTCGAATGCGGGTTTTTTCGCCTCATATACAGCTTTAATGCCCTCAAAATTATATCCCTTATTTTTAGGTATATCATCAAAATCAATTTCGCCCTTTAGGAGCCTATCAACTTGCGCATTATCCCTGTCCGTCAGCAGATGTTTGGCAACAACCTTTTCAGCCTGCCGCTTTAGCTTGCCAAGCCCCGCCAAGTCCTTTGAAATTTCTTCTATCGACCTAATCGTCTGCCCTTTGTTCGCCCTGCTTTCGTTATATCTTTTCACTTTACTCATTTCCGCCTTAAATCCGGCAAGCTCGTTGTTAAACTCATGCCTTGCGGATTTTTTAAAAAATTCAGAATCATCTCCCAAAAAACTGTCTAAATCGCTTTCCGTCTTTGCAATGCTTTTTGCCACTTCCGAAATATGCTGCAGCTGCTCCGCCGGATGCATTATCTCCCCCGGAAACAACTCCGGATACACCCCGCTAAGCTCTTGATAAACTGTATCAACCGGAGTTCCGTCATTAACTATTTTCAGCGTGCCGAAATTGCTTTGCCTAAACTTGTTATAATCCGGGATACTTGCCTTATCGGTATCGGAAATAGCAATGCGCCTTGTTTTAAGCTCCTCTTTCAACCCTTTATACTGGTTATAAAAATCCTCGTTAATAACAATACCTTCGCTGTATGCCTTTTCAAATAAAGCATCCGCGCTTTCTTTCGATATATCCCCCGTCCGCATAAACTCCTGCGCCAATTCGTTGGCGATGGGGCGCAAGCTTTCTTTGCTTGCCCGCCCGGGAACAGATAAAAGCTGTGCAATCTTATTTGCAAAACCCGCCTCTTGCCTTGTTCTGTACTGCTGCGCCTTTGCGGTTTCCGATGTCGCTTGGGGGTTGACTTCCACTTCGGGCTGTGGTATATTGGTGTTAGAAACCGTACCACTCTCGTTTCGGGCGTTATGAGCAGGGCTTTCAAAAGCATTGTTCGTTGTGGGAGGTTTCTTTTGTTTACTATTTATTGAGTATTTGCGGATAATTTCATCAAATGTATCCCCCTGGGAATACCTTATATCCGGATTATTTGGGTCAAATGTGCCTATGTTATCAGTAGCAGACTTAATTTGGTTTGAATCAAATACTATATATGAAAAGTCCGGGTTTTTGCCTTCTGAGTCATTCAAATATTTTATTCCGTCATATCCGTGCTCTTTTAGTAACTTTTGCATTTCTAAGGTGGAAAGTTCTGCACCTTTTTCTGTACGACTATTATAAAATATATCAGCAATTGCTCTTAGTTTTTCTTTACCAATTTTTTGTCGTTCATGCGTAAAATCAATAACACCGTATTTTTCGGGATTGTAATTATACCTTTCAAAATTAAGGATAAAATCTGCTAATGAATGCCCCGACCAATTACCTATGTCATAGTTAATAACAAGAGGGTTTTCCAACTTAATATAAGCAGAAATGAGGCGACCATCTTTTGCACCATCAAATTTTTTTCTCTCCCGTATAACATCTAAGGCTTGTTCCTCTGTGCCAAAATGAAACCCGCCCTGACCTTCTTTAAATACAAAGAAGTTATCTTTCCCTCTGTCCGGAGTGCCATGATAAACCTCAAAAGGTTTCCCGTATTGGTCAACCGTTACGCTTTTGCCAAACCAACGCTTAAATTGTTGTGTTTCTGTTACATTTTCAAATTTAGTATTGATATTTGCCCCGCTTTCGCGTATACTATGTATAGAGCCATCTTGAGGCAGACCACCGGGCAATTGGAGCCCGGCCCTCTGTAGTAGAGACAAGGCTCTATTTTTATCCCAGTAAAATAACGAAATGTTTCCTTCCGCCTCTTTACTTACAGCGTTATTTAGCAGTTTTGTAATAGCATTATCCTTTGCAAACACAGTTGTAATTGCATTGCTATCTATCCTTATATCGTTTTGCCGCCCATATCCGTCAATCTCAACTGGAGCTATTACACTTTTTCCATTATGCTCAAATTCCAAAAGCGCAACAACGCGGTTACTACTTTTTGAATCCGATTTCATTATGGCAATTGGCTTTTCCAGTTTTTCAGGGAGTTGCCTTAAAATAGTTTCCCCTAAAAAGTGGTCAATATCTTTTGTTCCATTAAGTGCAAAATCAACATGGCTTTGGTTTATAGTTACCGGCAGCGCATTAAAGCCAATGTCTTGAAGTATGTTTGGTGTTCCGCCCACTAAAAGCGTATCGTATTGGGGAATTAACCCTTGCTTATAATCCTTTATTTGCTCCGTAAAGCTTTTACTATAATCATAGATACCAGCCTGTTTTGTCAGTTCTTCATAGCTCCTGCCCTTTGACATTGCTTCCTTATTTGCCACCTCAGCGCTACGCAATGCTTTTTCATACATCTTTTGCGCTTCGAGCATGAACTTTTGTTCTTTTGTTCCGGCAAGCTTGGTAATAACATCGCTTATCCAATTATAAATGGTTTGCGCAAGCCCCCTGTTTTCCTGTGTCAGCCTTTTAATGCTTTGCTCGTCAGTAAACATTTTACTCTCTACAAACTTAGCAACAAGCTCATTTTCAGCTTCAGAAGGGGTAAGCGTAACCCCGCTATCTTTATAATCACTTATTATGCCATCCCTGACAACATCAATATTAGCGCCCAAGCTTTTAATATGATTCAAAACATGGGCTTTAAATTTGCCATATTCCCCAGCCGTCTCTATATGATGCGTCAATTCATGAAATAAAACCTGCATTGCAGGGTTTTCCGTTTTTGAAGAAATAATAACCTCACCGTTTACATACTGTCCGCTAATTCCTTCTGGCAGGTCTTTAACTACTGCCTTAACCCCTAATTTCTGCGCTATACCCAAAGCCTCAACGGTTTCCTTGGTCGGCAATATTGCCCCATCCCGTTTCGGCGGCAAATTAACTTCCTTCGCCTGCTGCCCAAACTGCTTATTGCCCGCCCATTCGGATATGTTTCCCCAAACATCATCCCCGCCGGCTTTTTGATACTCGGCATTTATTGCCTTTGCATCGCGGTAAACATTTATATCCTCGCCGCTTGCAAATCCCATCACGCCGGATGTCAATGCGCCTACCAGTCCGGAGTGCAACGCTTCTTTTGTAAACAGCTTAAATTCGTTGTTTTCCTTAAAAGCGATGTTGCGGAAAACAGGCTCTAATATATCTTGCAAGTATTCTTCGGTAAACTCCCCCGCCATGTCAGAGAGCCTATGCAGCGCCATCCTCATAAAAGGGGTTTTAGCAAGCTGCTCAATAACTGCCGTTATTTTTTCCCCGGCCATTTTTCCAATAACCGTCTGCCCGCTCCTTGCGGCAACACCACCCATTATCTTTTGTAACGCCGCTTCGGATGTGCCTATCATTGTTGCGTATACCCTTGCTTCATTTACGCCTTTGCCTTCCCGCAGCGCATTCTCATAAGCGCTGCCGCCGCTTGTCAAAAAGGTAACAGCCGTTCCCGCTCCCGGAAACAGCGCATTAGCTGCTATACTGGGCGCCATTCTGCCGATAGAGTATGTAACATCGCTTGCCAACCCCTCAACGCCGCCCATTTCGCCGCGCGCCTTTTGATACCCTATCTGTTCCGCAGATATAAGCGATTGCTCTTTTTCCCCACGCACAGCCTTTATTGCACTCCTGCCGCCTTCAACACCGCTTTGAAGTCCTGCCGCCCCTGCAAGAGCTATGCGTCCGGGAACACTAAATCTATTAGCCAATTTTGCAGTTTTATCGCCTCTTTTTGCAAACAGCTCCTGTGTGGCAGCTTCCAAAAACTTATCGGCGCTTTCCTGCCCTTGCTTTTGCAAGATGTTATAGTATTCCTTTTTTGCATCCGGGTCAAGCTGTGAATAAAACGCATACAAGCTTGGATGGTCCTCGGTCTGAAACTTTTTCTTATAAGTTTCGGCAAATAACACCTTATTTACAATAGGCACACCTTTTTTTAGGTCCTTAAACGGTTGAGGCTTAGATATATCCAAGCTTTTTCTGCTTATAAGCTTAGGTTCATCCGGCGGATAAGCAAACGCCGCCCCATCTTTTGACGGCAAATTCGGAAGGTTTCTTATGTCTGTCGGCTCTGCCTGCTGCCTAAGCATAAAGTTTTCGGGCAACCCCGGCAGCAAAGGCTTTGATTGCATAGGCGGCAGCATAACATTGCCGCTGTTTAATTCCGGCATCACCGTTTTTTTTGGCGGTATTGTTTTTCTATAAGAATTGCGAAAGTTTTCTAATGTCATTTGAACAACCTCTCTTCGTAACGCGCAACCAAGCCGGGGGCGTAAGAATCTCTGATATCCTTTTCCCTTAAAAGTTCGTTTATTTCGGCGGCGGTTAATCCGGATGCTTTTATAACCGCTTGTGCGTCCTCGTCGGTACCATAAACGCCTTTATAAAATACATCATCTATAAAAGCCATTCCATCAAAGTAGCCGTCTTTATCTGTATATGTAAAGTTAACCAAATAATCAGCCTCGGTTTTTGTCATCGGCTTTTCTGCTGTTGTCCTACTGCTACCGCCGCTGCTTGTGCCGCTCCTATTGGTTGCCGCTATTTGCGCCGCTTTTTCCTCGTCAAACCAATCATGTTGTTTGCCGTATATCTTGTTTTGCCATTGCTGCCCTTCCAATGCCGCGCGTGCATTATCGTCATACCAATCGTATTGTTTACCGTACAACCTGTTTTGCAACTCCTGCGCATCCAATCCCGCCTGCCGCTCTTGCCCCGCATACATACGGTCAAGCTCATACGCATATGCCGCCGCGCCGTACTGCAAATCAGCGTCACGGTATGCAATACTATCCTGCGCCCTCTGCCGCAATAACTCCCGCTCCGTCAAATCACGCTGTTGATATAACCCCGACAAATCCCGCTCACGGGCATAAGCGTCCTGCCATCTGCCATACGCCCTATCCGCCTCTTGGCTTTCTATCCCGTACCGCTGCAGCAGCCTGTTATATGCGGCTTGCGCAAGTTGCGGCACCATATCCGCCGTTTTTTGCGCATATGCCTGCCCCACCTGTGCCGTTGCCGCGCTTGCCCACGAGTTATTACGCCCGCCGGACAGCGCCGTCAAGTTTGCAAGCGTCTGCCCCTGCGCCGCCTGGCTTTGCCGTGCATACATATCCTTGTATGCTTGAAAATCAGGGTCTGTTTCGGGGCTGTATCTAAAATTTTGCAACTCCCTTTTAGCCGCCGCCAACCCGTACGGCTCATTGTAGCGTGAAAAATTTGCAAGCCCCGAAATAGACTTGTCCGCCGCATTTGTGTATTGGTTCGGCATATACGCTTGTTGGCGCACCAAATCGTTATACGAATAATTATCCCCGCTTATCCCGTATTTTTCACGAAGCGCGGAGTTTTCCATCGATGCCATCGCCGTATCCGGTCCGCTGCCCGTTTCCCACGCCTTTTTATTTTGCAGATACTTATTATAATCGCTTTGGTTCATATCCCATACATTTGCCATTTACCGCACCCCCTTTGACCGATATAAAAATACCAAATACCGCAAATCCCTGTCATCTAAATTCAATCCATTTTCGTCACCTTTTACAATGCCGTTATCAACCGCCCATTGCACAGCCTCACGCGCCCATTCCGGCATATTTTCGTCAATATAATTGTAAATCATTTCTCCACCTCGTTTTACTAAACTTTTCATTTCAGACAGCGGGAAATGCCCTCCCGGGCATGCCGTTGCATTAAAATCTTTATGCCCGCCGATTTTGATGTTTCCGCCAAGCCTATCCATAACATATCGTATAACATCAACACCTGCATTAAACTGTTTATCGGGCATTTCCCGCTGTTTTGAATAATCGCCCTGAAAGCCGATGCCTATTGACTTGTCATTATACCCTAAAGTGTGCGCACCGCCGTTAAAACCCCTGCCTACATATATACTGCCGTCAAAGCCAACCCAAAAGTTGTACCCGATTGCGTTATAACCTTGGTTTATGTGCCAGCTTTCAACCGTTTTCACATCTGCAGTATCATGAGCCATGTGGTGCAAAATGATAGCCTCAACCTTTTTAAGAGGAGCTAACTTTTCCTTTATAACTTGGTTGGGTATATTATGTATCGTCATTTTTCATCACCGCTTTTTAATTGCTCCAACAAATCAAGCAGCTTATCCGGCACAGGCGCACCCATTTTGCCTGCGTTTTCAACGATCGAAAGGCTTTCATTGGCTATGTAATACCCAACAACAAAGGTGCGTATATCCACGCCTATATGTTGGCTTATAAGGTTTGCAATGGCTACCACCGCCAGCATACCAACCTTTTTAGCTATCCCCTTGCCGCCGGTTTCGGAGTTTAGCTTGCCATGCACCGCCGCACATATAACTCCTGTTGCGTAATCAATCGTGATAAGCCACAGCAATAATGATAATATCATATCAAGCCCCCCAAAAATGTAAGTAAAAGCTGATACTACACCTGCGCCTATAAATTTGATAAATGTATTTTCCATCCGTCACCCCTCCAGTTTTGCCGCAACCGCCTGTTTATAGTCGTTGTCTTTTATATCCCCAACATTAACCCTGCCGTCTTTTACTTGCCGGATAAGTATTTCAAGTAATAGCTGGTTCATTAAATCACGCCCCCTAACTGTAATACTAATAATTCAAGGTCGTTTATGCGTTCGCTATCAGTTTTTGGCACAATCCCATCTTGAACCGCCTGTATAAATTCCCTTGCCTCGGCTATTGTGTTGAATTTTTTACCTTCAACCGCCTGTAACAGTTCCATTGAAGGCTGGTCATGTTCCGTTACCGTATAAGTTTTATTTCGTTGGCCCAGTTTTTGGCAAAAGGCATCTTTTGATTGTTCATCAAAAAACAACATTTCTCTTTGGTCTGTATAATTCTCTAAGTCGCCATCTTTGTTTTTTCGTTTTCTGAACACTTCATGAATTACAGAATACTTGTAATATTTTATAATTCCATTATATAAACACCATTTCATCAGTCGTTCACTCCTTGTATAATTATATAGCCAAAGTTTAGGTTTTGCGCTATGCTTAGGTCTTGAGGGTAGCTTGAACCATCTATAAGCAAACCACCATTACCACCGTTGCAGCCGCCTGTTACAATTGAGCCTTCTGCATAAATACCATAACTTGAAGAACTGCCAAAGCAATTGGTAATAGTACTATCCTCTGCGTAAATACCATAGTCAAACCCCATCATCACTCCTTTACAGTTTAGGAGCGTGCATTTGGATGCGTAAATGCTATTCCCTTCCAATGAATAGTCTATTGTTCCTGTTTCCGCTTCACAATTTATAAGAATACTATTTTCTGCCCAAATGCCTTCCCCCCAATTTTTTACGGTTGCTTTGCAGTTCGTAAGGATACTTTTGTTAACATAAAAGCCTTCGCTCAATGATTCCATTACAACATTACAATTTGTTATAGTACAATTATCTACCGCTTGAATGCCAATCATCCCATGATAACAAATTAAGTTTAAATCATACAGACAGCAATCTTGTATTTTTAAAGCATAAACATAATCCCAACCCTTTGATTCAATTGTTACTCCGTTGCCATGAATATGTAAGTTCTTATAGTCTGATAGGTTCAATTCACCCATTGATTCGTTCTCCGACCCAAGCGTTATCATCCCACCCATAAACTCAACCACAATCGCCACATCATCACTTTCACGCTGACTGTCCAATTCTGCTATCGCATCCATAATCACCTGTGCGGGGTCTGCAACGCCTGTTAAGTCTAAGTCGGCATACTCTTTGTTTATGCTGTTTTCGCAAGCGATAATCAAATCCGCCTTGCGCCGTAAATCGCTTCGCATCGCTATGTATTTATTCATCTTCTGCTTCCACCTCTTTTAAATATTCTATAACTTTGTTTTTTAAAATCTTGTATTTCCAATGCGCCCCTTCGCCCCTTACCTTTAACGGCAGCCAACCCTCCTGCTTTAAAACATCGCTTGGCAGCAAGTGGTAGTTGCTAACCGTCCGTCCGTCATGTAATGTGCCTGTTTTAGGTAATTCGATGTGTTTTGTTACTTCACCGTTTACAACTTTACAAATAATTTTTATCTCCCCCTTCGTATGCGGAAAAACCCATTCAACATTGGCTGCACCTTCGATGTTGTATAAACTTGCGTATAAGGATAATATGTTTTTATTTCTTCATATGGCGTTTCTTCATAGTAGGGATTGGCAAGGGGGTATTCTATTGTTATGGGATTTTCAGATAACCATAATTTGAAGTTTTCTAACCCGCCAATGCCAAAGTCGTATCTGAACAAAAAATTCTGATTTCCTG